>OKOP01000015.1_pt1 | contig 82917 bp, 78 predicted proteins | sample 1612641 | NCBI WGS metagenome assembly OKOP01 (sample SAMN04436810, study PRJEB24849) | human gut metagenome | biome: human gut; feature: NICU; material: stool | host: Homo sapiens | place: USA: Saint Louis, MO | collected 2011-08-20
AAGGTCTCCCGCTTGATCTTCATGTCCTCGAAAACGGCTTCGATCACCAGATCGGTGTTCTTCACCAGATCGCTGTCGATGTCATTGGTAAAGGAGATGCGGGAGAGGCGGTCGCTCAGCTCCTGCTCGGTGATGACGCCCTTGTCCAGGAGCTGTTTGGTGTTGGTGCGGATGCCCGCCTCCACATCGGTGGGGTACAGATCATACATGCCCACCTGGAAGCTGGGGTTGGACGCGAACACATAGCCGATGTTCTTGCCCATCATGCCCGCGCCGCAGATGAGAATGTTCTTGATTTCTTTCATGCTGCTCGACTTCCTTCCGGGCTTAGCAGGTCAGGTAACCGCCGGAGCAGTCGCAGTTGGCGCCGGTGATGTAGTTGGAGGCGTCGGAGGAGAGGAACAGGGCGTAGCCCACGAAGTCCTCAGGCTCGGCCAGACGGCCGATGGGCTCGCGCTTCAGGAAGTTCTGATACACGGCGGACTCGGGATCGAACATCCACTCGGTCAGATCACTGCGGAACACGGTGGGGCAGATGGAGTTGACGTTGATGCCGTACTTGGCGCTCAGGTCGCAGGCCATGGAGGACACCATCAGGTCAGCGCCGCCCTTGGAGGTGCAGTAACCGGTGTAGCCGGCCATGCCGCGCTTGGAGCGCTGAGAGGTGACCACCACAATCTTACCGCCCTTGCCCTGGTCGACCATCTGCTGGGCCACGTACTTGCACACCACGTAGACGCTCTTGCAGTCGGCATCCATGATGTACTGCCAGTCGGCCACGGACTGCTCCAGGATGTTCTGGGGCTTGTTGAAGCCGTGGGTGACGGCCAGAATGTTGACCTCGCCGTACTGGGCCACGCAGGCCTTGATCATGGCGTCCACCTGGGCCTCGTCGGCGGGATCGGCCACGCCGTAGGCGCAGTCAATGCCCTCGGCCTTGAACTCGGCCTCCAGGGCCTGGAGCTTCTTCTCGTTGCGGCCGGTCATGAACACCTTGGCGCCGGCATAGCCGTAAGCCTTGGAGAGGACGCAGCCCAGAGCGCCGGTGGCGCCGGTGACCAGAGCCACCTTGCCCTTCACGGAGAACATGTTGTCGACGAACTCTTTCTTCACGTTGACCATTTCTGCTTCCTCCTCTTACTTACTGCGCGTCGGGATAGTTGATGATGACCAGCATCTTGGCGGGCTTGCCGCTCTCATTCTTCAGGCCGCGGCCCTCGTTGGGGGGGAAGGAGATGGACTCGTTCTTGTGGATGACGTACTTGTTGCCGTCTTTGTCGGTAACGGTCATCTCGCCCTCCAGGACGAAGTAGACCTTCTCCAGGGGGTTGTCGTCGTAGGCCCAGTCAGCGCCGCCGTCGGGCTCGAACTCGGACACACCGATCCAGAACTTTTGGGCGCCGGTCTCGTCCTTGCCGTGGTAGCGCTTGCAGGTCACGCCAAAATGACCGGCGGGGAAATAGGGCTCCAGCTCTTCATAAGTACGCTTGATCATTTGAAATCCGCTCCTTCTTATGTCAGCATTTTCAGGAAACCAATGCGATGAATTGGAACTTATGCTTTCCTTTTCGAGCCGTAGTGTATCGGAAAATAAAAATTTGTGCAATACCCACAATTATGTAAGTAGATAACCTGTAGGTTTGCACGTACCAAAAGGTAAGTGCTCCGAAATTGTATAATTCGAATAAAAGAGAAAAAGGGATATTGTGTAAACTATTCGGTACAAAAGTGTATCTCTGTGGAAGTTGGATAGGTTGCACAAATTTCAGCAAAAAATTTTGGCGCGTTACAGTGGGGCGGAAAAAGTTTTCCTTGTGGGAGTGGTGGGGGTGTGATATGATAATGCAGGTCTATCTTTATATAGTTGTATCACAAAAGAAAATGAGGTGAACGCCTGTGAAAGCGGACAATTTTGACACACCGACTAATCCCTATCACTATGTGTTGCACTGCATCGGCGGAAAGTGGAAGATGACCATTCTCCATGAAATCTATACGTACGGCAGTATCCGCTTTAACCAGACGCTTAAAATCCTGCCCATCTCGGAAAAGGTGTTCAGCCAGCAGCTCAAGGAGCTGGTGGAGGCGGGGCTGATCCGCCGCATCTCCTACGACACGGTGCCGCCCAAGGTGGAGTATGTGCTCACGCCCAGCGGGGAGCAGCTCATCCCTGCCCTGGACATACTCTATATCTGGAGTATCCGCCAGATGCACGACCGCAGAATCCCCATCGATGCAGATGCCTTTGTAGTGCACAAGTCGGAGAAGTATGTGGACGCACTGGGTGACATCATGCGGGAGAACAACTTCTGGCCCGGGCGGGAGCGCCGGCGCGGCGTGGAGCAGGGCGAGGAGTAAACGTATATTGCGTTATTATAGGGAATTATAAGGAAACGGGCGGCGGAAGCCGTCCGTTTTTGTGTGGTGGTGACAAAAAAGTTAGTATTGCCTTGCCAGGAAATCCGCAGTAAACTTTAACAACGTGTAAAGAAACGGGGAATTGAACGCATATAAGGAGGGGTACGCTATGCCCGCTGTAGAACAGGATCTTACCCAGGGCAGCGTCACGCGCAAGCTGGTCCGGTATGCCCTGCCACTGGTGGCGTCCAGCCTGCTGCAGGCTATTTATAGTATCACGGACATCATCATCGCCGGGCACTACATCGGTGATGTGGGAATTTCCGCCATCAACAACGCCAGTATCATTATGAATATGCTCACCCAATTGGCCATTGGGCTGACAGTGGGTGGGAATGTGCTGGTGGGCCAGTATTTCGGCAGCGGCGACCACGAGAACCGTCGGAAGTCCGCGGGCAACATGCTCACCGTGGGCCTCATCGCCGGCCTGCTCTTTGCCGCGGGCATTCTGCTGCTGGGGCGGCCGCTGCTGATTTTGCTCCAGTCCCCCACCCTGGAGGAGGCCACCGCCTATCTAAGCATCTGCGGCGTGGGCCTGCTGTTCATCTTTGTCTACAATTCCCTCTCCGCCATCCTGCGCGGGGTAGGCAACTCCCGCATCCCGCTGTACTGCATCATTGCGTCGGTGAGCCTCAACGTGGTGCTGGATATCCTGTTCGTGGCAGGGTTCCACATGGGGGTGGCGGGGGCGGCCCTGGCCACCGTGATCGGCCAGGCGATATCCTGCCTGACCGCTCTGGTGTTCTCCCTGCGCCACCGGGCGGATCTGGGCCTGCTGCCCCGCTATCTCCGCCCCGAGGCGGAGATGGTCAAACGCACCCTGAAGCTGGGCTTTCCGGTAGCCCTCCAGTGGACCATCGCCTCCATCTCCTGGCTGGTGGTGCTCACCCTCATCAACAAGTACGGCGTCACCGTCTCCGCCGGCAACGGCGTGTCCAACAAAATCCGCGACTTCTGCCAGCTCTTCCTCTCCGCCCTGACCACCGGCGCGGGCACCATGTGCGCCCAGTGCCTGGGAGCGGGCCTCTATGACCGGGCCGAGCAGGTGATGAAGACCTGCATGAAGCTGGCCCTGGCCATGGCGGCGGTGATTATCGTGGTGGCCGAGGTGTTTGCCCCCCAGTTTGCCATGATCTTTACCCCCGATCCGGAGGTGCAGCACTGGGCGGTGGTCAACCTGCGTATTGAGATTGTCTGCCAGCTCTTCTACGCCGGCATGTTTACCTACAACACCCTGGCCACCGGCTCAGGGCATACAGTGTTCATCATGTGGAACTCCTTCCTCAACTGCATCGTGGTGCGGCTGATCCTGGCTGTCGTCCTGGAGCACTTCCTGGGCATCTACGGCGTCTACATCGCCTGCGGCGTCGCCGTGGCCAGCTCGGTGCCGGTGGGCTGGTGGTTCTACCGCTCAAAGCGATGGATGACCATGAAGAACATCCACTAGAAATAAGGGGCCGGGGGCGCCTGCGCGCCCTGCCGGCCCCCCTTTTTTCCCCAAAGCCGCGCAGAGAAACCAATGTTTTTTACAGTTCGCCAGTTGAAAGCGCGGGCCTGGTACGATATACTTAATACAGACAGTTCAAAATACGGCCATCGGGCTGAGAAATGGGAAAGGTGAATCGGATGGAACAGGCAAAGGTTCAAAACCTGGCATTGACGGCGGCGCGTTCCCGGCTGCTGGCGCTGGATATGGTGTACGGCGCGGCGTCGGGACACATCGGCGGCTCCCTGTCGTCGCTGGATATCCTTACAACCCTGTATTTCCACGTGATGCGGGTGAACCCCGACGCTCCGCAGGCCCCGGAGCGGGACCGCTTTGTGCTCTCCAAGGGGCACTGTACGCCGGCGCTCTACTCCACTCTGGCCCAGCGGGGCTTTTTTCCACTGGAGGAGCTGAAGCAGTTCCGCCGCATTGACGGGCACATGTCGGGCCATGCCGAAATGCGCCACGTCAAGGGCGTGGATATGTCCACGGGCAGCCTGGGGCAGGGAATTTCCGCGGCCGTGGGCATGGCTCTGGCGGGCAAGGCGGACGGCCGGGACTACCGGGTGTATGCCCTGCTGGGAGACGGCGAGATCGAGGAGGGTCAGGTGTGGGAGGCCGCCATGGCGGCGGCCAAGTACCGCCTGGACAACCTGTGTGCCGTGGTGGACGTCAACGGCCTGCAGATTGACGGCGCCACGGCGGACGTGATGCCCTCTGAGCCGCTGGATCAGAAGTTTGAGGCCTTCAACTGGAACGTCATCCGTGTGGACGGCCACGACTACGCCGCCCTGGCGGAGGCGTTTGCTGCCGCCGCGGCCTGCAAGGGAAAGCCCACGGTGCTCCTGGCCAGGACGGTGAAGGGCAAGGGCGTGTCCTTTATGGAGGGGGACTACGGCTGGCATGGCAAGGCCCCCAACGCCGAGCAGTATGAGAAGGCCCGGGCGGAGCTGTCCGCCCGCGTGGCAGAACTGGAGGGGAAGTAAGCATGGCTGAGAAGATTGCAACCCGCGCGGCCTACGGCGAGGCCCTGGTGGCCCTGGCGGAGGAGTACCCGGAGCTGGTGGTGCTGGACGCGGATCTGTCCGGCTCCACCATGACCAAGGGCTTTGCCAAGGCCCATCCCGACCGCTTTTACAACATGGGCATCGCCGAGGCCAACATGACCGGCGTGGCCGCCGGCCTGGCCGCCTGCGGCAAAAAGCCCTTCACCAACACCTTTGCCATGTTCGCCGCCGGGCGGGCGTGGGAGCAGGTGCGCAACTCCATCGCCTATCCCCGGCTGAATGTCAAGGTGGTGGGCTCCCACGGCGGCCTGTCCGTGGGAGAGGACGGCGCCACCCACCAGTGCATCGAGGATTACGCCATCATGCGGGCCATCCCCAACATGATGGTGGTCTCCCCCTGCGACGGCCCCGAGATGCGGCAGGCGGTGCGCGCCCTGCTGGACTATGACGGCCCCGCCTATCTGCGGCTGGGCCGCCTGGCGGTGGAGAGCGTCACCGACGCTATCCCCGGCTACACCTTCCACCTGGGCCAGGGCGTCACCCTGCGGGATGGCTCTGACGCGACGGTAATCGCCACCGGCATGATGGTGCAGATGGCGCTGAAGGCGGCGGAGCGCCTGGCGGAAGAGGGCCTGTCCGTCCGGGTGCTGGATATGCACACCATCAAGCCCCTGGACGGGGAGCTGGTGCTCAAGGCGGCGCTGGAGACCGGGGCCATCGTCACCACCGAGGAGGCCAACGTGGTGGGCGGCCTGGGCTCGGCGGTGGCGGAGTTCCTGGCCGAGCACTACCCGGTGCCGGTGGTGCGCCACGGCGTCAACGACGTGTTCGGCCGCTCCGGCAAGGCGGAGGCCGTCCTGGAGGCCTACGGCCTCACCCCGGAGGGCATCGCGGAAAAGGTGCGCCATGCGGTGAAGCGGAAGAAATGACGGACATCAAGCTCATCTGCCTGGACATGGACGGCACCCTCCTGGGGGCCGACCACGCCACGGTGCCGGCGCGGAATGTCCGCGCCCTGCGGGCGGTGTCGGAGCGGGGGACGGCGGTGGCCGTCGCCAGCGGCCGACCGTGGGGATTCCTGCACGAGGTAGCGGAGCAGTTGGGTGTGCTGCGCTATGCGGTGCTGTCCAACGGAGCCGCCGTACTGGATGTGTGCACGGGGGAGTGGCTGTACCGCAACTGCATCCCCGAGGAGACCCGGCAGGCGCTGACGGAGCTGCTGCTGGAAGAGGGCGTGCCCTTTGAGGTCTATTGCGAGGGAGAGAGCTGGATTCAGCGGGACCGGCTGGAGGGCGTGCTGACCCATACCTTTTCCCCTGAGTTCCAGCAGGTGCTCCAGGAGCACGCCCGCTTTCCGGCGGATCTGAACGCCGCCCTGCGGGGCCGGCTGGTGGAGAAGATCCATGTGTTCCATGTTCCGCCGGAGGGTCGAAAGTCCCTGATGGAGCGGGCGGCGGCCTGCGGCGCGCTGGAGATGGTCACCTCTTTCGCGGAAAATCTGGAGTTTACCGCCGTCGGCGTCAACAAGGGGACCGCCGTGCAGGCCCTGAGCGCCCGGCTGGGGCTGGGGCCGGAACAGGTCATGGCCTTCGGCGACGCAGGCAATGATCTGGAGATGCTGGCCTGGGCGGGATGGTCCTTTGCCATGGCCAACGCCTCGGCGGAGGCCAAGAAGGCTGCTCGCTATGAGACCGGCTCCAATGCGGAGGGCGGCGTCGGCATGGCGGTGGAGCGCTGGCTGCTGAACGGATAATCCAAAACGGCGCATGGCCTTTTGCCATGCGCCGTTTTGCCAGGTGGCGGGGAGGCTCAGTCCAGCGGCCTGGCATCCGGTATCCCATCCCTCTCCCCGCTGGCCTCCCGCCGGACCCGGCGGAAGTAGCGGGTCAGGAAGAACAGGGTAATGAGCAGGCAGAGGGACTCGGACACCAGGGGGGAGAGCCAGATGCCGTTGGCACCGAAGAGAAAGGCGAGCGCCACCAGACAGCCGGAGATCAGCACCAGGCCCCGGCCAAAGGAGATGGTCAGGGAGGGGATGGGGTGCTCCATGGCGGTGAAGAAGCCGGAGGTCACCACATTGAAGCCCACAAAGAGGAAGGCGAAGGAGTACAGCCGCAGAGCGGACACCGAGGAGGCGAACAGGGCGCTGTCCGGCTGGAGGAACAGGCCCACCACCGCCCCGGCCAGCACCTGACACAGGACAAAGAAGCCGGCGGCGAAGCAGGCGGCCAGGCGGATGCCGTAGGTGAGGAACTTGTGGCACACCGGCCGCTCCTCCGCCCCCAGGTGGTAGCTGCACAGGGGCTGGATGCCGTGGGCGATGCCGATCACACTGTTAAGCACCAGGGTATTCACATAGCTGATGATGGTATAGGACACCAGGGCGCCGGGGCCGATGACACGCTGTATGATGTGGTTGAACAGGAAGATGACCATGCCGTTGGAGAGCTCGCTGAGGCCGTCGGCGGTACCCAGGGGGATAATGCGGCGGTAGGCGCCGGGGTCGGGCTTGAACCGGCCGAACCGCAGGGGATAGCGGTGGGTGAGAAAATAGACGGCAAACACCGCCGTGGACGTGGCCTGGGCCAGCCCGGTGGCCAGGGCCGCCCCCCACACCCCCCAGTGGAGATGCATGACAAAGATGTAGTCCAGCACCACGTTCATCAGGCCGCAGGAGATGACGCCGATGATGCTGACATGGGGCGCGCCGTCGGCCTTGACCTGGACCTCCAGGTTGTAGGACACGGTGAAAAAAACGGAGAAGCAGGCGATGACCCCCACGTACTCCTTTACCAGGTGGTGGTTTTCCCCGGTGGCCCCCAGGAAGTCCGCCACCCAGTCCAGGTTGAACAGGACCAGCACCGCCAGGAGCAGGGTGGCGGCGATGACCACGAACAGGTTCTGGTTAAAGTAGTTGCGGGCCCGCTCCACGTCCTTCTGCCCCAGGGCGATGGACAGGACGGTGGAGGTGCCGGTGGCCAGCAGGATGCCCAGGGTGAACACCAGGGACACGAAGGGCAGGGACAGGTTGACGGCGGTGAGGGCGTGCTCTCCCACGCCCCAGGCCACAAACATGCCGTCCACCAGAGAGTAGAGCGAGAAGATCCACATGGACACGATGGACGGAACGGTGAATTTGAAAAAGCGGCGTACCAGGTTCAAGTTCATAACCCCCTCTTGTTAAGATCATGTTAAACCCTCGTACTATCCGAAAGTCAAGAGCCGGAGGGAAAAAAGTTGAAGCAATTTTATCAGATCCACGAGCTGGCCAAGCTCTTTGATCTCTGCCCCGACACCCTGCGCTACTATGAGGAGAAGGGGCTGCTCCACCCGGTGCGGGGGGAGAACCGCTACCGCATGTACGGCATTCAGGACGTGTGTACCCTCAACATCATCCGCGCCCTGCGGGAGCTGAAAATCCCAACCCGGGCCATCCGCACCTATCTGGAGCGCCGGTCGGTGGGGGAGACGCTGTCCCTGCTGGACCGGGAGGAGGCGCTGCTCCGCCGCCGCATGGCGGAGCTGGAGGCGGCTCTGGAGGAGGCGCGGGCCCGCCGGGCCAGGCTGGAGCAGTACCGCGCCGCGGAGGACGGACGGGTCTTCTTCCGCCGGGAGGCGGAGCGGCCCTATGTGTTCCTGGAGGAGGACATCATCCTGGAAAAAGAGATCGACTTCCTGCTGAAAAAGCTGGAGCACCGCCACCAGGACTATCTCAAAATCATCGGCAGCCAGTGTATGGGGGCGGCGGTGGACGAGGAGTGGCTGTCCCGGGGGGTGTATAACCACTTCTCCCGGGTGTTCTTCCTCACCGAGCCGGGCCTGCCCCATGACGACGCCCTCCCGGCGGGGGAGTACGCCTGCCTCTATTACCGCGGGGCCTATGACCGCCTGGAGGAGCACTGCGGCGTCCTGCTGGCGGGGATCGCGGCGGCGGGCCGCCGCCCGGCGGGGCCGCCCCTGGAGCTGTACCGGGTGGACGCCCACGACACCAACCGGGAGGAGGAGTACGTCACCGAGCTGCAAATGCGGGTGGAATAACAAAACTGTCCCGCGCCGGAGCCATCCGGCGCGGGACAGTTTCATTGGTTCAAAAGCGGTTCAGCGGCACCGAGCCGTCGTCGGCGCCCTTCTCGATGGCCTTCACCACCGCGTCATACCCGTAGGTGTCGTTGACCTGGATGTGGAACGTCTCCCCCACCTTCCGGCCCAGCAGGGCCTTCCCCAGAGGGGACTCCTTGCTGATGAGGCCGTGGAGGGCGTCCTGCCGCATGGTGGTGACCACCTGGTACACCTCGGTGTCCCCCTCGTCCTCCAGAAAGACGGTGACCTTATCGTAGAGCTGTACCCCGTCGCTGGCCCCCGCGTCGGGGAGCACCACGGCGGTCTTGATCATGTTCTCCAGAAACCGGATGCGGCTCTCGTTGCGGTTTTTCTCCTGCTTGGCGGCCTTGTACTCGAAGTTCTCGCTGAGATCGCCGAAGGCCCGGGCCTCCTTCACCGCCTCCAGGAGCTGGGGCCGGAGCTGGATGCGGCGGTAGTCCAGCTCATCCTTCATCATTTGAATGTCTTTTTTGGTCAGTTCATTGTGCATGGCGGAATCCCTCTTGTTCTATGTTGTTCCACCATTATACCACAAAGCGCCGGCGGAATGGTAGAATGCGCAATATTTTTCGGCTGCCCCGCAAGGGGCTCAGCGGCCGCGGAATTTCCGCTCCTCCTCCCCCCGGAGGATGCGGCCCAGCCCCCGGATGTGCCGGGAGAGCATGATCAGGGCCAGAATCAGGGCCAGCAGCCCGGCCTCCCGGCCGCGGCACAGGAAGGCCGGGGGGACAAACAGGGCGGGGATCACCACCGCCCCCAGGGGCAGCCAGCCGGAGAGCAGGGTGACGGCCAGTCCGGCCAGACAGGCGGCCGTCCCCCACAGGGGAGAGAAGAGGATGAGGGCGGCGCAGGTGACGGCCACCCCCTTTCCGCCACGGAAGCCCCGCCAGAAGGGAAAATTATGGCCCAGCACCGCCCCCAGCCCCGCCCACAGGCCGGACAGGCCGCCCAGTGCGGGAAAGAGCGCCCGGCACAGGCCGAAGGCCAGGGCGGTCTTGGCGATGTCTCCGGCCAGCACCACCGCCCCCCAGCCCTTTCCCAGCTCGTGGGCCAGATTGGCCATGCCGGGGTTTCCGGTGCCCAGGGCGGCGGCGCTTTTGCCGGTGCGGGCCCGGGCCACCAGCTCGGCGGTGAGGAAGCCGCCGCAGAGATAGCCGACCAGCAGGCAGAGCAGGCGGTGAAGCATGGAGACCTCCTAGTTCGTCCGCCCCTCCCGCAAAAATACGTAGGAGGCGGCGGTGGAGTGGGCGGGGGAGAAGCGGTAGCCCAGCCGGTCGAAGCCCTGGGCCTCCTCCGGCGTTTCGGCGTTCCGCTCCGCCAGGAAGCGGACCATCTCTCCCCGGGCCATCTTGACATAGACCCCCTTCTCCACCACCTTGTCTCCGTCCGCCTCGCCGAAGGTCACGTTGATCCACCGCACGGGAGGGGTTACCCAGGGGCGTACCGCTTTGGCGTACTCCGCCGAGGCCAGATTGAGCAGGGTGTCCTCCCCGCCGGCGGTCAGCGTCCGGTACAGGGAATCGCCCCAGAAGTCGTAGAGGCTTTTGCAGAAGGGGGTGCTGCATCTGGCCCCCATCTCCAGCCGGTAGGGGAGCACGCCGTCGAAGGGGCGCAGCACCCCGTAAAAGCCGGAGAGGATGCGCAGGTGCGTCTCTGCGTACTCGAACTGCGGCCGGGTGAACAGGTGGGGGGCCATGTACTGGTACTGGATGCCGTCGTAGGAGAGCAGGGCGGGGGCGCCGGGGCGGCGGAGGTCCATCTCCTGAAAGCGGCGGAAGTTCAGCTCCGCGATACCGTCGTTACAGGCGAGCAGCTTTTTCAGGGCTGTGTAGTCCAGCCCCCGCAGCCACTCCGCCAGCACCGCCGCCCGCTCCAGCAGGGCGGGGGCCTGCCGGGGGGCGAGAAAGTCCCCGTCCTCCCGCATTTTCTTGGCGGGGGAGATGAGCAGCTTCATTCCCCGGCCGGTCCCTTCCGATGGGCGGCCTGGCCCTCCGCGATGGCCTGCCGCTCCCGGCACAGCTCGGCATGGAGGGCCACGGAGTCCCACTCCCGGTTGGTGGGGGTGAGCACCGCCTTCAGCCGGACGGGGGCGAGCTTCTGGCGGCGGAATGCCTGGAGGAACAGATCCAGCAGAGAGCCGGGGCAGTTGACGATCAGGAGCATCTCGTCGTCAAAGCCGTCCCCGTCGTAGGGCGTCTCCGGGACGGCCCCCTCCGCCAGCTCCCCCAGGGGCAGGCCGTAGGACTCCCTGGGCACCAGGGCGGTGCGCAGGCGCAGGGGCAGGCACATACGGCGGATTTTGGCCCCCCGGGGGTTGTCCAGATTGTAGAGCAGAATGGTGGGTGTGTTCATGGGCATCAGCCTTCCTTTCACCCGCCATTGTACCGGGTTTTCCCCGGCCCGTCAACCGGGGCTAGAGGACGTTCTTCAGGGTAAACTGTTCGGCCTCGTAGAGCAGGGAGATCTGGGTCATGAGCCGGGCGTTGGCGGCGGAGTACTCCCCGGCCTCCTGGCAGGTGAGGAACTCGAGCACCTCCTGAAAACCGGTATAGATCTGATCGGTGTCGGAATGGCGCAGGAGGATGTGCAGGTAGCTGTCCCGGGACTGCCACTGTGTGAGGGCCTGCTCTGTGAGGACGCGGGCTTCCTCCCAGTCCCCGGTCTCCGCCCGGGCCTCCGCCTGCTCCAGAAGGGCGTTCAGCGCCCCGGTAAAGCCCCGCAGATAGAGGTTGTTGCACAGCGTTGCGCCGAACAGGACAGCCAGCAGCAGGGCTGCGATCCACAGCCGCTTCATACCCGCCCCTCCTTCTCCGCCAGGTAGACCTGGTTCTGCTCATCCACAGTGAGGAGAAACACGTCCTGGCTGCGCTTTACGTGATGGGCCTTGAGCTGCCGGTCCAGCCAGATGTCGTCCAGCCCCCGCTGGCGCAGGTTGTGCTCCAGCACCCGGCCGTCGTTGATGATCACCAGGGGCAGGCCGGGCTCCTTTGGGTGCAGCTCCATCTGGGCCGCAGTGACGGGCTGCTGGGCCGCGTAGGGGAGGACGGAGATCTGTCCGTTGGTCTCCAAAATGGCGTATTTAATGGAATTGAGGTCGGTGATCCCCTTCATACGCAGCTCCTCCATCAGCTCGTCCACTGTAAAGCGGTTTTTCTGCATCTCCCGCTGGTGGAGCTTGCCGTTTTCCACGATGATGCTGGGACGGCCGCAGAGCACCGCACGGAAGCGGACGCTTTTCATGGTGAGCACCGACAGGGCCATGGTGAGGCAGAGGAGGGTGAGGATGGGGATGATGCCGGTGAGCAGAGGGATGCCGAAGTCCTGCATGGGCACGGCGGCCAGATCGGCGATAAGCAGGGCGAGCACCAGCTCCGAGGGCTCCAGCTCGCCCACCTGGCGCTTGCCCATGAGGCGGATGCCCACGATGATAAAGAGGTAGAGAATGATGGTGCGCAGAAATGCGATGACCATGAGAAGACCTCCCGCGGTAATGTTCACCGTTCAGTATGGCCGCCGCCGGGCGGATTATGTACGCAGGGGCCTTGACGCTGGGAGGGTATGGATGTTATAATATCGAAAATCAATAAAAGAAAGCGGCGAACGCATGAAAAAACGGACGAAAGGAGTGCTGGCCGCCGCTCTGGCGGCAGCCGGGGTGTTTTTGCTGGCGGGTCTGGACGCCCGCCTGCTGGTGCGCGCCTATACGGTGGAGAGCGGGAGACTCACCGGCCCGGTGCGGCTGGCGGTGCTCACCGATCTGCACGCCTGCGCCTATGGGGAGGGCCAGCGGGAGCTGCTGGATGCGGTGGCGGAGCAGTCACCCGACCTGGTACTGCTGTGCGGCGACATCGTGGACGACGAGCCCCGGATGCCGGAGGAGCGGGCGCTGGACACGGTGGAGGCCCTGGCGGCGGTATGGCCCACCTATTATGTCACCGGCAATCACGAGTTCTGGACGGGGCGGGTGGACGAGGTGAAGGCCCGGCTGGAGGAACGGGGCGCGGTTGTGCTGGCGGGGGACTGTGTGACGGTAACGGCGGCGGGACAGACGGTGCAGCTCTGCGGCATTGACGATCCCTCTGTGGGCGAGACCCGGTGGCGGGAGCAGCTGGAGGCGGTGACCGCCGCCCTGGATGGGGAGCACTGCTCCATTTTGATGACCCACCGGCCGGAGCGGACGGAGGACTACGCGGGCCGGGGCTTCGAGCTGGTGCTGGCGGGCCACGCCCACGGGGGCCAGTGGCGGCTGCCCGGCCTGCTCAACGGCCTGTTTGCCCCCGACCAGGGGCTGTTTCCCACCTACGCCGGCGGCCGGTATGCACTGGGGGACACCACCCTGCTCGTCAGCCGGGGGCTGGCCCGGGAGAGCACCCGGCTGCCCCGGTTCTATAACCGTCCGGAGCTGGTGATGGTGGAGCTGCGCCCCGGGCTGGAGGAATTTCCTGCAAAAAAAGAATGAGGTCAAAATCTTATTTTTAACTTTTGGGGCGTATTGCCGTGGAAAAATCGGCAATATGCCCTCTCTTTTTGTCCAAATCCACGGTTTTTGATTCCGGGCGCAAAAGGGTGTTGTCAGGCGGGAGGTTTTCGGTTACAATCGTACAGATAACTTGGGAACGAAAGGCGTGATGCAGAAGATGAAAGCGACCTTGATCCTGGAAAACGGCATGACCTTCGCGGGCCGCAGCATCGGCTCTGGTGAGGAGCGGATCTGCGAGATGGTGTTCAACACCTCCATGACCGGCTATCAGGAGATCCTGACCGACCCCTCCTACGCCGGACAGGGCATTGTGATGAGCTATCCCCTCATCGGCAACTACGGCGTCAATCACGAGGACAACGAATCCTCCCGCCCCTGGGCGGAGGCGTTCATCGTCCGCCACCTGGCCCGGCGCGGCAGCAACTTCCGCTGCGAGGACGGGCTGGATTCCTATTTGAAGCAATTTCATATCACCGGCATTGAGGGCGTCGACACCCGTGCCTTAACGAGAATACTCCGCAGTCAGGGGACCATGAACGGCATGATCACCTGTGCGGAGCATTTTTCTGTCCCGGAGTGCCTGGAGCGCATCCGGGCCTACCGGGTGGAGGGCACCGTGGAGCGGGTGACCCGGAAGGAGCCGCAGGTGTACCCCGCCGCGGGCGGGCAGCAGCTCCGGGTGGCCCTGATGGACTACGGCGTGAAGGAGAACATGATCCGCTGCCTCCAGAACCGGGGCTGTGAGGTGACGGTGTTCCCCGCCCGCACCCCGGCGGAGGCGGTGCTCTCCGGCGGGTTCGACGGGGTGATGCTCTCCAACGGTCCCGGCGATCCGGCGGACAACGTGGAGATCATCACGGAGGTTCGGAAGCTCTATGAGAGTGAGCTGCCCCTCTTTGCCGTCTGCCTGGGGCATCAGCTCCTGGCCCTGGCCACCGGGGCGGAGACCCGCAAGATGCGCTTCGGCCACCGGGGGGGCAATCACCCGGTGAAGGATCTGGAGCACGGCCGGGCCTATATCACCAGCCAGAACCATGGCTATGTGGTTACCGCCGAGAGCGTGGACCCGGCGGTGGCGGAGGTGTCCCACATCAACGTCAACGAGGGCAGCGTGGAGGGCCTGCGCTACCGGCGGCCCAACTGCTTCACCGTCCAGTTCCACCCGGAGGCCGCCCCCGGCCCCATGGACACCGAGTATCTGTTTGACCGCTTTGTGGACAGCATGAAGGGAGGACGCGCCCATGCCTAAGAATCCCAAGATCAAAAAGGTGCTGGTGCTGGGCTCCGGCCCCATTGTCATCGGCCAGGCCGCCGAGTTTGACTACGCCGGCACCCAGGCCTGCCGCGCCCTCAAGGAGGAGGGCGTGGAGGTGGTGCTGGTCAACTCCAACCCCGCCACCATCATGACCGACAAGGACATCGCCGACCACGTGTATATCGAGCCGCTGAACCTGGCCAGCGTGGAGCAGGTCATCGCCAAGGAGCGGCCCGACTCCATCCTGCCCACCCTGGGCGGCCAGACCGGGCTGAACCTGGCCATGAACCTCCACGAGCAGGGCATCCTGGAGAAGTACGGCGTGCGCCTGCTGGGCACCAGCCCGGAGTCCATCCGCAAGGCGGAGGACCGCCAGGGCTTCAAGGACGCCATGGAGGCCATCGGCCAGCCCTGCGTCACCAGCGACGTGGTGGAGAGCGTGGAGGCCGCGGTGGAGTTCGCCGGGCGCATCGGCTATCCGGTCATCGTCCGGCCCGCCTATACCCTGGGCGGCTCCGGCGGCGGCATCGCCTACGACGAGCCCTCCCTGCGGGAGATTGCCGACCGGGGCATCCACCTCTCCCGGGTGGGCCAGGTGCTCATCGAGCGGTGCATCTCCGGCTGGAAGGAGATCGAGTTCGAGGTCATGCGGGACTCCGCCGGCAACGTCATCCAGATCTGCTCCATGGAGAACATCGACCCCGTGGGCGTCCACACCGGCGACTCCATCGTGGTGGCCCCCACCCAGACCCTGGCCAACCGGGAGTACCAGATGCTCCGCTCCGCCTCTCTCAACATCATCTCCGCCCTGGAGATCGAGGGCGGGTGCAACGTACAGCTGGCCCTCAACCCCGACTCCTTCGAGTACGCGGTCATCGAGGTCAACCCCCGCGTGTCCCGGTCCTCCGCCCTGGCCTCCAAGGCCACCGGCTACCCCATCGCCAAGGTGGCCGCCAAGGTGGCCCTGGGCTACACCCTGGACGAGATCCCCAACGCCGTGACCGGCAAGACCACCGCCTGCTTCGAGCCAACCCTGGACTACTGCGTGCTCAAGCTGCCCCGCCTGCCCTTTGACAAGTTCACCACCGCCAGCCGCACCCTGGGCACCCAGATGAAGGCCACCGGCGAGGTGATGGCCATCGGCAATTCCTTCGAGGGGGCGCTGATGAAGGCCATCCGCTCCCTGGAGCTGCCGGTGAAGTCCCTCCGCCTGCCCGGTCTGGACGAGCTGTATACCGAGGAGATCGAGGACCGCCTGGTGAACATCGACGATCAGCGGCTCTTCGTGGTGGCCGAGGCCCTGCGCCGGGGCTTCTCGCCGGAGAAGATCAACAAGATCACCAAGTACGACCTGTGGTTCCTCGACCGCTTCCAGAACATCGTGGACATGGAGGACGCCCTGGATCACGGCCGCCTGGACGGCGACACCCTGCGCCGGGCCAAGGAGATGGGCTTCTCCGACGCGTGGATCGCCGCCCTCTCCGGCCGGGAGCAGAAGGAGATCAAGGCCCTGCGGGAGTCCTTCGGCATCCGCCCGGCCTTCAAGATGGTGGACACCTGCGCCGCCGAGTTCGAGGCCCAGACCCCCTATTACTACTCCACCTACGACCAGGAGAACGAGGCCGCCGGGGCCAGCCGGGCGGATGATGGCGCGGAGAAACGGAAGGTGCTGGTGCTGGGCTCCGGCCCCATCCGCATCGGTCAGGGCATCGAGTTCGACTACTGTTCGGTCCACTCGGTCTGGGCCTTCAAGCGTCTGGGCTATGAGACCATCATCATCAACAACAACCCGGAGACCGTGTCCACCGACTTCGATGTGGCGGATAAGCTCTACTTTGAGCCGCTGACCGCCGAGGACGTGCAGGCGGTGGTGGAGCTGGAGAAGCCCTGGGGCGCGGTGGTGCAGTTCGGCGGCCAGACCGCCATCAAGCTGGCCCAGGCCCTCACCGACATGGGCGTGCCCATCCTGGGCACCTCCGCCGATGGCGTGGACGCCGCCGAGGATCGGGAGCGGTTTGACGAGATTTTGAACCAGTGCGGCATCCCCCGGGCCGCCGGCCGCACGGTGTTCACCACCGAGCAGGCCCTGGCCGCCGCCCACGACGTGGGCTATCCCGTGCTGGTGCGCCCCTCCTACGTGCTGGGCGGCCAGGGCATGGAGATTGCCTACAACGACCGCAACATCACCGAGTTCATGCGCATCATCAACCAGGTGGAGCAGGAGCACCCCATCCTGGTGGATAAGTACCTCATGGGCCGCGAGGTGGAGGTGGACGGTGTCTTCGACGGGGAGGAGCTGCTCATCCCCGGCATCATGGAGCACATCGAGCGGGCCGGCGTCCACTCTGGCGACTCCATCTCGGTCTATCCCCCCATCCACATCGAGGACAGGCACAAGCAGACCATCCTGAAGTACACCTATGACCTGTCCCGCGCCCTGGGCGTGGTGGGCCTGGTCAACATCCAGTTCGTCATCTATGACGACCAGGTGTATGTCATCGAGGTCAATCCACGCTCCTCCCGTACCATCCCCTATATCTCCAAGGTCACCGGCGTGCCCATCATCGACCTGGCCACCAGGGTGATGCTGGGGCAGAAGCTGCGCGACCTGGGCTACGGCACGGGCATCTACCGGGAGGCGGACTACTACGCCGTCAAGATGCCGGTGTTCTCCTTCGAGAAGCTCACCGACGTGGACACCGGCCTGGGCCCCGAGATGAAGTCCACCGGCGAGTGCCTGGGCCTGGCCGAGTCCTTCCCCCAGGCGCTGCTCAAGGCATTCAAGGGGGCCGGTATGAAGGCCCCCAAGAAGGGCGGGCGCATCATCGTTACCGTCAAGGACGAGGACAAGGACGAGATGATTGGCATCGCCAGGGGCTTCTATGATATGGGCATTGAGCTTCTCGCCACCAGCGGCACCTGCAAGGCGCTCAACGAGGCGGGCATACCCGCCCGCTGGGTGGCCCGCGTGTCAGAGGCCCACCCCAACATCCTGGACATGATCGCCTCCGGCACCGTGGATCTGGTCATCAACACCCCCACCCGCGGCCGCCGCCACGATACCGACGGCTTCAAGATCCGCCGCTCTACCGTGGAGCACTCCGTGGCCTGCATCACCGCCATCGACACCGCCCGGGCCATGCTCACCGTCCGCACCCAGGGCCGGGCCGCTGAGCTGCGCCCCATCGACATCACTGAAATCTGAGGGGAGGAAACCGCCATGCGTCTGCACCGCCTTCGCTTTGATATCTGGCTCTGCCTGCTGGTGGCCTATCTGGTGTCCCTGGGCACGGGGGCCGCAGCCTCCGCCCTCAGCGCGGCCACGTATGACGGCTATGCAGAGGTTCACTCCGCTGCTCCTGGCCAGGCGGGCAGTCCTGCCGGGCCAGAGGTTCCCCGGGCACAGAGCATCGCGGAGCTGCTGGAGCTGGATACTTTCACAGTGCTCTCCCAAGGTATTGCCTACCGCAACGAGGGAGCGGGCTATTTTGAGGGCAGCTACCTCTATAATTTGGCCCTCCCCTCCGGGGAACGGGTGGCTGCCCGCATCCATACTGAGAGCGTACAGGATGGAGAGAAGTTCGCATCCGGGGAGGTTGTCCTCCCGGTGGGCCGGGTGATTTGGGCCGACCTGGAGGAGGACCCCGCCTTCCTGGAGCAGATCACCTCCGGCTATCCCCTGGACCGCACCGACTTCTACGTGGACATGGCCGGAGAAGCGGTACGCTACAGTCAGGAGGAGCGGACGGAAAATCATGTTATAGTGGTTCAATTGGTTACCGTTCTGGTCTGCTTCCCACTGCTCCATGCCCTGGGCTCCCGCAGCGGGATTTTCCCCGCTTTCTTTCCCACCGTGCGGAGGGAAAAGGCGGGGCGGAATTGACCCGGCCAGCCGGGAACCTTTTTCCAGTCCCTTCGTCTAAATGAATATCAACGACAGGAGGGAAATGCTTTGAAACGACTGCTGACTTTATCCCTGGCAGCCCTGCTGGCTGCCGGTCTCACCGCCTGCGGAGCGGCAGAGGAGCGCGGCGTTCCGGCCGCCAAGCCGGTGCTCTACCTCTACCCGGAGGAGGAGACGGAGGTGACTGTGACCCTGGACTTTGACGGGACGCTCACCTCCACCTACCCGGACTACGGGGATGGCTGGACGGTGACGGCCCGGCCCGGCGGCACCCTCACCGATCCGGCCACGGGCCGGGAGTACTACTGCCTGTTCTGGGAGGGGATCAGCGAGGCGGAGTATGACTTTTCCGCCGGCTTCTGCGTGGCAGGGGAGGACACTGCGGCCTTCCTGGAGGACGCCCTGGACAGGCTGGGCCTGACCGAGCGGGAGGCTGACGAATTCATCATCTACTGGCTGCCAAAGCTGGAAGGCAACCCCTACAATCTGCTCTCCTTCCAGACCGACGCCTACACCAATTCCGCAGCCCTGACCATCGACCCGGCCCCCGACACCCTGATCCGGGTGTTCCTGGCGTGGAAGGGCCTGGACGCGCCGGTGGAGGTGGCGCCCCAGAAACTGACCGCGCCGGAGCGCGCTGGCTTCACCGCCGTGGAGTGGGGCGGCGCGGAGGTAGTGCAATGAAGAAGCTGCTGTTGATGCTTGCGCTCACTTTGCTGGCGGCGGGACTGGCTGGGTGCGGCAATTCCAGTGGAAATGTTGCGGTGCCGGAAAAGCCGGTGCTCTACCTCTACCCGGAGGAGGAGATGGAGGTGACCGTCACTCTGGACTTTGATGGGACGCTGACCTCCACCTATCCTGCGTACGGCGATGGGTGGACAGTGACGGCCCGGCCCGACGGCACCCTCACCAATCCGGCCACGGGGCGGGAGTACTACTGCCTGTTCTGGGAGGGGATCACCGAGGCGGAGTATGACTTTTCCGCCGGCTTCTGCGTGGCAGGGGAGGACACTGCGGCCTTCCTGGAGGACGCCCTGGACAGGCTGGGCCTGACCGAGCGGGAGGCTGACGAATTCATCATCTACTGGCTGCCAAAGCTGGAGGGCAATCCCTACAATCTGCTCTCCTTCCAGACCGAGGCCTACACCGACTCCGCCGGGCTGACCATCGACCCGGCCCCCGATACCCTGATCCGGGTGTTCCTGGCGTGGAAGGGGCTGGACGCGCCGGTGGAGGTGGAGCCCCAGACGTTAACCGCCCAGGCGCGCACCGGCTTCACCGCCGTGGAGTGGGGCGGCGCGGAAGTGGATTGAAGACTGCGCTGAAAAGCCGCCGGACCTGACCGGGTCCGGCGGCTTTTTTACGGAATGCTTGCGCTTTAGGCCGGAATATGGTATCCTAAACTGTAAAAATATCGCCGGGCCTATGGGCATGGCGTGAGAGAAAACGAGAGAAAGAAGGCAAGATGATGTCCCATCAGACCGTGATTGTCCTGGATTTCGGCGGCCAGTACAACCAGCTCATCGCCCGCCGGGTGCGCGAGTGCGGTGTCTATTGCGAGGTCAAGCCCTACACGACCCCGCTGGAGCAACTCCGCGCTATGGAGCCCATCGGCTTCATCTTCACCGGCGGCCCCAACTCCGTCTATGAGGCGGGCGCGCCCAAGGCTGATCCGGCCATCTTTGAGCTGGGTGTGCCGGTGCTGGGCATCTGCTATGGCTGCCAGTTCATGGCCCACGCCCTGGGCGGCCAGGTCACCGAGGCCCACGAGGACACCGCCCGGGAGTACGGCAAGACCGAGACCTATTACGACACCGCCTGCAAGCTCTTCAAGGGCCTGCCGGAGCGGGGCATCTCCTGGATGAGCCACGGGGACTACATGGCCAAGGTGCCCGAGGGCTTCGCCCTCACCGCCCACTCCGACGCCTGCCCCAACGTGGCCATTGCCGACGAGAAGCGGGGCTTTTACGGGGTGCAGTACCACCCTGAGGTCAACCACACCGAGCACGGCGTGGACATGATCCGCAACTTCCTCTATGAGGTCTGCGGCGCCAAGGGCGACTGGACCATGGGCGACTACAAGGAGAGCTCCATCAAGGCCATCCGGGAGAAGGTGGGCGGCGGCAAGGTGCTGCTGGCCCTGTCCGGCGGCGTGGATTCCTCCGTGGCCGCCGCACTGCTGGCCGAGGCGGTGGGCAGCCAGCTCACCTGTGTGTTCGTGGACCACGGCCTGATGCGCAAGAACGAGGGCGACGAGGTGGAGGCCGCCTTCTCCAAGTGGGACATCCACTTCGTCCGGGTGGACGCTGAGGCCCGCTTCCTGGAGAAGCTCTCCGGCGTCAGCGAGCCGGAGCGCAAGCGCAAAATCATCGGGGAGGAGTTCATCCGCGTCTTTGAGGAGGAGGCCAAGAAGATCGGCCGGGTGGACTATCTGGTGCAGGGCACCATCTACCCCGACGTGATCGAGTCCGGCGCCGGCGACGCCGCCGTAATCAAGAGCCACCACAACGTGGGCGGCCTGCCCGACTATGTGGACTTCAAGGAGATCATCGAGCCCCTGCGCCTGCTCTTCAAGGACGAGGTGCGGCAGTTAGGCCGCGAGCTGGGCCTGCCTGAATACCTAGTCATGCGCCAGCCCTTCCCCGGTCCCGGCCTGGCCATCCGGGTCATCGGCGATCTGACCAAGGAGAAGCTGGACACCCTCCGGGATGCCGACGCCATCTACCGGGAGGAGATCGCCGCCGCCGGCGAGGACAAGAACATCAACCAGTACTTTGCCGTCCTCACCAATACCCGCTCCGTGGGCGTCATGGGCGACGGCCGCACCTACGATTACACCCTGGCGCTCCGCGCCGTCACCACCAGCGACTTCATGACTGCCGACTGGGCCCGCATCCCCTACGATGTGCTAGACAAGATCTCCACCCGCATCGTCAACGAGGTGAAGGGCATCAATCGTATCGTCTACGATATCACCTCCAAGCCCCCCGCCACCATCGAATGGGAATGACGCTCGAAACGGCGAAAACCCGCATGAATACAGGCTTTTTTGCCCGTCCATACTGCTCTTGATACTGGATTGATACTATTTGTGTCCGCCCGGTATTCTCAAGAGAAAAATCCCAAAAGGACAAGCAAAACCGCCCTGCTGAACGACAAATTCAGCAGGGCGGTTTTTTTGCTTGTCTTATTTATTTTTCCGCCAAGGGATATAATATTCGCTTTCCAGGCCATCGTCGCAGGTATGGGGCCAGTTGAGTTTCCATTCAAAATACTCTTCCCTGGTGATCTCCCCGGCGTGTAACTCCTGCTGACGAAAAAGCCATTCCCGCATGAACTCGTCCACAAGGCCATACTGGAAGTACATACCCACGGGAGGGTGTGCGGGCCAGTCATCGCTATCATTGTACCGTACAGCGGTATCATCAGCGGCCCCTGCTCTGCCCGGATTGCGGACAAGTTGGAACAGGCGGATAGCGCCAGGGCTGTCCTCGTCCAGCCAGAAGAATGTCCGCATGAAGTCCTCGGCAGAGCCGGGGGCGATGGTGTAGAAGTTCTGGCGGTCTACCCGCAGCGCCTCGGCCATCTTGTCCAGCAGTTCCCGTTTCGGAACACGGTAATTCGTCTCATACTGGGCGATCCGGTTGTCCGCTCCCTTTTCCTCAAAGCCGATAGCAAGCCCCAATTCCTTTTGTGTCATGCCTCGAAAGGTGCGGATTTTCTTTATCTTGTCTCCGACTGTCATAATATCCCACCGCCTTTGCCAATAGTATAGCGCAAAAAAGCGAAAGATGCAAGATAATCTTTAACAAAAATGCGAAATAAATTCTTGACATTAACACTTATGTTAATGTATAATGAAGATGGTGACATTAACATATTTGCGAAACTAAAATAAGGAGGTGCTGACCATGGAAAAGGAGCTGTTTGTGAGAGCAGAGGAGGTCGCCAGGGAGCTGGGCATTTCCAAGCCCTACGCCTACAAGCTGGTGCGGGAGATGAACGAGGAGCTGAAGAAAAAAGGCTTTCTCACCATTCCCGGACGGGTAAGCAGGCGCTACTTCGAGGAAAAATTCTATGGGCTGCGGGACAGACAATAAGGAGGGAACCACAATGCCGGCATACAAAGACAAGGCAAAGGGCACATGGTATGCGTCCTTTTACTACGAGGACTGGACGGGCAAGAAAGTAAAGAAAATGAAACGGGGCTTTCCCACCAAGCGGGAGGCTCTGGAGTGGGAGCGGACATTCCTGCAACAACAGACCGCCGACCTGGAAATGACCTTTGAAAACTTCGTGGCTGTCTATGTGGCGGACATGAAAGGCCGTATCAAGGAAAACACCTGGGGGACGAAAGAGCATCTGATGGAATGTGTGCGGATGTGGCGATTCATGATCCATACCCTCCCGGTCACAATCCCCACGCTCACATCCTGCTGACGGTGCGCCCGCTGGATGAAAAGGGAAAATGGCAGTACAAGACCGAGAAAGAATATCTCTGTGTCAAGAACGGCAAGGAACAGGGCTTCACTGCCGCCGAGTTTAAACAGGCACAGGCCGATGGATGGGAAAAGCAGTACCAGTACAAGGTGGGCAAAAAGAAGGTGTATATGGTCCCTTCATCAGCACAGGCGCAGGGCTATGAAAGGGTGTCCAAGTACCCCAAAAGCACCAAATACGGCAGACAAAATCCAATCTCTGAGCGTTGGAACAGCGAAGAGCAGCTCGTCTTTTGGCGTAAGGCATGGGCAGATGTAACCAATCTTCATTTGGAACGTGCCGGACAGGAAGAACGTATCGATCATCGCAGCCATGCAGAACGAGGGCTTGAGGAGCAGCCCACCATTCATGAAGGTGTAATCGCAAGAGCACTGGAGAAAAAGGGGATCGTCTCTGATCGCTGTGAGCTGAACCGTCAGATCAAGGCGGACAATGCCCTGTTGCGGGAGTTAAAAGCGCAGATGAAGAAGATGGCACAGGCTGTCAAAAACAGTTTGCCTGCTATTGCGGAAGCTATGGAAACATTGCGTGCCAATATGATCGTATTTCGGTATCAGCTCCGTCATATCAGCCGGGGTAAGTACAAACTGAGTCAATATCTGGATGCTGCAAAGCCTACCTTTGCGGAGTATCTGGCGTTAGTGCAGAAAATCAAAACTGCCGCAAAGGAACGAAAAATCATGCTGACAGAGAAGAAAGAAATTTCTTTCTGGAATGCCTCAAAGCATAAGGAGCTATCTGCTAAAATTGCAAAGCTGACCGAGGATATTGAGGAACTGAAATCCGAAAAGGCTGTATTGCTTAATCAGCTGGACTGTGCGGATGATAGTGGAATTGCTGCTATCAAAAAGGACATTGCTGACGCAGAAGCCAGTCTTTCCAAGTTGGAACAGCAGGAAAAAAAGTATTCTGCCCAGCTGGAGGCAGCTCTTAACGAGTACACTAATCTCAAAGTGCGAGGTGCAGACTTTGATGCAACAGAACTGTATGCACAGAGAATGATTTTGAGAGCAGATATAATGGCCGCTGTGGTTGACCATGTCCAAGCTGCTTATGGTGAAAAATATGATTCTGTGATGATGTTTAACAGCAAACGGGATGTGTCAGCTCTGCTTCACGACGAAGATAAATGTCGTGCTTATGAGCAGAAATCGTCACAGAAAAAGCAGCAGGAACATGGCAGTGAACAAAAGGAGAAATACAAACACCCTGAGCAGGAACGATAATTTTGCTTCTGTACGTATTGGCAGACTTTAGATTGGAATACCAGAAAAAACAGACCGTTGATCTTCACCTTTATATGAAAGATCAGCGGTCTGCTTTATTCGAATTTTCAAAAAAGAGATGGGTATATGAAGAATAAAAGGTTCTGACAGCTCAGCTTTGGGGAAGCATAGGGAGAATTTAAGCTTTCAGAGAAATAGCGCTAAAACAATAATATTTCAATACGTTAAATTGATTTTATTCGTAGTTTGGTATATAATATATTTTGTATATTTTTGTTAAAGTAACAGCTTTTACGGGAGATCCAGAGCATATTTAGGAGGCCTTATGATGGAGTATTGTTCAATTCGACAGATTTCCGAGAAATGGGGAATTTCTGTTCGTCGGATACAGGTACTTTGTGTTGAAAATCGTATTCCCGGTGCTGTTAAAATAGGATATTCATGGGTAATTCCTGCGGATGCTGAAAAACCCAAAGATGCCAGAGTGAAGTCTGGAAAGTATATAAAAAGCGGTACATGGCCCAATTGACAGAGGAGGTATAGTGTGGCGGATAAAATTGAATCCATTCCAGAAGCACGATTGCTGCTGGCCTCCCTGCGTTCTGTAGGGTATAACGAGGAAACTGCGATTGCGGATATTGTGGACAACTGTATTTCAGCTCAGGCCCATAAAATCAACATCCAATTTGACTGGGAGAAGAAACGAATTGTCATTGCTGATGATGGTTTTGGTATGAGTGAAAAGGACCTAATTGAGAATATGCGTATAGGGTCTTCTGATCCCAGCAAAATCCGAGCCAAAGATGATTTGGGACGATTTGGTATGGGTATGAAGACAGCAGCATTTTCTCTGGGGAAAAAGCTAACAGTTGTAACAAAGTCGAATTTTGCTGTAAGCAATGCATCTTGGGATCTGGACCAGATTCCGGAGATTGGCTGGAACTTGATTATCCGAGACGAAAGCGAAATTTCTGAATTTTCATCTCAGATGGGTGAGCAGGGTACGATTGTAATTATTGAAAACCTTGATCGAGTGATTGATATCGACGACGAAAAAAAAGCCCAGAATAAATTTTATAGGATTGCAAGCAAAACGGAAAAACATTTGGCACTTACATTCCATCGATTTATTGAAGAAGATAATCTCATTCTGGAATTAAATGGCACTCCAATTAAAGCATGGAATCCATTTATTTTAGAAAATAGTGCAACTCAGGAACTGCCGGAAGAATCAATTTTCTCAGATAATGGCTGTGCAGAGGTGACGATTCAGCCTTACGTTCTGCCACATAAAACGAAATTTGCAACCGATGATGATTATCAGGCAGCAGGCGGACCCAAAGGATGGAATTATCACCAGGGTATTTATGTTTACAGAAACAGACGCCTGATTATCTGCGGAACATGGTTTGACTACATAAAGAAAGAACCCGCATACAATTTGGCCCGCATTAAGATTGATATTACATCAGCCAGTGATGAGGACTGGAAAATTGATATTAAGAAGTCAACAGCTTCTCTGCCCAGTTATGTCAGGGAATCAGTTGAAAGAGAGATTGATCTTTGTACTGAAACTTCAGCTCGTGTATATAATTCACGTGGCAGTTACTCGAAGTCTAATGTCAGTACTCCCAACCTGGATTATGTATGGGAGCAGCGAAAAAAGAATGGTCGATATTCGTTTCATATTAACAGAAAACATTCTCTGCTGAATAATATCAAGAAGCAGTTGGACGACCAGGGTAAATCAACTTTATCAGCATATCTCGCTCTGGTTGAGAATTTCGCACCGTTTATGCAGTCCGGAGTAACAGATTCTCTGCAGAAAGGAAAAGTTGGTGGAGAGTCTGATAAGACCTCTTTGGAATATCAGGTACAAATCAAAGAATTGAAAGATATGATTATGGTCTTCTTGTCGCAGGGATTTACCAAAGAAGAAACGCAGTCTACGCTGTTGGACATGGCTAATTATAGACATCTCCGAGAGGAGATTATCAGACTGGTGGAGGAAGCACGATGATTAATACGCCGAAAGAATTGAGTGATATTGAAGTCGGTTTGTATAAGAGCGGATATGGGTTTTGCGAGAAGCTTGTAAAAGAAGAACATATAACTATTGCGGCAGCAGTCGAGAAAACAGCAGCAAAATTTGGCGGTTTAAATATGATTTCTGATATGGAATGTTTTAAAAAATTCCTGTTCAGTGAAGTGACCGCTTACACAGAGCCTTCTATTGGCGTGTGTGACCCAAATCTGGAAGATAAGACTTGGTGGGATGAGCTTAAACAAGATCCGAAATTTAAACCGGAATATTGGAGCCGTTACTATGACTATCTGCTGAGGAAGCCCTCTTGGAGCATTACAGCAGTAGAAGATATTAATTCATCTACGGATGAGATTATGAATGCTTTGACCAATCCTCGTAAGGGTGTAGCTGGTGAACGAATGGGCATGGTGTTCGGATATGTTCAATCTGGTAAAACGGCACATTACATCGGGATGATCAATAAGGCCTACGATGCAGGATATCGTATTGTGATTGTGCTGTCCGGCATCCATAACAGCCTTCGCAGCCAGACTCAGTCCCGTATCGATGAAGAAGTTCTGGGATACGAAACAAGTCTGGAAAGTATCGGAGATATGACCCGAGAGCGCAATGTGATCGGTGTTGGAGTAGGTCCTCACAACCAGGTCGAAACTGTTGTCCAGTCGATTACGACACGAGACGAAAAAGGTGATGTCAATAAAAAGACGGAAGGCGTATCTATGATGCCGCCGTTCATGATTGTTACAAAAAAGAATGCCTCGGTTCTGCGTAAAATCCTGCGGTTCTTCCGTAAAAATCATTGTGCAGAAATTATAGGCGGAAAGAAGAAAATCCCAGCAAAATATCCTGCACTCATTATTGATGATGAGGCGGATCAGGCTTCTATCAACACGAAAGAAAGCTATGACGATCAAGGAAATGTTTTGGATGATTATAATCCTACAACTATCAATGGATTGATTCGAGAGCTACTTGGTGTATTTGAATGCCGTTCCTATATCGGCTATACTGCTACACCTTTTGCGAATATTTTTATTCCTCCCCACATCGACGATGAAAAATACGGAACAGACCTTTTCCCCAGAGATTTTATATACAGGTCTCCAAGAGCAGATCAGTATATTGGCGCAAGGGAATTCTTTGGATTAGGGAGTAACGAAGATATTCCTGCGATGCCGCTTTACCGGAAAATTGTGGACGGGGCAACGTATCTTGGCAGAGGTACAAAATCTACCGATCCAGTCGGAGAACTTCCCAAGGAGCTTAAACTGGCTGTGAAATACTTCCTTTTGTCTACCGCACTTAGGAACTGCAGAGGACAAAGGAACAAACCAAATACGATGCTAATCCATATTGTCCGCTTCGTTGGCCAGCAAAATAAGGTTAAACAAAAGGTTCTGAAATATTTTAAAGAAGAGATTGAGAACCATATTCGCTATGGTGATCCCATCATTGAAAGTGAGCTTAAGTCGATTTGGGAAGAAGACTATGTTCCTACAACCAGCAAAATGAGGGCGCAGTTCAGCAAATATATGTCTGGATGTGATAATGTTAGCTGGGACTGCATCTGGTCTGAAGCTAAACGCCTGATCGCTGACAAGGAAATCAGTGTATATTATCTAAAAGGTATTCTTACATCTGGAGAAGATGGATATGCGATCAATAGCGGTGTTTTGTGTGCCGCAGATTTTGGAGCGCCCCAGAAAAGAGAGCGCTTTGTTGTTATGGGGATTAAGAAAAGTATTTCCGCTGTGGTATTTCTGCCTTCCAGAAAGATTAAAGATGGACATTATAAAACTGTTCACGATGCAATTTATGATTTGGAAGATGTTCCGCCGGTATATGATTTGGCAGACGATGAGGAAGGAATTCCGCTGGAACATAAGGAGCAGTTGAGTTCAGTAGCACAGCAACTGAGAGATTCGGATATTCTGAAGAACCACATCATTACTAAAACGACTGATGTAGCAATGGCAAGATTCAAAGCGCTGCATCAAGGAGAAAATTTCCATAGTTTAGAAGAATCGCTCAAAACCAATACCTATACCGATGTGAAAAGGACTCAAAATACGATTTATTTGCGGTTGAACTATAATGAACCAAGCGGAACAGTGCTTAATGTTCGAAAGTCTATGTGGATTCATCCTACCCTGGATCGGGCAATCAGTATCCGAGAAGCAGCCCGGTTGCAGACATTCCCTGACAGCTTTGTATTTTGCGGATCTAAAGATAAACAATACCAGCAGGTAGGAAATGCCGTACCTCCAATTATGGCAAAAGCGATTGCTAAGCAGCTTGCGGCAACTTTAGGTAAAAAACTTCGTGAGGCAGAACAAGAAAATGGCTGATAATCACTCAAAAGAAGTTCGCAGCAAAAATATGTCACATATTCGAAGCACGAATTCAAAGCCAGAAGAGATTGTTAGGAAGTATCTGTTTTCTAAAGGCTTTCGATATAGAAAAAATGTTCGAACCTTGCCGGGATGCCCTGATATTGTTTTGCCTAAATATCATACCGTGATTTTTGTAAATGGCTGTTTTTGGCATAAACATGACTGTGGGAGGTTTGTTTGGCCCTCTTCTAATACTGAATATTGGATACCCAAAATAAATCGGAACGTTGAACGGGATAAGCAGAACCACAAGAAGCTTATAGACATGGGCTGGAAGGTACTGATTATTTGGGAATGCGAACTAAAAAAGAATGTGCGTGAAGACCGACTGGAGCGGCTAATTAAAGAAATCAAAGGAGAGTAGCCATGTGGAACTCGGATAGACAAAATAGAGACACAATCCCAAGAGCGTACTATCATGGAAGCTGTGAAAAATTTCTATTGGCGAGTGAAGCTGAAATCTACCATGAACTGGTACATAACTCTCTCCAGTTTGATCTAACAGTACAGCAAGAGCAGGCATGGAACGAAGAAGTTCGAATTTTAAAAGATGTCATGCTCCAGCTTAAAGAAGGACATATTGCGCTTGAATATTCTATTCCTCGAATGGGAAAACGTATTGATGCAGTTTTAATCATTCGAAGCTGTGTTATTTTGTTGGAATTTAAAGTGTTTGAGACTGCATACCCTAAAAGTGCCGTTGATCAAGTTGTAGATTACGCTTTGGATTTGCATAACTTTCATGAAGCCAGTCACACAGCACATTTATTTCCGTTTTTAGTATGTACAGAGGCATCTGCGAATACCAATGCAATTAGTATAGATAATAGAATTTCATCACCTATTCTTTGCTGTGAAAGTACACTTGTAGGAGAAATTCTCAATATAGTTCATAACTATGATAATGGAACTGCTGTCGATCCGGTGCAATGGTTCAATTCCGTGTATAAACCAACCCCAACTATTATTGAGGCAGCACAAGCCTTATACTCTGGGCATGATGTACGAGAAATTTCCTATAAAGAAAGCGATGAGAATGATATTGCAGTTACAACTGCGCGGATTGATAAAATCGTTGAAGACAGCAAGAAAAATCATTGGAAATCGATTTGTTTCGTTACAGGAGTACCGGGTGCCGGAAAAACTTTGGTAGGACTGAACATAGCGAATAGGCGACATCATTTTCAAGAAGGAGACGAAGAACATGCCGTGTTTCTTTCGGGAAATGAACCTTTGGTTACTGTTTTGAGAGAGGCATTGACTCGAGATCAAGTAGAAAAGAAAAAAATGTATTGTACAGACTGTAAGGCCAGAGATTTGAACAGAAACTGTACCAACTGTGAGTATAATATTACAAAAAGCGGCATCTATTCTGAAACAAAGAGTTTTATTCAGATGATACATTGGTTTAGGGATGATTCACTTTTGGAGGGACATCCAGCGCCTATCGACAAGATTGCGATTTTTGATGAAGCTCAGCGGGCTTGGAAAAAGGAGCAGTTAAGTAAGTTCATGCGGACAAAAAAGGGACAGTCCCACTTTAATATGTCCGAGCCCGAATGCCTTATTGAGTATATGAACAGGCACAAAGATTGGGCGGTTATTGTATGTTTAGTTGGCGGAGGGCAGGAAATACATGATGGGGAAGCAGGAATTGCAGAATGGTTTAATGCAATAAATGAGCATTTTCCTTCCTGGAAGGTGTTTTGCTCAGACCGTATGGCAGGCTATGAATATGTTAGAAATAGTTCGATTGATGAACTCCTTTCCAATGCAGAAGTTCATAAGTGCCGTGAACTTCATCTGTCGGTTTCTATGAGAAGCTTTAGAAGTGAGCTTGTTTCTGCTTTTGCAAAGGCGATAATCGATGGAGATGAAGCAACTGCAAAGGAACTTTATCCGAAAATCATCCAAGCTGACTCAGCTACCAACAAAATGCGGTATCCAATTCTTTTAACGAGAAATCTTCAGACGGCTAAAGAATGGGTGCGAAATATAAGTCATGGCACAGAACGATATGGAATTATTGCGAGTTCAGGTGCTAAGCGGCTACGTGCAGATGGTGTCACAGTTCCCAAAGATATTGAGATTGAAAAATGGTTTTTGAATGGAAAAGATGATGTGAACTCTTCATACTTTATGGAAGTTGCGGCATCGGAATTTAAGATTCAGGGGTTGGAAATTGACTACGCAGTTGTTGTATGGGAAGCGGACTACAGGTACTTGGATGGTAAATTCACATACAATAATTTTGCTGGATCTTCTTGGTCAAAGGTTAATAATCCAATTGCTCAGAATTATCAGAAAAATTCTTATCGAGTTTTGCTTACTCGTGCACGGCAAGGTTATATAATTTATGTACCAAAGGGCAATCCTGAAGATGTTACCAGAAATCCTGAATACTATGATCAAACTTACAACTATTTAAAGAAGATTGGCATTATTGAAATTTGATACGATAAGAGTTGGAAAACAACAGGGGGTTACCGTAAAACACGGTAGCCCCCTGCTTCTGTAGAAACTTGACATTTATTATTTGTGAACGCTCTGCAGAAATTACCCTTGACAAATCCTTTCTCAGTTGAGCGCCGTGTTCAACCATGCGGTACGGCACTACAATCTAAAGGTCAATCCCGCTGCCCAGGCGGGCAATATGGGAAAGCCAAAGGGACGGGAAATGCTGTTCTGGACAAAGGCGGAGTATCTGAAATTCGCCGAGGCCATGATGGACAAGCCCCTTTCCTATTACGCCTTTGAAATGCTCTACTGGTGCGGCGTCCGGGAGGGGGAGCTGCTGGCCCTCACTCCTGGCGACTTCGACTTTGAGAAACAGACCGTCACCATCTCCAAGTCCTACCAGCGGATTAAGGGCAAGGATGTGATTACCGACCCCAAGACCCCTAAGAGCAACCGGGTCATTCAAATGCCCGCTTTCCTCTGTGAAGAAATGCGAGACTATATCAAGAGCCTGTATGGGGTGAAGCCCACCGACCGCATTTTCACGGTGACAAAATCCTACCTCCACCGGGAGATGGACAGGGGTGCGAAAGAGGCCGGGGTAAAGCGGATCAGAATACACGACCTGAGGCACTCCCACATTTCGCTGCTCATTGACATGGGCTTTACGGCCCTGGCAATCGCTGACCGGGTGGGACATGAAAGCATTGATATTACCTACCGCTACGCCCACCTGTTCCCCACCCGGCAGGCGGAGATGGCGGACAAACTGGACATGGAGCGAAAGGGGGCCTAAATCATGTCAGTGAAAAATCTTGACCGACACAACCGCTGGAGAAACAAAACTGTGGCTTTCCGGGTGTCCCCGGATGAGGACAGGGAAATTGAAACCGCTGTGCGGCTCTCCGGCCTTACCAAACAGGACTACATCACCCGACGGCTGCTGTGCCGGGATGTGGTGGTACAGGGCAACCCCAGGGTGTATAAGGCCCTGCGGAACGAGCTGGCCGCCGTTCTGGAAGAACTGGAGCGTATCGAGGCCGGGAATGGCGTGGATGGGGAGTTGCTGGACACCATCCGGCTGATCGCCGCCATCATGGACGGCATGAGGGAGGATTGATAGATGGATAGATTGCAAGAGAAAACGACTGCCCCATATCCGCCTGTTGGCGCAGACGGGGGACAGTCGCTCTCACAAAAACCTAACCAAAGTATAGCAGAGGGCGTGACAGAACACAAGCCCCCGGAAAGAGATTTGGAGGAAATCCTGCGGCAGATAAGCCGGGTCAATGACCCGGCCTATCTGCCTACCGTGTCTATGAATGACCTCTACGAACAGGTGTACCCCGGCAGACCTCCTGTGGTAGACGGTCTGCTCTATGCGGGGACATATCTCTTTGTGGGCGCTCCCAAGGTGGGCAAGTCCTTTCTCATGGCCCAGCTTGCCTATCATGTGAGTATGGGCCTTTCCCTGTGGGGGTATGAGGTGCGCCAGGGGACAGTCCTCTATCTGGCCCTGGAGGACAACCACCGTCGCTTACAGGAGCGGTTGTACCGGATGTTTGGAGTAGAGAGTACCGGAAACCTGTTCTTTGCCATCGGAGCTAAGCAGCTCGGCGGTGGCCTGGAGGAGCAGCTAAAGGGCTTTGTCCGGGAACACACGGACACCCGGCTTATTATCATCGACACCCTGCAAAAAATCCGGGAGGCCGGGGCAGAGAAGTACAGCTATGCCAACGACTATGAGGTAATCACCAAACTGAAACGGTTTGCCGATATAAGCGGGGTTTGCCTCCTGGTTGTACATCACACCCGCAAGCAGCAGGCCGATGATAAGTTTGATATGATCTCCGGCACCAACGGCTTATTGGGTGCGGCAGACGGGGCCTTTCTGCTCCAAAAGGAGCGGCGGGCAGACAACGCCGCCACCCTGGACATTTCTGGGCGGGATCAGCAAGACCAGCGCCTCTACCTCAAGCGGGACGAGGAACGGCTTGTGTGGGAGCTGGAGCGGCGGGAAACGGAGCTGCGGCAGGAGCCGCCTGACCCGGTGTTGGAGGCTGTTGCCGCCCTGGTAACGGCGGAACGGCCAGAGTGGAGAGGGACGGCCACGGAACTTGTCGCCGCCCTGGGGCTGGATATGAAACCCAATGCCCTGGCTATGCGGCTGAATGTCCGGGCGTGGCGGCTGTCCTATGAGTACCACATCCACTATGAAAGCGCCCGAACCCATGCCGGGCGGAGTATCAAGCTCACGTTGGAGGAACCCCAGGCGTGACGACCGTGACAGCTGTGACAGCTTTTCGGAGTGCGGAGGCGGTGTGTAAAACATCGTCACGGTCGTCACGGCTGTCACGGGGAGCGGGGGCGAAAGTCAAGGGGGGCATACCTGCGGGTGGAGATTGCCGCAAGTCAATACAACCCGTACCCCTTGACTTTCGGCCCACGGAAAACACTTGCCGGGCGGTGGAAAGGCCCCTGGCCTTTCCACCCTGCCCAACGGCGAGTGACAAAGTTTAGGCGGGGTGCAGGGTGCCCTTTTCAAAGGGCGGCCCTGCTGGGGGAGGCAACCGCAGTTGCCGGGGGCAAAGCCCCCACACCACCCCGTAGGGCGCAAATGCGCTTTTGATGGCCGTCAGGCTGTCAAAAGTGCTTTTGCGTTACTTTCGCAGAAAGTAACAAAGGCTCGCCGCTTGCGCGGCGGAAAAGGGAGGAGGGATTGATTTGAAAAGGACAATCAGCGCCATGGTGGGCCAAGGATCGGTGAACCATAACAGTAGAAAATTCCACGCCAAGAACACTGACCCGGAACGCTCCCACTTGAATATAACCTACTGCCAGGAGAATATCAAGGCGGTGTACCATGAACTCTTTGACGAGGCTCTGGAACGGTACAACGCTAAACAAACCAGGGCCGACAGAAGGATAGAGGATTACTATGAGAAGATCCGCTCCGGCAAGCAGGAAAAGCCGTTCCATGAAATCATCCTGCAAGTGGGCAATCGAGATGATATGAGCGCCGACAGCGAGGAGGGACAGCTTGCGGCAGCGGTTTTGGACGAGTACATGAAGGGCTTTCAAGAGCGCAACCCCCAACTCCGGGTGTTCTCTGCCCACCTCCACATGGACGAGGCTACGCCCCATCTGCACATTGACTTTGTACCATTCACCACCGGGAGCAAGCGAGGGCTGGACACGAGGGTATCTTTGAAACAGGCGTTAGCGGCCCAGGGTTTCCAGGGCGGCACCAGAGGGGACACAGAGTGGAGCCAGTGGGTGCGCTCGGAAAAGGAGCAGCTTTCCCTGGTCATGGAGCGCCACGGGATTGAGTGGGAGGACAAAGGCACCCACGACAAGCACTTGTCTGTGCTGGACTACAAGAAAGAGCAGCGGGCAAAGGAGATCGCCGTTCTGGAGACGGTCAAGGCGGAGAAAGAAAACCAGGTGGAGAGCCAGGAACGGCGGCTCAAAGAACTTGCCCCGGCGGTGAAAAATATGGAGCGGTTGGCAGCGGATTTCTCCGCCAATCCGGAGGAGATTTTGCCGGAGCCGGGAACGCTGGAAACAGGCCGGGCCTACCGAGAGAAAAAGGCAAAGCCCCTGCTGGCCCAAATCGTCAAGGTGCTGCGCTCCCTGTATCTGGCCTATGTGGAGCTGCGGGGGAAATTTGAGCGTCTGCAAGGGGACTATGGCCGGGTGAGGGAGAGCAACATCCGCCTGTCTGATCGATTGCAGGAGGTCAAGTTGGAAAACAAGGCCATGCGGCAAGTCTCCGCTGACTATGAGCGGGTCAAAAGGGCCTTTGGCCCAGAACAAGTGGACAGAATATTAGAGGCAGCTTACCAGCAGGAACATGCCGAAAAGGAACGGAAACGGGCCGCAAAGTCAAAAATTCGGATAGACGCACGATAATCACCAAAACCGGAGGGTATTCCAGTGAATACCCTCCGATTTTATTTGTGGAATCGGTAAAATGATTTCTTGTTTTTTAGAGCGTACTATGATATACTGCTATTATCCTGATTTGAGGAGTCTATCAAATATGCGGCAAGGTATTCTTAAATAAAATTTGATAATGGGCGCAAAAATGATTGCCCCTTGCAGGGGCTTGGTTTTTGTACCCAATTTTAAGAATACTTTTGCCTTTTTAGTAAATATCGTGACGGACCGCGGCTTATGTAAGTCGTGTATGTTTCTGTGTGTCCGAAGTCATGATCCCCAGCGGTAAAAGTATTAGCCGCTGGGGATTTTTGCGCCCATTCGGGCCTTGTATGGAGGATAGACATGAACATTATCAATATCGGGATTCTTGCCCATGTAGACGCTGGAAAGACGACCTTGACGGAGAGTCTGCTATATGCCAGTGGAGCCATTTCAGAACCAGGGAGCGTCGAAAAAGGGACAACGAGGACGGACACCTTGTTTTTGGAGCGGCAGCGTGGGATTACCATTCAAGCGGCAGTCACTTCCTTCCAGTGGCACAGATGTAAAGTTAACATTGTGGATACGCCCGGCCACATGGATTTTTTGGCGGAGGTGTACCGCTCTTTGGCTGTTTTAGATGGGGCCATCTTGGTGATCTCCGCGAAAGATGGCGTGCAGGCCCAGACCCGTATTCTGTTCCATGCCCTGCGGAAAATGAACATTCCCACCGTTATCTTTATCAACAAGATCGACCAGGCTGGCGTTGATTTGCAGAGCGTGGTTCAGTCTGTTCGGGATAAGCTCTCCGCCGATATTATCATCAAGCAGACGGTGTCGCTGTCCCCGGAAATAGTCCTGGAGGAAAATACCGACATAGAAGCATGGGATGCGGTCATCGAAAATAACGATGCATTATTGGAAAAGTATATCGCAGGAGAACCAATCAGCCAGGAAAAACTTGCGCGGGAGGAACAGCGGCGGGTTCAAGAAGCCTCCCTGTTTCCGGTCTATCATGGCAGCGCCAAAAAGGGCCTTGGCATTCAACCGTTGATGGATGCGGTGACAGGACTGTTCCAACCGATTGGGGAACAGGGGAGCGCCACCCTATGCGGCAGCGTTTTCAAGGTTGAGTACACCGATTGCGGCCAGCGGCGTGTCTATCTGCGGCTATACAGCGGAACGCTGCGCCTGCGGGATACGGTGGCCCTGGCCGGGAGAGAAAAGCTGAAAATCACAGAGATGCGTATTCCATCCAAAGGGGAAATTGTTCGGACAGACACCGCTTATCCGGGCGAAATTGTTATCCTTCCCAGCGACAGCGTGAGGTTAAACGATGTATTAGGGGATCAAACCCGGCTCCCTCGTAAAAGGTGGCGCGAGGCCCCCCTCCCCATGCTGCGGACGACGATTGCGCCGAAAACGGCAGCGCAAAGAGAACGGCTGCTGGACGCTCTTACGCAACTTGCGGATACTGACCCGCTTTTGCGCTGCGAAGTGGATTCCATCACCCATGAGATCATTCTTTCTTTTTTGGGCCGGGTGCAGTTGGAGGTCGTTTCCGCTTTGCTGTCGGAAAAATACAAGATTGAAACAGTGGTAAAGGAACCCACCGTCATTTATATGGAGCGGCCGCTCAAAGCAGCCAGCCACACCATCCATATCGAGGTGCCGCCCAACCCGTTTTGGGCATCTATCGGACTGTCTGTTACACCACTCCCGCTTGGCTCCGGCGTACAATACGAGAGCCGGGTTTCGCTGGGATACTTGAACCAGAGTTTTCAAAACGCTGTCAGGGATGGTATCCGTTACGGGCTGGAGCAGGGCTTGTTCGGCTGGAACGTAACGGACTGTAAGATTTGCTTTGAATACGGGCTTTATTACAGTCCAGTCAGCACGCCGGCGGACTTCCGCTCATTGGCCCCGATTGTATTGGAACAGGCATTGAAGGAATCGGGGACGCAGCTGCTGGAACCTTATCTCTCCTTCACCCTCTATGCGCCCCAGGAATACCTTTCCAGGGCTTATCATGATGCACCGAAATACTGTGCCACCATCGAAACGGCCCAGGTAAAAAAGGATGAAGTTGTCTTTACTGGCGAGATTCCCGCCCGCTGTATACAGGCATACCGTACTGATCTGGCCTTTTACACCAACGGGCAGAGCGTATGCCTTACAGAGCTAAAAGGGTATCAGGCCGCTGTCGGCCAGCCGGTCATCCAGCCCCGCCGTCCAAACAACCGCCTGGACAAGGTGCGCCATATGTTTCAGAAGGTAATGTAAAGATACATAATCGTCAAGACGGCAACAATCAGAAGTTATGGAGGGTAACAATGGAATATCGTAAGGAAGATTTAATGGAAGCAAAAAAGCAAATTTTGGGAGTGGGAGAGAACATGGGAACAGAGGAAAGTAAAAAAATCTGGGAGGAGAACGCACAATTTTGGGATAATGCAATGGGTGACGAATCTAATGAATTTCACAGAGAGGTAGTGCGTCCCAAAGTAACGGAACTTCTATCTCCTAATCCTGCGGATTATATTTTGGATATTGCGTGTGGCAATGGAAATTATTCTTCGTATCTTGCACAAAGAGGCGCTTCGGTTGTCGCTTTTGATTACAGCAAAAAAATGATAGAATTGGCTAAAAGACGGCAATCACAATATGCAAAACAAATTGAATTTTGTGTGGCGGATGCGACCAATAGAAAAAGTATATTAGAATTAAAAAGAAATCGAGCCTTTACGAAAGCAGTTTCTAATATGGCAATTATGGATATTACGGATATTGAACCACTTCTTATGGCTGTTTATGAACTGTTGCAGGAAAGCGGAATTTTTGTCTTTGCAACGCAACACCCTTGTTTTGTCACGTTGACTGAAAAATATATGACACCGCACAGTTACTATGATATAGCGATTGAAGGGCAACCGAAAGAGCAGATTTATTATCATCGTTCCATACAAGATATTTTTAACCTTTGTTTTAGAGCTGGATTTGTCATTGATGGATTTTATGAAGAATGTTTCAAAACCAACAAAGAAATTCCTATGGTAATGATAGTAAGGCTTAAGAAGGTAAAACGTGATACCTTACAATAAATTCAAGTTTGTCGGGTAAATAGCAAAGCCAGCCGAGCCAGCGGGCGGTCAAGATGAACGGGCTTCGCCCACCGTTGACAGCCCCGCCCGGTTTCGCAGTTAGGCAGTCAAGGAGCGACAGCAAGGAGTGCTGCCGCCCCGCACTATTATTCAGAGAGGGGGAATTTCCATGACAGACCAGAAAGCCTATCAAGAATATATCCAGCGCAGGTACAACGCCTCTTGCAAGGCTGTTATCCGCTGTGCCTGACAGCGTCCGTCCGTGCCGGAATTATGTAGAGCTCCACATAATTCTGTTGTATTTCCCAGCCTTTTGTGATACTATTTTGATACTAATAAACTTTACAGCCGAAAATAGCAGGTGGAATATTAACATATTTGCGAAAGTTTTTCCTGCGAAATCACCTCAAATACACCCTACTATATCTGAATTTGCCGAGTGGGAATAAGCAAAAAGTGGATATGAGGGCCCGAAAGCCCTTGAAAATGCTGACTTTTTGATTTTTCAAATCCCCATTTGATAGCAGATTGATAGCACTCGTCAAATCCCGATTTATTGAGTTTGAAAAGAAAAATCGGGTGGCTTGCGAGTAGCCTAAAAATCCTTATCTTTTTATTCATAAGTAAAAGGTCTAACTGATTTTTGCTAATCAGTTAGACCTTTTTTATTTTGCCCTCATTTATCTGAATTTTCTATTTTTGTGCAACAAATGGCCTTTCCCGTGGCCTACAAGTGAGAGGTTCAGATCAGACCCTCCGGCGGCACCTTGGCGCAGATCTGGCTGCTGTCGTACTCCGGATAGTGGTAACGCCAGCGGTCATAGTCCTCCTGGGAAATCTCTCCGGCTTCCAGTTTGGCTGCCTGTTCCCGCCAGGCCCAGAGCATCTCATGCAGCCGGGCAGCATCCTTGTTTTTGCGGAAATCCACCTGCAAGGCAAGCTCACCGTCCTGCTCCGTGATCTTCAGACCGTAGTTGTCCTCCAGGGTAAACAGTGTGTGCATCAGCCCTACATAGGAGTCTATGTCCGGGACGGAAAGGGCATGGGGCGAGACATCCAGTACCTGTGCCAGGGCAGCAGTCAGGTCTGCTTTGGGGGTTCTTGACCCTGTTTCATACTGCGCCAGGCGCACATCCGCAGACTTCTCCGGGAAGCCCAGCGCCATACCGAGATATTTCTGTGTCATCCCCCGCAGGAGACGGAAAAAGTGAATCCGTTCGCCAATCGCCATACATCCAACTCCCATCTATGGTTGTCCTTATAAGGAACATAGCATATTTGTTTAGTTTTGTCAAGATAATCTAAGCAAATTTATTTAATAATATTTCTTCCAAAAGGCTTGAACTAAGCTTATATGTATAGTATTATAAGGATACTAAGCAGATAAGCTTAGAAAATATAGCACATCAAATGGCACGCCAGATTTTTGGTTGCGAAACTGAGAAAAAGTGGCGGACATAAGTAAGGAGGCATTTATGAAACACGACAACTGCAAGCAACAGTCACCAGCAACAAAGAAAGGAAGGGATTTACCATGGCAAATCAGATTTTTATGCGTGTGGACGAAGTGGCCGAAGAGCTGGGGGTGTCCGTACCCTACGCCTATAAGCTCATCCGGCAGATGAACGAGGAACTGGCAAAAACCGGCTGCATCACGATTTCCGGCCGGATTGACCGCAAGTTCTTCCACGAGAAGTTTTATGGCACGAGAACCGAGACGGCGAGAAAGGGGGAGTAATTATGGCAGCGTTCAAGAACAAGGACAACGGCACCTGGTATGTACAGTTCCGCTACACCGACTGGAAGGGCGAGCGCCAGCAGAAGCTCAAAAGGGGCTTTGCCACCAAGCGGGAGGCACTGGAATGGGAACGGGAGTTCCTGATGGAGAAGCAGGCCGATGTGAACATGACCTTTGAGAGCTTTGTCGCCCTCTATGAGAGGGATATTAAGCCCAAGTTGAAGCTCAATACCTGGCTTACCAAGGAGAGCATCATAAAAAAGAAGATCCTGCCCTATTTTGCCAAGCGGAAGCTGTCGGAGATCACGGCTAAGGACATTATGCGCTGGCAGAACGAGATCCGGGAGATGCGGGACTGTCACGGCAAGCCCCTGTCAAAAACTTACCTTAAGACCGTTCACAATCAACTTAGCGCCATTTTCAATCATGCTGCCCGGTTTTACGGATTGAATATCAACCCGGCCCGGCAGGCGGGCAACATGGGGGCGGAGGAACGGAAGGAAATGTTGTTCTGGACCCGGGATGAGTACACTAAGTTTTCCGAAGCCATGATGGATAAGCCGCTGTCCTTCTACGCCTTTGAGGTGCTTTACTGGTGCGGCATTCGGGAGGGAGAGCTGCTGGCCCTGACCCCGGCAGACTTCGACTTTGAAAAGCGCACCCTCACCATCAACAAGTCGTACCAGCGGCTCAACAAGCAGGATGTCATTACCACTCCTAAGACGCCCAAGAGCAATCGAGTGATCCAGATTCCCCAGTTCTTGTGTGACGAGTTGCAGGACTACCTCAAGCAACTCTATGGAGTGGAGCCGGACAGCCGGATGTTTCCCATCAGCAAAAGCTATCTCCACCGGGAAATGGACCGTGGCTGCAAGCAAACAGGGGTAAAAAGGATTCGCATACACGATTTGAGACATAGCCACATCAGTTTGTTAATTGACATGGGCTTTACTGCTCTGGCCATCGCGGAGCGCGTAGGGCATGAGAGCATCGACATCACCTACCGTTATGCCCATCTGTTCCCCACCCGCCAGGTGGAAATGGCTGACAAGCTGGATTCACTGAAGAATGAGAAAGGAGTATAAGAAAATGTCCAAGAAGAACTATGACAACCACAACCGCTGGAGAAACAAGACGGTGGCTTTCCGAGTGTCGGCGGAGGAGGATCTCCATCTGGAAGCCCTGGTGAAGCTCACCGGCCTGACCAAGCAGGACTACATCATTCGACGGCTGCTGGAACGGGATGTGGTGGTCCAGGGTAACCCCAGGGTCTACAAGGCCCTGCGGGATCAGCTGGCCGCTGTGCTGGACGAGTTGCGCCGGATCGAAGCCGGGCAGGGCGTGAACGACGAGCTGCTGGACACCATCCAGATGATCGCTACCATTATGAACGGAATGCAGGAGGACTTTGCCTATGACCGATGAGAAAAAGAAAATGACCGCCCATGGCTCATCTGTTGGCGCAGATGATGGGCAGTCAATCTCTACAAATTCCAAGTTCACTATACCAGACCCGGACGAAAAAAGCAATTCCCCGGAAAGAGATTTGGAGGAACTTTACCGGAAAATGCGCCGCATGAGCGACCCGGCTTACCTGCATACTGTGACCCTGGATGAGCTGATGGACGATGTGTTCGAGGGCAAGTCTGCGGTGATTGAGAACCTGCTTTATACAGGAGCGTACATCCTTGCCGGAGCGCCCAAAATCGGCAAGTCTTTCCTGGTGGCGCAGCTTGCCCACCATGTCAGTACCGGGCAGGACTTGTGGGGCTACAAGGTCCATCAGGGGACTGTCCTCTATCTTGCTCTGGAAGATGACGAGAGCCGCTTACAGCGCCGGATGTTCCGTATGTTCGGCGTGGAGGGGACAAGCTCCCTCCACTTCGCCACCAACGCTAAAATGATCGGCGGCGGCCTGGATGAACAGCTGGAAAAGTTTGTTCGGGAACACTGCAATATCAAACTCATTATCGTGGATACCCTGCAAAAAGTCCGGGAGTCGGTGAGTGACAGTTACAGCTACTCCAGCGACTATGAGGTGATCGGCAAGCTGAAACAATTTGCTGACCGATATGGCATCTGCGTCCTGATCGTCCACCATACCAGAAAGCAGCCTGCGGGAGACAGTTTTGAGATGATTTCCGGTACAACCGGCCTGCTGGGCTGCGCGGATGGGGCGCTCCTGATGCAGAAGGAAAAGCGGACAGATAGCAAGGCGACTCTGGAGGTAGTAGGCAGAGACCAGCCGGATCAGCGGCTGTATCTGAGCAAAGACCAAGAAAGCCTGATTTGGGAGCTTGACCATGCAGAGAATGAGCTTTGGAAGCAGCCTCCGGACCCGGTGCTGGAAGCCGTGGCAAAGATCGTGTCTGCCGAGAATCGGGAATGGGAAGGCAGTCCCACCGAGCTGGCCCAGGCGATTCAAACGGATATGGCAGTAAACCGGCTCACCAAGCATTTGAATGTGAATGCCAGCCGCCTGCTGGAAGAACATCAGGTAAAGTACGAGAACAAAACTAAGCACGCCGGACGGCGTATCCGGCTGACTTACATGGTGGTGGAATCACCTGCGTTTGAAGTAATCGAGTAAAGCGCGACGCTCGCAACGGTCGCGACGGTGTTTTGAGTGGTACTCCAAGCACCGTTGCGACCGTCGCCACCGTCGCGGAAAGAAAAAGATGGGGTGGTATTTTGCCACCCCATCATCAAGGAGGATGCCCCATTTTAGGGCACCCTAAAAGTATCAGAGGATGTCGCGATTCACGACACCCTATGCCCCGAAACAGGGCACCGGGTACAGGGGCAAAAAGCGTTCGGAGAACGCGCAGCCACAGAATGAAATTCTGTGTTCAGAAGGGGCTTGGGGGCGCTGCCCTCAACAAGCAGACGGCAGGAAATGTGAGTGTGTATTAACACTCGCATTGCTTGCCGGATTTGTGTGTGGCTATCCACACGCATTGCTTGCCTGTATCTAAAACAACCGAAACGGCCCTTGTGCCGCTGCGGAAAATCAACTGAAATTCAAGTATTGGGAGGTAACGAGTATGAGAACGATTCTGTCCTGTGAGTTCAACCCGGACACTGCCTGCGTGGAGCTGTGTCTGGAGGACGGGACACTGCTCTCCATCGACTGCACGGCCGTGGAGAACGAACTAGCAAACAGTATGTACCAGCGGTCGGAGCTAGACTGGCTGATCTATAATGATCCACTGGCCTATGCTGAGCTGATTTTGAATGGTGACCCGGAACTATATCTAAAGGCTGTAACAAAGAAAGCTTCCTTGGACTGAATTTCCAATTAAGAAAAAGAAACCCGCCTGTATTCATACCACCTATATGGATGCGGACGGGTTATTTCTATTGAATTTCCTGTTCCAAATTCCGGAACAGTTCAGAATTGAAAAAATCCTCAATCGTGATTCCCAGACCATCGCAGAGTTTCTTGATTGTAGAAACTGTTGCGCTGCGGTTCCGACCACTAACGATGTTGTTTACTGTGGATTGGGTCACACCGCTCATGCTACAGAGCTTGTTGATGGAAATATCGTGCTCGCTGCACAGCTCCAAAATGCGCTCCTTAACAGCTTCACCGATGTTCATGGGTATCACCTCTCTTCACTGATGATGATACCCGGTTCCTCTTGAAAAGATTAACCCTTTTAAGTTAATATAACTCAAAAGGGTTGGAGGTCATAAGATGGGCATGAAGAGCTGTTTTTTCATCGGGCACCGGGAGGCATCGGAAGAAATTTATCCGGTATTGTATGCGGCTGTTGAGCAGCACATTGTTGAATATGGCGTCACAGAATTTATCGTCGGTCACTATGGTGGATTTGACCGCCTTGCAGCGTCAGCAGTCAAAGAAGCAAAGCGTTTCTACCCAGAAGTGAAGCTCATTTTGCTATTGCCGTACCATCCAGCAGAGCGTCCCATCTCAACGCCAGATGGATTTGACGGAACATTCTATCCGCCTGGAATGGAGGGTGTTCCACGCAAGGTTGCAATCGTGAGGGCAAATCGCTATGTTGTAGATCATGTAGACTATCTCATCGCCTATGCCTGGCACCCAGCCAGCAACGCGCGGGAGCTGGTTGAATATGCTCGGAAAAGGCAGCGAAATCTCTGCCTTTCCATAACATTGATAAAGCCTGATAATTAGATATCGAATTGAGTTTTTCACGAAAATGTGATAAAATAAATCCAAGCATTTCTTGCTTTGGAGGGACTAAAATGGCGATTTGTTATGACCGCTTATTCCATCTGATGATTGATAAAAAGATAAGCAACGCACAGCTAAAAGAGAAGGCCGGTTTTAGTGCCAATATTATCACCCGCTTAAAGCGCAATGAGTATGTTTCTATCGAAAGTATCGAGAAGATTTGCCGCGTGATGGAGTGCGGCGTGGACGATATTCTGGAGTTTGTTCCGGAAGAAAAATAAGCAAGAATTTTGACAAAGTGGCTTGATTTTGAAGGTGACTTTCAGGATACAAGATTCTCGCAGGCTGAGAAGCTGTGAAAGATCGGATAGGAGTGTGGCTGTGATGGCAGCAGCAAACAAAACGGTTTGGGGAATCCATACCATGGACGATCCCCTTTTTTTGAATCAGAATCTAATTGCAATCGGCTGGGAAGAGATGGGCGACTTATCGGCTATAAGTACATCCCGTGATGCCTACAAAGAAAAATATATTGCGGCCTATCCGGACGCTAAAAAAGGTTCGATTGCCACAAGTGCTGGAATGCTGTACCGATTTGTCCACGAGGTACAGGAAGGAGACTATGTGGTGTTCCCGTCCAAAATTGACCGTAAGATCAATATTGGGGTCGTGGAGAGTGCCTATTTCTATGAGGCTACCGCAGCACTATATCCTAATCGCCGGAAAGTAAAGTGGCTCAAACATCTGCCGCGTACAGCCTTTTCCCAGGGCGCTCTGCATGAAGTTGGCTCGGCACTGAGCTTTTTTCAGGTGAAAAACTATACAGATGAGTATTTTAAGGCTCTGGATAAAGATTTCAAAGGCAATATTCTGGAGCCGGATACCGATGAGACAGTAGCACAAACGGCGGATGAAATCATCGAGGCTACCCGCGACTTTATCTTGAAAGAGTTGAGCAAAAATCTGAAAGGCTATGATCTGGAGCCGTTTGTTGCAAATCTTTTGCAGGCCATGGGCTATCGCACGATCCTGTCTCCGCATGGTGGGGACAGCGGTATCGACATTACTGCCTATAAAGATGAGCTGCCGCCCCGCATTGTTGTCCAGGTCAAAAGCCAGGATGGAGACATCAAAGAGACTACCATCCAGTCCTTAAAAGGTGCTATGCGTGAAGGAGATTATGGCCTGTTTGTGACACTGTCCAACTATACCAAAAATGCGCAGAAATATCTGGATAGCACCCCTATTATTCGCGGTATTAACGGCACAGAACTTGTGGATCTGGTCTTGAAATATTACGACCAGCTCAGCATAAAATACCGCCAAATGATCCCCCTGAAAATGGTGTACATCCCCGTTCCGCCAGAGGAGTAAATGGGAACCTGACAGGAAATTAAAAAGAGAACGGAGAGGTACCGATGGCAATCAAAAAGAGCGAAATTTACAGCCAGATATGGGCTGCATGTGATAAACTTCGGGGCGGTGTGGAACCTGCTCGTTATAAGGATTACATTTTGACACTGTTGTTTGTGAAGTATGTGTCCGACCGCTTCAAAAGCAGCGATAACTGGGACATTGAAGTACCGGAAGGCGGTAGTTTTGACGATATTGCTGCGCTCAAATATAAGAAAAACATTGGTGAAGGCATCAATATCATCATTGGCAAGCTGGCAGAAGCCAACGACTTGAAAGGCATTATCGACATTGCCGACTTCAACAGCGAGGAACTGGGCACCGACAAGGAAGCGGTAGATAAGCTCTCTGGTCTCGTGGAAATTTTCCAGAAACCGGAGTTGGACTTCACCAACAACCGCGCTGGCGGGGATGACATTTTGGGCGACGCCTACGAATTTTTGATGCGGAAATTTGCCCAGGATTCCGGCAAGAGCAAGGGCCAGTTCTATACGCCGGGCGAAGTCTCTCGGATTATGGCAAAGGTGATCGGTATTGATAAAGCCACCGATCCCAGCATGACAGTCTATGATCCTGCTTGCGGTTCCGGTTCGCTGCTGATTCGTGCGGCGGATGAGGCCCCCTGCGAGATCTCCATCTATGGACAGGAAAAGGATAACTCCACCGCTGGTCTTGCCCGCATGAATCTGGTCCTACACAACAAGGGCGCTGGCGTCATTGTCGGCAATAAAAGCACCTTGTCTGCACCCCAGTATAAAGATGAGAACAACCCTGAACTGCTGAAAACCTTCAACTACATCGTAGTCAATCCACCTTTCTCGGATAAATCCTGGATGGATGGCATTACGATCCCTGATTCTTATGGGAGATACAGCGAGACTGTGTTGGGCGTGCCGCCGGAGAAAAACGGTGACTATGCTTGGCTGCTGCATGTCCTGAAATCCTTGAAATCCAACGGCAAGGCGGCGATCATTTTGCCCCATGGCGTGCTATTCCGTGGCAATGCCGAGGCTGACATTCGCAAAAAGATCATTGACCGGGGTTATATTAAAGGCATTATTGGTCTGCCTGCTAACTTGTTCTATGGCACAGGAATTCCTGCCTGTATCCTGGTGCTGGACAAAGAGGATGCTGCTGATCGTACCGGCATTTTCATGATTGACGCCAGCAAAGGCTATGTGAAGGATGGCAACAAGAATCGCCTGCGGGAACAGGATATTCACAAGATCGTGACCACTTTCCTTACAATGGATGAATCGGACCCCAAGTATGCCCGGTTTGTTCCGAACGAGGAGATCAAAGTCACCAACGAGTACAACCTGAATATCCCGCGCTATATTGATAGCAGCGAGCCGGAAGATTTACAGGACATCAATGCTCACCTGAACGGCGGCATTCCGGAAACCGATGTGGACAGCATGGCGGAATATTGGGTGGTATATCCATCTTTGAAGGAAATCCTGTTCCAGTCGCTTCGTCCGGGGTATCTGCGTCCGGCGGTGGACAAGGAAGAAGTGGTTTCCACGATTACCTCCCACCCGGAGTTTATCCGCCATGCGGACCGGGTGGATGATGCCTATGCCCAATGGAAGGAGACGGTTACCCGCGATTTGATGGAACTCAGCCGGGATATTCACCCAAAAGAGCTGATTGCCAAAATTTCCGAGCAGCTCCTTGATGATTTTTCCCAGGTGGCTCTTCTCGACAAATATGATGTCTATGAAGTGCTGATGGAGTACTGGGCGGAGACCATGCAGGACGATGTGTATGCGGTCTGCTATGACGGCTACGAGGCTGGGCGGGAAATTGCCTATGAGTATGTGACTAAGAAGAAAAAAGAAAACGGCCAGACCATCGAGGTCAAGACCGATAAGATCAAGGGCTTTGAGGGCAAGTTGCTCCCCAAGGCTTTGATTGCCGCACACTTTTTTGAGGAGGATGTCAAGGCACTGGATACCCTTCGGGGCCAACTGGATGAGGTGTCCACCAAGCTGGAAGAACTGGCCGAAGAAAATGGCGGCGAGGATGGACTGTTTGCTCAGCTGGACGATCTGAAAAAAGCCACCGTCAGCGCCCGGATCAAGGCAATCAAGAAAGATCCCGCTGCCAAGGAAGAATTGGCTGCATTAAAGGAGTATATGTCCCTGTTGGATGCCGAAAGCAATTACAAAAAGGCAATTAAGCAGGCTGAGGCAGACCTGGACACCAAACTGGAGAAAAAATACCCTCAGCTGACCCTGGAGGAGATTCGCCATTTGCTGGTAGAGGAAAAGTGGTTTGCCGCTATTTACAGCGGGATAGACGCCATCCATGAAGCAGTGTCCCATCATCTTTCTGCCCGTGTGACCCAGCTGGTAGAGCGGTATGAGTATACCCTGAAGGAATGCGAGGATGAAGTAGACCAGTACGAGGCCAAGGTCAAATCTCATCTGGAAAGGATGGGGTTTGTATGGTAAACCATTACCCAAAAGATTGGAGAATAGTACTGTTATCTGAGTTATCCATAGAAGGTTTCCAAAATGGCTTGTTTTATGAGGTTGCTCGAAAGAATAAAGGTATTCCAATAATTAACGTTGGGGATCTGTATAAATCTTCTCCGATTGCAAACGACAAGTTAGAGTTGTTTAATGCCACAGCAGAGGAGATTAAAAGGTACCAAGTATTTAATGGGGATTTGTTTTTCACAAGATCGTCTATTGTACCAAGTGGAATAGCATTTTGTAATTGGTACAGATGTAGCGAGAAAAAGGCAGTTGTGTTTGATAGTCATGTAGTAAGATTTAAGACAAACACAGATGTTGTAAATCCAATGTATTTATACCTTGCATGCATAAGACCTGATGCAAGAAAATATTTTCTTGCTAATGCAAAAACGGCAACTATGACAACTATTGACCAAACGGTTTTGGGAAGATGCCCTATTCCGTATCCAGCTTTGAAAGAACAAACAGCTATAGCAGAAGCCGTGTCCGATGCAGACAACCTGATTTTCTACCTGCAAAAGCTGATTGAGAAAAAGAAAGCCATTAAGCAGGGGTCCATACAGGAACTGCTCACCGGCCAAAAACGTCTGCCGGGGTTTTCCGTGGAGTGGAGCGAAGCACCATTTGCGAATCTTTTTGACTTTCTTCCTACAAATGCGTTTACAAGGGATCAAATGACGGATAACGGAACTATTCAGAATGTCCACTACGGTGATATTTTGACAAAGTATGGAGCCTGTTTAGATATGGCCAAGACGGATGTGCCATATTTACTGGAGTCGGTTTCTGTAAGAAAATATTCTGAATCCAGTTATGTCAGAGAAGGCGATGTGATTATAGCCGATACAGCAGAAGATAGTACTACTGGCAAATGTGTTGAGCTTGTAAATGTTCATGGAAAGGTTTTATCCGGACAGCACACAATGCTGTGTCGCCCTAAGATCACTTTTGCACCTAAATTCCTCGGTTATTACATGAACGCAGAGTGCTTTCACAATCAAATGCTGCCTTTTATCACAGGGATTAAGGTGTCTTCTATCAGTAAGGCAAATATCTCTACGTTGGTTTTGAAATACCCCACATTGGTAGAGGAGCAACAAGCTATTGCCCAAGTTTTTTCTGACATGGATGACGAAATCGCACAGTTGGAAAAGAAACTGGCGAAGTACCAACAGATCAAGCAGGGCATGATGCAGGAGTTGCTCACCGGACGGATTCGGCTGGTAGATGCAGATGGCAAAGAACAGTCGAAAACACAGATTCTTCAGGAAAGGCAACCAGCACACAATCAGCATTTTGATGATGCAGTCATGATTGCAGGAATTGTGAACGCTTTCTATTCCGAGAAGTACCCTCTGGGACGTAAAAAAGTTCAGAAGCTGCTTTATCTCGTTCGCCGCAAGGAGCAGGCGGATATTTCTGCCTTTCATAAAAAAGCGGCTGGTCCCTACGCTGATGAAGTCCGCTATAAAGGCGGCGAGCCGATTGCTCAGAAAAACAAGTATATCCAGGTCAAAAGGAACGAAAAGGGCAGCCGTTTTGAAAAAGGTGTGCAAATGCAACAGGCGTTGACCTATTTGCAAGACTGGGGAAAGCAGGGAGATGTGGATTGGCTGGTGTCGCAGTTCCAGTACACAAGTGTCAATGAGCTGGAGCTTTTGGCAACGGTAGATATGGCAATCTGCGACTTGCGGCGGGAAGGTAAGGAAATTTCCGTAGCCTCGATTAAAGATTTGATTCGTTCTAATAAGGAATGGAGAGATAAACTGAAAAAGACCTATTTCCGAGATTCGGATATTCAGCGAGCAATTAAAAAGTGCGAAGATCTATTTGAAAGCTAATATCCACGGGAGGTGACATGTTTAATGCGTCTATTTCTAGATGAAGCAGGAAACACTGGTGGCATAACTGATAAGAATACAAAACTAAATTATGGAACACAGCGCCATTTTTGTTTGGCAGCTGTTGTTACTCATGATATGCAAAGTGAACAGCTGCTTCATCAGAAATATACAGCATTTAAGAGTCAATTTGCATCTGAGAAAGAGCTGAAAGGAAACTCCCTGTTTACAAAAGAAAATAACAATGCTCTAGAATACTTCTTGGACAATATTTTAGATGATATCCATTTTTCGATATGTTTGTATGATAAAAAATTCTACCTGGCATCGCTTTTGCTATTTGCCATTTTGGGAGAACAAGCAAGAGAACAGTTCCCGGTAGAATATTACTCGTTGGTGAGTGACCTTTCGCAAGAAAAAGATGAGCTATTTGCTACATTCTGCAAACTAACAAAGCGAGCTACAGAGACAAGTGTGCACGAACTGTTTGAATACTTAAAGAACTATTCATATCAACATATTCCAACGTCTGGAAATGGATTAGTTTGGGCTGTTTCAGAGATTCAGAACAGAGGAATTGAAGAAACGTTTGTAAATGACTTTCTAAAGTTTGGAAGTTATTCAAATCGGAAATTTGCTAATCTTATTAATCTTAATGCTCTCTCAGAGTTGTTGGAAGTAATTGAAATTGAGCGCAACTGTGATACCAGAAAAATTGATATTGTTCATGATAATATTTCAGGTATCGATGAAATGTTAAAACAAGAACTTAAACATTTCGATGTGACTGTTAAGTTTGCAGATAGTCAAGCAGAGGAACTGATTCAACTGGCAGACAATGTCGCAAGCATCTTTTGTAAAATAATAAATACCATCGTACGATGCTGGGATACAAAAACGGAGTGGTCACCTGAAAATGAGTGGATATTAACGCAGTCCGCACGATTCTTGAAAAAAATAGGAACGCGAAACATAAAGTTTACTGTTCCAATCCAAAGTTGGGCATTAACCTTTTGTGTGATGGATATGTTTGATCCCCAATACCCAAAGGAAATGCGCAAGAACCTATTTTTTAATCCAAGATACCAGTATTGGAACCAAGCAATTGTTCAAAATATTGCTGAGTTGGATTTTTCGCGACATGCAGCTTGCTTCGATGAATTATATTCAAACGAAGGAGGAAAGCCATGAGTATTGGCCAACGGGAAAAAGCCACGCAGAAGCGTGTCATAAAACTATTTGTCCAGGAACTTGGGTACACCTATCTGGGCGATTTCACCGAGCGAAAAAACGCCAATATTGAAACCGAACTGCTGACGAAATTTCTGACCCGCAAGGGCTATTCGCCGGTACTTATCAACCGCGCCTTGAAGGAGCTGCAAGATGCCGCCGGAGATCAGTCGGTGAACCTCTATGATTTGAACGAGCAGACTTATAAAAAGCTGCGCTATGGGGTCAAGGTCAGCGAGTCTGTCGGCCAGCATAAGATTACCGTCCAGTTTGTGGATTGGGAAAATCCGCTGGAAAATGACTTTTACATCGCCGAGGAAGTAACTATCAAGCATAAACGTCCGGATCTTGTGCTGTACATCAACGGTATCGCTTTTGCTGTCATAGAGCTGAAGCGCAGCACCGTTTCCATGTCGGAGGGTATCCGCCAGAACCTGACCAACCAGCGCCCGGATATGATTATGCAGTTTTTTGCCACCGTTGGGCTTGTCCTGGCAGGCAATGATTCGGAAGGGGCACGTTACGGCACTACTGGCACTCCGGAAAAGTATTATCTTTCTTGGAAAGAAGATTCCAATGCCAAAGATGAGGTTTCCGTAGCGGTACGCGCTCAAATCGGAAAATATCCCCTGCGTCTGGACAAAAACCTGATTTCTCTGTGCCGGAAAGAGCGGCTTGTAGAGTTGCTGCACAATTTTATCGTATTTGACAGCGGAGTGAAAAAGACCTGTCGGCCTAATCAGTTCTTCGGAAATATGGCAGCGCGGGATTTTATAAGGCGGCATGAGGGCGGCATCATCTGGCACACCCAAGGCTCCGGAAAATCCTTGACCATGGTGTGGCTCAGCAAGTGGATTAAGGAAAATATTTCTGACAGCCGTATCCTGATTATCACCGACCGGGACGAGCTGGATGTGCAGATCGAGCAGGTGTTTGCCGGGGTCAATGAGAGCATTGTCCGTATTCGCCGGGGAAGCGAATTGATTCAGAAGATCAACGACACCTCGCCTGTCATGATGTGCTCCCTGATCCACAAGTTTGGCAAGAAAAACAGAGGCAAGAGCGGCGAGACCGACTATGCTGGATTTATTGAAGAGCTGAAACGCTCACTGCCGGAAAACTTTTCTCCCAAAGGCGATTTCTATGTCTTTGTGGATGAATGCCACCGTACCCAATCCGGCAAACTCCACAAAGCGATGGAAACCATTTTGCCGAATGCCACCTTTATCGGCTTCACCGGTACTCCATTGATGAAAAAGGATAAGGAGACCAGTCTGGAGGTATTTGGCCCTTACATCCATCGCTACAAGTTTGATGAAGCAGTGCGGGATAAAGTGGTTTTGGATCTGCGCTATGAAGCTCGTGAAGTAGAGCAGAATGTTGTCCAGCAGGATCGGATCGACGCTTGGTTTGAGGCAAAAACGCGCGGGCTGACCGGTGTGGCAAAAGCTAAGCTGAAACAGCGATGGGGCAATCTGCAAAAGATGTTTAGCTCCAAAGCCCGGTTGGGACAGATTGTAGCGGATATTGTTTTTGATATGGAGACAAAACCGCGCCTGCATGATGGACGGGGTAATGCCATGCTGGTGGCTGGCAGTATCTATCAGGCGTGCAAATTCTATGAATTGTTCCAGGAGACCGAGCTGAAGGGCAAGTGCGCCATCGTGACTTCTTACGAACCAGCGGTGGGTGATATTCGCACTGAAACCGTAGGTGATGATGGTGAGACCGAGGCTGTGGAGCAATACGAGATCTACATGAAGATGCTGGGTGGGAAAGACCCGAAGGCATTTGAAAAAGAGGTCAAGGAAAAGTTTATCAAGCAGCCGGAACAGATGAAACTGCTGATCGTGGTGGATAAGTTGCTGACAGGCTTTGATGCTCCGCCTGCCACTTACCTGTATATTGATAAGTCCATGCGAGACCATGGCTTGTTCCAGGCAATCTGCCGCGTCAATCGTTTGGATGGTGAAGATAAGGAATTTGGGTATATTATTGACTACAAAGACCTGTTTCGATCCTTGGAAAATGCGGTTGCAGACTATACCTCCGAAGCATTTGACTGCTACGATAAGGAAGATGTCTCCGGCCTGCTGACAGATCGTTTGGACAAGGCCAAGGAACAGCTGGAGGATTCTCTGGAAGCTCTGCGCGCACTGTGCGAGCCTGTGGCACCGCCTAAAGATATGGTAGACTACTACCATTATTTCTGCGGTGTCAACACCGAATCCTTTGACTTGGATGAATTGGAAGAAAATATGCCCAAGCGGGAACAGCTTTACAATCTGTCAGCGACAGCTCTTCGCGCTTTTGGTGAAGTATCGGGTGAATTGCAAGAAAAGTACCACTATACCGTGGAACAGATCAAGGCGCTGGAGAGAGAAGTTACCTACTACATCAAGGTGCGTGACGATGTGCGTCTGGCTAGTGGTGACTATGTGGATTTGAAGAAATATGATCCGGACATGCGCCATTTAATCGATACTTATTTGTCGGCTGATCCCAGTCGTGTGTTGACCTCCTTTGGAGGAGCAACACTGGTGGAGCTGTTGGTAGACAACGGAATTTCTGCGCTGAAGGATATGCCTGCCTCTACACCCAAAGAGCAGGAAGCAGTTGCAGAGACTATTGAAAACAATATTGGCAAGGAAATTGTTGAAAGAATCCAAAGTAACCCCAAATACTATGAGAAGATGTCTGCGCTTCTTCGAGAATTGATTGAAAAGCGCAAAAATGACGTGATCAACTATGAGGAGTATTTGCGTCAGATTGTGGAACTGGCAAGAAAGGTACATAAGCCGGAAAGCGGCACAGAATATCCTTCGGGAATCCGGGAGAGTGCCGCCAAGCGAGCCTTTTATGACCATCTTAACGGGGATACGGTTGTGGCCAATCAGATATATAACGCTGTCATGTCCAGCAAACAGGACAATTTCCGGGGAAGCAAAATCAAAGAGCGTAAAATCTGGCGTGCTATTCGTGCTGTCGTAAAAGATGACCAGGAAGCCGATCAGTTGCTTGCATTGGTAAAGGAGCAGAGTGAATTTTAGTGGATGAACTGCAAATCGGCAACGTGAGTATTGCCGTTACAAAAAAGAACATCAAAAATATGTACATTCGCGTTCTGCCACCCGACGGGAAAGTCCAAATTACTGCACCGCACTCTGCTGGGGATGACGCGATCCGAATGTTTGCGGTATCCAGAATTTCCTGGATTAAAAAGCAGCGTGCGAGCTTTGAGGCTCAAGCACGTCAAACAAAGCGACAGTATGTGACTGGAGAGAGTTACTATGTCTGGGGGCGGCGTTATCGTCTGGATGTGCAATACTCAAATGTTAGAAATGAGGTATCCCTTACAGGAGGGCGTTTGAATTTACAAGTCCGACCAGAAAGTACGCCGGAACAGCGCGAGCGTGTTTTGAATGATTGGTATCGCGAGCAACTAAAAAGCAAGTTGCCGGAAGTAGTTCAAAAATGTGAACAGGTTGTAGGTGTCCATGCATATGAGTGGAAGGTCAAAAACATGCGTACCAAGTGGGGAACCTGCAATATAGACCGGAAAAGAATTTGGATTAACCTCCAGCTTGCAAAGAAAACTCCAGAGTGTCTCGCTTATGTTGTGACCCATGAATTGGTACACCTGCTGGAGCGAAATCACAACGAGCAGTTCCAGAAGTATATGGACACCTTTTTCCCGGAGTGGCGAGTAGTAAAGGAAAAACTGAATCAGCAAATGCTGGATTATATGAGCGAGTAATGTCTGATTAGGCAAAATGAAATTTCTATGGAAAATTCGATAAAATCATGCTATAATACTCCTAAGCCACCCAATCGTCCGTCTCAAGCAAAACCCTTGATAGGATGGCCCGGATAGATTTTTGATAGCAAAAGTCCGAATAGACCTTAGGATAAGGATAATCTGCATCAAATAAAACCACGACGAATTAAATTCCCTATACAAAAAAGTTTAGAAATGGATTTAACTCGGCGAGTGGGAATGAGGAGATTTCATTCTGTCTCCGGCTCTTGCAGTGCTTTAGCCGGGAAAACGGTGCTTTTAAGAAAAAATTTTTCGTATCTGATAATACTTTCCCAATTCACACCTCTTGGATTTCAGTCAGATCATCACTGGACTTTAAGTGCAACGCATAGCTCATTAATAACAAAAGGTCTTACCGATTTTTGCAAATCGGTAAGACCTTTTTATGTTTTATGATTGATTCTTTCATAATTCCAAACGAAAAACCAGTAACAGATCAGCGGCCAAATTTCTGATAAAGGAAAACTACCTAGTCTCTGCTACGGGTTCCTATGCTATTTGTTCCCGTTAAGTTGCCACTGGGCACTGTGACTCTGTAGTTCCACCATACGGCGGTAGAGTCCCACTTTTTCCATCAGCTCCGCAGGCGTGCCCTGCTCGGCCACCCGGCCATTTTCCAGCACCACGATGTGGTCCGCCCCGGCCACGGTGCGCATCCGGTGGGCGATGACCAGCACCGTCTTACCGGCCAGCAGGCGGGAGAGGGCGCCCTGCACCTTGGTCTCGTTCTCTACATCCAGGCTGGCGGTGGCCTCGTCCAGCAGGACGATGGGGGCATTCTTCAAAAGCGCCCGGGCAATGGAGATGCGCTGCCGCTCCCCGCCGGAGAGCTTCGCCCCGTTTTCTCCGATGGGGGTGTCGTATCCCTGGGGCAGACGGCGGATGAACTCCCCACAGTTGGCGGCCTCCGCCGCGGCCCTCACCTCCTGATCGGTGGCTCCTCGCTTGCCCAGGCGGATGTTCTCCATCACGGTATCGTCAAAGAGCACCACATCCTGGAACACCATGGAGTAGTCGGTCAGCAGCGCCTCCGGGTCCACGGTGGAGATGTCCACGCCTCCTACCCTGATGGTGCCCTCCGTAACATCCCACAGCCGGGCGGCCAGCCGGGCGCAGGTGCTCTTGCCGGAGCCGGAGGGCCCCACCAGAGCGGTCACTTCACCCTCCCGGGCGGTAAAGCTCACACCGTCCAGTACCTTCTTCTTGTCGTAGGCGAAGCCCACATGGTCGAACACAATGTTGTGGCCCTTGGGCTGGAACACCTCGGCCCCCTCTGCGGTGGGCGTATCATAAATCTCGTTCATGCGGTCGGCGGACACCTGGGACACGAACAGTTCTGCAATGAGGGCCAGGCTCTGGTCGAAGGGGGCGTACACACGGGTGATGACCAGCAGGAACAAAAACAGCAGCATGAAGTCGATCTGCCCGGAGAGGATCAGGCTGGCCCCCACCAGGATGGTGGTGGCTACCCCCAGGCGCATGATGACGCTGGCCGCATTAACAAAGATGCCGGTGCCCAGCTCGCCCTGGATGGTGACCTTCTCATGGTCGTCGATCTTCTGGTTGAGCCCGGCCAGATAGCGCGCCTCCTGGTTGGTGGCGCGGATCTCCCGGACATTTTCCAATGCCTCCTGGATGCCGTCGGAGACACGGACCGCGGCCTTTTTCGTCCGCTCCGAGGCCTGGGCGGAGATCTTCCGGGTGCCGAACAGCAGGCCGAAGGCCACCGGCACCCCCCACAGGCAGGCGATGGTCAGCCGCCAATCATATACCAGCAGGCACACCGCGATAATGGCCGTGGAGATGTAGGCCCCGTACAGGTACCCCAGCACATGGGACCAGACGTGCTCCATGCGGTTCACATCACCCATGAGGGTCTCGGTCAGGTCCGCCAGATCCCGCTTGCCGAAGTAGCCCAAGGGCAGCTTGCGCAGCCGCTCCGCCAGGCTGAGGCGGGTGGACTTCACCTCGTTATAGACCAGGCCGTAAGTGGCGTGGTACTGCTGTAGGTGGGTCACGAAGGACAGGATGACGAATGCGATTACCAGCCCAAGAAAGAGCGCCGGGCCGGGCAGCGGCGCTCCGTCCGTCAGGGTCCCCATCAGGCCGTACATCAACAGGTACAGGATGCCCATGCCGCCCATGACGACCAGATTGACAATGACCGTCCAGAAAGCGCCCTTTTTGGTGTTTCTCACGCCCTGGTCGGTGAGGGCGTATTTCCGCTGAAACTTTTTAGAGAACATTTATTTTGCCTCCCCTTCGCTGGTGATCTTCCACTGGACCGCCTGGTTGTAGTCCGCCCACATCCGGGCATAGAGGCCACCGGCGGCGGTCAGCTCCTCATGGGAGCCCTGCTCCACGATACGGCCCTCGTCTAGCACCAGAATCTTGTCCGCGCCCACGACGGTGGACAGGCGGTGGGCGATCATGATAACGGTGCGGCCCCGGGTCAGTTCGGAGAATGCCTTTTGGATCAGCGCCTCGTTCTCGGGGTCCGCGAAGGCGGTCGCCTCGTCAAGGACCACGATGGGCGCGTCCTTCAGGATGGCCCTGGCCAGGGCGATGCGCTGCTGCTCGCCGCCGGAGAGATAGGTCCCCTCGGAGCCGATCAGGGTGTCTATACCCTGGGGCAGCTTCTCCAGAATGTCCCCGCACTGGGCGGCCATCAGCGCCGCGCGCACCTGCTCCCGGGTGGCGTCGGGGCGGGCGGCCCGGACATTTTCCAAGATAGAGGCTTTGAACAGGCGGCTGTTCTGGAACACAAAGGCGATCTGGTCCATGAGCACATGGGGGTCGATCTGCCGCACATCCACGCCACCCACCTTCACCGCGCCGGAGGCGGCGTCCCAGAAACGGGGGATCAGGCTGGCGGCGGTAGTTTTGCCGCCGCCGGAGGGCCCCACCAGGGCCACAGTCTGTCCCGGCTCCGCTGTGAAGGAGACATGGGAGAGGGCGGGCGTCTCCGCGCCGTCGTAGGTAAAGCTCACATCCTCAAATTCCACACGGCTGCTCTGGGGGGACTTGGGATGCTCCGGCACTTTCAGCTCGGGAGCGCCCATGACCTGATCAATGCGGCCCAGAGCGGTGCCAGCCAGCATAATGCCCGATGCGGCAAACATGATTTTGGCAAGGGCCGTGGAGATGATGGCGGAGAACACCGCGTAAAAGGCGAAGTTCGTGACAAACCCCGCAAAGTCGCCCCCGGCCAGGGCACCCGGCGCCAGGAACAGGGCCGCAGGCACCAAGAACACAAAGGCCCCCTCGGTGAAGGTCAGGTTGACGGATTGGGGTGTCCGGCAAATATCCGCCTGATAGTGCTCGGCCTTGGTGCTGTAGTCCTCAATAGCCTCCTGGAACGCCTTGAAGGAGTAGACCGTCTGCTGGAAGATCTTGACCACCGGGATACCCCGGACGTACTCGGTGCCCGCTTTGGTGATGCGGTCCAGGGCTGCCTGATACTCTGCCAGAATCTTGGCGTTTTTACCGCCCATCATGGAGAACATGGCCACAATGGAGATCACCGCCGCCAGCAGGCAGGCCGCCCCCATCCGCCAGTCAAAGACGAACATCATCACCAGCATGGCGACGAACAGGGTGATGGTGCCCACGATGTCCGCCAGGTTGTGGGCCAGCAGGGTCTCCGTGTCGGCCGCCGCCGCGTCCAGCCGCCCGCGGATGAGGCCGGAGGCGTTGGCGTCGAAAAAGCCCAGCGGGGCCTTCATCACATGGGCCACGCCCTGCTTGCGGATGTTGGACGCCGTGCGGAAGGCCGCCAGATGGGTACACATCAATCCCGCGAAGTACAGGATGATGCCGGCCACCGCAAAGGCGAACGCCAGCCAGCCGTATTGGGCGACGCTCTGCGCCGCCGTCCAGTCCGGCGCCACCGCGATCAGATCCCGGGCCGCCAGCCAGATGCAGATGTAGGGCGCCATGCTCAGCAGCATGGACACCGCCGACAGGGCCAGCCCCAGGAAGGTCAGCCCTTTGTGGCTGCCCGCGTAGTCCAGCAGGACGGCCACATCGCTCTTTCTCTTCTGCTTCATGAAAAAACCTCCTCTTAAAGTTAGTATAAACTAACCACATTTCAAAAAGATAGGGGATTATTCCCCCATCAGTTTTGACCAACCAGCGGTGTAAAACGCCCGCAACTGATCCACATCCCGCATCGCCTGATCCCGGGGCATATCGTGAACCACGATCTCAAAGATGCCATTGAACATCCCGCTGGCGATGATATGGCACAGGGATTTGTCCAGCACCGGGATGTCCCGGCCCAGGCGGCGGAGCACCTCCATGTAGCGTTGGGTGTACTCCACCTCTACCTCCACCATGTTATGGACGAAGTGCTCATAGCTGGTCCCCTCCGCACAGCAGAGCAGCAGCTTCACCGGCTCCCGGTGGGCGCAGATATAGTCCACCATCCAGTCCACACATCTACCGGACTCCAGGCCCATGTGCTCCGGCTGCTCCTTTTCCGGCAGCTCGGCAAAGGTAGTCTGTGCTTCCATAAAGCGGCCCATGAGGGCCGCGGCGTGGGGCTCCACGATGGCGTTGAACAGGGCCTCCTTGCTGGAAAAGTAGCCGTAAAAGGCCCCGGTGGTCACCCCGGCGTTCTTTACAATCTGCCGCAGGGAGGCTCCCAGAAATCCCTTGTCCAGAAATTCCGCCAAAGCCGCCTGCTGAATTTTTTCCAGTGTAGCAGTGGACCGCTCCTCCATTCAAACTTCACCGCCTTATAACAGTGTTATATAACGGTGTTATTATACCATTGAGCGGAAAGGGTGTCAACTTATCTGAAAATACCTTTTGTGATCATATCAGCTACAAAGTTGTAGGCGAACCGGTCCCGCCGCTGTACTGTGGCAGGACACAAGGTATACGGTATCGGGCACAGTGTGCCGCTTGTTCTATATAGTTACGAAGAGTTCTCTGTCCACTCTGCCGATGTTCTGCTGGAAAGGGATTTGACATACAGAGTTTTTATACAGCCTTTGTTTTCGGAGGCAGAGCAGTATGGCTTTCCTGCTGGGATGGCTTTTGCTTAAAAATTGAGGGTTGACGATTGAAGAAAAGCCATATAAAATAATATCAAAAATATTTGATATGAAGAGGGCTTTATGGAAAGAGATTATAGGGCGGCGGCTCGGGTATTCAAGGCGTTGTGCGATCCCAAACGCTTGGCCATTTTGGAGGAGCTGCGCGGCGGGGAAAAGTGCGCCTGTGTCTTGCAGGAGCCCATGGAGCTGACCCAGTCCGGGCTATCCTACCACATGAAGGTGCTGTGCGAGTCCGGCTTGGTGGAGAGCCGTCAGGAGGGCAAGTGGACCCACTACCAGCTGAGCAGGACGGGCAGGGAGTATGCGGTGAAGCTGCTGCTGGAGCTGACTACGCCGGTTACAGAACAGGGGACACCGCTTGAATAGTGGGAGCGGAACACGCCGTCACAGTAGATGGCGTGTTTTCCAGTAAAGCATCAAAAAAACTTGATCTATAATACATAAAGGGAGGCGGAACGATATGGAGTTATGGAGCCTGTTTCAGGAGCAGATTTTGGGCATGAAGTGGCTGAACGAGTGGCTCGGACGCGGCCTGTCCGCGCTGGGTCTGGATATCCATGGACGGCTCGGCGGCAGTGTACAGTTTTTCCTGTATGACAGCTTGAAAATTACAGTACTGCTCTGTGTTCTGATTTTTTCTATTTCCTATATACAGAGCTATTTCCCACCGGAGCGGAGCAAGCACATTTTGGGCCGGCTCCACGGCGTGGGCGCCAATCTGGTGTCCGCCTTGCTGGGGACGGTGACGCCCTTCTGCTCCTGCTCGTCCATCCCGCTGTTCATCGGTTTTACCGGCGCGGGGCTGCCCCTGGGCGTCACCTTTTCCTTTCTGATCTCCTCGCCGATGGTGGACTTGGGCAGTCTGGTGCTGCTGATGAGCATCTTTGGGACTAAGGTGGCCATTTTCTATGTGGTGGTAGGGCTGGCGCTTGCCGTGGCGGGCGGTACACTTCTGGAGCGGCTGCACATGGAGAAGCATGTTGAGCAATTCGTCTTTTCGGCCGGCAGTATGGACATTGAGTCGCCCGAGCTGACAAGGCGAGAGCGGGTGCGGTACGCAAGGGAGCAGGCTGTGTCCACCTTCAAGAAAGTAGCTCCCTACATCCTGGTGGGCGTGGGGCTCGGCGCGGTGATCCACAACTGGATACCCGAGTCATGGATTGAGGCCGTTCTGGGCGGCAGCAATCCCTTCGGCGTTGTCCTGGCCGTGCTGGTGGGCGTCCCGATGTATGCGGACATTTTCGGTACGATCCCGGTGGCGGAGGCCCTGCTCGCCAAGGGCGCGCAGCTCGGTACGGTCCTGGCCTTCATGATGGCGGTCACCACGCTGAGCCTGCCCTCGATGATCATGCTCCGCAAGGCGGTGAAGCCCAGACTGCTGGGGCTGTTTATCGCCATCTGCACAGGCGGTATTATCCTCATCGGCTATCTGTTCAACGTGTTCCAATTCTATCTGATTTCCATTTAGGAGGTAACGAAACATGGGACTGTTCGGAAAAAAGAAAAAGGGTACGCCCCCGCCCTGCTGTGGCCGTACCCCTGAAACGGCGGTGCGGGTGGGAGCGGACAAGACCGCCGCCAGCGTCAAGGTGCTGGGCTCCGGGTGCGCCAGGTGCAGCGCCCTGGAAGCGGCCGTCCGTGCGGCTTTGGCGGAGCTTGGAGTGGACGCCGCCATTGAACATGTGACGGACTTCATGCAGATCGCCGCCTATGGGGTGATGACCACCCCGGCCCTGGTGGTGGGAGGCCGGGTGGTGTCCTGCGGCCGCGTGCCGGGCCAGGCGGAGCTCCGGGAGATGCTCCAGGAGGCCCTGGAAAAAGAAACGCTGGAACAGGGCCCTGCGGTGTGATATACTGGCCCCAGTATCACAATGGGAAAGAGGCTGGGACGAATGAACCTATCACCGAACCAAATACTCAGACTGGCCCCCAACAAGGTGGACTACCTGATCCCCGGGGGCGAGATGATCAACGAGTTTCTGGGGGAGGGGCCGGGGGCGCGGGTGTGTTCCCAGATGTGGATCGCCTCCCTGGTGACCTCCGCCCTCCAGCCCGGCACTGCCACGGGGCTGTCCCGGGTGGCGGGGACGGACGTTTTACTGCGGGACTGCCTGGCGGAAAACCCTGCGGCCTGGCTGGGGGAGGCTCACGCCGCGCACTGGGGGGTCAGCCTGGGCTTTCTGCTCAAGCTGCTCCACTCCAGGGACCGCCTGCTGCTCCAGACCCATCCGGATGGGGCGCGGGCGCGGAAGTATTTCGGCCTGCCCTCCGGGAAGGATGAGGCGTGGTACGTGCTGGACACCCGTCCGGGGGCGTGCATCTGGCTGGGGTTCCGGCCCGGCGTCACGCCGGCGTATTTCCGGGGGCTGATCGAGCGGCAGGACACGGCGGCCCTGCTGGACTGCCTGCACCAGATCCCCATCCGTCCGGGGGAGGTGTACTTCATCCCGGCGGGCACGGCCCACGCCATGGGGAGCGATTCCCTGGTGGCCGAGCTGCAGGAGCCGGTGGACATCACCCTGCGGGCGGAGTACATCCGCCCGGACGGCTCCCGCCTGCCGGTGGAGAGCATGTATGGCCCCGCCGGCATGGACGGCCTGCTGGACTGCTTCCATTTTGACTGCCTGCCCCGGGAGGAGCTGCTGGCCCGGCACCGGTTCCGCCCCGCCCCCGGGGCGGAGGAGCCCTGGCGGAAGCGGCTCATCACGCCGGAGCAGACCCCCCGCTTCTATATGGATGAGGTGGAGCTGCGCCGGGAGGCCCATGGGAGCGCCCTCTGTGTCAACCGCGGGTTCCAGGTGCTCCTGGTGCTGGAGGGGGAGGCGGAGTTCCAGTGGGAGGGCGGTTCCCTGCGGGCCCGCAGGGGCGAGGAGCTCTTTGTCCCCCACGGCGTGGCCTCCTACCAGTGTACGGCGGAGGGGACGTGCCGCCTGCTGGAGTGCGGACTTCCGGGCGTGTGAAGCGGCTGCGAAACAGAGGGGCGGAGCGCCGGCCGGCGCTCCGCCCCTCTGTTTCGCTCATTTTCCCCAGGAGAACAGGCCCTTTTTCTCATAGGGCTCGCAGCTCACCGACTGCACCGTGTAGCCGGTCGCGTCGATAACCTGGCGCAGCCTTGCCTCGTCGATAGGTTCCTCCGCCACCACGACGGTCTGTTTCCTGCTGTGGGAGGAGGTGACCTTCTTGACGGGGAAGGCCTTGCGGACGGCGTCATTTACATGGGATTCACACATGCCGCACATCATCCCGTCCACCACAAGAGTATACTTTGTCATAAAACCGCGCCCTTTCCGCTCCGCTGTGCCGGAATATTTTGTTAGCAGATACTAACCGATCGTAGCATAGCGGAGGGAAACTGTCAAGGGGAGGGCCGCCCGCCGCCCTCGTCCACCAGGGCGCGGATGAGGGACTCGTCGGCGCGGGAGTGGAGCGCGCCGTCCCACCGGAGGCTGGGGCCGTTGGGGCAGTTTTTCATACAGCCGGTGATGCGGTAGGTGAAGCGGCCGCTGGCGCTGACGCCGCCCGGGCGCACGCCGTAGGTCTCCTCCACGAAGGCGGCCAGACGGGCCGCGCCCCGGCCGGAGCAGCGGGGGCCGCCGCACAGCTCCAGGCGGTGGGGGGCCTCCTCGGTGCGCAGGCCGGGGTAACGCCTGATGATGGCGGACAGAAAGGTATCTCTGAGGGAGAGGGCGGCGGCGATCTCCGCCAGATCGGCGGCGGGCAGTGCGCCGCCGCGCTCCTCCTGCACCTCCCGCAGCAGGGCCACCAGCGCCCCCTGCTCCCCCGGCGCCCCCTGGCGGCGGTAATAGGCGAGGGCCTCCTCCAGTGTCCAGTCCTGTGTCATGCGTCTGCCTCCTGTCTGTCGTTTCCCTCATTATGCCGCATTTCCCGAGAAAGATCCACCCCGGACAGGGAGGACAGGGGAAAGGGGGGCTGGGCCAGGGGGCGCAGGGCGATGGAGAGGAGGAGGGCCGGGTTGTCATCCGCCGCGATCCGGTTGGAGCGGAGGGCCCCGCAGGCGCGGCAGCGGTGGATGAGCGCCCACTCGCCCCCCTTGCGCACCCACACGCCCACCGGCTCCATAATCCCCCGGCAGGTACAGGCCCGGTCGCCGGGCTCCTCGTCCACGTGGAGGCTGGACAGACAGTGGGGGCAGTGGTTGCGGTGCCGGCTGGCGGCCCCCTCTGGGGTGACCAGCGCGCCGCAGGCCTTGCAGGAGAAGGACTCCCCGCAGGGCTGGCGGCGGTAGTCCGGGGCGGGCTTGGCGGCGGGGGACGCGCCCCGGAAACCGGGGGTGTCCAGCCAGAGGGTGCCGTCCGGCCCCTGGGAGAGAGAGACGGCAGTGGTGGGGCGGAGGGGGGCCTGCACCCCGGCCAGACGCTGGATCAGGGCGGTCTTGCCGCACCCCGGGCCGCCCAGCACGGCCACGGATTTTCCGCGCAGGGCGGGGAGAAGCCCGGCGGGAGGCTCCAGGGCGGAGCCCCAGGCCAGGCTGTCCAGCTCCGCCCGGAGCGGCTCCAGCCGGCGGGCCAGGGCGTCTCCCTCCTCCGGGGCCAGCCGGTCCCAGTGGCTGACAAAGAGCCCGGCGGGCAGGCCCGCCGCCCGGGCGGCCTCCAGCGCCCACTCCGGGAGGGCGAAGGCGCGAAGCAGGGAGGGGGCCGCGCACACGGCCAGCACAAAATCCGCGTTGGCGGCCAGAAGGGCGTCCCCGGAGCCGCGGCGGCTGGGGCGGCGCAGGGCGCTGGTCCGGGGGAGGACGCGCGTCAGGCGGTACTGGCCGCCGCCCAGAACCTCCGCCTCGGCCCGGTCGCCCACGGCCAGGCTATCTTTCTGCCGGAGCAGCCGGCCGGACAGCAGGCAGGGGAGGGTGCGGCCCGCGTGGAGCACGACGGCCTGCCGGTTCATGACGCCCGCCACGCGGACGGTGAGAAGGTTGGATTGGTTCATGGGTATCTTGCCTCGCTTTCGCGCCCATTGTAGCAGAGCGGGCCGCGCGGAGGCAACCGCAAAGACGGTACCGCAAAAAAGCTGCGCCGGAGCGTGCTTCGCTCCGGCGCAGGACTATGGCTCCAGCAGGCCCCGGCGGCCCAGGGTGAGAATCCGCTGGATGCTCTTTGGGGCGAGAAAATAGCGGGCGGACAGCTCGTCCACGCCCAGACCGGCGGTGTAGTCCCGGAAAATGGCCCGGTTGCGGGCCAGGGTCTCCTCCTTCCGCCGGGTGCGTTCTCCCCACGCCCGGCGGTGTTCCGCCCGCCGGGGGATATACAGATAACCGCCGTCCAGGTAGCCCTGCAGGGCCTCCAGCAGCTCGGCGGGCAGCAGCTCGGCTGCGTTTTGATAGCGCATGGTGCTCCTCCAAACTTGATGGAATAATTTGGAATGAGCAAAGGCTACCAGCGGGTGGGATACGGCGCCGAAGCCTTCGCTCAGGCGCCGCGCACAGAATCACGGTTCATCCGTTCTGATACTCCTTTCCAGGTGACAAAAAACGCCCGCGGAGAACCGGCGCGCCAAAGGCGCGGGCACCTCCCCGCGAGCGGAAAATCCCCCATAAGGACAGGGGCGCATGGGGCGGTCCGTACCGCAGTTCTCCGGTTTGGGCAACACAAACAGAGAGGCCTCCGCCCCTCTCCAGGCTGCGCCGCAAAACGGCGAATCGCTTATACGGACATCCACACACCTCCTTGGTATGAAGCTAGGATACCATCGGGCGGAGCATATGTCAAGGCTTGCGGCCCGCCCGCCGGGGCGGTATAATAAATAAATAATCCAATACAGGAAAGAAGGAGTCAACCATGGTGACAATGGCACAGAGGATCGAGGCGCTGCGCACCGAGGCCGGCCTGGCACGGGTGCCCGCCTCTCTGGCACTGGGATTTCCCAAAAACGCCTTTGAGAAGTTTGAAACGGGCCGCCAGACCCCTACGAAGGAGCAGCAGGAAAAGCTGGCCTCCTATTTCGGCGTGTCCCTGTTTTACCTCCGGGGGGAGAGCAACGACCGTACCCGGCAGGAGGACTGGATGAGTGAGGGGTACTCCGGGGCAGACGAGGAGCCGGTCTACCGGCCCGCCCCAGCCCCAAAGAAGATGAAAGCGGAGGCGCCCGCCCAGGGGGCCACCATGCTGGACGCCCTGTTCGGGGGCCGACAGGCCAGGGAGCAGTTCCGCGCCATGGTGCTGGAGGTGCTCCGTTCCCCTGAGGGGCAGGAAGTGATCGCCCAGGCCGTTTGGAAGGAGCTGGCCAAGCGGAAATAAGCCTTTTGAAATGCCTGTTGCGAAAGCAGCAGGCATTTTGCTTGTTTTGGCGGGGAGATCACCCCGCCATATACCGCTCACGGGCGGAACGGCGGAGGGAGAAAGGCCTTTCCGCCGATCTCCTCCACCAGCTCCGGAGAACCCTTGGCCTGGAACTGATCGGCATAGGCGTGCAGGCGCTCCAGAGAGTCTACGGCCCGGCAGCGGGCGCTGAGCTGGTCCTGCACATAGGCGGGGAGCTGATTGAAATATTCCTCCGCGCCGGGATCGCGGCGGAAGAGCGCGTAGAGATCCGTATAGACCGGACGCATGAGATCACCTCCCGCATAGCATGTACCAGTGGAGGTGCGGCTACCCAGGGAAAATTTGCAGGGAACAAATGCAGCCTTGACAATCAGAGAGAACTTTATATAATTGATATATCAATTATTGATATATCAATAAAGGGGGCGGCGGAACGTGGAGCGAACCTTCCATATGCTGCTGTACCGGGCGTTCCACGCCCAGCGCAACTTCCTGAGGCCCAGCCTGGGCGAGCTGGGGCTGGGGCCTGGGCAGCCCAAGCTGCTGAACTACCTGATGAACCGGGGGCCCTGCCGTCAGCGGGAACTGGCGGACTACTTTGAGATTGACCCCGCTGCGGTGTGCCGGATGCTGGACTGCCTGCAAAAGAGCGGCTTTGTGACCCGGAGGGCGGATGGGCAGAGCCGCCGGAGAGACGTGGTGGAGCTGACCGAGGCGGGCAGGCAGATCAACCTGGACTGGCAGAGGCGCTGCCGGGTCATGGAGGAGGCCATGCTGAGCGGCTTCAACCCGGAAGAACGGCGGCAGTTTGCCGATTACCTGTCCCGGGCCTACCGGAATCTTCGGGCAGAGCGGGAGGAGGGAACGGAATGAGGGAGTTGAGGCGGCTGCTGGGCTATCTGGGGCCGTACCGGCGGGATCTGCTGATCGCGGCGGTGATGATCATCCTAGAGACTGCATTTGAAATGGTGATCCCCGTCCTCATGGCGGACATCATCGACGTGGGAGTGGCCAACCGGGATGTGGCGGTGATCCTCCAGAGGGGAATTCAGATGGGCGTCTGCGCCCTGCTGGCCCTGGCCACGGGGCTGCTGTACGCCCGCTTTACCGCCCGGGCCGCCTATGGCTGGGGCGCCAACATTCGTGAGGCCCAGTTTGAGCGGGTGCAGAAATATGCCTTTTCCAACCTGGACAAATTTGAGACCTCCTCACTGGTAACCCGCATGACCACCGATGTGACCGTGCTCCAGAACACGGTCAACGGCGGTTACCGCCCACTGGTGCGTAGTCCCGTCATGCTGGTCATGGGCGTGGGCCTCTCCTTCTGGATGAATCCCAGGCTGGCCCTGGTGTTTCTGGTGTGTGCGCCGGTTCTGGGGGGCGTCCTCTTTGTCATAGTGCGCCGGGTGGCCCCCATGTACGGCCGGCTCCAGAAGGCGGTGGACCGGCTGAACAACGTGGTGCAGGAGGGCCTCACCGCCATCCGGGCGGTCAAGGCGTTTGTCCGCGGGGAGTACGAGGAGGAGAAGTTTCAGGGGGTCAACTCTGAGCTCATGGAGACCAGCCAGCGGACCTTCCGCCTCGCCGTGCTCAACCTGCCGGTGTTCCAACTGGTCATGTATACCGCCGTTGTGCTCATCATGTGGCTCGGCGGAAACATGGTGCTCAATAGCGGCCTCCAGGTGGGGCAGCTCACCGGCTTTCTCAGCTATGTGCTCCAGGTCATGAACTCCATGATGCTCATTTCCAACGTGTTCCTGCTGCTCACCCGTTCCCTGGCCAGCGCCCGCCGCATCAGTGAGGTGCTGGACGAGAATATTGTGCTGGATTCGCCGGAGGATGCGGTGGAGGAGGTGCCTGACGGTAGCGTGGAGTTTGAAGGGGTCTCCTTCAAATACCACAGCGGCGCCCGGGAGTACGCCCTCTCCGGCGTGGAGCTCCATATCCCGGCAGGGCAGACGGTGGGCATCCTGGGCGGTACTGGCTCGGCCAAGACTACCCTGGTGCAGCTCATTCCCAGGCTGTACGACGCCACCGAGGGGACAGTCCGGGTGGGCGGCCGGGATGTGCGGGAGTACGATCTCCGGGCTCTGCGGGACGCGGTGGGCATCGTGCTCCAGAAGAACGTTCTCTTCTCCGGCACCGTGCGGGAGAATCTGAGGTGGGGGAAACCGGACGCGAGCGACGAGGAGCTGTGGGCGGCCTGTCGGGCGGCCTGCGCCGCCGAATTTCTGGAGCGGATGCCAAAGGGCCTGGACACCGACCTGGGCCAGGGGGGCGTGAACGTCTCCGGCGGGCAGAAGCAGCGGTTGTGCATCGCCCGTACCCTGCTCAAGCGGCCGAAAATCCTGATTTTCGACGACTCCACCAGCGCCGTGGACACCGCCACTGAGGGGAAGATCCGCACCGCTCTGGCAGAGCTGAGGGATGTGACCAAGCTCATCATCGCCCAGCGCATCACCTCCGTGATGCACACCGACCAGATCGTCATCCTGGAGGACGGCCGGGTGCATGCGGTGGGCACCCACGAGAGCCTGCTGGCGGGCGATCCCATCTACCAGGAGATCTACGCATCTCAGATGAAAGGGGGGGAGGACCATGGCGTCCCGGCAACTGAGTGCTAAAAAACCCAAGGACCTGGGCCACACGCTGCGCACCCTGCTGTCCTACCTGGGACGGCACAAGCTGCTGTTCCTGGCCGTGGCGGTGCTGGTGGCCCTCAGCGCCCTGGCTAACCTTCTTGGCACCTATATGATCCGGCCGGTGGTCAACAGCCTGGCGGCCGGCAGCCTCAACACCCTGGTGCTGGGCGTGGCGGTCACTGCCGCCATCTACGGCGCAGGGGTGCTCTCTGCATTGGGCTATACCCAAATCATGGTGAAGGCGGCCCAGAAGGTGCTCTACGACATCCGGCGGGATCTGTTCGCCCACATCCAAACCCTGCCCCTCCGCTTTTTTGACACCCAGCGCCACGGCGATGTGATGAGCTACTTCACCAACGACGTGGACACGATCTCTGAGGCGCTCAACAACAGCTTTGCCATGCTCATCCAGAGTACGATCCAGGTGGTGGGCACCTTCACCATGCTGTTTCTGCTCAATTGGCAGCTTACCCTCGTCGTGGCGGTGTTTTATGTCCTCATGTTCCTCTACGTCCGCTTCAGTGGGAGGAGGAGCAAGGCCTATTACAAGAAGCAGCAGGACTGCCTGGGGGAGCTGGACGGCTATATCGAAGAGATGATGGCAGGGCAGAAGGTGGTCAAGGTGTTCAACCACGAAGAGGAAAGCCTGCGGGCGTTCCGGGAGAAGAACGAGGCCCTGCGGAAAGCGGGCACCGGCGCGCAGAGCTATGCGGCCACCATGATTCCGGCGGTGGTCAGCATCTCCTACGTCAATTACGCCCTTGTGGCGGTGCTGGGCGGCATTATGGCGCTGAAGGGCATGACCGACGTGGGCAGCCTGGCCAGCTATCTGGTCTTTGTCCGGCAGGCGGCCATGCCCATCAACCAGATGACCCAGCAGAGCAACTTCCTGCTGGCCGCGCTGGCCGGAGCGGAGCGGGTCTTTGAGGTGCTGGAGCAGCCGCCTGAGACCGACGAGGGGCAGGTGGAGCTGGTCAACGTGAAGGAGGAGGGCGGAACCCTGGCCGCCTGCGCCGAAAAAACCGGCCGCTGGGCGTGGCGCAGGCCGGACGGCAGCCTGGCGCCCCTGCGGGGGGATGTGCGCTTTCAGAAGGTGGACTTCGGCTATGAGGCGGGGCAGCCCATCCTGAAGGGGATCAGCCTCTACGCCGAGCCGGGCCAAAAGATCGCCTTCGTGGGCTCCACCGGCGCGGGCAAGACCACCATCACCAACCTCATCAACCGCTTTTACGAGGTGCAGGGGGGCGGCGTCACCTACGACGGCATAGACGTGCGGGACATCAAAAAGGACAGCCTCCGCCGCTCCCTGGGCATCGTCCTTCAGGATACCCACCTGTTTACGGGCACCATTGCCGACAACATCCGCTTCGGCAAGCTGGATGCCACTCAGAAGGAGATCGAGCGGGCCGCCCGCATCGCCAACGCGGACTCCTTCATCCGCCGATTGCCCCAGGGCTATGAGACCATGGTGACCTCCGACGGCGCCAATCTGTCCCAGGGCCAGCGGCAGCTTCTGGCCATCGCCCGGGCCGCCGTGGCCGATCCCCCGGTCCTGATTCTCGACGAGGCCACCTCCTCCATCGACACCCGTACCGAGGCCCTTATCGAGAAGGGGATGGACCAGCTCATGGAGGGGCGTACCGTCTTTGTCATTGCCCACCGCCTGTCCACGGTGCGCAACGCCGACGCGATCATGGTGCTGGAGCACGGCCAGATCGTAGAGCGGGGCAGCCACGAGGCCCTGCTGGCGCAGAAGGGCGAATACTATCAGCTCTACCGTGGCATGTTTGAGTTGAGCTGACCGATGCCCTTTTTGTGAAACTCCTTGTAAAAACACATGGATTGTGTTAATCTGTAGCAAAGGAACTGCTGCAGAAAGGAAAGACTTATGAACATTTATGAGTCCGCAGAAAACTATCTGGAGGCCATTCTCAGCCTGCATGAGCGCCATGGGCTGGTCCGCTCCATCGACATTGCCAATGAACTGCACTTTTCCAAGCCGAGTGTCAGTGTTGCCATGAAAAAACTCCGCGAGAGCGGGTACATCGAGATGGACAAGGACGGCTTTATCTCCCTGCTGCCCTCGGGGGAGGAGATTGCGCGGCGTATTTATGAGCGGCACAAGCTGCTGACCCAGTTTTTCATCCGGCTGGGCGTCGACCCGGAGGTGGCTGCGGCGGACGCCTGCAAGGTGGAGCACGACCTGAGCGAAGAGACCTTTCAGAAGATGAAGGAGCACGCCTTGGGGGGGAAGCTGCCCGAAATGGAAGGGTAGGAACGTCAGACAATAAAACGGCCGGTGACACACGTCACCGGCCGTTTTATATGTACTTATACCGCGGCCAGCGCGCTGCCCAGCGCACGGCAGCTCTCGGCAGCGGCGTCATCCGGGGCCTCGTTGCAGATCACGGGCTCGGAGACCAGGTTGCAGCCGGCGCCCTCACAGTCCTCGGTCCAGGTGCGCATCCACTCGCCGTCTCCCCAGCCATAAGAGCCGAACAGGCCGATGGTTTTGCCGCTCAGGCGGGGCTTTACCGCCTCGAACATGGGCTCAAATTCGGCCTCTTCCAACTGCTCGGCGCCCATAGACGGGCAGCCGAAGGCCAGCGCGCTGTAGCTGGAAATCAAATCGGCGCTGAACTCGCCGGGGGTGAACAGGTCGGCCTGGCCGCCCGCGCCCTCCGCCACAAAATTGGCCATGGCCTCGGTGTTGCCGGTGCCGCTCCAGTAAACGATTGCGATCTTACCCATGATTGAACCATCCTTTCTGAATACCGTTCTGAATGAAAGTACGTATTGTATCAAGCAGCCACGATGAGCTGGGTGATCGGGGTTCCCTCCGCATACCGGCGGCGGAGGACCGCGGTACAGCGGCGGTAGCGCTCGAAGCGCCGGCGGGCCGCCTGGGGATCGCCATAGCACTTCCAGCAGCCGCAGAAGGTGTAGTCCCTGCCCTTATGGCGGATGAATCCCTTCACGTCATCCAGAGGATAGCCCAGAAAGACGCCGATCTCGTGGGGAAATTCCTCCTCCAGACAGAGGCGGGCGGCCAGCTGCCGCAGGCAGTCGCCGGGCGCCTCCCACGGGGTGTAGCCCATAGCGCGCAGAAAATCCCGGTGCTCTCTGCGGCCCAGCACCTCCGCCAGATCCCGCTCCCGGTACAGGTAGAGCAGGTAGGAGCCCGTGCGGCGGCAGCCCTTGAGGATGACCAGCCGCAGTCCCCGGGCGGCGAACTGTTGCCGGAGCGCAAGGAATCGGCGCGCGAAAAGGGCGCTGTCCCTGGGACAGAAGCGGAACAGGCTGGCGGGCTTTACCCCGGCCAGAGTGGGGGAGCAGTGCTCGATCAGCGCCTCTTCAAAGGTCATGTCTGGGACTCCTCTCTTAGTTAGTTAATGCTAATTGATGGGCTGGAAACAGCGGTTAGTAATTGCTAACCGCATAACAAACAATACCACGCCGGCCTCCCGTTGTCAACCCAAATTTTTGCACTTGGGGGAGATGGGGGCAAAACGCCGCACCCTTGACAGAATAGGGCAAAATAGGCTACAATTTTTCCAGATAAGCAGCACTGGGAGGCGGGGCGGCAGGCCGCTCCGCCTCCTGCCGCCCTGCGTGAGGAGTGGACAAGACCCGTGAAGATTGCATTCGCCCCCATGGAGGGGCTCACCGGAGCCCTGTACCGGCAGGCCCATTGCCGCTGGTTCGGCGGCGTGGACCGCTATTTTATCCCCTTTATCACCCCCACCCAGGATCACCGCTTTACCAAGCGGGAGCTGCGGGAAATTCTGCCCGAGCACAACAGAGGGCTGGCCGCCGTGCCCCAGCTGCTGGTGCGGAGGGCGGAGGACTTCCTGTGGGCGGCGGGGGAGCTGGCGGCCATGGGCTACCCGGAGATCAACCTGAATCTGGGCTGCCCCTCCGGCACGGTGGTGGCCAAGGGCAAGGGCTCCGGCTTTCTGGGGCTGCCAGAGGAACTGGAGCGGTTCCTGGACACGGTGTTTGACGCCGCCCCCTGCGCCGTCTCCATCAAGACCCGGCTGGGCCTGCGGGAGCCGGAGGAGTTCGGCCCCCTGCTGGCGCTGTTCCGGCGCTATCCCCTGGCGGAGCTGATCGTCCATCCCCGGGTGCAGAAGGACATGTATAAAAACACCCCCCGCCGGGCCTATTTTGCCCGGGCGCTGGCGGACAGCCCCTTCCCGGTGTGCTACAACGGGGATCTCTATACCGTCCCGGCGCTGGAGGCCTTTCAGGCGGAGTTCCCGGCGGCGGAGCGGATTATGCTGGGCCGGGGACTGGCGGGCGACCCCGCCCTGGCCCGGAAGGCCGGAGGCGGCCCGGCGGCGGGCCGGGAGGAGCTGCGTGCCTTCCACGACCAGGTGTACGAGGGCTACGCCGAGGCCTTCGGCAGCCGCCGCAACGCCATGCTGCGGATGAAGGAGGTCTGGTTCTACCTCATCCACCTGTTCGGGGACAGCCAGCGGCACGCCAAGGCCATCCGGAAGGCACGGGACACCGGCGAGTACGAGAGCGCCGTGGCGGCGGTCTTCCGGGACCTGGAGCTGTTGCCCGAGCTGCGGCCGGAGTGGTGAGGCCATGAGCTGGTGGGTCTATATCCTCCGCTGCGGGGACGGAACCCTCTACACCGGCACCGCCGCCGATGTGGAGCGGCGTCTGGCGGCCCACCGCCGGGGGAGGGGAGCCAAGTATACCCGGGGCCGGGGGCCGCTGGCGGTGGTCTACCGGGAGGCGTGTCCCGACCGGGGGGCGGCCCTCCGGCGGGAGGCGGCCATCAAAAAGTACCGGCGGGCGGAAAAGGAAGCATTGATTTCGGACTATGCGGAAAGGCGGAGCAGGATGAAAAAAGCGGCATTTATCGGAACGGGAAACATGGGCGCGCCCCTGATTCAGGCGGCGTGCCGGGCCGTGGGGGCGGAGCAGGTGGTCATCGCCAACCGCACCCGGGCCAAAGCGGAGGCCCTGGCGGCGGAGCTGGGGTGCGCCGTAGCCCAGGACAACCGGGCGGCCGCCGCCCAGGCGGAGTACATCGTTTTGTGCGTCAAGCCCCAGATGATGGAGGGGGTGCTCTCCGAGCTGGCTCCCGCCCTGGGGGAGGGGCAGGCGGTGGTGTCCATCGCCGCCGGCCTGACCTGTGGAACCCTGCGGGGGTGGCTGGCGGGGGCGCAGGGGCGGCCTGCCCTCCTGCGGGTCATGCCCAACACCCCCGCCGCCATCGGAAAGGGGATGCTGGCCCTGTGCGCCGAGGCGGGCACGGCGGAGGAGTATCTGGCCGGAGTGGAGGACCTTCTGGCCCCCGCCGGGCGGGTGGAGCGCATCGCCGAGGGGCAGATGGACGCCTTTTCGGCGGTGGCGGGCTGCGGCCCCGCCTTCGTCTACCCCTTCATCGAGGCCCTGGCCGACGGCGGCGTAAAGGTGGGCCTGCCCCGGGGGCAGGCGGTGACCTACGCCGCCCAGATGGTGCTGGGCGCGGCGGCCATGGTGCTGGAGAGCGGCAAGCACCCCGGACAGCTCAAGGACGAGGTGTGCTCCCCCGGCGGCTCCACCATCGCCGGGGTGGCCGCCCTGGAGGAGCGGGGCTTCCGCTCCGCCGCCATCCAGGCGGTGGAGGCCGCCTTCCGCCGCAACCAAGAGCTGGGCAAGGTGTAAGGCGTGGGGGGAGTCGTACGGGGGCGCTTTGCCCCCAGCCCCAGCGGCCGGATGCACCTGGGCAATGTGTTCTCCGCCCTGCTGGCGTGGCTGTCGGTGCGGCGGGCCGGGGGCGTCATGGTGCTGCGGATGGAGGATCTGGACCCCGACCGCTGCCGGGCGGCGTACGCCGAGCAGTTGGCCGACGATCTCCGCTGGCTGGGGCTGGACTGGGATGAGGGCTATCAGAAGGGCGGGGCCCACGGCCCCTACCTCCAGAGCGAGCGGACGGCGCGGTACGCCGCCGCCTTCCGGGCGCTGGAGGAGCGCGGACTGGTCTACCCCTGCTACTGCACCCGGGCGGAGCGCCTGGCGGCCAGCGCCCCCCACCGCTCCGACGGACAGGTGGTCTACTCTGGCAAGTGCAGACACTTGACAGAAGAGGAGCGCGCCCGACTGGCCCAGACCCGCTGTCCCGCCTGGCGTTTGATCGTGCCTGACCAGGAGATTTCCTTTACAGATGGCTTGCAGGGGACGTACCGGGAAAACCTGCTCCGCGACTGCGGGGACTTCATTCTCCGCCGCTCCGACGGGGTGTACGCCTACCAGCTGGCAGTGGTGTGTGACGACGGGGACATGGGGATCACCCAGGTAGTGCGGGGGCGGGATCTGCTGGACTCCACCCCCCGGCAGCTCTATCTCTATGGGCTGCTGGGCCTGACGCCGCCGGAGTTTTACCACGTGCCCCTGCTGCTGGCCCCCGACGGGCGGCGGCTGTCCAAGCGGGAACACGATCTGGACATGGGTGCCCTGCGGGAGCGGTTCACCCCGGCGGAGCTGACCGGCCGTCTGGCCTTCTGGGCGGGGCAGACCGACCGGCCGGAGCTGGTGACTCCGGCGGAGCTGGCGGGCTGCTTTGAATGGAAAAACGTCCCCCGGGGGGATATCATTGTGGAGCAGCTCTAAGAACAGAAAGGGGCGGGCCGGAGTGTTCCGGCCCGCCCCTTTGCTGTGCGCGGCGCGCGTTATCCCGGCGTGACCACCCATTTGAGGCAGTGGCCCTCGTGGGACTCAAAGACCCGGTAGCCCTCCAGGATCTCCGACAGCGGCCCCCGGTGGGTGATGAGGAAATCCGTCCGCAGCTTCCCCTGGGCCAGCAGGCTCACCAGCTCCGGGCCGCGGCTGGCGTCCACGCCGCCGGTCTTGAAGACCAGATTCTTCCCATACATGGCGGGCAGGGGGAGCGTCTGGTTTTCCTCATACATGGCGACCAGCGCCACGGTGCCGTTGGGACGGGCCAGCCGCCAGGCGGCCTGGAAGGTGTCCCGCCTGCCGGCGCACTCGATCACCGCGTCGGCCCCCCGGCCCTCCGTTGCGGCGGCCACGGCGGACTCCAGCTCGGGATCGACGGGGTTGAGGGCCAGCGCCACCAGCCCCTGCTCCAGTGCCATCCGCCGCCGCCAGGGGTCCGGCTCCACGCCGATGACGTGGGCCGCGCCCAGCAGGGCGGCGCACTCCGCCGCGCACAGCCCCACCGGCCCTAGGCCCAGCACCACCGCCGTGTCGCCGGGCTGGAAGGCGCACAGCTCCGCGCCCCAGTAGCCGCTGGCCAGGATGTCCCCCACAAAGAGGGCGTCCTCATCGCTGAGGGCGTCCGGGATGGGGGTGAGGCCGGTATCGGCGAAGGGCACCCGGACGTACTCGGCCTGACAGCCGTCGATGCGGCAGCCTAGCTCCCAGCCGCCGTGGATGCAGTTGTTGACATAGCCCCGGCTGCAGAACCAGCAGTCGCCGCAGAAGCTCTCGCAGCAGGCGGCCACCCGGTCGCCGGGGCGGAGGTTGGAAATCCCGTTTCCCACGGCCTCCACCACCCCGACGAACTCATGGCCCAGCACCACGCCGGGCCGGGCACGGGGTACCGCGCCGCTGCGGATGTGCAGGTCGCTGGTGCAGATGGTGGAGCGGGTCACCCGCACAATGGCGTCGCGGGGGCCTTGCAGGGCGGGGATGGGCCGCCGCTCCAGGGAGAGCGCGCCGTCCCCCTTCCAGACCAGAGCGTTCATGGTGTCCATAGAGGTCACTCCTTTTCCAATGCAAACACAACGGCCTCAAACTCAAAGCCCTGGGAAGCGGGTTCGCGCCTGTCCGGGCGGGCCAGGCCCAGCGTGTCGTAATATTCGTCGGTATAGTGCAGCTTGCCGCCGTCAAAGGATGCCTGTACGCCCTTGATGTAGGAAAAGGGGTCTTCCATGGGGGTGAGACGGAAGGCGGAGGCGATGCGCTCCAGCACCGCCTGTGCATCCGGCGTGACGGCGTTTTCCGGGGCGCGGAGATAGGTGTCGAACTGCTCCCGCGTCCAGTCTCCTGCCTGCTCCAAAGTGGTAGTGGAGCCGCAGGCCAGAAGCAGGCGCAGAAAGTCCCGGAAGCTGCCTGCCAGGGGGCGGACATGCTGCTCTCCGGCAGGCATGGGGTTGACGGCAAACACCATATCCCCATAGCCGCGGATGCGGCCGTAGTGGATGCCGTCAACGCCTTCCCAGCCCAGCACGGTCAGGCCCTTTGGCGTACAAAAATAGCCGCCCTGGCTGGGGCCCGGCCCAAGGCCGATGGGGGAGCAGTCCAGTCCCAGCTCCAAAAACTGCTTCAGCAGTGTCACAGCAATCCCTCCTGTCCACTCCAGTGTAGCATATCCTTCCGCTTGCGTCCACGGGGAAAAGGGGGTAAAATGGGGAAAAAACGCGAAGGGGAGGAAGCGGCATGTATATCGCCGATCTGCATATCCACTCCAAATACTCCCGGGCCACCAGCAAGGAGCTGGAGCCGGAGCCGCTGGATGCCTGGGCCAGAAGGAAGGGCATCGGCCTGGTAGGCACCGGCGACTTCACCCACCCCGCCTGGCGGGCCGAGCTGCGGGACAAGCTGGCCGAAGCGGAGGAGGGACTCTATACCCTGAAGGGGGCCGGGCCGGACGCGCCCCGGTTCGTAATCACCGGGGAGATCAGCTCCATCTACAAGAAAAACGGCAAGGTGCGCAAGGTTCACTCCCTGATTCTCCTGCCCCATCTGGAGGCGGCGGAGACCCTGTCCCGCCGCCTGGAGGCCATTGGCAACCTCCACTCCGACGGGAGGCCCATCCTGGGCCTGGACTGCCGGGATCTGCTGGAGATCACCCTGGAGTCCTGCCCTGATGCGGTGTTCATCCCCGCTCACATCTGGACGCCCCACTTCTCCCTGTTCGGGGCCTTCTCCGGCTTTGACACCATCGGGGAGTGCTTCGGCGATCTCACCGGCCATATCCACGCCCTGGAGACCGGGCTCTCCTCTGATCCCACGATGATCTGCCGCTGTTCCGCCCTGGACGGATATACCCTGGTGTCCAACTCCGATGCCCACTCGCCGTCCAAACTGGGGCGGGAGGCCAACCTGCTGGACACGGGCCTGTCCTACCCGGAGCTGGCCCGGGCCATCCAGACCGGGGAGGGCTTTCACGGTACCATTGAGTTTTTCCCCGAGGAGGGCAAGTACCACTTTGACGGCCACCGGAACTGTGGGGTGTGCCTCTCCCCGGTGGAGGCGGAGGCCGCCGGAGGGGTGTGTCCGGTGTGCGGCAAGCGGCTGACCACCGGCGTGCTCCACCGGGTGGAGCAGTTGGCGGACCGGCCGGAGGGCTATATCCGCCCGGATGCCAGGCCCTTTGAGAGCCTGGTGCCTTTGCCGGAGGTGATCGCCGCCTCGGAGGGAGGCTCTGCCGCAGGCAAGAAGGTGGGCGCCAAGTACGAGGCCATGCTGGCGGCCCTGGGGCCGGAGTTCTCCATTCTCCGGGAGGTGCCGCTGGAGGACATCCGGGCCGCGGCCGGGCCCTGCGTGGCGGAGGGCATCCGCCGCCTGCGGGCGGGGCAGGTGGTGCGCCGCCCGGGGTACGACGGGGCCTATGGTGTGATCGAGCTGCTCAGCCCCGCCGAGCGGGAGGACCTCAAGGGGCAGGTGAGCCTCTTTGGCGCGGAGGCTCCCAAGGCGGCCAAGACGGCCCGGGGCAGGGTGGCGAAGCCCGCACGGAGCGGGGAGGAGGGGGCGGCCCCCACCGGGGGGCTGAACGGGGCCCAGCGCACCGCCGCCTCGGCGGAGGAGGCCACGGTGGCGGTGCTCGCCGGACCCGGTACGGGCAAGACCCACACCCTGGTGGAGCGGGTGGTCTGGCTGGTGGAGGAGCGGGGGGCCAAGCCCTCGGAGCTCACCGCCGTGACCTTCACCAACCGGGCGGCAGGGGAGCTGCGGGCGCGGCTGGAGGGGCGTCTGGGCAAGCGGGCGGCCCGCGCCATGACCATCGGCACCTTCCACGCCATCTGCCTGGAGCTGCTGGGGGACGTGCCCCTGGCCGGCCCCTATGAGCAGCGGGCGGCGGCGGCCGCCGCTCTGGCGGAGCTGGGCCGGAAGGGGAGCCCCGGGGCCTTTCTCCGGGCGATCTCCCGGCACAAGACGGGAGCGGACGGCGGGGACGACCCGGCTTTTGCCCTCTATCAGGAGAAGCTGGAGGGAAAGCTGGACTTTGACGACCTCCTGCTGGAGACCCTGCGCCAGTGGGAGGGCGGCCGGTCGGACCGGCGCTTTACCCACCTGCTGGTAGACGAGTTCCAGGACATCGACCGCCTCCAGCTCCGGCTTCTCCGGGCCTGGCGGCGGGAGGGCGGCACCTTTTTCGCCATCGGCGATCCCGACCAGTCCATCTACGGCTTCCGCGGGGCGGACGCCGGCTGTTTCTCCGCCCTGGGGGCGGAGCGGACGGTGAGGCTGACGGAGAATTACCGCTCCACCCCGGAGATTCTCGCCGCGGCCCTGCCGGTGGCGGAGGCCATCGATGGCGCGCCCCGGCGCATGGAGACCCACAGCCCCCACGGGGCGGAGGTGCGTCTGCTCACCGACGAGGGGGATCGGGCGGAGGCCATCTTCGTGGCCAAGGAGATCGCCCGGATGGTGGGTGGCATCGGTATGTTGGAGGCCCAGGCGTTGGGGGCCGCCCGGGGCGCGCGGAGCTTCGGGGACATCGCGGTGCTCTACCGCACCCGGCGGCAGGCGGCCCTGCTGGAGGAGTGTCTGGCCCACGACGGCATTCCCTGCGTGGTCACCGGCCGGGAGGATTTCCTGTTGGACGGGGAGGTGCAGGCCGCGCTGGCGTGGCTTGAGAGGCAGCAGGGGGAGGGAAAGTCCCCCGCCGCCCTCCTGGAGGAGTGGACGGCCCACCACACCCCCTCTGGCGGGGTGGAGCGGCTGCGCAATATGGCGGTGTTTTTCGGGGATGTGCCCGCCTTTCTCCGCAACCTGACCATCGGGCAGGAGGGGGATCTGCTGCGCCGGGCCGGGCTGAGTTATGCCGCCGGAGCGGTGACCCTCTCCACCCTCCACGGGGCCAAGGGCCTAGAGTGGCCGGTGGTATTCCTGTGCGGCGTTGGGGAGGGCCGCATTCCGCTGGAGCGGAAGGGCCTGGACACCGATGAGGCTGAGGAGCGGCGGCTGCTCTATGTGGGTATGACCCGCGCCAGAGAGGAGCTGGTGCTCCTCAGCGGCGGAGAACCCTCCCGCTTCCTGGCGGGGCTACCACTCCGTCAGGATACGGCCCACGCCCCGGTGCCGCGTCCCCTAGGGGTGCAACTGAGCCTGTTCAAGTGAAACGTGTGCCGGATTTCACATGCGGGAGTGGTTGAAACGTATAACATTCCCGGGGGGAGCCTTTTCAGAGCCGCCCTGCTCAGAATGCCCAGGCGGCTTTCAGCCGCCGGAGGGCCGGGGCCATGTCCACGGCGGCGATACGGGTATAGCCCAGGATCAGGGCGGGAGGTCGGCCGGGGGGCGGCGGGGTGAGATCACAGGCGGAGAGGGGGGCCACCCCTACCCCAGCATCCACGGCCCGCGCCACCAGCTCGGCTTCGCTCCAGCGGCCGTCCATCCAAAGGAGCAGATGGAGGCCCGCGTCGCCTCCGGCGAAGGACCCAACCCGCGTCAGTCCAGTGTCCCGGGCGGCGGCCAGCAGCGCTTCCCGCCGGGCTTTGTAGCGGGTGCGGGTGCGGTTGAGGTGGCGTTCAAAGTGGCCCCGCTCCATGAAGCGGGCCAGGGCGTACTGCTCAAAGGAGGGGACGGTGGAGGAGTAGAACCAGAAATCCCGCCGCCACCGCTCCAGCAGGTGGGGGGGCAGCACCATGTAGCTGATGCGCAGGGAAGGGGCCAGACTCTTTGCAAAGGTGTTGAGGTAAACCACCCGCTCTCCGCCGTCCAGGCTTTGCAGGGCGGGGATGGGGCGGCCGGAGAAGCGGAACTCGCTGTCGTAGTCGTCCTCCAGAATATAGCGGTCGGGGGCGGCCTCCGCCCACCGCAGCAGGGCCTGCCGCCGGGCTACCGGCATGATGATGCCCAATGGGTAGTGGTGGGAGGGGGTCACATGAACCACCCGCACCCCGGCCTCCTCCAGGGCATCCACCCGCAGGCCCTGGCCGTCCAGCGGGAGGGGGCGGACGGCAGCGCCGCAGCTTGTAAGGATGCGCTGGGTCTTGGTGTAGCCGGGATTTTCCACGCCATAGCCCCCCTCCCGGCCCAGAAGCTGTACCAGAAGGCCAATCAGGGTCTCCGACCCGGCCCCCACCACGATCTGCTCCGCGTCCGCCCGGATGCCCCGGAAGCGATACAGGTGCTCCGCAATGGCCCGCCGCAGGGCAGGGAGGCCCTGGGGGTGGGGGGAGGCCAGGAGGGGGGCGGCCTGCTCGGAGAGCACCTCCCGCATGAGCTTGGCCCAGGTAGCGAAGGGAAAGAGGGCAGTATCCACCGCGCTGGTGGAGAAGTCATAGGGGAGGGCCGGCGTGGGCGGGGCCGGCACGGACAGGGTGCGGGCCGGAGCGGGAGAGCGGTGCTCCTCCTGTACGGCCTGAACAAAAAAGCCCCGCTTGGGCTCCGAGCGGAGGTAGCCCTCCGCCAGGAGCTGGCCGTAGGCCCCCTCCACCGTTACCACGCTGATTTTCAGGTGGGCTGCCAGCGCCCGCTTGGAGGGCAGGCGCTCTCCGGCGGCGAGACGGCCCGCCTCGATCTCCCCCCGGATATAGCGGTAGAGCTGTTCGTAGAGGGGGCGGCGCTGGCTGCTGTCCAAAATAGGCGTAAACATGGAGACACCTCCAAACTGACCTGATTATTCTTGTTAATTATCGTATCATGAACCGGGCCAAAGCGCAAGAGGGGCGGCAAAGTCCATCGAAAACCGTCCCACAATAAAAAATATAGCCCGCCCTGCAGCCGTATGAAAGGCCACGCCACGGACATACTGAACACAGATTCAGTCGGTCAAAGGGAGGCAGCGGCCATGCAGGGAAAGGTAGAGATCTGCGGTGTCAACACATCTAAGCTGAAGGTCCTCAAGAATGAGGAGACCATGGAGCTGCTGCGCCGCACCAAGGAGGGGGACATGGAGGCCCGGGAGCAGCTCATCGCGGGCAACCTCCGCTTGGTCCTTTCGGTGATCCAGAAGTTCTCCAACCGGGGAGAGAATCTGGACGACCTGTTCCAGGTTGGGTGCATCGGTCTTATAAAGGCCATTGACAACTTCAATACCGACCTGGACGTGCGCTTCTCCACCTACGGCGTACCCATGATTATCGGGGAGATCCGCCGCTACCTGAGGGACAACTCCTCCGTCCGGGTGTCCCGCTCCATGCGGGACACGGCCTATAGGGTGCTCCAGGCTAAGGAGAAATTCATCAGCGAGCACCAGCGGGAGCCCAGCATCGAGGAGATCGCCAAGCTGCTGGAGCTCAAGCGGGAGGACGTGGTCTTTGCCCTGGACGCCATTCTGGACCCGGTCTCCCTCTATGAGCCGGTGTACTCCGACGGTGGGGACACCATCTGTGTCATGGACCAGGTGAAGGACTCAAAGAATACCGACGAGAGCTGGCTGGAGCACATCGCCCTCAAGGAGGCCATGAACCGCCTCTCCGACCGGGAGCGGCACATCCTCAACCTGCGCTTCTTCGAGGGCAAGACCCAAATGGAGGTCTCCGCCGAGGTGGGCATCTCTCAGGCCCAGGTCTCCCGCCTGGAAAAGAGCGCCATTAACCAGATTAAGAAAAATCTGTAGGTGGGAAAGGCGCTCTTTTCCAGCGCCGCAGGTGCGGCGCGCAAGCGTTTTGCGCAGCAAAACCTTGCCCCGGCGGAATTTACTTCCGCCGGGGAAGAATCAAATCCGGGCCCCATCCGCCGCATGTGCGGATGGGAGAAAGAGCGCCATTAACCAGATTAAGAAAAATCTGTAGGTGGGAAAGGCGCTCTTTTCCAGCGCCGC
>OKOP01000016.1_pt1 | contig 81378 bp, 68 predicted proteins | sample 1612641 | NCBI WGS metagenome assembly OKOP01 (sample SAMN04436810, study PRJEB24849) | human gut metagenome | biome: human gut; feature: NICU; material: stool | host: Homo sapiens | place: USA: Saint Louis, MO | collected 2011-08-20
GGCCACGGCCTTGGCCAGCAGGGTCTTGCCGGTGCCCGGCGGGCCCACCAGCAGCACGCCCTTGGGGATGCGGGCCCCCAGCTCCAGAAACCGCTTGGGGTCCCGGAGGAACTCCACAATCTCCTGGAGCTCCCCCTTCTCCTCCTCGGCGCCGGCCACGTCCTCAAAGGTGACCTTCTTCTGCTCGTCGGCGCCGGTGCGGGTGCGGGCGCGGCCGAAGCGGGCGGTGCGGTCCACACCGCCGCCGCCTCCTCCGCCCCCGCCGGCCCCGGCCTGGCGCAGGAACATGAAGTACCACAGCAGGCCGAACACCACCAGGATGACGATCCACGGGATAAAGCTCATCCAGTAGGGGGGCACCCAACCCTGGGGATAGTCGTAGTCGGTGATGATCCCCTGCCGCTTCTGTTCCACAATGAGGTCGTTAAAGTCCTGGTAGAACCAGTCCGGGTTGCCGATCTGATAAGTGAGCACACTCTGGCCGCCCTGGGGCTCCTTCAGGTACAGGGTCACGGTATTGTCCTCCAGGGAGACCCGACTCACCATCTGCTGCTCCAGCAGCTGGCGCACCTGGGCATAGGTGACCTTCTCCTGATTCCCCATCCCGCCCCGGAGGGCGAAGATGGTCATCAGCAGGACCACGGCGATGAGCAGGTAAAAGCCCACGTCGCGCAGGCTTCCGTTTCGTTTCAAACTGCGGACACGTCCTTTCCGGGCAGATTGGGCGCCTCAAGCGCGCCCGTTATTCCTCTCCTCCGTACACACAGGGCTTGAGAATGCCTATGTAGGGCAGGTTGCGGTATTTTTCCGCATAGTCCAGCCCGTAGCCCACCACAAAGTAGTCGGGGATGGTGAAGCCGGAGTAGTGCAGCTCCACCTCCTTGGTGCGGCGGGAGGGCTTATCCAGCAGGGTGCACAGCCGCACGGAGGCGGGGCTGCGGGCCTGGAGGAGCTGGAGCAGATAGCTTAGGGTGTTGCCGCTGTCCAGAATGTCCTCCACCACGATCACGTCGCGGCCCTCGATGTGCTCGCTGAGATCCTTGATGATCCTGACCTGCCCGGAGCTGGCCGTGCCCGCCCCATAGGAGGACACCGCCATGAAGTCCACGGTGCAGGGCAGGTGGATCTGGCGCACCAGATCCGCCATAAACACGAAGGAGCCCCGCAATACGCTGACCAGCAGGGGCTCCCTCCCCGCGTAGTCCCGGTCGATCTCGGCGGCGATCTCCGCCACCCGCCGGTGCAGCTCCTCCTCGGAAAAGAGCACCCGCTCCACGTCCTTGTCCAGCATGTGTTCCATACCTCTCCCTCACTCTTTCTTCCAGAATATCAGCTCATAGGCCGCCTGTCCGGGGGCGGCCGTCCGGCTCTGTTCAGGTCCGAAGCCCGCCACCGCGGCCACGCCCCGGCCGTCGGCCAGCACCGGAATCCGCTCCCGCTCCCGGCGGGGCACCTTTTCGTCAATAAACAGCTTCTTCAGCGTCTTGGTCCCCCCCCGCCCGGGCAGGGAAACCGCGTCCCCCGTCTGCCGGGGGCGGAGCACCAGGGGACCCTCCAGCGCCCCCCGGGCCAGATACAGGGCCCCGGGCTTCCGCCCGCTCTCGTCCGGGCAGCGCACCGGGCGGCAGCGCACCCGCCAGGGCGTGCCCCCCACCTCGGTCTCACCGTCCAGGGCCAGAGGCGTGGGCAGGAAGGGGGGCAGGGGGTCGGACTGGGTGGTGAGCAGCAGCTCCCTGTATACCCGCTGGGCCAGCCGCCCGCCGGGCAGGAACACCACGGCGGAGGGGTCGTCCCCCCGGGCCAGCTCCACCACCGCCTTGAGGTGGGCGGCGGAGCAGTTGGTGCTGCCGTCCCCCATCATCTCCAGCAGGCGGCGCACCGCACGGGGGGCGATAGCCGCCGGGAGCTGGGCGATGTACCTGGCCTCGATCACCAGGTCGTCCTCCGCCCACCGGGCGTTCTGACAGGCCGCAGCGGCCTGGGCGTTCAGATAGTCGTTGTCGGTGCGCAGGTAGCCCATGGTCTCCGCGGCGCTCTCAGTGAGGCGGGGATTGAGCTGACGCAGCACCGGCACCACCTGGCGGCGGATGCGGTTGCGGGCGTAGCCCTCGTCGGTGTTGCTGCTGTCCTCCACGTGGGCCACGCCGTTGGCCTCCAGGTAGGCCACAATCTCCGCCCGGGAGGTGGTGAGCAGGGGGCGCACCACCACTCCCCGCCGGGGCGGGATACCCGCCAGTCCGTGGAGCCCCGCACCCCGCACCAGGTGGAGCAGCAGGGTCTCCAGATTGTCGTCGGCGCTGTGGGCGGTGGCGATGCGTCCACAGCCCATGGCGTCCGCCGCCCCCCGCAGGAATTCATAGCGCATCTGGCGGGCGGTCTCCTCCACCCCCAGGCCCCGGGCCCTGGCCTCATGGGCCACGTCGCCCGCGCCAATGACGCAGGGGATGTCCTGCCCGGCGCACCACTCCGCCACAAAGGCGGCGTCCCGGTCGGATTCGGCCCCGCGCAGGTTGTGGTTGTAGTGGGCGGCCGCCACCCGGAAGCCCCCCTCCTCCGCCCAGGTGTGGAGCAGGTGGAGCAGGCACATGGAGTCCGCCCCGCCGGACACGGCGCACAGCACCGCGCCCCCCCGGGGCAGCATGTCGTATTCGGTTGAAAGAGCTTTGGCGGCTTCCAGCATATAGGTTTTCTCCTGTGGTGGTCCTGTAGGAGCGGCCACAAGGGTCGCCCCTACAATGGGTGTTTAGTATTCCGAATGCCTCCGGTCGATGGACGAGAAGGTGGTGTACTCGGGCAGCCACTGGAGCTCAACGGTGCGGGTCTCGCCGTGGCGGTTCTTGGCGATGATGCACTCGGCCAGATTGTGGTTCTCGTCGCTGTCGTTGTAGTAGTCGTCCCGGTAGAGGAACATGACGATGTCGGCGTCCTGCTCGATGGCGCCCGACTCGCGCAGGTCGGAGAGCATGGGCCGCTTGTCGGAGCGGCTCTCCGGGCCGCGGGAGAGCTGGGACAGGCATACCACCGGCACGTTGAGCTCCTTGGCCATGATCTTCAGGGCGCGGGAGATGTCGGAGACGATCTGCTGGCGGTTGTCGCCGCTGCGGGCGGGCCCGCCGGCGGAGGTCATGAGCTGGAGGTAGTCTATGACCACCAGCCCCAGATTATCCACCCGGCGGCACTTGGCGTTCATGTCGGCCACCGAGAGGGAGGGGTTGTCGTCGATCAAAATCTGCGTCTGGTTGAGGGCCGCCGAGGCGGCGGCGATCTTGGTCCAGTCCTCCTCCCCCAGCTTGCCGGTGACCAGCTTTTTGTTGTCCACAAAGCTCTCGCCGGAGATGAGGCGCATGGCCAGCTGCTCCCGGCTCATCTCCAGGGAGAAGAAGACCACCGTCTTGCCGGAGAACTTGCCCGCGTGGAGGAGCATGTTCAGGGCGAAGGAGGTCTTGCCCATGCCGGGGCGGGCGGCCAGGAGGATCAGATCGGACTTGTTCAGCCCCGAGATGGCCATATCCACGTCGGGCAGGCCGGTGGACAGGCCGGGTACCGCCGAGTCGCTGGCGGCCAGCTCGTTGAGCCGCTCGTACACATTGAGGATGACGCTGGAGATGTGGGCCAGACCCTGGGCGGACCGGCCCTGGCGGATGGCGTAGATGCGCTGCTCCGCCGCCTCCAGCACCTCCTGGGCGGTGCCGGTGCCCTCCTGCACCATGGCAGTCAGCTCTCCCGCCGTCTCGGCGATGCGCCGCAGCAGGGCCTTGTCCTTGACGATGGCCACGTACTCCTTCACGTTGGCCGCCGTGGGGGTGATCTCCATGAGCTGGAGGATGTAATTGCGGGAGGTGTTCTCGTCATACACCCCGTTCTGCTTCATGTGCTCCAGCACCGTCACCGGGTCGATGGTGAGGGAGAAGTTGAACATGGAGTAGATGGTCTCATAGATCTCCCGGTTGGTGCGCAGGTAGAAGTCCTCCGGCCGGAGGGCCTCGATCACCTCGGGCACGCAGCGGGCGTCAATGAGCATGGAGCCGAGCACGGACTGTTCGGCCTCGGTGCTGTGGGGCATCTGCCGGGTCAAAAGCTCCTCTTCACTTGGCATGTTCCTCACCTCCGGGAGCGTAAAATGCGGGCGGGATAAAACACAAACGCCGCAGGGGCGACCCCTGTGAGCGCCCGCGGGCGGCCATAAAGGCCGCCCCTACCCAGGGCAGACCGGCTGAGCGTATACAGGGACGGCCTCTTTGCCCTCCCGTTCCCGGTTCAGGCCTCGGCCACGACCACCTTGAGGGTGCCGGTGACCTCGTACCCCAGCTTGACCTTCAGCTCATAGCCGCCGAAGGCCTTGATGGGCTCGTCCTGGACGATCTTGGTCTTAGGGATGGCGATGCCGTGCTGGGCCTGGAGGGCGTCGGCGATCTCCTTGCTGGTCACTGCGCCGAACAGCCGCCCGCCGTTGCCGCCCTTGGCCACTACCTTCACGGTCAGCTCCTTGAGCTTGGCGGCGGTGCCCTCTGCCTCCGCCTTCTCGGCGGCCTCCTGGGCCTTTTTGGCCTTCTCCTGCATCTTCATGGTGTTGACGTTCTCCGCCGTGGCGGGCACCGCCAGCTTCCGGGGCAGGAGAAAATTGCGGGCGTAGCCGTCGCTGGCCTCGATCATCTGGCCCTTCTTGCCCTGGCCCTTCACGTCCTGCTGCAAAATCACTTTCATCGGGATAACTTCCTTTCCAAATCTCAAAACTTATTCAATAGGGCACGTGAAATTCCGACACCCGCCAGCCGCCAGCGGTGCGCTCCATACGAATGGGCCAGCGCTCTGTGCTGAGCGGGCGGGCGCCCGTCTCATCCGGCTGCACGGTCAGATCGGCGTAATGCCCCACCAAGTAAAACTCCACAGCGTCCTCGCTCTGGCTCACCAGCTCATAGGTGTCCGGCACATCGGCCCAGCCATACTCCAGGCTGCTGCCCCGCTCCAGCTCCAGGAAGCATGTCCGGCCCTCCCCATCGGCGGTGAAGATGGGGAATCGCTCCCCGTCCATATTCTCCGCCCACAGCAGCTCCTCCTGGTACGCCGGGGTGAAGATGCCGTCCAGCATGGCCTGGAAGTCCTCCCACCGGGCGTACCGCCCCTGGGCCACCAGATAGGTCCAGCCGCTGTCCAGGGTGACCGTCTCATAGTCCCCCAGCTCCGGCGGATCGCCGCCGTCCAGGGGATAGCTGTCCACGCCGCTGGTGGAGCAGCCCATGAGGAAGCTGGCGGCGCTGTACGCCCGCAGGAAGAGCGCCTGCTGCTCCGCGTCCAGGAAAGCGGGCGCCGGCTGGTCCGCCATCCAGTCCGGGATGGGGGGCTCCGCCGGAGCTGGGGCCTCCGTCGAGGCCGGAGTGACCTCCGCCGGGGGCGTGGGGGCCTCTGCCGCCGGGGCGGTGCAGGCACCCAGAACCAGCGCCAGGCCGGCCGCCAACAGCACCAGCGGTCGTTTCACAGTTCTCACTCCTCCTCCAGATATGCGTCAATGGCCTGGAGGAGCATATCGTTGACCTCGTCCACGCCTTTGCCCGGCACCTGGGCGCCGGCGGTGGCGGCGTTGCCACCGCCGCCCAGCTTCTCCAGCACCACCTGCACGTTCACGTCCCCCATGCTGCGGGCGGAGAGGATCACCCGCCCCTCCTGGTCGGGGAAGAGGACGAAGGAGGTGTCGATGCCCGAGATGTTGAGCAGCTCGTCGGCGGCCTGGGCGGCGGTAATGCGGCCCACGGTGTGGTCCACCTTGGCTACGGCAATGCCCTCATGGTACATTTTGGCGTTCTGAATAATGTCGTACTTGGCGATGGTGCCCTCCAGGTCGTTCTGGAACAGCTTCTTGACGTCGCCGGTGTCCGCACCCGAGCGGCGGAGAAAGGCGGCGGCCTCAAAGGTGCGGCTGCCGGTACGCATGGTAAACTGCTTGGTGTCCAGTACCATCCCGGCCAGCAGGGCCTCCGCCTCGGTCTTGAGCAGGTCGGCGGGCTCCAGCAGGTACTGGAGCAGCTCGGTGACCAGCTCGCTGGCGGAGGAGGCATAGGGCTCGTGGAAATTGAGGGCCGCGTCAGCGATATAGGAGGAGGCCCGGCGGTGGTGGTCGATCACCGCCACCTTGTGCACCGCCTCCAGCAGATCCTGGCTCACCACCTGCTCGGGCCGGTTGGTGTCCACCACCACCAGCAGGCAGTTGGCATCGGCCAGCAGGATGGCATCCTGCTGGGAGAGGAACACGTCCTTGTACTCGCCCAGCCCCCCCAGCCGCTCGGACATCTCGCTGGCCGGGTTCTGCCCGGCCTCCTTGATGATGTGCACCGGCGCGCCCTTCTTCCGGGCCATGGCGCACACACCGGCGGCGGCGCCGATGCAGTCCATGTCGGGGTACTTGTGGCCCATGACAAACACCCGGGAGGCGTCGGCCATCAGCTCGCCCAGGGCGTTGGCCATGACCCGGCTCTTGACCTTGGTGCGCTTCTCCAGCTCCTTGGTGCGGCCGCCGTAGAACTCAAAGTTGAACTTGTTCTTGATAACCGCCTGGTCGCCGCCCCGGCTCAGGGCCATCTCCACCGACAGGGCCGCGTACTGGAACAGCTCGGCCAGGGTGTCGGCGTCCTTGCCGATTCCGATGGACAGGGTGGCCTGGATGCCCGAGGGGCTGACCACCTCCCGCACCGTCTCCAGGATGGAGAACTTGCCCTCCTGAAACTGGGCCAGAAACCGCTCCTCAAAGACAAAGAGGTAGCGGTCCCGCTCGTACCGGCAGAACAGCCCCTGGGCCGGGGCCACCCACTGGGCCAGCCGCTCGTCGATGCCGCTGCGCATGGCGGAGCGGGCGGAGTCGGTGGCCCCCTTCATCAGCTCCTCATAGTTGTCCACGGTGAGAATCCCCACCACCGGCCGGGTGGAATAGTAGATGTCCCGCACCTGGGCGAAGTCGGTAACGTCCACCCAGTAGGTGGTGGCCAGGTAGCCCCGCCCGCCCTGATCCTCGGTGCGGACCAGGTGGCCGAAGACCAGGAAGCGCCGCTCCCCGAGGCGCACCTCGGTGGGGCACTCAGTCTTGCCCTCCATGAGCCAGCGGGAGGAGAAGTCGGGCACCGCCGCGGTGATTTTGGTGTCGAACAGGTGCTCCCGCTCGCCAGTGAGCTGGAGAAAGCGGTCGTTGGACCAGATGACCTCGTCGTTCTCCGGCCGGAAGATCACCATGGGCAGCGGGGCGTTGACCATGGTATCCTTGGTGGCCGTATCCATGTTGCAGGTGACGCTCTCGATGTATTTGATGATCTCCTTCTGCCTCTGGGCGTTGCTGCGCCGGAAGTAGAGGTAGAGCACCGCCACCACCGCCGCCTCGATCACCGCCACCGCCACGCTGAACAGGGCCGACACCGCGGCGAAGAGGAGCAGGAACACAAAGTAGAGCCGCAGGCTGGGCTCCAGCAGATGGGTCAGCTTGTTTTTCCGCATTGAGACACCTCCCAAGCAGGTCGTTCGGTGCAGAACACACATAATAAGAGATATTATTATATCAAAGGGCCGCCCCAAAAACAAGCCCGCTTGCCCTGGTTCTTGCCTTGTGATAGAATATTCCGGGTATTGTATCATGCTTTACATTCTTTTTTCCCCTGTACTGCCATACTTTTGGAAAACAAATGAACGATCGAGGAGGCATTCCCATGAAGGAATATCCCGTGCAGCGCGCCGCGGTGCTCAAGCCGAAGCCCGATCCCGACACGCTGGTCTTCGGCAAGACCTTTACCGACCATATGTTTATCATGGACTACACCGCCGATCAGGGCTGGCACGACGGGCGCATCGTGCCCTACGGCCCCCTCGCCCTGGAGCCCTCCGCCATGGTGCTCCACTATGCCCAGGAGGTCTTTGAGGGCCTGAAGGCCTACCGCAGCCCCGACGGCGGGGTGCAGCTCTTCCGCCCCATGGAGAACGTCCGGCGCATCAACTCCTCCTGTGAGCGCATGTGCATCCCCCCCCTGCCGGAAGAGGACGCCCTGGCCGCCATTGAGCAGCTCGTGCGCCTGGAGGCCGACTGGGTGCCCTCCATGCCGGGCACCTCCCTGTATATCCGCCCCTTCATCATCGCCACCACTCCCTCCCTGGGCGTGCACGCCGCCCACGACTACCTGTTCTGCATCATCACCTGCCCGGTGGGCGCCTATTATGCCGAGGGGATCAATCCGGTGAAGATCTATGTGGAGAACGAGGACGTCCGCGCCGTCAAGGGTGGCACCGGCTACACCAAGTGCGGCGGCAACTACGCCGCCTCCATCCGCGCCGGGGAGCGGGCGGAGCAGAACGGCTACGCCCAGGTACTCTGGCTAGACGGCGTTCACCGAAAGTATATTGAGGAAGTGGGCTCCATGAACGTCATGTTCCAGGTGGGCGATACCGTGCTCACCCCGGAGCTCACCGGCTCGGTTCTGCCCGGCATCACCCGCAAGTCCTGCCTGGAGCTGCTGAAGTCCTGGGGGCTGAAGGTGGAGGAGCGGCTGATCACCGCCCAGGAGCTCTTTGACGCCGGGGCCGACGGCACGCTGAAAGAGGCCTGGGGCACCGGCACCGCCGCCGTCATCTCCCCCATCGGCGAGATGGGCTGGGAGGACCGGCACGTGGTGGTCAACGGCGGCAAGATCGGCCCCCTGGCCCAGCGCCTGTACGACACCCTCACCGGCATCCAGTGGGGTACCCGGCCCGATCCCTTCGGCTGGGTGGTCAAGCTCTGATTTTGCGTTTTTTCCCTTTCCATATAATTTCCATTCTAAAACGCCGTGCGGGGCCGCCTCTCATGAGGCGGCCCCGCACGGTTTAACCTCCGGTTTTCTTTTCCCGGCCAAAACCTGAACACCGCGCCCTTGCCCTCCGCTCCGCCGTCTGTTAGGATAGAACCGCAGGGGCGGCCCGCCCGCTCTCGCGCAGCAAGGAGGCGTCTGTATGAACTTAAATGGAACGATCCGCCGCCTGCGGCGGGCAAAGGGGCTGACCCAGGAGCAGGTGGCTCAGGCCCTGGGGGTAAGCGGCCCGGCGGTAAACAAGTGGGAGCGGGGCGCATGCTGCCCTGATCTCGCCCTGCTGGCCCCGCTGGCCCGCCTGCTGGACACCGATCTGAACACTCTGCTCTCCTTCCGGGAGGAGCTGACCGGTGTAGAGATCGCCGCGTTTACAGAGGAGCTTTACACCCTGGCCCAGAGCGGGGGCATCGATGCGGCCTTTCTGCGGGCGGAGGAGCTGCTCCACCGGTGGCCCGGGTGCGACCGCCTGACCATCTCTCTGGCCATGACGCTGAACGGCCTGTTCTTCACCCTGGGCGTGGCCGAGCCGGAGCCCTACGAGCGCCGTCTGGAGCCTCTGTACCGCGCTCTGGCCGACAGCGAGGAGCCGGATATCCGGGACCAGGCCCTCCACCTGCTCATCGGCAGACACATGAGGCGGGAGGAGTACGCCGCGGCGGAGGAGCTGCTCTCCGCCCTGTCCGACCGCTGGCCCCACCGGGACGCTTTGCAGGCGGGGCTGCTCCGCCGGACAGGCCGTGGGGAGGAGGCCGCGGAGCTGTGGGAGCGGCGGCTGCTCAATGCCGCGACGGAGGTCTACGAGTCATTGGTAAGCCTTCAGGAGCTGGCCCTCCAGGCGGATCGGCCGGAGGACGGGGCCCGGCTGGCCGCCCTCATTGAGGAGACGGTGGAGCGTTACGCCCTCATTCCCGGCGTCGCCTCCTCCGGACGGCTCCAACAGGCCGCGGCAGAGGGGGACAAGACGGCCGCCCTGTCTGCCCTGCGGGATATGCTGGAGGCGCTCAACCGCTCCTGGGACGGCGGGGGGCTCTATCCCCACCTTCTACCCGGCACGCAGGTGGCCGTCGGGTCCGTTCTGTTGCCCGGCCTGCTGCTGGAGCTCCAGCGGGAGCCCGAACTGGCTTTCCTCCAGGACGAGCCGGAATTTCAGGCCCTGCTGAAACGCTATGGCGGCGGGACGCATTAAGCGTCCCGCCGCCCCAGCTTGTCGAAAAAGTCCTTTCGACAAGCTGCTGGACTTTTGAACACTTCAAAAAAGTGCTCAAAAGTCGTTTGATTGGACGTGAAAGACAACCCTGACGGTTTTCTTTCACACTATCTTTCCCTCCGAATCCTTCAGATAGAGGGTTTATCGACAGTCTGTGGCGGGGGGACGCATTAAGCGTCCCCCCGCCCTTCTCTTTTTCACTCTCCTGTGGTACAATGGCGGAAATAATCCGACACGGAGGTGATCCCATGGTCAAGCGCCGCGCCCTCCTGGCGCTGCTCCCCCTGCTTCTCCTGGCTGGCTGCAAACAACCGGAGAAGTTTTCCACATCCTCTGGTGTATCTGTGGAAAATCCCGCCGCCGATGCGCTGGCCTCCGCCCAGCTTGGGGAGCTGGACGGCCTGCTCTCCGAGGCGGAGCTGGCCCATGTACATACCCTTGTGGAACAGCTCCTCCCCCTGCGCCAGACACGGGAGGCGGAAGCACGGTGGCAGTTGTCCACTGAGGAGGCCAATCTGGTGGACCGCCTCAACCGGCTCTATGAGCGGTACACGCTCAAATACCTGGGGGGCGGCGGGTCCTGGGGCTATGCCTCTCCCGCCGAGCGCCCGCTGGCCGACTATGCCGTGGAGCCGGACGGCGGCCTCCGGCTGACCTCTGGGGAGGATGTCTACCGTTCCCTGTGGGCACAGGTGAACGCCCTTCTGCCCGAGGGTGCCCTGGACGGCTTTTCCCGCTTCACTGTCTTTACCGACGGTCTGGATGAAACCCTGGCCTATGTGTCCCCCCTGGATGACACAGGGACGCGGTGGGAACTGGCAGTGGACCCGGCGGATGCCGGGGAGTTGGACTGGTTTACCGAAACCGTCCTCCACGAGTATACCCACTACCTCACCCTCAACGACACCCAGGCGGACTACGGCGCTCCGGAGAGCGGCGCCCGGTACTGCGAGGAGGGCATGGTCGCCCGGTCCGGCTCCTATCTGGATGACTTCTACCACACCTTCTGGACGGACTACCTGCATGACCGCCTGGCCAATCCGGACAGCTATGGCTTTTACCTCCGGCACCAGGCGGATTTCGTCACCGACTACGCCTCCACCGACCCGTCGGAGGACATTGCGGAGAGCTTCACCTACTTTGTCCTGTGGGACGCCCCGGAGGGGGATGCCGTCTGGGAGGAGAAGCTGAACTTTTTCTACCGCTATCCCGAGCTGGTGGAGTTCCGCACCCAGGCCCGGGCCCGGCTGGGTCTCTAGCAGACCAGCGCGCGGAAGCCCCGGGGGGCCCCGGAGCGGAACGTCCGCTCCTCCCCGGTGAAGGGGTCGGTCAGGGCCAGCTCGTGGGCGTGGAGGCACAGGCGGCCCAGCGGGCTGGCGGCCGCGCCGTAGTCCCGGTCTCCCGCCACGGGACAGCCCAGCTCGCTCAGGTGGGCGCGGATCTGGTTCTTGCGCCCGGTGTCGATGTCCACCTCCAGCAGGGTGTACTCCCGCCCCGCCTGGATGGTGCGGTAGTGGGTCACCGCCTCCTTGCCGCCGGAGCGGACGGAGTAGACCTTGTGGGCGGCGTTCTCCCGCAGAAGGGTGCGGATGGTGTCCTCCTCCCTGGGGGGCCGGCCCTCCACCACCGCCAGATAGCCCCGGCGGCGCACCAGCGCATCCCAGTGCTCCTGGTAGGCTCGCTTGGCCTCCTCGTCTTTGGCGAACAGGAGCACGCCGGAGGTGTCGCGGTCCAGCCGGTGGACGATGAACACCCGCCCTCCGGGCCTGGTGCGGCGCACGTACTCCCCCGCCATGCGGTAGGCCGTGCGCACCTTCTCCCGGTCGCTGGCCATGCTCAGCAGGCCGGAGGGCTTGTCAATGACCAGGATGCGCCCGTCCTCATAGAGCACCGGGAAGGGGGCCCGCCGCGCCTCCGCCCCCTGGGCGAGCACGCTCACCCGCTGGCCGGGGGCGAGGGGGTGGTCGTGGCGGCGGACGGCCGCCCCATCCACCTGCACCTGCCCCCGGGCGAGCAGCGACTTGACATGGTTGCGGCTCCCCTTCACGTGCTCCAGCAGGAAGGGCAGCAGCGGGCCGCCCCGCTCCACGGTAAACTGCATCTCTTTCACACCATCACATCCTAGGAGGGATTTTTATGAACGAAGTTCTGTCCCAGCTCCACGCCCGCAAGTCGGTGCGGGCCTTTCTGGACCGGCCCATTCCCCCGGAGGCCCGGCGGGCCATCCTGGAGGCGGCCTGCGCCGCCCCCACGGCGGGGAACCAGCAGCTCTATACCATTTTAGACATTACCGACCAGGCCGTCAAGGACACGTTGGCCGACACCTGCGACCACCAGCCCTTCATCGCCCGGGCCCCGCTGGTGCTCCTTTTCTGTGCCGACTGCCAGAAGTGGTACGACGCCTTTGCCGCCGGGGGCTGCTCCCCCCGCCGCCCCGGGCCGGGCGACCTGTGGCTGGCCCTGTCCGACGCCAACATCGCCGCCCAGAACGCCGTCACCGCCGCCTGGAGCCTGGGCATCGGCTCCTGCTACATCGGCGACATTCTGGAGCAGGTGGAGGCTCACCGGGCCCTGCTCCGCCTGCCGGAGTACGTGGTGCCCGCCGCCCTGCTGGTGTTCGGCTACCCCACGCAGCAGCAGCAGGAGCGGGAAAAGCCCCGCCGCCGCGCCTTGGAGCACATCGTCCACGAAAACGCCTACCGCCGCATGGAGCCGGCCGAGCTGGAGGCTATGCTGGCCGACAACGCCGGAGCCCGGCCCTACGGTGCGTGGCTGGACGCCTTCTGCAAGCGCAAGTACAACTCCGATTTCTCCCGCGAGATGTCCCGCTCCATGGCCGAGTACCTCAAGCCCTTTCTGCCGTAAAAACGCCCGCTCCCGGTTTTGGCTGGAAACCGGGGGCGGGATTGCATTTTCCAGCCTGCTTCGGTAAAATGGAGCCGGTACCAGCCAACCGGGAGGAGAGATGCTTATGAGTCCAGCAGATGAAGCATGGGTGAAGGAACTTTATGAAGCCAATGCCCTCAAACTGTATAAGGTCGCTTTCCGCCGGCTGGGCGATAAAGACGAGGCTGAGAATGTCGTACAGGAGGCATTCTTATTGCTCCTGGCTCGGTTTGATACCGTAAGAGTTCATCCAAACCCCTCCGGGTGGCTGATGAAAGTCGTTCAAAACCTAATCCGCCATTCTATGGACAGGAACCAGAAGCAATCTAGCCATGAAATTTCCATAGAGGAACAAATCACTCAAATCAGCGCCCCTCCAAAACAGTTTTTTTCTCTGCGCGATATACTGCCGCCGGGCCTCACCCAGCGGGAACAGGATCTGTTGGTCTGGTTCTATGAGGAAGGGCTGTCCTACGGGGAGATTTCTGCACGGCTGAAGATTCCGATCCTGACCTGCCGGACTCAGATGTTCCGGGCAAAGCAACACTATAAAAAGCTGGCGGAAAAAGAAACAGATTTTTCAGAATTGATGTAATGTTTCTATCAGTCTTTCTGATATTCCTAAGAAGGAGGTGTCATGATGCCCGAGAAGAAACGAGCCCCACACCAGTCGGGCAGAGGGAAGGGCAACGTCTCTCAAATCCAAGGACATCTGTGCGACAAAACAGCGGACGAGCTGTTGACAGAGCTGGAAGCCAGGATGGATGAAATGACAGACCTTACCTATGATGAGGATGTGATTGACTCCTATCTGGCCGCCCTGGACAAAAAAGCTCCTCTCGAAAAAGATTTTGATGTGGAACGGTCATGGGAAAAGTTCCGTTCACAGCATGCGATTTTATTCGACGAGGACATTTTGCCCAAACCGGAGGTTCCCCAAAGAGGATCTCATGGATTCCGTTTCCGCAGAGCCTTCGCAAGAGTTGTCGTTGTTGCGGCCATCGTCGCCGTATTCACTATGTTTTGTGCACAGGCCGCTGGCATCGACGTGTTTGGTGCAATCGGGCGATGGACGGAGGAGACATTCCGCTTTGCTGCCCCGGCAGGCCCTGCAACTTCCGCGGTTTCCGCAGTTCCTGTTGACATTGATGGGGTTCTGATCTACGAAGTGGAGCAATACCCCACGCTTCAGGATGCTTTTGACGCCCACTCCATTTCTGAACCGCTGGCCCCGTCCTGGATTCCGGAGGGGTATGTGCTGGACTATGTGGAGGCCAGCCCTTCAACCGGACAGGTCGTATTCACTGCCTCCTACAGCAGCGGTCAGAGCATCCTGAACCTTACGTATTCCTATCGAATGGACGGCACCTTTTCCTCATCCATCTTTGAAAAAGATGGTTCCTCTGTGATCGAGTACACCAAAAACGGCATTGTCCACTACATCATGTCGAATGTGAATGTACGGGTGGCTGCCTGGGTGAACGGTACCTGTGAGTGCTCTATTACGGGACCGTTGACCGAACAGGAAATGATCACAATCATTGATTCTATTTATACATAAGAGAGGAGCAGTCAACTATGAAAAAATCTCTGCGCTGCATCTGTGCAGCAATTTTTGCGCTGGCCTTCTGCACAGGCTTCGTCATCCATGCTTCGGCGGTTGAGCGGGCAAGTTCCTATCTTACGAGATATTCTGCCACGCTTTTCGCGGGTGACCGTGGCGCCGTTGAAATAACGATTTCCGTCGTCGCAAATCAACGTGTTTCAGAACTGGGCGCCAGCTACATTTTGTTGGAGGAGTCCGACGATGGCGGAAGGACCTGGAGCACCGCCAAAGAGTACGAGGGCGAAAGCTGGATGACCGCCGAAAACCGCTCCAGCTACAGCAGGACCCTTTCGTATCAGGGAACCATCGGACATCAATACCGGGTGACAGCCGAAGTCTTTGCCAGAGACGCCAACGGCATCGACAGCCGTACCACTCCCACCTCCTCCGCGGTTACGGCAAAAAGATAAATAGCTCTATTACCAACTATATTTTTTCTATTTTGTAATGATCGTTTATTTGTATTATAACCGGCTGATGGAATGACTTCGCATTCCATCAGCCGGTTTATTAGAACTCGTCTGTTTCCTCTTCCTTAAAATGTTTGCCGCAATGAGGGCACACTGTGATATTTCGCCCCCACATTGGAAATCGCTTTTCACAGTAAGGACATTTAGGACGAGCATATCGTCCCAGCCATACACAATTCACTGTGACTATGGCCGATCCAAAGAACACCTCGCCTGATATCAGAGATGCAATCAAGAGAAATATCAAACAACCTAATGAAGTAAAAAAACCTACTCGTGTGCTATGCACGCTCTTTAATTTCATATTTACCTTGGTGTTAACAGTCAAGCTCTAATGTAGTTACTGTATTTACGTCAAAATAGTATAGCGTTTCATAGGATCGATATATATATTCCACCGTAGGTTCGATCTCTACTTCGTAAGTCTTGTGCTCTCCAGGATCCATTCGGAAGCATACTGCTGCCGGAACTACATCAAAATTTATGCCCTGGTCTGCGACACTAAGTCCCATTTTAAAAATAGCCTCTGTTCCAAATGGGTCGATTTCCATTTTACTTGCTTGTGGCAGTATCGTATTTAAGGTTTCTAGTACTACACCAACATACCCTGCGGCATCTTTAAAAATGCCCAAAATGGATAAAGCAGCTGATAAGAGAGAAAATACTGTATCCGATTCACCAGTATCCACCCCCGGCGGGGCTTCATAAAATCTGAGAAAAGCACAATCCTTTGTGGTAGTACCGATAATTTTAACCTGACTCAAATAAACATTTGCTAAATCTACTTGATCCGATAATTCTTCACAGTAAGTATATGGCGCAAGTAGCAAAAGACTATATCTAGTGTCATTCCCTGCCTCAGAAATAGCCCCTTCCGGTTTAAAGTATGCGTAAAAATCCATTCCCGGCCCACTGAGTCCGTAGTTATTTTTTGGCACCGGCAGGGTAAACACTTCCACTTTTTTATATCCTTTTGGCGTCGTAGGGGTACTTGCCAGCGCTAACTGACCATCTAAATCATTCGTATCTTCGGAATATAGAGGATGCAGTGCTTTTATCTCGTCTGTATAAACGGATTCACCGACTCTAAGAAATACAGGGAACTCCTCACTATCTTGTTTTTTCATTGAAATACCTAAACAGGCCCCTTCCGTACCTATCCGTTTCTGGAACGAAGACATAATATGGTAGGTTTCTGTGCCTATGGAGATCTCGCCCTCCAGCGGCCCCCCTTCAATTAGAGTAATGTCATCAGAAAGTTCTACTTGCTCCAGTTGGCCCTCCAGATGAGTCCCATACGTCGTGTCTCCACTGTAGAATTGGAGTTCCACGGACGCCTTAATGTTTTCCGCAGTTTCATTCAAAACTAAATTATAGCTAAATTCTGCGGTCACATTTGGCGCGTCTTCTCCTCTTGTAGCCAGCCCATTAAAAAACGGCATCTGCGAGACTTCCGTGCCGGGTTCATATTCCACTACAGCGGTAATGCCCGTTTCAGAAATGGTATCTGTCAGACTGGTTGCCAGTGCCATTGGCGACAGAAGCGACAGGAGCACTGCAAGCACCAAAACCGTTGGTATTCCAATATAACCCCTTTTTTTCTTCAGCATCATTTTGAATCCTCCCATTTTCATTTCCCTATCGGGGACTGGATGATGGGTTCTTTGCCGCTGGTCGTGTACTTTGCTCATAGCAGGCGCTTAAATCATTCCCATTGGGCTCACCCCTTCTATGTGTTTTATGCACGCACATTTCAAGAATAGCTTCCTGTTGGATCTCTTTGTCTCTATATCAGTCTGGAGGATCAAAATATTACACTTCATCTATAATTTTTTACGTAGGCCAGGTCTGTTATTGAAATTTAAGGAGGGCAGCAAACCTGGATTGCCCTTCTTCCTTTATTATAGATTGTAAACTGCGTCTCTTTGGGGCCTAACCGCCTTCCGACGCAAAAACTTTCCTCCTAACAGCAGGAGCGCCGCCCAAATGGGCGGCGCTCCTGTTTACTTTATAAATGCTCGCCCTTAGCGGGGGTTCTTGATGGCGGCCTGTCCAGCGGCCCACCTGTAGGGGCGATTTTTTCAGAGAAAATATTGCTTAAAGTATCACTCCGAACCGTCTCCTCTATCGACACGGAAGCCTTATTTTTTCTGCCTTTAATGCTACATTCAACAGCATTGTGCTCCCCTGACAGCAGGTTTAGCTCCCACCGAAAATGGTCGTTTGTGATTGGAATTACTCGGTCTACTACTTTGTCCAGTAGCATCTCATCCAGCTTAGGCTGTGTAAAATCAATGAGGCAGTTCAGCGTGTCTCTGATCTTTTCAACATTCAATACAGGTTGCTTTTGAACAGGTACGGTAGTTATTTGACTCTCTATTGCTTGAAGCTGCTCGGCAATCTCAGACTTTTGGCTCATAAATTCTTCTTTTGAGAGTTCTCCATCCGCTCTCATTTCGATTAGATTTTGCAGCCGAGTTTTCAGCTTTTGAGCACGGGCCTCTAGTCTCTTATGCTCTTGATGCTCCTCTTGATGTGATTCCTTCCCACACTGAGCAAGTATCTTGCATACCTCTATGACTGCGGCCCGGCGGTCTATCCATACATTTTCCAGAACCGTCTTTGCCATAAGATCCAGTTTCCAATCGCAGATAGAGCGGATTTGGCAGGTGTGCTCATCTGTCAATCCATTGTCCACCATATATTGCAAAGACGCCCCATTTCGATGGCTGTAGCATTGGTATCCGTAGACCTCTTTCCCGTCCCTTTTATTCGTTCTCCAGTGAAACCGCTGGAATGAGCACCCACATGAGCACCGCAGCTTTTTAGACCATAAAAATTTCGATGGGTTACGACCGAACTTACGTGTCCCTCCACCTAACTGCGGCATAGACTGAATTCTACTTTCACGAATTTCCGCGCAACGATTCCAATCCTCCTCTGAGATAATCGCTGGGAAGTCGCCTTTGATAAGCGTGTGCTGACTGGTATCATGGTTTGTGATGCGCCGATGCTCCAAGAAATCCACCGTCACAGATTTATTGTAACCGATGTAGCCCTTATATGTTGCATTTTTTAGAATGCGCCCCACCTTGCTACAATCCCACTTTACTTCACCACGTCCGTTCTGGCAACCACGTCTCGTCAATTCATTGACTATCGCCTTTTCGCCATATCCATCCAAGTACATGGAATAAATCAGTCTAATGATTTCTGCCTGTGGCTCATTGATGACGTAGGTACTTCCTACCCGGTCATATCCTATAATATTCCCTGTACCATACAAGACCCCATTTTGACGGCTGATGGCCTGCCCGGCCAGCACTCGTTCGGAGATTTTGCGACTCTCCTCCTGGGCCAGCGTCGCCATGATGGTGAGGCGAAGCTCCCCGTCTCCATCCAGAGTCCAAATATTATCCTCTACAAAATATACTTCTATGTCGAGCTTCTTTAGTTCACGTACAGATACCAGCGCATCAACGGTATTGCGTGCAAAGCGACACACTTCACGGGTCACGATTAGGTCAAATTTCCCTTGCCTTGCGTCCTCCAGCATCTTCATGAAAGCAGGGCGCTTTTTTGCTTGCGTGCCTGTAATTCCTTCATCAATATATCGATCCACCACTGTCCAATTGGGATGATAGCGCTCCTGGTCATCGTACCATTGCATCTGATTTTTCAGGGCTGCAAGCTGGGCCTCATGTTCCGTGGAGACCCGCCCATAGAAAACCATTTTTCGCGGCCGGTTGCGGTCTAGCGTCTTGAATACTGATTTCATATCAGTCACCTCCAATGCAAAGAATAATCTGCTCTTGGAGATTTGTTAAGGATGCCGATCTGCCTCTGCGATTTGCAGGGCTTCCTTATAGATGCTACGCGGGATCTCGCCTTTTTCATATAAAACGTGAATTAAGCAAACTGCCATTTTATGGTGAAAACGTGTCTGTTCCAACGAGGCACCTCCCATAAATTCCTGTATCAATAAAACAGCCGCGCCAGGACTGTCGGGCCGTTATAACACGCGGCGTACTCTGGCGCGGCTGTCTCCGTGCTTGTTTACTATATCAATTCACCGTATTTGCCACGCGCCCCCGGTGACGGGAATATTGCAGGCCGCCCTTGGCAGGGCTGTCAAAACTCCGCAGCGTCGCTCTGGGCGTGCGCCGCAGGGTTCCCCCTCTGACGTGGGAGGTCGTTACGAAAGTCTCATTATGCCCCCACGCTGTCGTCGCGCCCGGTGTGCCATGCCGGGTCTAAGGACTGCGTAGATCGCTCGGCCAGCTTGTCCATCACCTCCCAAAGCTGGCTGTCATGGCGGCGCTCCTTACGTCGCTGTTCACGCGGGGTTGTGCCTGCAATACCGTGTATTCACTTGTAGAAGGAAATGAGGAAAGTATGTCCTTCACTAAGCACGTAAAAACACCCCATTTGTTAAGTCGTTTCGAGCATCTTTTCGACTTTTTTTCTTGCAGCGCGAAGGGCAAGAGATATTCCGGCCTTTGAGACCCCTTCAATCGCTGCAATCTCAGTAACACTTTTGCCTTCGGCGTAGTGCATCCACAGGCGGCGGAACTGTGTCGTGCTCAAACAGCTTTTGATCTTTGCCATGAGCACAGCACAGTTTGCCTCCTAGCCTGTCTGCTCAATACCTCTCAGCAGTAACTCCTCTGCGGATGGCTCCATAGAATCTATCCGCTCATCCAGTGGCAGGCAGTTATCATAGAAACCGCGTCCGGCCTTATCCATCTGATGGTAGTCCCGGTCAGACCATTCCTTCCACTTCAGAAAGTCCGCCTCAGAGGAGAAGTCTGCACAGGTCAAGTAAATATGTACGTCTGTCACGCTCTTGCACACGATGGAATCGGGGTATCGCTTATTCAATGCGTAGTCGCTTTTTCTATCAAACACAATATACCTCCAATCTAAGTTGCCAACACATCTCAGCATCGGAATTGGAGGCGGTGATCTACACCCTGGATAAAAATATTCTTTATGACTAACAGCCACAATATAACAAAAAAAAGTAGGTGGCCATATATTTATGTGGCCACCTACTTTTTTGATTATTATATATCATAAAAAGAATCTAAATTCTGAAAACAACACCAATCATTAAATTGCATACAAAATTTTCAATTAGTATCTATTACCTTTTGAATGCAAAAAAGCGCTGTCCGAAGTAGTTGAGGGCGGTGTAGAGCGCCATACCACCCAGCTTGGTAAGCCGCTCCTGCCAGAGCGGGGAGAGGGCGGTGCGGCCCAGCACCCACCCGGCGATGGGCTGGGCCAGGGCGTAGGCCACCACATAGCAGACCGCCACGTTGACGGCGAACTTGACCGCCGAACGCAGAAGGGTCTCCTCGCTCTGAAAGGTGAAGTGCCGGTTGAGGAAAAAGCTCATCACCGCCCCGGCCACATAGGCGATGGCGGTGGAGGGCCAGTAGCCCAGCCCCTCCAGCAGGAACATGAGCACCATGGACAGCAGGGTGTTCCCCACCCCCACCAGCAGGAACCTGGGGATGCTCTTGTCAATCAGCTTCGCCATGCGCATCCTCCAGCACCTCACGGATCAGGAAGCGGGGCCGCCCCTTGGTCTCCAGGTAGATTTTCCCGATATACTCGCCGATCACCCCCAGGGAGAGGAGGATCAGCCCGCCGATGGCCCACACCGAGCAGATCACGCTGGCCCAGCCGATGACCGTGTCCCCGCCCGCCCAGCGGACGATGGAGTAGATCAGCATGAGGAGGCTCACGGCAAAGATGAGGAACCCCAGGCCGGTGATGTAGCGGATGGGCTTGACGGACAGGGAAGTGATGCCCTCCATGGCGAAGGAGAGCATCTTCTTGAGCGGGTACTTGCTCTCGCCGGCGAACCGCTCCCCCCGCTCGTACTCCACGGTGCCGGTGCGGTAGCCGATCATGGGCACGATGCCCCGCAGGAACAGGTTGACCTCCCTGAACTGGGCCAGCCCCTCCAGCGCCCGCCGGGACATGAGGCGGTAGTCGGCGTGGTTGAACACCGTCTCCGCCCCCATGAAATTCATCACCCGGTAGAACCCCTCGGCGGTGAACCGCTTGAAGAAAGTGTCCTTCTTCCGGGAGGAGCGCACGCCGTAAACAATGTCGCACCCGGCGTAGTACTGCTCCACCATGGCATCCACCGCGTCGATGTCGTCCTGCAGATCCGCGTCCATGGAGATGGCCATGTCGCACCGATCCGCAGATACCATTAATCCGGCCAGCAGCGCGTTTTGGTGCCCGCGGTTGCGGGACAGATCTATTCCGCTAAACAGGGGACACTCCCCATGGAGCATTTCAATAATATTCCAAGTTTTATCTCTAGAGCCGTCGTTGACAAATAGCACCCGACTCTGCTCCGAGATCCTGCCCGCCGCCATCAGCCCCTCCAGCTTCGCGCGCAGCCGCCGGGAAGTCTCGGGCAACACCTCCTCCTCGTTATAACAAGGGACAACAATGTAGAGTATATCTGCCATCAAAACCGTTTCCTTTCTATTCCAGCGCTTGACATTCTGATTGATTTTTGGGGGACTTATTACTCACTTCCCCTCCGGCCACGCCTGCTCCAATCATGAGAAGCATTGGAAGGATAGAATAATGGTAGCGTCCAGCTACTTCTACCAACATCTGCGCACAAGTCAGTCCGATAACGTAAAGTGGGGCTAATAAGGTTAGATAATTTTGTTCTCTTTTCCACAATTTAATGGCTCCTACAATCGCCAGTAAAACTGCGGTATAGTAAAAAGTATTGCAGAGGAACGAAAAGAGTGTGGTATGCCGTAATACAGATGAGGAATAACCCACACAAGTGTCATCAGATCCCAAAAACGTTCGGAGCTTTTGTATAAACAGCAATGCGAAATCTATTTCGCCAGATGAAATCCTTTCCTCAGCCTCTGCTAATAACTGTTCCTGTGTCCACTGAGCTGTCGCCCCTGGCTGATCGCTATAATAGTACAAACGATCGCTATCCTCTTGATTCCATCTTCCGCCAGACTCCGGATTAAAACCAACAAGAAAGCTGTAACCAGGCGTTTGAGAAGGTTCCTCGCCGATGCGTTCAGCAATATGCTGGTTCCATATAGGTCCCAGAATAAAGTAGGTCGAAAGTAGGCAAACAATACAGAGGCTCCACCACCACCTCCATTTGTGCATCAAGAGCTTTCCTGTATTCAATAGAGCCACCCAAATCAAAAGGGCAATCACCAGCACAGCCGCAATGGGGCGCACACCGTTGACCAGTCTCAATATAACCCCACATGAGATACCGACAGCAGGTGCCAGAAATAGCGGATAACTTCTGAGTACGGTACATACCTCCGCCTCTGTCAAAACCAATAAAACCGCCAGAATCAGTGTTGTATACAATGGTTCAGACAGAATCAAGCTGTTATAAATGGTCTGGGAAGGGCAAAGTATCCATAGCAAATAACCTACTGCTCCTGCAGTTAGATTGAACCATCGCATACACAGACGAAATATAATGCTTCCGCTACAAATAGTAAGTAGTAAGTTCAACACAGGTCCCAGCATAGGGCTAGTCCCCCAAACCTTCACAAACCAACTCAGGAAGCTTGAATAACCAAAAATATGCGGAAACAGGGCCATATACCGCCCACCATATATTGTGTTGTGAGTCGCCAGTGATTGAGCATATCCCCAGAATACCGAATAGTCTCCTGCAATAGGGACTCTTACTTTCAAAATCCAGATTCCCTTTATAACAACACAAATGATCGTAAGTGCTATCCAAATTTTTAGTGCACCCAAATGCACAGTTCTCTGTGCAACCAGCAAAACGGTCTTAAAAAATAGCAATACACAAAATATCGCAGCAAGAAATGCTACAAAATATTCTTTTTGGTTCGTAATGCCGAGAAAAACTGCAATGCCCATTAAAATTAGAAAAATTGTCAACATCCATTTTTTCATCAGATTTGAAGATTGGGCTAAATATCTCCCCATTCTGCTATTCTCACCTCACCAAGCCTCTGGCCATTTTTCATATTGTGATACCGACCTATATTTTTATATGCCGACAAAACGCTGTTTTGTGACACAAATCTAAAAATATCAGGGGTAGCCATAAGCTACCCCTGATATCGTAATGTACTATCTGTGGCCATATTCTGCTTCAGAGTGGACTTATATCATTAGCCGTTAAAGAACGCCTTCAAATAATTTTGCACTGTCTTATTCATTGTATTTGTTGCGTCACTCGCATAAAATGCAATCGGAACAGAATCCTTGATCGGTGTAAATACTTGAGTATAGGCCCAGTATCGGTTATTTTCCTCTGCATCTATTACGCCGTCATCAATCTCCATAGTCACACCAATTACAGTATCAGAGGTCTTTGTCCCGTAGGCCTTTCCGTTATAGTCGTAAACAACATTATCCTGTGCACTATCTCTTACAGAATAAAGATTGTTTACAGCCGACGAATTGAAGTAGTAACCAGGCTGAATACATGCGTAGTCAAAAATGTCCAGCCTATTAATTACATTACCTGTACGGAGAAAATTTCCATCATTAGTCGGTGCCATATAGGGACACCAAAGGAACTGTTTCCCCATACTTCTGGCCTTGGTTCCAATTGAGTCCATCAAATCAACCAGTTGATTCCCGAAATTAGTGGAAGGGGAATTTGCATTGAATGGAGTATATACGGTTGCAATAGCTTCTGTTCCCCAATAGAACCCGCGCACATAATCATCAAAGTTCGTAGGCCCGATTCGTTCCTCCAATTTATCCATATAGAGCTTATAGGGGGTTTCGAAGTTATCTGCCAGAGTCTTAAAATCAACAGTTGGAAGCGGCAACCAAATAGCTAAATCACTGCTTTCATCCGAGGCAGTAATTAGCCTATTTACCAGCAAGGCGACATTTTCTGCCAAGCTATCCAAAGTAACTGTACCATACCCTTCTTTGACTCCATTATATATTTCATCCAACTGTTTTTGGATAGCGCTTACACTTTGTCCTGCGTCGATATCTTTGCTGGTAATTTTGTCAATATCCTCCGGGCTAACAATTTCTTGCATACCTTCGTCTAAATCAAATGAGTTATATCGAGTATTGCCACTACAGATGATAAATTCGTGAGTCATATTCCATAAGGTCTTAAGGTCATCATCTGTGTAAGTCGGATATTTTCCCTTTCCATCATTTCTAGTAAAACCAGTATACAGGAGTAGGGCTTGAGGCAACTCACTTTGAGAGGCCGCACTAGCAGATACGGTAAAAACAGCAGGAACCAACATGGCTACTGCGAGGAAAATGCCTATAATCCGCTTTTTCATACAAACTCCTTTCGCCGTTTTGGGTAACATTCTTTCAAACAGAGAAATAAACTGTTTGTGTCCGGCCTTGCGGACTATACAGCGCCCATCGGACTCACCACCCTTGTACTGGGCTAGTTCCCTGAGCGCTGTCGATTGTTACACCTGTCTGGCGAAAAAAGCTGTCTATTGTTTAATTCAGAACTGCAAAAAAGAACCGCCTAGAGGGAGTCCCTCCAGGCGGTTCTTTTTCTGCTCTGCTCTATTTATTTTAAGGAATATTTTTATGAAAATCCTCTATCATCGCTGCTATCTCATTGCTCAAATCCAACGGATCCTTTTCTTCAAGAACTCCTAAATATATATCTACAAGCCTTGAATCATAGTTAAACTCTGTCATTTGCTCCATTTTTTCTTCCAGCTCTGCTAATACCTCATCCGCAGATAATTTTCTGAGACGACATAGTAATTCTTCCGAAGTCTCCGGCGTATCCCCATAAGAATTATGTCCCATCGGGTGCTTCCCCCAAATATCAGATTCAAGGCACAAGCATCACAACATATCTCCGGTTCGAAGCTTGATATATCGTTGCTTTGCACGGTATATCCTGACTCGGCAAACGCCCTCTGACACCTTTAGTCGTGCAGCTATTTCTGCATATGGTACTTCGTCAATCAGATGCCATACCAGCAGTTTCCGATCGGAGTCGCTGAGACCACTTGGGAATAAATCGTCTGTCCCGAAGTCATACTGATCCTGCACAGGAAAATCTGTAATAAGTGGAGTTTCCTTCCGATAGTTTAGGTACCTCAGCTTATGCAAAATCTCGTTGCCAAGCGTCTTCATCAGGAAACCTTCTAAATTAGGATGATCCCTCACTCTTATACGAGATTCCCACAGGATAACAAATGTATCATGTACAACCTCTTGCGCGATCTCTTTGTCTCCTAATCTTCTAACAGCTATCTTCAGCATTTTAGGAATATATGTTGTATATGCACATTCGAACCATTCCGCATAATCAGGTTCTGGCACGCCCATACCTTCTTTCGTGATCATAATATGGATGCTGGAAATTGTCAATCAAAGAAAATGACAATATCATTTTGCACGATAAAGGGTGTGTAAGTGTGGACATCTATTATCTAATACCAGATCCAAGATATTATGTGACAATTCTCACTATTTTTCGTTTCGTGTTTTCAAATGTGTTGTAGATATAATCTTCTTCACTATAGACTTTTTATATCATATGATTATATAATTAGGCTGTACAACGCTATAAATACTTCTCATCCCTACTGATAGAATTGTTTGTGTGTAAGAGATGTGTGAAGTATGGACGATATCTTAAAGAAACGCCTACAGATTCTTGGTTTAAGAATTGCTTATTTTAGAAAACGGCGTGGACTTACCCAAGAACAGCTTGCCGACAAAGCGGGCATGAGCTGGTCATACCTCGCTAAGATTGAGGCCAATAATAGCGATACTCCACATGCCATATCTCTGGAGTATCTATTTGCAATATCTGATGTTTTAGGTATACCAGTATCAAGACTATTTGACGATTTAGACTAGGTCATTTACCTGCCAAAAAAATCGTGAATAGCGGGCAACTGAACGCTCCTGGAGGGAATAACATGAATCTTACACATATGCAAGATGAATCCTCATGGCTTCCGTTGAAGCGTGAGGATTCTACATTTTTTCTAAAATTGATGCAGCAATCGTCTGAAGGGCTCCGCAACATGATATTAAGTTATTTAACTTTCTATAACCTTGGCAATAAAGATTTGGAAGATATCTATGATTTGACCTTTTTAAGTGCAATTCAAAATATAGAAAAGCTCCGAGCAAGCCCCAACCCAGTTGGATGGCTTTATCGGGCGGCACGCTTTCACATTTCCCATCTAAGGAGGGCAGAGAATCGACTAGTTCGTTTCCCTGATCTTCATGCTCCTCTATCCACAGAAGAGAACTTTGATCTCAGCCTGTCAGAAATCCTTCCCAACAACCTAAAAGCTGATGACGTTCAGCTATTGACTCTACGTTATACTTATAGGCTCTCCATACGGGACATTGCAGAGCAATTGTCTCTGAGCGAAGATTCCGTAAAACAACGCCTAAAGCGATTGAGGGATCGCCTTAGGAAAGGGCTGAGTGATGACTCATAAAACTTTATGTACCCTGGTGGCCCCGCACTGCTCACAGTTGAATGGGGTAGCACATGGAGCGGTCGCGTGCATGGTGCAGCTTAGTTCTGGCCTATGTGTTCAGATCTCAGACTGGGCCGTTGTAGGTGGCACATAGTTGTATTTTAATTTTTCACTTTTTCAAAAGATTTTGTCACAAAATAAAATCCTACTGGTATTACAGTTAGGAGGGTAAATATGAACGAGTATAATAAGCGATTTGAGAATTTCTGTACTCAAATCCGTAGTTCCGCAAAGGGTAAAACCCCATTGGATCTTCTCTCTGAACTGGATTTGGCGCTTGAAGAGGCCAGCCTGACCGGCAACGAAGTAGATCCCGCTTTAGCAGATGCCTATATCGCTATCGCACAAGAAATGAGGGAGCTTCCCCCCGCCCCCTCCGGCGAGGAGCTTGCCGAACACTTTTTGGAGCGGCACGGCAATCTGTTCCATCACGCTCCCAACAGCGCCGCCGCTCTGCCCAGCGTCCATCGCCCCCGGCGCCGAAGGGTGCTCGGTATACTGGTCGCCGTCATGGTTGTTTTTCTTGCCCTGATGATGTCGGCCTACGGCCAAAAGGCCATAGAGTACGTGACCAAGTTCACGGATAAAAACCTGTATATAAATTCCGGCGGTGCATCTGCGGCCGATCTTGATTTTGACGAGCCGGATGACACCGGATACCGCTCCCTGGAGGAGGTTCTCAGCGCCAATGGCATCACCGGAGTCTGCCCAACCTGGCTTCCAGGTGGATATGAGCTCTCTATGCTCTATGTTCCATCGACGCCCTCGTATGGATCCTTTGGTGCATATTATGTAAATCCGCTGATCCCGGACAGCTCGATTGTAGTCGCTATTGACCGTTATCCCGGCGACGTTCCCTCCTCCTCTATTCCGAAGGATCCAAACTCTGAAGAGCTTTATCGGTCTGGCGGCGTGGAGCACTACATTATGACAAATACTACCCATGTGGTCGGAGCCTGGGTAAACAACCATTGCCTATGCACGATCTCCGGCACGATAACCCGGCAGGAGATGAAGGACGTCATAGATTCCATTTATGAAGGAGAGTAATTTATGTTAAAACCGCTATTCCGTTGCATCACCGCTATCGCCCTCTCTTTTTGTGTTACTCTTATCCCCGTCTTCGCGGTCGAACAATCCGCTAATAGCAGCTCCACTCCATTTTCAAGCGAATATCTAGCTCGTTGCAGTATATCCTTGTCCAGCGGCGGCTCAGGAAAGGTATCAGTCTCTTTTACAGTAAGTGCAAAGTCTTCTATGGACAAACTGGGTGCACAGTCTATCGAGATTGAACAGAATACCGGCAATGGCTGGCGTACATACAAGACCTATACCGGGACATCGACGAACGGCTTTTATGATTATGATACGTTCTTGTATGACCATAAGTTTTCGTTCACCGGGACATCGGGTGTCTCTTACCGTGCGGTATTAACGGCCTATGCGCAGAATAGCTCAGGTTCTGAAACCGATACAGCTATAAGCGATCCGTTTACCTGTCTGTGAGCGCCTTCCCTGTGGTTGCCTCTCCCATTTATCTCCTGCTACTTATTCGAGGTGTACTTTCTATTTGATTTAGAATCTTGCAAGCAATGCCCGTGTTAATACACACGCCTGTTTGCTTGTTGTGGGCAGCGCCCCCAAGCCCCCTTGAACAGCTCCGTATTGGAGCTGGCTACGCGTCCTGCGGGCGCTTATGAGCAAGGCAGGTTACTGCTGCCCGTACTCTCTTCCCTGCGCGTTGTTGCGCCCTGATTCCTGTAAAATGTAGTCCTCGTTGGCCTAGACCGTCAGCAGGTTACGCTCTTCGTCGCGGATCCTGTGCAACTCCGTATAGAATGCCTCTTCTATTCTAGGAGGGCGACGCAGTCAGCCTGTAAATCTTTCATACCCGGCAGGCAGCCTCTTGACGTTTAGCCTGTCAAAGTTCTACCTAGCCGTTTAGTGGGACAGGATATCGATCTCATGCTTAAAGCAACAGAATCTTTGGGGAATGCATAACCTTATAACAAGTGTTACACTACCTTAAATCTCATACAATCGATTCCACAAACTGTATGGCCGTCTTAACACGCGTCTTTCCATTTCAAAATTTTCGTTTGCAGTCTAAATTACCAAGTAATGTTTTACTGGCAATAATTGTAATAATCGTTGCTAATGTAAGGGCATTTTGTACAATTCGGGAGATAAGTTCATAAGGCCGTAACCTCATAAGCCTATCCCGACTTGGCGCAATAGGAGGTGAAACTTTTCAAATATTAGCAGTATTGCCTTATAGAGTTTGGCCCATATAGCAAATAGGAATTTTATATTTAGGAGGATTAGTCTATGAGACGTTCGACTGTAAGTTTTGTCCTTTTGCCGGCCATTATGAGAAGGAACATATCTATTTTCCTAATTATCAGTATACTTTGTGCTTCTCTTTCTCCATCTGCGTTGGCAGTAGACTCAGAGTGTAAAGATATGATTTTTATTACCAAAGCTCCAGGCAACGAATATTTTATGGAAACTACAAATCTCTTTGCCTCAAAAATCTCCGCAAAGCGTTTAATTGATTTTGACGGTATTTATATGACTGAATCCGGCCAGTACATCCAGAGAGTTGCTAACGGCAATTATATTCCTGTTGATAAAGTGGCACTTTCATTAGGGGACTCCCAATTGAAACAGACATTGGCTATATATGATCTTCCTGTTGATATCTATAACGATATTCTAAATATGCAAAAACTTGCAGAAGCTACAGAGTGCGCAGATACTGCACAAGCCGTCTTTTTTACCCCTCCAAATACCCGCTCTACTATGCCAGACGAAACATACATAGACGATAGTGGTCGCAAATTTATCGACCGACAGGTTTATTATACTAACATGAGTACCGGCCCTCAAATGGTCGAAGCACCAAGTGTAACAAAAGACCTTCTTCAAAGTCTGAAAGAAATAACGATGCTTGGCGTTGGGTTCACCCCTGCTGGGACGGCTATCTCTATAACAGAGACTGGAGTTACTCTTTGGGATATTTGGAGCGATCGCCATCCGGGAGTAACAGATATTACATTTCATAATACGAATTATTTCTGGATTCAATTGAGATATAATATCCTTTCTAAATTTACATACTATTATGATGAAGCATTAGATTATGAATATTTGGGTTGTACTACACAAAAAGCCCGCATTACCCAAATTGAAACTGAGACTTATACTTTTTTAGAAGATATTGGGGGGGCTACCGAACGGACGACAGATTATAATCCAGATGCAGAATATTTCTCTACAAATTTTGACTATCCTTATGATCTAGCATTTGATCATCGTTATGTCACATATACCGAAAGAGTGTCCGCTCAAATTGGCCCTTATAAAATTGATGGAAAGGAAATTGAAATCAGATTTACTTTTGCTTGGCCAACTTAAGAAAACAATATGATGTTACGAAACATTTTTCATTTTAAATCTCATTTTCTGTGGATAATATTTTTTCTTTCTCTTTTTTCCATAATCACTGTAATTATGTGTCTCCCCACTTATATTGCGTTCAGAAATGTAAAGGAAATACTCTCGGCGTATGATGATTTCACAATTGAAATCATAGATCCGCGTATAGAGATAGAGGATCATAGTCGAATAACTATTACTGACGAGGAAGATTTAGAAAGATTGTCATCCATGCTCAAGGATAATATTCGTTATAGATACCCCACGATGAGTGACACAATTAATACTCCCTGCCTTGAGATTATTGTACATCACAACAATTATTGGGTATTAACTCTAATGATACCATTAGAAAGGACAGACCGTGCGGTTCTTTTCTCTCCTCAAGGCCCTTCCTTTTATGTATCTGGGTGCTCTCCGATATTTGGCTATGTTTGTCCCTGAAAAACATGATTTGCTACCATTAGGTAAACTGGTAAATCATCTCCGCAAGGTATCGATAGGTGACAATTTTACCGCATTGAGGACGTTCATCTAACGTACCATGACTGGTTCGGCTATAAGTTCTTAAGATGCTTAAGATGCTTAAGAGCACGAACGGCTTACCGCTGTTCGTGCTCTTTTTTCTGTGCGCTTTCGCGCCTAGTGTCCTGCAAAACGCGGTCCACATTGGCCTTGACGGTCAGCAGCTCCCGCGCCTCGTCGCGGGCCTTGCGCAGCTCTGTGTAGGCCGCCTTTTTCTCCGCCAGCAGCGCGGCGTACTCAGCCTGCAAATCTTTCCCCTTTGGCAGCTTCTTGACGTTCAGATCATCAAAGGCCCGCTTCGCCGCCTGATGGAGCAGGATGTCGGCCTCGTGCTCAGAACGGAACTTTGCGGAGTACCCGGCCTTACGGTAGGCGGTGTAGGTGTCGCGGGTCTTGGCATAATTGACGATATGGGTCCGCAGCACGGCGATCTCCGCCATGCGCTTCTCCGCCGCCTTGATTTTCTCGGACAGCTCGCTGCGCCGTGCCGTGGCCGCCTCCGTTTTTTCAGACAGCACCTTGTAGTCCATCAAGCCGTGCTCGTTGAGATAGCTCAGGGTCTGCGCCATCTGTTTCAGGTTGAATTTGCTGGCCCACCGCGCATATCCGGCCCCCTTACCGGCGCGGAGCTTGGCCTGAATGTCCACCAGCAGATCGACCTTCGGGACAGCCGGAGCAGGGGCGGCTCTCCGGGCCGGGACATGCTTGCGCTCCCCAGTGAGCGCGGCACACAGATCGGCCTCTCCATAGCCGTCTCCCAGGGTTTTCAGGCAGACAACATTTTTCCAGCCGGGTGCCCGGAACGCAATATCCTTACCTCGCCGTCTGGCGGAAAAGCCCGCCTCTTGCAGCAGCTTCAAAAGGGCGTTCAGGTCCTCCGGCCCGCGCTCCATGGCCTTGTCAATGGCCTGTCGCAGCAGCTCCCGGTGGGAGGGCTTGGCCTGGGTGCCCAGCCACTTGTCGTAGGTCTGGCCCTTGGGTTTGGGGTCCTCCACAATGGACAGGCCGTTCTCAACACACAGGGTATCACTCAGCCGCCGCACGGCGCGGGTGCTGCCCCAAAAGTTGCGGAATTTCCGGGTACAGTCCAGCGAGGTGGAGTTCCAAATGATGTGATTATGGACGTGCGCACGATCTATGTGGGTGCAGACGATAAAGGCATGATCGTCCTTGGTAAAGCGTCTGGCAAACTCCACGCCGATGCGGTTGGCCTCCTCCGGCGTGACCTCTCCGGGCACAAACGCCTGCCGGACATGGTAGGCGATCACATCGTCCGCACCCCGCCGCCTGCCGGTCCTGGCGAGGTATTGCTGCTTGCTGAACAGAAACTCCGCGTCCGCGATAGGGCCGTTGCAGCCATAGGCCGTAATGAGCCTGCCCTGGTCGGTTTTGTCTGGGTTCTTAACATAGTCCAGAATATCGCGGATAGCGGTGCCCACGCTCCGCCCCTTGCCGGTGTGCAGGGGCATGATGCGGGTGGTTGCCAAAAGAAGTCCTCCTTTCCTGGCGCATATAAGAACAGCCCCGGCGCTTCTTGAGCGTCGGGGCCGTCTTTGTTTGACTTATCCGTAAATCCAGTCCTGAATGGTATAGCGCAGGGCCTGGAGCTTTCCCAGCAGCCACGCCGCCGCCATGGGCAGACCAATGGGAGAGACGAGGAAGGCAATCACCAGGAGAATGATGCCGTTTTGAACCGAGTAGGTGACGAGCACCGCCACACCCAGAACCGCCACAATGGTCCCCGCGAGACCGAAGATAAAGGCGGTGCAGTAGAGCAGGCCAGAGCAAATCCAGACCAGCAGGGCCAGGGCCACAATCAGGGGTGCCGCGAGTATCTTTAACAGTAACCTCATATCTCATTCCTCCTTGGCGTCTTTTTCCACTATCATCTTACCACAGGCAGGGGTCAGCCACAACGATGCGGAAATTCGCCGAAAATTTCGGCGAATTTTTTCGGCCTATTCCAGCTTGGAAAGCTGGGAGAGCACATGCCCCGCCGCTGACCACAGGCGTTCATACCCCTGCCGCAAATCCTCCAGGTCCGCGTCATAAAAGCGCCCAGTCTCATGGACGCGGCGGGTGAGCTGGTTCAAATTGTTGCTGGACCGGCGCAGCAGGCTCACCAGCTCCTTCAGCTCCGGCAAATCCAGTTGCAGCACATAGCCGTCTATCGCCATCTTGCGCAGGTACGCGCTGAGATTGTCCGTCCCGAACTGGGCCATTTTCTGCCGGATCAGCTCCATCTCCTGGGGCGAGACCCAAAAGAGGACCGGCACATCCCTGGTGCGCTTCGCCATGCTTACCGCTCCTGTTCCCTGACCTTTTTCTTGTCCGTGTGCCCCGGCTCGGCTTTCGTCTCACTCAGCTTTTTCCGCACGGAGGGCTTGCGCAGCCGCAGGGATTGGGCGCGGTCCTCGTCTTTGGTAATCAGGACATAGACGCCTTTGCGCCCCTCCAGTGTGGAGATTGACAGGGAGCGGAAGGGCAGCATAGAGACAAGCCGGTTCTGGTTCTTACTGTTGGCACGGGCCAGGAAGTCCGGGGAGACCTGGACCATGAAGTGGGTGCCGCTGGGGCTGTTGGGCTCCCGCGCTGCCTGGAACGCGGAGAGGATACGGGCGGCCTCGGCCCGGATGTCGTCTTTGGTGAGGGGTTGGGTCAGCAGATACTCATGCCGGGCCGCATTGATAAATAAATCAACGAGGCCGGGATTGTGCCCATCCACCACGAACTCCACGTTGCGGTCATTCCCCCAGGCGTCCGGGCCCTCATAGATGGGGATGGTCCTGGCCCACGTTTTGTTGTCACGGGAGATCCGTCCGTCATGTTCCTTGTGGCGTACTGTGTTGGCGAGGACGTAGAGCGTCCGGTCATAGCCGAACTGCTCCACCACCTGGGAGACGGCTTCCCGCCCCAGGCAGTTGTCCCGGTAGTGCTCCGAGATAGCTGCGTCAATGGCCGCCGCGCAGGCGATATTGGCCTTGCGAGAGGCCCGGTACTGCTCCAGCTCCCCGTGCTCATGGGCATAGCTTCCGGGATAGCGATACACTGGAAGCTCCCGCTGGGCCTGAAGGGCGGCGTAGGCCCGGTCCGAGATGCAGTCCAGCATGGGGTCCAGGTCGGGGCTTTTCTGTTCTGTCCACTCTCCGTAGATGGCCTCCATGGGCGAGGGTACAGCCAGCAGCGCGGCGGCCTGGGCCTGGGGTATATCCATGAGCTCCGCTGCCGCCAGAATGTCCTCCCGGACGGCATACTCGTATGCGTGGTTCAGAATCTCCTCCGGGGGCTGGCCCATCAACCAGTCCCGGTACTTGGTCTGTTCGGCGGCCAGTTTTTCATAGAGCTGCGTGTTCATTTCCTCTTGCTTCATGTTCAAACACTCCTTCCGAAATTAGTTTCAGCGTGGTATAATGAGAAAAAATGCCGAGGGTGATTTTAATGGCGTACAGCGAACAGATGTGGCAGGATGCAAAAAAGAAGTGCCGCTTAAATAATGAGGATATTGCGCTTGCAAAACGGCTGGGTCTCAATCCCCGCAGTCTGGTAAAAAACATTCCCAGCAAAAGTGAGCCGTGGAAAGCGCCCGTGAGCGTGTGGCTGCATGAGATCGAAGCCAAGCGCCAGAAAAAAGCGGCGCAGAAGCAGCGCCGCCGTGCGAAAACAAAACAGGCAGAAGCCGCCCCTGACACCAAAGAAACGCCCTGATGTCAGGGGCGAAATTCTATTCAGCGCACTTCCTCATGGTGTTTTGCTTTTTTCTCCGCCGCCCTGGGCGGCACGGGCCGTTTCAGCCCCTCCAGTACGGAGGGGCGTGTGCTCTTGGCGATCTCCTGCTCCTGTGACGTGGGCTTGCGCTGTGCACCCATATCAAGCTGGGCGTTCAGCTCGGCCAGCCGTGAGCTTTTGGCAGCCAGCTCCGCCTCCTGGGGGAAGGGCTTTCCCAGCTCCTTTTTCGCCGCCGCCAACTGCTCCCGGAGGTTGCTCAACCGCACCTGTACGCCCTCCATGCGGCTGTGCATATCGGCAAGGGTGTTGTCAATACGGAGCAGGTTGCCCCTGGCGTCAAGGCCCAGCTTGGTCCGGTGGGACATTTCCCCCTTTAAGGTCAGAATGAAGTCGCTGCCGAAATTCTCCACGGACAGGAACATGGTAAAGCCCCGGTAACTGCCGATCTCCGTCAGCTCCGGGGTCTTGACCTCCTTGCAGGTCCCCAAAAGGGCCGCACCCGCGTTGTCCTTGTCGGTCAGGGTGTCGCCCCGGACCACCATCCCCGCGAAGCCCTTTTCTACCTCTACCGCCTTGCCGTCCTCACCGCCCCTGGTGACGATGGGATGGGGATGGGCGGCCAGGGTCTCCATATCCTTCTGAAATCCGGCGATAAAGCCCTCGCACTCCTTAATCTGCTCCGGGAAATGGCGCAGCACATTGTCCTCCATCTGGAACTGCTTGCTCTGATGGTCCGCTTTCAGGATGCGCAGGCGGGACACGTCAATGTCCAGGTCCATCTTCTCCCGGATGAGGGGATTGCCAGCGCACAGGGCCTTGATCTCCGCATAGGAAAGGGCGGTCTCGTCCACGTCCTCGCAGGAGCGCGCCGGGGATTTGGAGGTCATGATCTGAGAAATGAATTTCTGCTTGTTCTCCACCGTCTGGTCGGGTAAGAGATGGACATTGCTGCCCATCCCTCCCCTAAGAACCGTACGTGAGAGTTTCCCCTCATACGGCTCAAGCCTTTCAAAAGGCCCTCTTATCGGGAACCCGGCTCAAAAGTAGTAATCAGGCTGTGGATTTCTTTGTGACATTCCTTGTGTACCATGATTTTTCGGCTGTTCTTGCCGGCTGGGGTATGCACCTTGAAGCCGGTTTCTGATGTGATAAGCTCTCCGCAGACCGGGCAGCGGCGGTGTTGCCACCGCCAGATTGTCAGTAATTTTTCCCGTCCCTTGGTGCTGTTGAGCAGCTTTTCGCCCTCTCGTTCCTCAAAATAGTCCGTCCAATATTCATCAAACGGGTTTGCTTCCGCTACAATTTTCTTAAATCGAATGATTTTCGTATCGGTTGCGTATTCGAGTTTACAGTAGAGCGGCTCACCCTCGGTACTCTGGTTTTCATAGGGAACAGAGAATGTCCACTGACGGGAGCCAATATGGTGCCAGTATTTCTGGGCAATCCATTTGTGGCTCTTTTTCTTATGTCTGCGCTTCGCCCATTGCCACAGGCATTTGTATATCTCGTAGTCAACCCTGCTGAACACCTTGGAGGACACGACGTATCGCTGGTTATTTACCCAACCTCGGATAACGGGATTGAGCTTGCGTATCAGCGTTTCCTGCTTTGTGGATTTGTTGTCCTTTATGATGCTCCGCACCTTTTCCAAGAACGACTTGACCGATGTTTTGGACGGCTTGATGAGTAGCTTGCCGTTGTATTTTCGGATATTTTTACCCAGGAAGTCAAAACCGTCCCCGATATGGGTGATGACAGTCTTTTCCTCTGAGAGCTGAAACCCGCGTTCGGCCAGAAATTCTCTGACGATGGGCAGCACCTTGTCCCGCAGGAATTCCGGCGATTCTCCGGTGATAATAAAATCATCCGCATAACGCACGAAATTCAGCTTGTTAAAGTGTGTTCGCCCATTTACCTTCTGACGGGTGGGAAGCCGTTCTTGAAGCAGCCGTTCCAGACCGTCCAGCGTCATGTTCATGAGTGTAGGGGAGATTGTGCCGCCCTGCGGCGCACCCTCGTCCGTTGGGAACAACTTGCGCGTTTCCACATATCCGCATTTCAGCCACTTTTCGAGTATTTGCGTGTCCATTGGAATATTTTCCAACAGCCATTCGTGGCTGATATGGTCGAAGCAGCCCTTGATGTCGCCCTCCAGTATCCATTCCGGGGATTTTCCTTTGTTCAGATCAGTGAAGCACTGCTCGATTGCATCATGGGTGCTTCTGCCGATTCTGAACCCGTAGGAATTAGGGTCGGCATAGGTTTCCGCTATCGGCTCCAGCGAAAATTTGTAGAGTGTCTGCATGGCTCGGTCGGTCATGGTCGGGATGCCCAGCGGACGCATTTTCCCATTTTTCTTGGGGATATAGTGCCGCTTGAGCGGTTGCGGGCGATAACCCCGCCGGTTGAGTTTTGAGATTGCGTCCCATTTTGCCTGCGGCGTCAGCCATAATTCATGGTCTACGCCGGATGTTCTTTTGCCTTGATTACTTGTCACTCGCTTCACTGCCAAGGCTTTGGCATAGAACGAATGTGTCAGCAGCCATTGCAGCGATTTCACCTTGCTGTAATGGCCTTCTTTTTGAGCCTTTACGATACGCACTTGCAGCTTTTTGACATACGCAAGTGCTTTCTGCCAGTCTATGGCTTCCCAGCACGTTGCAATGCCGGGGGATGCACACGGTTTCCCGTTCATTTGCAATTTCCTCCTTCAAAAGTTCTGTAAATTCTCTCGTAAAGAAAGACCGGATGGAAGTCTGCCCGCTTTCGCGTGAGATCATGTTGCAATCTCTATCCGTCCCCATTACAGGGGCGGCGTTCGCTTTTTCCATCGCTCCTTACCCGCATTTCCCATGGGCTTCCCTTACGGTCTGCTTTCCGGCTATGCCGGAGAAAATACGGGTTTACCACGTTTCACATAATGAACAGTGTGGGTTAGGTTCCGCCTCTCCGCCGACAGTCATCATGTCCATGTGCCCCCACTATGGAAGGAGACAACCGACTGCAACACCTTTTGGTTCAGGCTTATCAGCAACTTTAGCCTGTTCGCATTTTAACGACGTTTATTGGCGATTTACATTACATTAACCATACCACACAGCCAAGCTCCCCAGCCGCATTGTTGCTTGCAGCTTGTCGCGTCCGCCTCGCGGCTTCCGCTTGACCCCTTTGGGGGAGGGCTACTCTTTCACATCAGGCTTCCTCACAGTCGTTGCCAACTGCTTTGGTGATGTTAGGCTACTGCCAATGGAATGGCAGGTTCGGTCCTTGCCGAACAATTCAATTATGCGACTTCGTGTCGCACCCACAAGTAGGAATCGAAGGTGCCCTCAGTGACATAGCGGTAGATATGCACTTCCTGGTTCTGGTTGCCCTGGCGGACGATACGGCCCTTGCGCTGTTCCAGGTCTCCGGGCCGCCAGGGACAGTCCAGATCGTGCAGAGCGATAAGCCGGTCCTGGACGTTCATACCCGCGCCCATTTTGAAGGTGCTACCCATGAGCACCCGGACCTGACCGCGCCGGACCTTGGAAAACAGCTCCTTCTTGCGGGCGTCGGTGTTGGCGTCGTGGATAAAGGCGATCTCATGGGCGGGGACGCCTCCGGCAATCAGCTTGTCCCGAATGTCCTCATAGACGGAAAAGGGTGCGTCCGGCTTTACATCGTCCAGGGTGTCCACCAGCGCGTGGAGGTCTGCGCCTCCCACTATTTTATCTCCCACCGCCATCGCGCTCCTGTCCCGCTGGGCAGCGGCTTTGGACTTGGGCGTGGAAATATCGCAGAACACAAGCTGGGTCAGCCTGTCCGCCTGCCCCTCCCGCCAGATGCGGAGGATGTTGTTCACGCACATGTTTACCTTGCTGTCGGGGTTGTCCGGGAGCATGGGGTTGATAAGCCGCTGGTCCAGGCCCAGCTTGCGCCCGTCCGACGTGATCTTGAGCATGTTGTCGATGTGAGGGTCGATCCCCGCATGTACCTTTGAGGCCCGCTCAGAAAGGTCCTGCACCATGGCCTTTTGATGCTCGGATGGTTCGGCCTTCTCCACATGGTAGACTGCCTTGGGGGTGGGGAGGTTGAGCTGGTCGGCGGTCTTGATGTCCGCCGTCTCCTTGAACATGGACATGAGCTCTGGCAAGTTGAAGAAGCGGGCGAACCGGGTCCGTGCCCGGTAGCCGGTGCCCTCCGGGGCCAGCTCAATGGCCGTCACCGTCTCCCCGAAAATGGAGGCCCAGTTGTCAAAGTGGCTCAGGTGGGTCTTTTCCAGGAGGTCTACCTGAAGATACCGCTGCATGGTGTAAAGCTCGGTCATGCTGTTGGAAACCGGGGTGCCGGTAGCGAACACCACGCCCTTGCCGCCTGTGATTTCGTTGATGTACCGGCATTTCAGCAGCATATCGCTGGACTTCTGTGCATCGCTGGTGGAAAGGCCCGCCACGTTGCGCATTTTGGTGTAGAGGAACAGGTTTTTATAGCTGTGCGCCTCGTCTACAAAGAGGCGGTCCACGCCAAGCTGCTCAAAGGTCACAACGCTGTCCTTCCGGGCGGTGGTGTGGAGCTTCTCCAAGCGCACAGTCAGGGATTTTTTCATCCGCTCCAACTGCTTGATGGTGTACCGCTCCGCACCGCTGGCCTCCAGTTCTGCAATGCCGTCCTCGATCTCCGCAATCTGCTCCTGAATCAGCCGCTCCCGCCGCTCCATGGAGACCGGCAGCCTCTCGAACTGGGAGTGTCCCATTATCACGGCGTCGTAGTCGCCTGTGGCAATTTTGGCACAGAACCGTTTCCGGTTGCGGGCCTCAAAATCCTTTTTTGTGGTGACAAGAATGTTTGCGGCGGGATAGAGGCACAGGAACTCGGAGGCCCACTGTTCCACCAGATGGTTGGGGACGGCAAAGAGGGACTTGCGGCACAGGCCAAGCCGCTTGCTCTCCATGGCGGCGGCCACCATCTCAAAGGTCTTGCCCGCGCCCACCTCATGGGCCAGAAGGGTGTTCTTTCCGTAGAGAATGTGGGCAATCGCGTTGCGCTGGTGCTCCCGCAGGGTGATTTCCGGGTTCATGCCGGTAAATACGATGTGCTTCCCATCGTACTCACGGGGCCGAATGGCGTTGAAGCGGTCATTGTAGGAACGGACCAGCTCCTGACGGCGCTGGGGGTCCTTCCAAATCCAGTCCTTGAAAGCGTCCTTGAGGGCCTGCTGCTTCTGCTGGGCCAGGGTGGTCTCCTTCTGGTTGAGCACCCGGCACTCCGTGTCGCCGTCCCGGATGGTATCGTAAATGCGGACATCCCGCAGGTTCAGGGTGTCCTCCAGGATGCGGTAGGCGCTGGCCCGCTCTGTGCCGAAGTTCATGTAGGCCGCCACATCGTCATAGGGGATGGCGGTCTTGCTGGTGACAGACCACTCCACTGTAAACTGGGAATACAGGACCCGTATTCTCCCTTGCAGATACCTCGGCGTCTGCAAGGTCTCATACATGAACTGCTGGATATACTTCTGGTCGATCCACGTCGCGCCCAGGCGCAGGTCGATCTCGGAGGCGTCCAGATCCTTGGGGAGCGCCTGCCGCAGCGCCTCCACGTTATCTTGATACATGGGGTCCGCGTCCGCCGCCCTCTGCGCCTCCGCCAGCTTCTGCCGGACGTTGCCGGAGAGGTATTCGTCTGCCGCCGCGTACTGGGGACCGCCCACGCCGTCCGTCTCATTGGGGACGCGGAAAATGACGCCCCGCAGCTCGGCGGCCAGCTCCGCCTCAGTTTTGCCGGTGAGCTGGGCCATGTAGGGCATGTCTACCCGCGCCTTTTCTGAGATAGAGACGGCCAGGGCCTCGGAAGCGGTGTCCACATGGGTAACAGCCCGGTGGGGCTGGATGGTCCGCTTGGTGAACATATCCGCCTTGCGCTGGAGATTGCCGTCCTCGTCCAGCACTTCCAAAGAAGATAACAGGTAGTAGGAGTTATCGTCTGAAAAGGCCAGCTCGTTGCCCCGGTTGCTGATAAGGCCGAAGCGGGCGGTGAAGGCGTCATAGAGGGTGTTGAGCTTTTTCTGCTCGGCCTGAATGGAGAGCGCGTCCGCGTCGTCCATTTGCAGGTCGATCAAGCGGTTGACGCAATCCCGCAGTTCCACCATGCCGATCACGCGGGCCGTGGCGGTGGCGTTCAGCCGGGGCTTTACCATGATGCTGTTCTCCCGGAAGTACACCTCGCCGTCCATCACGGTGTAGGAGTAGTTCTTCACATTGGGGTCTGCGGGGATGGCGGCCTCCGATACGGGTTCTTCCTCATCGCCCAGTTCCGGCACCTCCACTTCCGGGATTTGGCCGTGGATGCGCCCCACCGCTTCATGGAGCTGCTGGGCAAGGTCCGCGCCCTCGATGGGGAGCACGGTATAGTCCTGGTGCCCATACTGGGTGCTCTCCGAAGCGGCCCGCCCCAGTACCATCTCCGGGTGCGCTGTGAAATAGTGGTTGATGGTGAAGCCCTCCGCCGTCTCACGGGTCCGCACCCAGTCCGGCACAATGTCGATGAGGTGGTCCCGCTTTTGCAGGAAGATGATGTCGGAGACTACTTCCGTCCCGGCGTTGGCCTTGAACGCATTGTTGGGCAGGCGGACAGCCCCCAGCAGCTCGGCCCGCTGCGCCAGATACCGGCGTACCTTCTCGTCCTTGGCGTCCAGGGTATAACGGGAGGTGAGAAACGCCACGATGCCGCCCGGACGTACCTGGTCCAGCGCCTTGGCAAAGAAATAGTTATGGATGTGGAAGCCCAGCTTGTTGTAGGCCGGGTCATTGACCGGGTACTGTCCAAAGGGCACGTTGCCGACTGCCACATCAAAAAAGCTGTTTGGAAAGTGTACCTTTTCAAACCCGCGCACGGCGATCCGGGCCTCTGGATAGAGGAGGGACGCGATGCGCCCGGTGATGCTGTCCAGCTCCACGCCGTAGAGCTGACTGTCCGCCATGGCCTCCGGCAGAAGGCCGAAGAAGTTGCCGACGCCGCAGGAGGGTTCCAGAATATTGCCCTTCTGGAAGCCGAAATTACCCAGGGCCTCATAGACCGCCTTGATAACGGCTGGACTGGTGTAGTGGGCGTTCAGGGTGGAGGACCGGGCGGCGGCGTATTCGCTCTCGTCCAGCAGTCCCTTCAGCTCCGCGTATTCTGTGTGCCAGTCCTCCTTGTCCTGGTCAAAGACTTGGGGCAGACCGCCCCAGCCCACATAGCGGGAGAGGACTTCCTGTTCCGCTTCCGTTGCGCCGCGCCCCTCCAGCTCAATCGCTTTCAGGGTGCGGATGGCCTCCACATTCCTCCGGTACTTCTCCTTCGGCCCGCCCTCACCCAAATGGTCGTCTGTGATGTGGAAGTTGCCAGCCGGAGGCATGGAAGGACCCGGCCCTGGCCGCTCCGGTTCGCCGGTGCGGATGGTCTGCACCACAACGTCATAGGGCAGGTGGTTTTTATCCCCTGGATAGACAGCGGTGGTCTGCGTGGTGTACGCCGGTCTCTCCGTCTCCCGGACCTCCGGCTGGAACAGTCCCGCGTTGCGCTCGTCCTGCCGCAGCCACTCCTCGAATTGATTGCGGTTGACCATCTGCTGGCTCCATGCGTAAGGGCCGGTGTCAATGCGGACCTCCTGCGCCCCGATATAGCCGATGGTGCCGCTGATCTCCTGGTCGGGCGCGGGCAGCACCACATGGTCGCCCACCTGATAAGTTGGGGTGCCCGTCAGATGCACCGCCTCCCGCTGAACCGGCGTGTGGGAAAAGCCGTCCAGCTCCTGTTGATACAGGGCGCGGAGGACGGCGGCCAGCTCTTTCCAGGAGGCGGAGACGGTGGCAAGTATTTTGTCGTCGTCCCGGATGATCTCCACCTCCAGGCCGGTAGTCGTGGCCCGGTAGTCCGCCGCCTCGCCGGTCACAAGGTCCATGGTCTCTACCCGGCCCGCGAACTGCGCGGAGAGGCGCTGGGAGAGCTTGGTGTTGCCTTCGCCGTTCCGCAGCCATTGGGAAACATAGTCCTTGTCCCGGTCTGTCAGCAGGCCGGAGGCCAGCACCTCCCGCAGGTCCTGGTCGAACCGCTCCAAATCAGCGGGCAGGAACTCGGTAATTGCGCCGTTGCGCTGGTCCTGCCGCAGCAGCCGTTCAAAATCCGCCCGTGTCTCTGTCCGGTAGACGGGATAGGCCAGCGTGGGGTCCAGAAGCTCCACCTGTCCCCGTTCCAGGGAGGTGATCTTGTACTCCTTATCCTCCAGATAGACAAAATCCCCTGCGCCGTATGCGGAGGCCAGCGGGTCGCGGGGCTTGCCGTCGATGGTCACAACCTCCGGCTCAAGCTGATTTTCCGGGATGGCCTCCTGTATCTCTGTCCATTCCTCGTCAGAAACCGCAAGGTCTACTTCATAGGTTGGCTCCCCGGCCCCGATGGTGATGGTATCGCCGTCGCGGGACACCGGCTGACCGGACAAGTCCGGCTGGGCCGGTTCCGTCAGGGCTGCATAGGTCTCCTCCAACACGGTCTGGTGGAGACTGTTGTGAAAGCCGGTCAGGTCATAATAGAGGCGCATAAAATTGGGGTCCTCAATAGACAGCGCCGCCCGTTTGATGGCCTCCGCCCCCTCCAGCATGGCATTTTCCCGGTCTGAGTTCTGTACGGCGTTCCGGTATGCCTGATCGGAAAGCACCTTTTCCCGCACAATGGGCAGATAATGCTCGTAAATCTCCCGGACGGTTGGGGACGGCCCCAGTTCTGGCACTTTGACGATTTCCGGCGCAGACGCAGGCTGAAATACACCATTGTCCAGATACGTCTCAAACAGGGGCCGGAACATCTCGGCCACGCCGCGCTCCGGCATGTCAGGGGTCGTGTACCAGACATGCTCCTCGTCCACATGGTCAATCACCAGCCGAATGACCGGATCGTTTTCATCCGTGTGACTGTCTAAAGCGTCCCCTGGCCGGTAGGTATGGCCGCCCTTGGTGGTATAGGTCTCCGACGCATCTGTACCAGTGGCCCGTTCCACATCAGCCATGACCTGACGAATAAAGGGGTCGCTGCCCAGCTTTTCCGGGTCCACTACCTTGCCGTCCACAATGCCGCGCTCGGCCAGCCGCTCCCGTATCTCCACCGGGTCAATGTCCTCAAATTCATCCCGTTCCTGCTCGGTGAAGAACTCGTCCCGCTGAATGAGCTGGGCGATCCGGCGCTGGACCTTGGGCCACGGCACATCGCCCGCAGCGCCGTCCGCCGTGACCGGGAACGCGGGCAGGTTGTCCCCGTACTCCTGTTGCAGCCATGCGGCGGTGTCTTTTTCCCGCCCATGCTCCTTCATGTAGCGGACCACGGCCCGCTTGCTCTCCATGTCCCCGTTCCAGTCCCGCAGGGCCGCGTCAATGTCCGCCTGGGTCAGCGCCCCATGGCGGTCCGGGGTAGGGATTTCCGGCTGGGGCGGGACCTCCGGGCTGTCAGGCGTCCTTGCCTCGTCCGCACCGGCTTCGGCCTCATGGGCGGGAATGGCCTGCTCCGTGTCCCGTGCGATCTCCTTTTCCGCCAACAGGCAGACCTCCGCCCAGGTCAGACGGGTAATAGCGGTAGGGTTGAGATAATTGCCCTCCCACACATGGAACTGGTCCGGGAAACCACGAAAGCCAATGGTGGTCCCATCGCTGGCCGGGTACTGATGCAGGACCTCGCCAAACCGCAGGCGCAGATAGCTGACCCGCAGGTGCTCCTCCGGGTGGTCGGCAAAAAACTTGGTCAGAGCCTCCCAGGTGGTGCTCCCATCTTCATACCGCAGAATTTCCGGGAGATACTTTTCGTGGAAGGGCGGCAGGCTAACGGTCTCAGCGGCGGGCGGCGTGGTGAGTGCATCTAACGTAAGCTGCTCCGCCTGCATGGGAGGCGGATAGGGGGCGCGGGGCACCGGGGGCGGCAGCGGTTCCCCGCGCTGCTGAAAGCCCCGCACGATAGCGTCCCAGCGGCCTTGTTCCACCGGAGTGAAATAATCCTGAGTGGATGCCAGCTCCTTCAGCCGTGCCGCCGCCCGGCTCCATGGGACGTGTATGGCCCCGCTGGGCTGGTAGCGCCTGAACTCAATGCCCTTTGCGGTATAGATCACCGTCCCGTGGCTCCCGTCCCGGTAGGTCTGGCTGTGAGAGTAAAAGGACCCGTATTCCTGCTTCAAAAAAGCGATGGTAGCTCTTGTGTCCGGCATCCTCAGGAACAGGGCGTAAATCCGCAGCTTACCGTCCAGATTGCCGGACCCCCGGCGCAGCTCCGCGTCCCACTCCGCATCGGAGATGGAAAAAGCGGAGGGCGTTTCCACGCTCTCCGCTTCCGCGATAGACTGCCGCTGTTCCTGTTCCGAGGGGAACAGGGTCAGTTGCTGTTCCTGCCCGGTTAGCTGAACACCAGCTCGTTCAGGATGATCTCCTCCGCCTGCGCTTTCAGGGTGTTCATCAGGCCCGCCCACTTCATTGGGTCTGCTGCTTTCAATGCCTCCGTCACGCCCGCCTCCTTCGCCATCTGGGGCATCATCTCGGACAGATGCCGGTGGGCCGTCTCGTCGATCTCCCGCAGGTGCGGGTACAGCTTCCCCTCCAGCACCAGCTTCTGAAACAGGATGGGCCGGTGCTCCTTCAGATACTGCCTGCGCATCCTCCCGTACTTGCCCAGGGGCACCGCCTCCGGTTCCTCGTTCAGCTTCAGGTCCGGGATCAGATAGTCCCCGTTCTGTGTGTAAGTCAGCTTGTTCTCCATGGTTCTGGCTCCTTTCCGTGATTTTCTCCCGCTCATAGCGTTTGATGGTGACTTCAATGTGGCGCAGCACCTGTTCGCTGGCCTCGCTGACCGCCGTACCCAGGGCGGAGACGGCGGCTGGGGTATTCCAGTCAAAGACGCTCAGAAAGTCCTCATGGCCGAAATACTGCTCCGGGTCCAGCCCGCAGCGGGCCATCAGCGCATAGGTGATGCTGGTGGAGGCGGCGCTTCGGAACGACGCCCCTACGTTGTAATCATCATATTCCTCCAGAAACGAATCTTCAATGATGCCGAGAATATCCCGTTGGTGGTCCTCCCAATAGTCCTTTGCCAGCCGATCCGCCACAAGCTCCAACTGATATTCCAAACCGTTCGCGCCGGAAACCTCATAGCGGGCTTCCAAAGCCCGCAGCACCGTGTCCATGTGCTCGTCCTGTAACTGCCAGAGATAGGGGCGGCGGGCGTTGTCTCCGCCGCCTGTGTCCGCGACATCGAACACATAGCGTAAACTGGGCTTTTCGCCGCTGCTATCCACCAGGGCAATGCCTTTGGACCCGCGCCGGACATACCGGCGCATCCGCTTGTTCCAAAAGTCGTACTCTGCGCAGGCCGTGGCCTCCGGGCGCTGGGCGTAGATCATAAGCTGCTCATGGTAGGGGTATTTGTAGAGACGGGCGGCGGTGGCGAGAAAGGCCGTCCATTCCTGATAGCTGCCGGTGATCTGTTCGGCGGTCCTGGCCGCCATCTGCTCATAAAACTGTGCGCTGTTTGCCATGCTCAAAACCTCCCTTCGGATGGTAAATAGCACAGGGGGCAGCTGTGCGCCGCCCCCTGCCGGTCAGTCCATAAAATCCGGGATAAGCTCCAACTGCTCATAGTCCGCGTCGCTGAGTTCCCGCAGCTTTTCCAAGGCGCTGTCCGTCAGCTCCCGCAGCTCGTCCTCGTCCGGCTCCAGAAAGCCCCGCATTTCCTCCAGGTTGGCGATCAGGCCCTCGCGGGTGCCGGGGTCGTAAATGCTCATCAGTTCCATTTCCTCATAGGTAAAGTGCTTCATGGTTATCGCTCCCTTTCTGTGCTTTTTTCCGCTGTTTTTTTCCTGTGCTCCTGTGCGGGCGGCGCATTTCTAAGCTGCGCCACCACAGATTTTTTCTTTTCCGCCTGCTCCTTGCGGACCGCTTGCGCAAGGTCTACAAGGGAAATCTGTTGACCGGCCTTGACCTGGGCCTCCAGCTCGGCCACGCTGGGGGTATTGTTGAGGATGCCGTCAAGCTGGTTGTCATTCTGCTCCAGGCTGTCCTCGGCGGCCCGGAGGGGATTGCGCCCGGAGAAGAAGCCGGGCAGCTCGGAAAAGGCGTATTGGTCTACATAGTGGCAGGATAACACGCCGCCCTGCTTGAGCGCCACGATGTCGCTGATACTCATGCTGGGGCTGTGGTAATCCGCTGGGTGTTCCATATTAAACTGGTGCCAAAGCTGATCGAGCTGCTGAAGGGCGTCGCCCTGGCCGGTGAGCGGGGCGGTGTAGACCAGATCATAGTTGCCCTTCCGGGGGGACGCGCCCTCCGCCCGAAGGCGCTCCAGAGAGATATAGCGCAGGTCCCGCAGCTCCGGCCCACGGTGAAGCTGATAGAGGGCGAAGCAATCTCCCTGGTGGTCCAGAAAGGCCGTCTCCCGTTTTTGCTGTTCCTCCTCACGGAGACGGTCCTGAATGGCGTCGTCAAAATCCGGGCTGGCCTCCCACTCCTCACGGGGGACGGCAAAGAGGCCGTCGTGGTGGTCAAAGTCCTCCTCGTCAAAGACCATCTCCGGGTTCTCTCCGGGGCGGATGAGATAGACGGTAAAATCTCCGCCATACACAAGCTCCGCCGTGTCCAGGGAGACCGGAAGCAGGTCATTCTCCGTATAACCGGCTTCGGACAGATCCTCCATGCTCAGTGACGGGTCCGGCATGGGGTAGGCGTCCAGCTCCGTATCAAACAGCGCCGCGTCCTCGGCGGCAAAGTGCTCAATCAGCTTTTCATGGCTGGAAGCCGCAGGCAGTTCCAACTGGGCCTCCTGCAATTTCTCCACCAGTTCCAGGGGGACCGCCTCTACCTTCTCCGGCCGCTCTCCCATGGCGTCGAGCACTTCCTCCCGCACGGCGGCCAGGGGGTGTTTGATGGGGGACAGGGCCACGTCCTCCGCGTCGATTACGCCGCCGTCCCGCAACCGCATGGTCTCCTTGTCGTAGAGGGTGTAGTCGTAGCCCTCGTCCCGGAGCTGGATATGGAGATAGGCGGTATCATCCAGCAGGTAGAGGGCCTCCAGTTCCTTTGGCTCGGTCTGGTCCAGCCCACGCACCTGCCGGGCGGTGATCTCGCCCACCTCCAACTGATACAGCAGCTCCCGGCATCGGTCTATCGGCCCCACATAGACCACTTCACGGGGGATATAGTCCTCTCTGTTCCATTCGGCGGCCTGGAGATAACCCTGGTCCTGATAGGAGGTGGCGTTGGGGTTGGTCTCCAGTCGGAAGGTCAGGCCCTGGTCCCGGAGGTCGCTCAATTTCTCCAGCCGGTCCAGCATCGCCACAGCGGTGGGTAATCCCGTCTGCTCTCCCACACGGTCCAGCGTATTACGGATGTCGGCAAAATGGCCTGCCCGCAGTTCCTCCGCAATCTCTGAGACCGTCTGTTCCCTGGGGTCCAACGAATAGGGGTGTTGCAGCATCCCGGCGGCCTCCAGCTCCGCCATGTAATCGTAGAGAGCAGCGGCAAACTGCTCCGGTGTGTCCGGCCCCTCGAAATTCGCCGAAAATTTCGGCGAATTTTCTTTTCCTGATTTATCCAAAATGTATTCATTGCGTTTGAAGCGGTCCAACTGATCCAAAAGCTCACGCTGCCCATCATAGAGTGGGAAGCCCTCCGAATCGGTTACAGCCTCTGAAAGCAGGATGTTCTACAGACCGTCGAGGTCCCGGCTCCGCAGCTTTTCTGCTGCCCATGCCGCCGCCTGCGCCTGGTCCTCCGGGATGCTGACGATTTTGGCACCGCCTTGGTGGGCGGCAACAGTCCATGCGGCAAAATTCCGAGTGAAAATCTGTTTATCTTCCTGAGAAATCTCTGCTGGGACCTCGCTGTATTCCTGTGTCTCCCGCATGATGCCGCGCTCCTTGCAGACCTCGGCAAAGTGGCGGTCGATCTCACCGATAAGCTGGTTGGCCGTCTTATTGATGGTCGCCAGACAGGCGCGCAGCTCGGACAGTTCCTTGTCCTTGCTCCAGGACGCAAGGTAGCCGAAGCTGTTGGCCCCGGTCTCAACGCCGCAATACTGGCATACCACATAGGACACGCTCTCCGCCTCCAGCTCCTGGGCGGTCCGCACCGCCTTGTCCTCACACACACCCTTCTGGTTGTGGAGGATAGAGTGGGTGATCTCATGGACAGCGGCGCATACCGTCTGGACCTCGCTCATACCCGCCCGGATGGAAATGCGCTGCTCGTCCAGACTGAAATAGCCGTCCAGGTTCTCCGCCATGGGCTTGATCTCCATAGGCACCGGCGCGGTTCGGCGCAGGGCCTCCATGAACGCCTCGTACTGCGCCACATCGCCGGTCAGGTCCTGGGCCAACTGCGGGATGGGCTTGCCGTTGGTCTGAGACACGTCGAACACCGGCACCGGGCGGAACCGTGGCACCTGCACCTCCCGTTTCTCTGTGATAACCTGACCGTCCTCGTCCAGCACCGGCGCTCTGGTATCCGGGTCCAGCTTCTGCCGCTCCACCGTTTTGACGATGGGGATGGGGGCCATGATGTAAATGGCCTTTTCTCCCTTATTGATGAACCGCTCAAACTGTTCCCGCCACCGCTTGGCGCTGGCTACACGGGTGGCGTTGGGCCGCTGCATGTGGATGAGAAGGACGTTGCGGGCGGAATAGGTGTGGAACCGGGACATGACGGAGAGGTAATCCCGAAACCGCTCACTTTCAAACACGTCCCGGATGCCCTGTTCCAGCCGCTGGTTCAGGTCCTTCATACGCTCCTCGCGGCTGGGATAGCTTTTCTTTGCCATAAGGCGCTCCTTTCTGCACATAAAAAATGCCCCCGCACAGGACGGGAAACACCGTCCCGTGCGGGGGTGGTTTGGATTGAAAAATAGAAAAAGTAACTGCGTTTTGTGGGCTGCCTGGGAAAGTGGTTTCCCGCTCCGGTTTTACCCCTGAAAAGCCCCAGAAATCCGGCCTTTTCAGCGGCCACTTTTTCTAAGGTCTGCCCTTGTTCCGGGCCGCCCACTCACGCTTGCTGCGGCGGGTCCTCCGTGCGGCGCACTCCGGGCAGTACAGGGTATTTTTCGCTTTGGGGGCGAAGGGCCGCCCGCACTCCCGGCACCGCCTCCGGCTGTCCGTCATAACCTCCGCTTGCAGCTCCCGGTCTGCGGGCAGGACGGCGGCGCGGAAGTACCGGCAGAGCACGGAACAGGTGAGCATCTGCGGGCAGGGGCACGGTTCATACCCGTCGTCCAGCAGGAGGCAGTTGCCGCCGTTGCAGTTGGCGCACAGGGACCGGATCAGCCGTCTGGCCCGGCGTAGCTGGGCCTCGGTCATACGGGGCGGGTCATTCATGGCCGAACTCCAGCCGGAAGCTGGCCCGCATCCCGTCGTCCGTGAGCAGCACAGTGGCCGCATAGGTCTTTCCCGTCTTTTCCGACCACAGGCCGGAGACCTGGGCGCGCCCGTCCTTCAGCAGCGCGGCAACGATGGACTTGGTGGGCTTTTTCTTTTTGTTCTCCCACCACTTGCTGTCCTTCCAGATAGCGAAGCCGCAGGCACGGTCCTCACAGAAAAAGCCCTTCCTGCCCTCGGTGACGGTTCCGCCGCACCGGGGACAGCGGCCCACAGTTTCGCGGGCGGCAGGTCTCCACCAGCTCCCGCAGCATGGCGGCGATCTCGTCCATGAAGTCTCCGGGGGCCAGGGTCCCGCGCTCCACCTCTTTCAGCCGATGCTCCCACTCGGCGGTGAGCGTGGGGGACTGTAACTGCTCCGGCAGCACCGTGATGAGGGCCGTTCCCAGGGGCGTGGGCAGGAGAGAGACTGTTTTCTTTGCTTTTTTCCGCTCTACGAAACCAGCGGACACCAGCTTTTCCAGAATGGTGGCGCGGGTGGCCGGTGTGCCGATGCCCTGCCTCTCGGCATCTTCCGGCATATCCTCCTTGCCCGCCGTCTCCATGGCGGAGAGCAGGGAATCCTCCGTGTGGTGCTTGGGCGGCGTGGTCTTACCCGTCTTGATCTTGGCGGCGGCCACCGGCAGCGTCTGTCCTTCCGTCAGTCTGTCCGGCCCTGTCCCCACCTCCGCGTCCGCCGTCTGCGCGTGCACCTTCCAGCCGGGGGACAGGACTTCCTTCCATTTGGCGGTGTAAGGGTCCCCAGCACACAGCGCCGTGATGCAGGTCTCCGCAGAGCGGCAAGGCGGGCAGACGGCCCGGAGCAGGCCCAAAGACACCAGCCGCAGTATCTCACGCTCCCCAATGGGCAGGGCCTCCAGGTCCGCCCTGCCCGCGCTGGCCGTGGGCACCACGGCATAGTGGTCGCTGACCCTGGCGCTGTCGCAGACCTGTCCGGCCAGCACCGTCTCCGGCGCGGCCACACCGCAGATGCTGGCAGCCGCCTCGACCAGCGCCGGGACGCCCGCCTCCATATCGTCCGTCAGATACCGGCTGTCTGTCCGGGGGTAAGTAGAGAACTTTTTGTCGTAGAGGGCTTGTAGGTAGTCTAAAGTCTGCTGGGCGGTGTAGCCCAGGGTGCGGTTGGCCTCCCGCTGGAGGGTGGTCAGATCAAAGAGGGCGGGCGGTTTTTCTGTTTTCTCCCGCCGTTCCACGGCTTGGACCGTCGCTGTGCTGCCCTGGCACCGGGCGGCGGCCTCTTGCGCCTCCTTCTTGCTGGGCTTTCGTTCCCCGGCCAGGGTGAGGCCGCCGCAGTCCAGCTCCACGGTGTAGAATGTCTCCGGCTGGAACGCGGCGATCTCCACCTCCCGCTGGACCACCAGCGCCAGCGTGGGGGAGACCACGCGGCCAATGTTCAGGGTACAGCCATAGAGCAGGGAGAACAGCCGGGTGGCGTTGATGCCCACCAGCCAGTCCGCCTTGGACCGGCAGAGGGCGGCCTGATGCAGCCCGTCATACTCCCGTCCGGGACGCAGATGGGCAAAGCCCTCCCGGATAGCCTCGTCCTCCATGGAGGAAATCCACAGCCGGGAGATGGGCTTGGAGCAGCCTGCCAGGGCATAGACCGTGCGAAAAATCAGCTCCCCCTCGCGGCCCGCGTCACAGGCGTTGACCACCTCGGTCACGTCCTCCCGCCGCAGCAGGGTCCGCAGGGTGTCGAACTGGTCCCGCTTGTCCGGGCTGATAGTAAACCGCCACCTCTCCGGCAGAATGGGCAGGTCCTCCTTCCGCCATTTGGCGTAGGCCGGGTCATACGCAGCGGCGTCCGCCAGCTCCGCCAGATGCCCCACGCACCAGCTCACCAGCCAGCCGCCGCCCTCCAGATACCCCTCCCGGCGCTGTCCAGCCCCCAGCACAACGGCCAGACTTTGGGCCACCGATGGCTTTTCCGCAATTACCAAACGCATAATTTCACTTCCTTCCGCATTTTTCTATTCCTTCTTTCAGTTTTATCGTGTATAATAATGGTACAAGGAGGTGCTGAAATGATCCGAACAATCTCAGATGCACAGTCTGCCCTTACGCCCGTTTTTGACCGCTACGGCATTTCTCGCGCCGTCCTGTTTGGTTCGGTTGCCAAGGGAACGGCGACGCAGAAAAGCGACCTAGATATTCTGGTGGACAGCAAACTGCGGGGCCTGAAGTTTGTGGGCTTTATGGAGGCCGTCCGGCAGGCCGTGGGGATGCCTGTGGATGTGTTCGACGTGTCTCACATTGAACATGGTTCGCTGATTGACCGTGAAATCCAATCCACCGGAGTAACGATTTATGAGAAATGAAATCATCGTCCAGAAGATGGCCGGATATGCCGCCAAGGTGATCGACTACTGCAAGGGGTACACCTATGAGAGCTTCGCGGCAGATACCAAGCTGGTGGAGGCTTGCGTGTTCAACCTCAGTCAGCTCGGAGAGCTGTGCCATGTGGCCGACGATGCGTTTACCGCCGCACATCCTGAAATCCCGTGGAGGGAGATGTACGGCTTGCGCAACCGCATTGTCCATGACTATGAGGGCGTCAACCTGATGCTCGTATGGGAGATCATCACAGAGGATTTGCCGGAACTGGAACAGGTTTTGCAGTCCATTCAATAGGAAATCCAGGAGACGGCCCGCCAAACGGCGGGCCCGTCTTTTTATGCCCTGGCCGGAAGATGCTGCATGACGCCCCGGTGACAGGGCAGGACGCAGACCTCCCCGAACCGCTTGCAGCCGTGGCAGGGGTGCCCTTTGGGGGCAGGAGCAGGACGGGACGGACGCGGCCTGTGCGGGCCCTGCATCATCGTCCGCTCATAGGGATTGTTGGTAAAGCATCTCACAGTTCCTCATCCTCCGTCTCCGGCTTGTCCAGCTCCACGTCGGCGTCCCCCTCGTCCTCGCCGTAGTCGTAATCGTCCAGATCGGCGCTGCCCCTGGTGCTGGCCTGTTTGCCCTTGACCAGCTTGAAGTAGGCCAGCGCCCCACCGCCGCCCAGCAGGACCAGGACGACCAGCAGCACGGCGGGGTTCAGGCCGCCCGCCTCTTTCTCCGGCTCCGGCGTCTCCTCCGGTTCCGGGGTGGGTTCCGGCTCCGGCTCCTTTCCCGCGCACTCGGTCATGTTGACCGCACACACCGGGCAGGCGGTGTTGACCGCACCAGCCGCGCACTTCTCCGTGCAGGAACAGGCGGCAGGTTCCCCGTCCTCCATGAGCGCCAGCAGGTCGGCCTCATCCACGGCGTTCAGGAAATAGACGGTGTTCTCACCGTCCGCCGCCCGGTCTACAATAATATAAAAGGTATTGCCGCCCTTGGTCTGGACGATGATAAACTGCTTATCCCCGGCGGCCTCGCCCTCAATGTCGTCCACGATGGTCAGGTTGCCCTCCGGGGTCAGGGGCTCCGGCTCCACGCCCCAGGTAACGGGTTCCTCCGAAGTTACTTCCTCCGGGTCCTCGGCGTAGGCGAAAGCGGCAGGGGTCAGGGCGGTGCAGCACAGCATCACGGCCAGCAGGCTGGTGAACAGACGGGTTTTAAGTTTCCTCATGGTCGGCATCCTCCTTTTCCGCAGGGGCGGCAGACAACGGCCCGGACGGACGGGCCGCCTGCATGAGCGCGGCCAGCTCGTCCGGCGTCACGCCCATGCGCCGGACAATACCCACAATGTCCAGGTTTTCCAGCTCCGCCACCTGTTTGTCGATCTCGTCGTTGCGGGCGTTGAGCTTGGCGATCTTCTCGCTGTTTTTCTCCCGCTCCGCCAGCAGTTTTGTAATTTTCGGGTTCAATGAAAACACTCCTCTCAGGGCAGGCGGCCATAGCAATATAGGTGCTCCTGCCAGTAGCTTGTATTCAGGTTTGCATAAGAGATCGGGGACCCACAGTGGATCATCATGCCATTCCCCACATAGATGCCACAGTGAGAGGCCCCCGGCGTGTCATAGGTCCCCTTGAAGAACACCAGATCGCCCGGTTTGGCGTTGGCGGCGGTGACGGGGGTGCAGATGTTGCACAGGCCCTGCGCCCCCAGCCGCCCCACGTCCCAGCCGCTGTGATTGATGACCCAGCTCACAAAGCCGGAACAGTCAAAGGACGTGGCCGGGGAGCTCCCGCCCCACACATAGGGGTAGCCCAGGTATTTCTCCGCCTCCTCCAGCATGGCGGCAAACTGCTCGTCCTCCAATGCCTCCGGGGGCACATCGTAGTCCAGGTAGTCCTCCTTTTGGGAGGCGTTGGGGTACTGGCTCTGCGGGAACAGGTCCGGGCGGTTGCCCAGGGTCGCCATATAAACGGCATACATGGAAAGCTGCTCCTCGCCCATGATGTAGACCGGCAGGTGGGACAGGTCTGTGTTTTCCAAGGTCACATAGCAGATGTACCAGGAGTAGGGGTCCCCCTCGCTGTCATACCGGGTCTCCACCACGACGCGCTCGGTGAGGATGTACTGCTTCTCAAAGAGCATATCCAGCGTCCCTTGCACCTCGTCCAGCGTCCACTCCCTCTGATGGTAGGCGGTGAGGATGGAAATGAGCACATAGGGGTCATGCCCGATCTCGTCCAGGTCAAAGTGGTATTCGTCGTAGGAATGGGCGCTCTCGTAGGTGTCCAGATAGTCTTGCAGCTCCGCCTCCATCCCGGCATAGGCGTCCTCCGCGCCCAGCATGGCCTCGTCGGTGGAGGGATAGGTGGTCCCGGCAACGCCGGACATGCCGCCCTGCACCAGCACAGAGCAGGAGGACATGCAGTTGAGGAAGAACGCGACAGCCAGAAACAGGCCCGCAGCAACCAGGAAGCCCTTTTTGTGTCTCCGGGCAAAGTCCGCCGCCTGACGGCTCTTTTTCGCCGCCGTCTTTGCAGACCGGGCCGTGTTCGTAGTGGTCTGGCCCACAGTGGCGGCGGTCTGCCCGGTGCGGCGGGCGGCGGCATACTGCCGCTTGATGGCCTGCTTCTGCTGCCAGCGGGAAAGCGGGTTGCTGGAAAGGACGGGGTTCTCTTGCAGGCTCTTTTGGTACAGGGCATTGACGTTGGCCTTTCCCAGCTTCCGCTCCGCCGCAGCCGCCTTCCGGTAGGGACGCAGCTTGTGGGAGCGATACCCAGCCCGGACCAGACGCCCGGCGCTCTCTGCCGCCTTCTCTGTCTTATGGGCGCTCTCCAGTCCCACGTTGTCCGCCTCACTCTGCCGGACCTCCCGATGCACCGCGCCCAGCGCCGTATCTGCCGGGGCATCCCGCAGCGTGTGTTGGAGCTTGGAGGGCGGCTTCTTGGCCTCAAACTGTAAGCGCACCGTGACGGTCCCGGTCTCCGGGTCCACGGTGCGCTGCTTGACTTTCCGCTTGGGGACCTTCGCCTGGGCCTTATCCGCCCTGGCCGCCGCCCGGTCTGCCTTGCGGATGGTTTTTTCAAGGGCGGGGCTTTCCTGCTCCTCTTTCGTAAACTGCAAGCGCGGCTCCCGTCTCAACCGGACACCTCCTGGGGCTTCGTGGTCATAATTTTGTAAAGCTCCGTGTCCTTGGGAAAGCGGTCTATAAAGGGCAGAATGACGTTGCCGTAGAACAGCAGGCCCTCGCCCTCGCCGGAGTGGGTCACATAGGAGAGCTGATGAGGGCTGATGTTGAGGTGCTTGGCTAAAATCTGCCGGTCTCCCGCCGCCTGATTGAGCATGTAAATGAAGTCCGAGTTCTCAAAGATATTCTCGACCTCCCGGCTGCTCAAAAGGTTCTTGACATTCTGCGTGATGCCGGTGGGAATACCGCCCCATTTTCGGAACCGCGCCCAAATCTCCACAGAATACGCGGCGGTCTGCTCCTCCGCCAAAAGCAGATGGAACTCATCCATATAGTAACGGGTGTATTTCCCCGCAGAGCGGTTTTCCGTCACGCGCCCCCAAACCTGGTCCTGGACAATGAGCATCCCCAGCTTTTTGAGCTGCTTGCCAAGGCCCTTGATGTCGTAGCAGACGATCCGGTTGTTTACATCTACATTCGTTCTGTGATTGAATACATTGAGGGACCCCGACACATAAATCTCCAGCGCCGTGGCGATGCGGTGGGCTTCCCGTTCCTCCTGGTCCAGCAGGCATTGGTACAGGTCGCCCAGGATGGGGATATTTTCGGGCTTTGGGTCGTTCAAGTAGGGCTGGTAAATGATGCGTACACAGCGGTCAATCACCGTTTTTTCCACGGGTTCAAGCCCGTCTCGATTGCCCACGATCAGCTCACACAGGGAGAGGATGAAGTCCGCTTTCAGCGACAGGGGGTTATCATCGTCGGAGTAGTTCAGGTTAATATCCATGGGATTGATATAATCCGTGCTGGTGGGAGCAATACGGATCACCTGACCGTCCAATCGCTCGACCAGGGGAAAATATTCGCCTTCCGGGTCACAGATGAAAATATCATCTGAGGTGAGTAGAAATGCGTTGGTGATCTCGCGCTTGGCGGAGAAGGACTTGCCGCTGTTGTGGACGATGAGCCCGTTTTCCAGCAGGAAGTTGAGGTGCTGAGGCACGGATAGGTCATAGACCGGGACCTTCTCCGCCAGCGTCAGAAAGGACACCCGTACAGCCACATGGCCGCCGCTGAGATGCTGGCCCTCCCGGATATGTCCGGCCTCCACGAACCGGCCAGCCGCGTCCATGATGAGGTGGGTGTCCGTACAGCGCAGAGTGGTCCCGTCCTCCAGCTCAATCACCTTCAGCTCGTCCGCGTACTTCTCAATGCGAATATCCCTGGCACGGGCCGCCACGATTTTGCCGGTGCGCTCGTCATAGGCTTGCACCATGGCCTCCGTCACGCCTTGGTTCACCAGCTCCGCAAAACTCACGGCGGAACCGTTCGCCAGCCGGACGCGGGTATCGCCGGTGAAGCAGCCGGGGGTGCCGAGAATGAGGCCGTTGGGGTTTTTGAGCAGCTTCCGGTCCACCATGATAAGGTTGTTGGACAGGGCGTTGATGCCGTAGTACAGGGCTTCCGGGCTGGTCTGGAACAGCTCCTGCGTGGTAAAGGGCACAAAAATAGCGGTGCTGGACGAGGTAAGCCCCCGCTGTATCTCCACCTGATTGAGACCCAGGGGCAGGCAGCTCATCAGCCCTTCCTCTGGCTGAAGGTCCAGCGGCACCAGACGGCAGTTGTGCTTCTGCGCGATGGAACCGGCCTGGAACATGTTGTCGTCCAGTTGTTTTCGGCTCTCCGCCGTGTTCATCAGCAGGAACGTCACCAGGAACATGCGCTCATTCCGGCTCTGGAGGTCTTGCAGCAGCTTCTTGGCCTCCTCGCCGTAGGTGGCAAGGTCCGAGGGGATGATATCCATGTCATACCCGGCCCGGACCGCTTTTTTCTGTTCCTCGATCTTGGTGCGGTCCAGGTCGGTGATCTTGCGCTTGATGGTCTTGATGGCGCTGACCTGATCCACAGACTGGACGTGCATGGACACCACAAGACTGGACTCCATATCCAGAAAATCCGCCAGAATACGGTCATTCAGCTCCGGGGCCAGAATTTGGAGGAAGGACACCGCGCCAAACTTCCGGCCCATGCGGAAGGTCTTGCCGCCCGGAAATTCCAGGGGCGCGGGGGCAATGAAGTCTTTGGTAGATAGGCCGGAGGGGGCCAGCCAGTCCCAGGAAAAGCGAAACGGTTCCGGCTCGTCCATGTGGAAGATGCTGTGCAGCAGATGCAGGCGCCCCGTGCCGTTGAGGGGCGCGGCGGACACGCCCAGCCGCTTGAAGTGGTTGAGCAGATCTGTCTCGATGCGCTCCAGCCGGGGCTTGGCCGCCTGGACACTCTCCGCGTCGATGCCGAAGGTGAGATACTTGGTCTTGACCAGGCCGTTATTCCCTCTGGCAAGCTGGTTTTGCAGCATTTCCGTGTACTCCGCCCGGATGCTGTCAAAATCGTCTCCCTGGGGCGGGATCACGATACGCTTCTCATAGCTCTCCCTGGTGGCGGCCAGATTGAGGAAGGAAAACTGGAAACGGATGGAGCTGTCAAAATAGTTCAGGAAATCACACCATCCCTCGAAGATGGCCGCCTTGTCCTCATTCTGACTGAGCTGGTAATTGATGTCCTGAAACTGTACCGTCTTGGTGTAGTAGGTGTCCGTGACCCGGCAAACGCCGTCCGGCCACATACGTTGATACGGGATGCTGTCCTGGGCGGACAGCTCCTTTTTATCGGTCCGGGCCGCCCTGCGGATGGCCGCGTCGATCTCCCGGCGCTCGGCGCGGGTCAGCCTGCGGCGGCCTTTTCCCGGCGCGTCCTTGGCGGGCGTCTGCTTTTTTGCCTTGAACAATGCGATACACCTCCCAGTCTAATTGGTCCTGCCGCGCAAGGGCGGCGTAAAAGTTGTTGGTCTTATAGGGGCGCTTTTTGGGGCGCAGGAAGTACAGGCGGACAAACTGCCGAACCACCTTTTCCAGCGGCTGGCCGTTGCGCTCGTACATCGCCAGAAAGAAAAACGGAAGCATGGTGAGCACCATCACCAGAGCGGCGGTGCTGGTGCCCAGGCTGCCCCGGAGGAAAAAGAACAGCGGAACGCCGATGAGCGCGCCGCCGCCAAAGCAGATCAGTTGCCGCTTTGTCAGGTTGAAAGCGACCTTCGTTTTAACTTTTGTCAGGTCCTTGGGGACCGGAACATAGGCCATAAAATCACCCTTTCCATTGGTCAATGGGCATTGAATACGGAACGGGCCATGCTGCCCGTCTTAAAGAGCGTGAAGCACAACAGCACCGTGTAGCCCATGCACGTCCAGATGGCATAGCTCACATCACCGTCCAGGGCAATGTTCTGCACCAATACCGCGTAGATGGCAACACATACAATGATAAGGAACGCTTGGAAGCCCAGGGCAAACAGGCTGCGCAGGTAGTTTTGACCCATCTGGCCCCACTCGTGGTTCATCATAGTTGCCATGGGGACAGGGGCCAAAGACGTGACCAAATATATCTCAATCATTCTCCCGAATGTAATAATGAAAATGCAGATCACCAGCGCCCACATGGTCATGCCCACAAAGAGGGATTGGAACCACAGGCCGAACAGTGGCCCCAGGTCCATCTCCATCAAACGGGCCTCCAGGTCTGCGGTCACGCTGGATATGTCGATGGCGGCGTCTCCTATAATAACGCCGGAGGCGTTATTCACCACACCCTGCGCCAAGTCAAAGACCCCCATCACAATGTCCCAGGTGTTGGTGACGATGAGGATTGCGCAGGCGGATTTGAAAATCCACTTGAAGAACACCGCGCTTTCAATGTCGTGAAAGTTATTCTTATCTACAATGAGCTGGATCAGCTCCAGCGTCATCACAAAGGCCAGAATCACCCCGGCTATGGGCACCATGACCGTCTCCGAAAGGTTCTGGATCATGCTGAAAATATCGCCGTTCCACGCCTGGGGGGTAAGTCCGACCTGCTCGGAGACCTCACCGACCTTCTGATTGACCGCATCAAACATGCCGGTCAGGTTGCCCATGATGCCACTGACCAGGATTTCCTTCAGCCAGTCAGTGAGGCCCTGTATAATAAAATCCAAGGGTAGGCACCTCCTATCACACCGTCAGGGTCAAGGGGGGCCGCACCCGGTCTCCTGGCCGGGTGCGGCCTCTCTTTGCCCTATCAGGTGGTAAAGAGGCCGGAGAGCAGGGGCACCAGCACCATGCCAACGATGGCGACACCCGCGCCCGCCATGAGCTGCTTCATGCCTTGTGATTTCGCGCCGGGGTTGTCATTACCATAACCTTCCAAAAGGTTAATCACGCCCCACACACCAAGGCCAGCGCCCAGGGCGATCACCAGGGTCTGGAGCACTTCGATTGCGCTGTTGAAAAAATCCATATAGTACCTCCGAAAATTCAAAAGATTTTAGAAGGTACACACTTTCCTCCTTTTGCGGAATAGGCCGCTCCGCCTACGCGGTGGCGGCCTCCTCGTCCGTCAGGTCTACCTCGTACACGTCGTAGACCTCCTCAGCTTTTGGCTTCAGCCGGACGGACAGGAAACGCTCTATGTCAAAGGCGTTTCGCTTGTCGCTGTCCGACAGATACTTGTAGTTGGGGTGCTTCGTGATGTCGTACTTGTCCGACAGGAAGGGCCGGACGCCGCGCAGTTGCAGGATGCACTTGCCGCCGTCCAGGACCGCCAGCTCGTCCACGCTGGCAAGCTCCTTGCCCAGCTTCTGATAATTCAGGGTGTGGGAGGTCTCCCGGCCCCGGCTCTCGCCGGTATTGTAGGTATCTATGGTCTCCTTGCCCAGCGCGGCGGACAGCTCCTTGAGTGTGGTGGGTTCCGAACCGCCCAAAAACAGCCGGGCGTCCATATTTCCCACAATCGTGTCCGCATGGTCCCGGTACAGGGCTTTAAGCTGAGACTGCGCCTGGAGGACCAGACATGCCGAAATCTCTCTGCTTCGGATCGTTGCGACCAGTTTCTCAAGCCGGGGAATTTGCCCGATGTTCGCGGCCTCGTCAATGAGGCACCGGACATGGATGGGCAGCCGTCCGCCGTACACATCGTCCGCTTTCTCGCACAGCAGGTTGAATAGCTGGGTGTAGGCCATGCTGATTAAGAAATTAAAGGTGTCGTCCGTGTCGCTCATTATGAAGAACAGGGCGGTCTTGCGGTCTCCCAGTGTGTCCAGCTCCAGCTCGTCATAGGCGGTCAGCTCCCGCAGCTCGCCGATGTCAAATGGGGCCAGCCGTGCGCCGCAGCTCACCAGTATGCTCTTGGCAGTTTTGCCAGAGACGAAAAGTCAAGGACTTTTTCATCAAATTCAAAAAGAAGTCACATTTTGCGGACTTCTTCACGGAGCATACGCTTGATTTTGTCCTCCATCGTCTCCTTGGCGGTCTCGCTGAAATGGACACGGACGATATAGGTGGTCTTGCCAATCTGCTTTCTGACAGTCGGGCAAGTGGCGGTGTTGGTTGCGGTATTGTTCATTCAAAATCCTCCTGTAAATGAAAAAGTGCCCGGTAACTATTCATCATCGGGCGGTGTGGTATGAGGGAACAAGGCAAGGCGGCAACATTAAGGTATCTATAAAAACCTTGCCGTCTTTGCCACGCTTGCCGTGTTCCTGTTGTCAGTCTCGGAGATAGCAGACCCATGCTGTGCCGTCTTTCTCGGTCACAAGTCTGTCCCCGATACGGCTCTTTGCCGTTCTCATGGTGCGTGAGGAAATCCCACGCTCATTGACTGCCTTTTCCAGCTCTGCACTCGGCATACGCTTTCCGTTTGCAAGCAATTCCAGAATGAGCATTTGCGCCTGTGCGGTCTTGCTCTCGGTCTTTGCGGTGTCTGTCCCGGCAAGAAGCTCGTCAGCGGTAATGTCATAAGCCCCTATCCACTCAAAGCCTTTCTCGTCTCCCAGAGAAAAGGCAAGGGACTGTCCGGGCGGCGCAAGGGAGCTTTTCTCATGGATAAGCACCCTCGTTGTGGGACTGTCCTTCAGCTTGCCGATAAAGAGCAGACTGCGGACTGCCGCCGTAATGTCGATAGACCCTAATCCCCGGTAGGTGCTTTGCGTTCCTGCGGCTTTGTTCAGGTGTCCAATCAGCACGATAGCGCACCCGGTAGCCTGTGCAATGTCTCCCAGACTGCGGAATATCGGGCGCACCTCGTTTGCTCTGTTCATGTCCACATCTGCGCCCAGAAACGCCTGTACCGGGTCAATGATAACAAGCCTTGCGTTGTTCTCCCGGATTGCCCTTGCTATGCGCTCATCGGCAAGGGTCAGCGGTGTGTCCCTATCGTCAATGACAAGCACTCGTTCAAGGTCTGCGTCAGCTTCCATCAGCCGGGGCTTAACGGTATCGCCCAAACCGTCCTCGGCGGTCTGATAGATGATATTAAAAGGCTCAATTGTTTCCATACCGGGCAAGGGCTTTCGGTTGGTGCAAGCCGCCGCAAGACGCATGGCAAAGTAGGTCTTTCCCTCGCCGGGGTTGCCCTGTATGATCGTCAGCTTTCCAAAGGGGATATACGGAAACCATAGCCAATCCACGCTCGTCAGCTCCACATCTGCCATACGGAGCATGGGGACAGGCTGGGCGGTGGGCAGCTCTCGTAGCGTGATTGTTTCCGCTATAAATTTGCGGCTGGGAATGTCCCCTTGCTGACGGAGAACATCGTTCCAGTCTTTCCTTGCCGGGACAAGGCGAATGACGGCGATCTCGCTGGGAATGGACTGTGCCAGTCGGGTACAGGCTTCGCTTCCTGCGGTGTCGCTGTCAAGGCAGAGGAACACTTTTTGGGTGTCCTTGCGTTCAGAAAGAAAACGGTCAAGAGCTTTGCCCGAAACGCCGCCCAGGGCAAGATAATTTCTTTTCTGCCAGTCCTGCGGATAAAGGCAGATGAATGATAACAGGTCAATCGGTGCTTCAAAGACAAAGAGCTGGTTGCCGTTTCCCTCATAGCGGAACGGATAGGACTTGTCAGACCCGGCAATGTCCTGTCTGAATGGGTCTGCCGTTCCTCGCACATGGGCGTATCTCGGCGTACCGCTTCGGTCTCTGCCGACAAACACAACATTGTGCCGCTTTGCTTCCTCGTAAATATCCCCGGAAAGAAGAAAAGCCTCAACAAGCGTTTTGTTGAGACCTCGGCTTTCGCAAAGAAATTGAATTGCTCTGTCGGCTGTTCTGTTGTGCAAGGGCAAGTGAAACGCTGTGGGCGGTGTTGTGCTGGCTTCGGTCTGCCCCTCGCCGCTTTCGCCGGTCAGGAGCTGGACAGCTTCGGGAAAGGACTTGCCGTAAAACTCCATGACAAAATCAATGGGATAGCCGCCCTTGCTCTGGCTGTGGCGAAACCACTTGTTTCCCCGGACGGTCAGGCTGTCATGTTCTTTCCAGCGGTATTCTCGTCCGCTTTTGATAAGCGTCTCTCCCTGTGTACGGAGAAAATCTTCCAGACTGACGGCGTTCGCCCGATCAATCTGTGGTTGGGTGTAATTCATCGGGATATATCCTCCTTTTTGTGTCGTGTTTGGGGTCGATTTTGGAGCATTTGTTCCTCTGTACGCTCGTTAAATCGGGCGGCAGTATCTACACATGACTTGGCCTTCCAAAGACGGTGTAAATCGTCTCTGACGGTCTTAAACTCGCCATAGGTGGTGTTGTGCGCCTGTTCCAGCTCGTCATACTCTTCGGTCAGCTTTTTCATATCCACCTTGCCGTCCGGGAATTCTCCGGTCAGCTTGCGTCTGGCGGCGTAGAACTGTTTCAGTTCCGTTTCATGCTCTGCCTTGTACTTGGCTCTGGGCTTCTCAAACTTGATTTTCTGCAAGCCGTCATAGACAGGCTTCAAGCTCTGGAAAGCAGCAGAGCTGTCATAGAGCCGCTTAATCGCTTTCATTCGAGCGGTCTGTTCGTCCAGCGTTTTCTTCAAGCTCTCTGTGGCAGCACTGTGTTCGCTGACACGGTGTTCCAAATCCTCAAGGGAGTAAATCCCGTTTGCCCGGAGATAATTGAAAGTCTCATTCATCTCCTTTAGATTGCTGACCTTGTCTTTCTGCGAATACGCCCCGGCTCTGCGCTGGGTGTAATAGGCGTTCAGCAGAGAAACAAGGTCGGGTGCCTGCGGCTTGGCAATCTCCGCTTTTGCTTCGGCAATCCAATCGAACAGGAGAGCGATTTTCTTCTTGATGTCCCGGATAACGGCATTGGTTGCCTTGATCCAGCGGTTGAACTCGCCTTTCTCGGTGCGTATGCCTTTCTTCTCCATTGCCCGGACGGTTGCGCCCTCGTGGACGGTGGGAAGAAGCTCCACGCCCTGACGCTCATAGCTTCGGTGGTCGATACGAACGTCAAGCCCCTTTTCCGCAAACTTGCCATTGCATAGCTCCGCCCATGTCTGCCGCCAGTATTCCAGCGTTTCGGGACTGCCCCAGTCGGTAGTGGGAACGGCGTTGAACACAAACTTTCCGTTTGCGTCTCGAATACGGTTGCCGTCCTCGTCCAGCTCATACACCCGGCGTTGCTTTAGCCCCCATTTGCCGTTCTGCTCGATGGGGCGGATAGGGCAAAGCACATGAAAATGTGGATTGGGTATGCCGCCGTCCTCACGGTCTGGCTGGTGTACGGCGAAGTCAACCACCATGCCCCGGCTCACAAAGTTCTCCAACAAAAATTGCCTTGCAAGAGCGATGTTTTCCTCAAGGGAAAATTCATTCTGCAAGGCAATGTCAAAGCTGTATGCAAGCTGGGCGTTCTTTCCACGCTCGGCTTTTTCCACGGCGTTCCATAGGGTCTGGCGGTCTGCGTATTCGGGCGGTGCATGGGACGGCAGGAGAATGTCAGAGCAGATCACGCCGCCCTTTCTGGTGTAGTCGCTGTATTCGCCGTAATACTCGCTATACAATCGCGCCCCGGCTCGGTAGGCGGCAGAAGCGATAGCGGACTGTCCTGCGCTTCGCTTAGTCTGCGTGACGCTCAGATGAAATAGTGCCATCGGCTTTCAACTCCTTTTCTCTGTTCGCTTGGTTGGTGTGAGTAATCGCCATGTGACGGACGGCTCGCTGGACTTCGGACAGAGAAAAGATGTGTTCCATCAGCTCTGTCATTTCGGTGCGTGTGAGATCTTTGAACTCCGGGGCAAGGCTCTCAATCGTGCCGCCCAGATTGCAAAGACGGTGGGTGCGCTTTTGTCTCTCGCCTTTCTCCAGATACTTCTTTCTGTTCTCCAGACGCTCCAGCTTGTGCTGTTCCTGTGCAAGCTGTGTCTCGACCTGTTCCTTTTCGGCTCGGAGCTGTTCAAGGTTTTTCGGTTTTGCCATTTTTCGTGACCTCCTTTTTTGAAAATGGGGATAAAAAAAGACCGTCAACTTTTCGCAGATTGCGACCAGTCAACGGTCAGTTTTTCGGTATTCAGTTGTTGTGTTCAGTTCGGTAAATTGAAGTTGGTCAAAGTTGTTGGCGAAGATATTCCACAACATTTCCATTCGTATCATAGAAACAGATGTTTCCTACATTGAGGGGCAGGACAATGGCGAAAGGCTTGCCACTATCAATATCAATCACCTGAATGCCGTTGCCATCATCTACTTCAAGTCGAACAATATTTTGGGTATTCATTGAGATAAATGCCCTTTCGTTATTTCCCTCAACAACAAACTCTGCAATGTAATCATCAACCTCAACTATATCTCCACCACCACGGAAGAAATATCCAAAAGACAAGCCAGGGCGATTTACATAGACAGAAAAAGTGTGGTCTGTCTTGTCCTGTGGGTAAGAAATAAATGCAGCCATTGTGTCGGAAATGCTTCCATCAACAATCCAATCATCCAAAATTTTTTGAGATTGGCGAATGTCTGCTTCTAAACTGTTTGCGGTTTTACCAATGTCATTGTTTGCATAAAGGAAACCGAAAACCAACACACAAGCCAAAATAACACCCAAGAGGATTATGGGTAATTTCTTTTTCATAGAATCACACTCCTTTATCAAATTAAGATTCTTGATTTTCAAACTTGCTGGCGGCGAACGGTTTGTCAAAACCGTTTGCGGACGGCAAGTCCACAGGGGATAGCCGCTTTAGCGGCGCAAGGGGGTGTAGCCACCTTGACGGAACGAAGTGACGCAACATTCTCGGTCATGCAGTTTTCTTCTGCTGACGGAGAATGAAGCTCCGCAGGACGCACTACTCTCGACAGAGAGTATAGAAGTGCGCCCTTTAGTTCCTAAAGGGGTTTTATCAGTGCGACAAACTGAAATTTTACGATTTTTTGTTTTTCAAAAAGTCAATAGTTCTTTTCACGATAAATACGATACATATCAAACCTGCAATCCCACAAACAATAGAGTCCTTTAAGTCTGCAAATCCTCCTGTGTACTGCATTGCATAATAATAAACCGTCCATATCAGTATCAATACGAACACACTAATACTTAACCAATAAGACTTTTTCTTCATCTAATTTTCCTCACATTGAACTTCCGATTTGTTGCTCAATTTCGTATTCAAATTATACCATAAAACTTGTGAACAATTCTACCGCAACTTTGGACTATATGAGAAAAGTCCGAACAGTTTTCTGCCCGGACTTCCTCGCTCAATTATAAATCAACTCTGCTTTCACAACTTCCTCTGCCTGCGCCTTGCAAGCGTTCATCTGCCGCACCCATTCCATTTGGTTTTCAGCTTTCAGTTGCTCGGTCACGCCGTTTTGCTCTGCCAGTGACCGCACGATCAGCTCCATGCGGTTTCGTGCCGCTTCGTCAATCTCGGCGCAATGCTCAAAGAGCTTGTCGGATAGTACCAGCTCATTGAACAGTATCGGACGGTGCATTTTCAGATACGCCTTGCGAAGTCTGCCGTAGTGTCCGAGGGGCTTGGTCTTGCGGATAACGATGTTCGGGATAAGATAATCTCCGTTCTGTGTGTAAGCGATATTCATGCTGTTTGTACTCCTTTCATCGGCTCTCTCTGCGGTAAACTGCTGACAGGGACGAACACGCCCTTTGCAATGTCCTCCGCACGAATGGCGGCTTTCTTAGCTTCAATTTCTGCCTTTTTCCGCTTCTTGATTTTGTCCTCGTATCGCTTCTGCGCTCCGCTGGCTTTCCGCTTCAAGTAGTTCTGATGAAGCCTGTCCTTGCGTTCCTCACGCTTGCGGATTTCCTCTAATTCCTCCGGGGTAAGCTCCACTTCGCCAAACGCAGGGGGAACGAAACGACCCACGAAATTGAAGTAAATCTCGACCTCCTGTGTGGTCTGAATACTGCCCTTGCGGTCACGCTCATGCACAAGGATTTTCTCAATAAACTCATTGAGCATGGCAATCGTCAGTTTGTCGAAGTTCTCATACTTGTCAATCAGAGCGATAAAACGGTCAGCGTCCTTTTCGTGCTTCTCGTAGCTCTTGATAGCCTTTTCCAGATCGGAGATTTCAACGGTAAGCTCGGACTGTTCCTTTTCGTATTGAGCGTCCAGAGTGGCGTATCTGCTGTCGGACAGCTTTCCTAAAATGTTGTCCTCATAGATTTTGCAGAGCAGGACTTCCAGCTCGGAAACTCTCTGCTTTGCGGTGGCAAGGCGTGTCCGCTGTTTCTTGACCTCTGCCGTCTGCTGGCTGGACTGCGCTTCCTGCACCACACGGACAAACTCGGCTCGGTCATGCTTCGCATACTCGGCAATAGCTTTGAGCATTTCGGAAACAAGGGACAGTACCACATCTTCATTGATACGGTGCTGTGTCGTGCAGAGCTTTCCAACTGGGACTTTGCTGTATTGGGAACAGGTATATTGAGAAATACGCTTGCCGTTGTTGGTACGGTGGACATACATCTTGCCGCCGCAATCGGCACAATAAAGCAAGCCTGTGAGGGGAGCTGCTTCGCCCCAGCCGTCCGGGTAGCGTCTGACATTCCCACGGATTTTCTGCACAAGGTCAAAGGTCTGCTGGTCAATGATAGCTTCATGGGTATTCTCGAAAATTGTCCATTCGTCCTCCGGGACATAATGGCTTTTCTTGTCCTTGAAGTGCTTTCGGGTCTTGAAGTTGATGGTGTGTCCCAGATATTCACGCTTTTCAAGAATGTTGCAGATGGTGGAAGAACCCCAGCCGTACACATCTTTGAAGGTCTTATTTTTGTTCACGCCCTCGCCGTGCCGGGCAAGGTAAGCGGACGGAATGAGGACTTTTTCTTCTTTCAGCTTGCTGGCGATCTGATACGGACCGTAGCCGTCAATCGTCATGGCAAAGATGCGCTTGACCACATCAGCGGCTTCGGGGTCAACCAACCATTGGTCTCTGGCTTCGTTCCAGAGATAGCCGTAAATGACCGTGCCTGTGAGGTGCTTGCCGGACTTGCCTTTGGACTGGAAAGTGGAACGGATTTTACGGCTGGTGTCTCTGGCGTAATACTCGTTCATAATGTTGCGGAAAGGGGTAAAATCATCGTCACCTCTGGCACTATCCACGCCGTCATTGATGGCGATAAGTCGCACGCCACGCTGACGCAGGATTTCCATAATCTGACCGACTTTCAGATAGTCACGACCCATGCGGCTCATGTCCTTGATACACAGATACTCCACATTCCCGGCTTCAACCTCTCTCATCATTGCCAAAAATCCGGGACGGTCAAAGCAGGTGCCACTAATGCCATCGTCCGTGAAATGGACAATGTTTGTAAAGCCCTGCCGTGCAGCGAACTCCTCCAACATAGCCTTTTGATTGGAAATGGAATTGCTCTCACGCTGTTGGTCATCATCTTTGCCAAAGTCATCACGGCTCAATCGTTCGTACAGAGCAGTGATTTTCTCGTTTTTTCTCATAACTTGCGCTCCTTTCTTCGGTTTTAGGTTGTGTGTTCTAAGAGACTTCCCAACCGCTTGATTAAGAAGTCTTTTAGAGCATACAACACCCGCCGCCAGCTTATATTTGGCATACTGCCGCACGGCAAAGTGGCCGGGGTCCCGTTCTTTCAGCTCGTCAAACATCAGATCAACGGCGTTCTTAAATTCCTCGTCGTCCTCCCGGACCTCCATGGCGTTTATCATCTCCAGCAGCGTGGAGAAGTTCTGCTCCTCCTCCGGGGCCTCGTAGTGGATATAGCCGATGAGTGCCGTATAAAGCAGCGTCTCGGCCTTCAGCCAGAAATCGTCCCCGGACTTTCCGCCCTCGCCCTTGGTGTTGACAATGAGGCAGTTCACCAGCTTCAAAATGTCCTTCTCTGAGTGGATGTACGAAAATGGGTTATAGTGGTGGGACTTCTTGAAATTGATGGTGTTCATGATCTTGATGCGGTAGCCCTTGCGCCGCAGCATTTTCCCGCACTCAACGACGATACTGCCCTTGGGGTCTGTGACCACGAATGAACAGGGGTATGTCTCGCTGTCGCATTGCATCAGGTTCGGCTTGAGCCAGAACCGGGTCTTACCGCTGCCGCTCCCGCCGATGATAAGGAAATTCTTATTCCGGGCTGTCTTGGGGTCCTTGGGGCGGTTGTTCATGGTGATCTGCTCGGTTTGCGTCAGAATGGTGTTATTCTCGAAAACCGGGTCCACAAAGGGCTGGATGTCCTTGGCCGTACCCCATCGGGCGCTGCCATACTCCGTGCCGTGGCGGTATTTCTTGGCGTTTTTGCCTTTGAGGTAGACAGCCAGCCGCAGGGCCGCTCCGCAGCACAGGCCCACCAACAGGTCGGAGGGGTGAAAGCTGGGGGCGGCGGATTGAAACGCGGCGGCAAAGCCGTCCATCAGATGCAGCACCTTGTCCGCAAACTCTGTCCCGGACGAAAGCCGCCATGCCTGCCCCAGCTTGGTGGCATAGAGGCCCACGAACAGGTACGGGAGATTGGGGAGGACATATTTTTTCAGGTTGACCTGTCTCACCGCTCCAGCACCTTCTTTCGTACCTTCTCCACGGTGTTCCGGGCCATATCCTTGTACTGCTCCAGCCGCTCCAGTACAGAGGGGCGGTTCTCCCGGCGCAGCTTCCGCCCCATGTACTCCTGAAAGGCGGCGGTGATGGCGTCTGCGTCGCGGCCCTTGAAGAAGATCATGTACTTGGGCGGCGATGTGCTCCGGTCCTTCTTGACCGCATAATCCACGCCGTACTTCCGGGCAATCCGCTCAAACTGCCGGATCTCCTTGTCCTGAATGTCGATATTGGAGACCCCTTGATTTTGCTGTGTGAGCTGCTTCACTGTCTGTTTCCCCCGGTGAACTACCGGCGTCTCCCGCTTCCGCCGCTTTTCCACCTTGACCTCCTTGCGGTGGGCCATGTACTTGGTGATCGCCGCTTTCAGCAGACGCCCGGTAAACTTGGTGCCGCTAACGATCAGCGTCAGGGTCTTGTTTTCCACTTCCTCCTGCATCTACTCACCTCACCTTCGCAGGAGTGGGGCGGCCCCGGTGGGACCGCCCCAGGCGGAACGCTTATCTCACTTCATGCCAGGTCTCGTCCTCCGCGCCGGTGACGATGGTATGGCCGTTGGTGGCCTCCATCAGATCGTAATAAGCCCAGTAATGGGGGTTCTGGAGGTCGCGGAAAGTGGTTAGCTCGTCCTCGTTGTGCCGGATAAAGCTCTCGTCCGCCGTGCGGCCCAGCATCCGGTTGACAATGGCTGCAACCTCGGCGCGGGTAATACAGTCTCTGCCGTGGAACAGGCCGTCCGTATAACCCACGATCCAGCCGTTCCGGGTGGCCTCCTGAATGTAGTCCGCAGCCCAGTGGGAACCGGGCACATCGGGGAAGCTGCCCCGCTTGCTGTTATAGGTCTCCAGCTCCATCCACTCGTCCAGCCGGATGCTCATCGCCACAAACTGCTCACGGGTGATGGTGGCCTCGGCATGGAACAGGCCGTCCGGGTAGCCAACTACTACGCCCAGCTTTTCCAGATAGGCCACATAGTCCGCGTACCACGCATCCCGGCGCACGTCCGGGAACCGGCTGCGCCGCAGGCCCTCCAACTCGTCCACCCGCGCTTCGGAGAGGATGCGGGCAAATACGGCGGCCGCCTCGCCCCGCGTCATATTGCGGTCCGGGCCGATGGTGCCGTCCCCATAGCCCACAAGGTAGGCAAAGTGATAGGCGGCGGGGAGCGTTACCTTGCCGTCCTTGCCGGTTTCACCGGCGGCGGTGGTGCCACCTCCATCCTCCACGGTGACAGAGACGCCGGGCTTGGCCTCGCCCTGGTTGTCCGTGACAGTGACGGTTACAGGGCCGTCCTCGTCAAAGGTAAAATCGTCCGGCAGGGTGACGGAAACCGCGCCGTCCTTGTCCACAGTGATCTCCGCGTCCTCCACGGGCTTTCCATCCTGGTCGGCCACATCCACATTGACGGTGTTGGACTTGTCCTCGTCCCCGGTGTCCGTGCCGATGATCTCACCGGCAGAGCCGGAGGCGTTGGGGACCGTGATCTGACCCTTCTTGTCGGTGTCCCTGGCCGCATGGTTGCGCTGCTCGTCGGAGACCTCCACATTCAGGCCCGTGGCGGGCTTGGCGGTGGGCAGGAGGACCGTCACCACCGTCTGGTCGTTGCCGTCCAGCAGACGGCCGTCCGGCAGCAGCACGGTAAAGGCGTCCTTTTCGCCGTCCTCACCAGCCAGCAGCGTCACCAGCGCGCCCTTTACCGGCTTTTCCGCCGTATCAGTGACGATTACAGTGTACTGGCCCACCACAGCGGTGCCGGTATCATCGGTGTAGGCGCTGTCGGCGGCGGGGACGGTCAGCTCGCCGTCCTTGTTGGTCTGTCCCTGGGCTGTGCCGCCCAGGTCGCTCTTGACAATTACGGTGACATTCTTCTGAGGAGTGGTCTCCTGGTCGGTGACGGTCACGGTGACGCGGTGGCGGCTGTCCATATCCTGGCCCTTGGGCAGAGAGGCGGTGATATTCCCGGTCCGGCCCACGCTTACCGCAGCGTCCGCAATGGGCCGTCCGGTCTCGGTGCGCTCCACCTGGACGGTCAGCGTCCAGCGGCTGCCGTCCGCGTCCTCATAGCCCACCGTAGCGTTGCCGTCCTCATTGGTAGTCCCAGAGGAACCGGGGACCGTGAGCTGGCCCGCCTTGTCCGTCTTGCCGCCGCAGTAGTTGGCGTTCTTGTCCGTGACAGAGACCGCCAGCCCCTCTACGGGGGGCTCCGGCTCCGCCAGCAGGACGGTGATGGTGGTCTGGTCGGCGTAGTCCAGCAGGCGGCGGTCCGGCAGGCGGATGGACAGGTGCTCCTCGCCGCCCAGCTCCACCGCCGCGCCGGAGACCGGGGCCTTGCTGTCGGTGTCGGTGACGATCACCAGATAGCGGCCCACCATAGCTTCGCCGTGCTCATCCGTAGTGCTGGAAGCATACAGCTTTTCCAGTTCCTCCGTCTCCAGCACCTCGCCGCAGACCGTACACTCCTTATGACGGCTGCCCGCGCTGTCCTGGTCCGGCTCCTTGTCCACGATCCACTCACTTGGCGTATGGCCCGTGGGGTTGGTGTAGGCCCCGTCGTAGGTATCGCCGCAGCGGGAACAGGTGAAGGTGGTAAAGCCCATGGCCGTGCAGGTGGGCGCGGTCACGTCCTCCTGATAGTCATGGCCCAGGGTATTTTTAATCACAGCGCCACACTTGGTACAGAGCTGGGGGGTGGTGCAGGTGGCGGCGTCGCCGGGAATATGGCCCGCAGCCGCGTCTCCTTCCAGGCGGGTCGCGCCGCAGCGGGTGCAGGTATATTCCATGATGCCCTCGCCGGTACAGGTGGCGTCGGTAACAAGCGTACCCTCGTCCCAGCTATGGCCCAGCGGCTCCGTGTAGTCCGTCACAAAGGTGGAACCGCAGCCAGCGCAGGTGTGGACGGTCTTGCCCCCGGTCTCGCAGCCTGCCGGAATGGTTTTGGCGGCATAGTCGTGGGACAGCGCCGGAGTAAGGTCGGTGATGTGCCGGTCTCCGCAGACCGCGCACTCGTTCAGGGTGTAGCCGGGGCTGGTGCAGGTGGCCGGGAGCACCTGCGTCTCATACTCATGCTCCGTCTGCGGGATGGTGCTCTCCTTGACGTTACCGCACCGCTCACAGATGTCCATGGTCTTGCCCGGCGTCTCGCAGGTGGCCTCCCGGACCACTATGCTCTGATAGGCGTGGCCCAGGGAATCCTTGTAGTTGGCCTTGGCCATCTTGCCGCACTCGGTACACATCAGGCGGTCATAGCCCAGGGCCATACAGGTGGGGGCCACGGTATCATGGCAGACAAAGTGATGCTCACAGTCCTGATTGCAGCAATCCCCATCACAATCCGGGTCCTGACAGTCGCAGTCCGGGTCTCCGCAGCCACAGCCGCAGGACCCGTCTGCCGTGGCGGTCAGGTGGACATAGGCCACGCCGTCCTCCACCATGTCGGTGTCTGCGTAGGTGTAGGTGATCTTGTAATAGACAGTGTAGTTGCCCGCCTCGGTGTAGTTGGGAGCGGAGGTCAGGGTGCAGGCGTCGGCGCTATGCCCGTACCGGATGGCAGTGGTCACGCCTGCCTCGGAGAGATCGGAGACAGTAACGGTGTGGGGCGCGCCGTCCGCCACGCCGTAGTAGTCCGCCACAACCGTTTTAGCAGCGGTGTAGGATGTTTTGGCATAGCCGCAGTCGGTACAGGCGTCCATTTCCACAAACCGCTGATGGGCCAGCTCCGGGCGGATGCTGGTTTCCATGTGGTGGCGCTCCAGCGTGGCGTCCTCCGTGTGGTAAGTGCCGTAACAGAAGCCACAATACTGGCCGCCCGTGGTGATAACACGGTGGTACTCCCAGTCTACCTGCTCAATCTCGACGCTCTCCGGCAGGTCCTCAAAGAAGTTGGCGGCACAGTCATACAGCCAGTAGACATTTTTTCCGTAGCCGTAGTCGGTTTTCGCCATGTTGCTGTTGATGGTCCCGCAGGTCTCACAGACCGCCTTGGTCCAGTGGTAGCCGGTATAATAAGCGTCCTTGCCGGGGGTACCGTCATTGACGTTACCCTTGCCGTCTCCGTCGATGGTCGTGCCGTCCGAGTATTTCACGTCCCGGTTCATGGCCGTCTCACCGTCCCTGGTGTACTCCGGGGTCCGGTAGGCCAGGAACGAGGTCTGCTGCTTGCACTCGCGGCATTGGAAAGTCTCATGGGTGATAACGGCGTTGGCATCCAGCTCATTGGTGCGGTTATTGGCCTCCTGCCAGTGTTCCGCAGGGTCGTGATAGCTGTTCTGCTGGGCGGCGGAGGCCGCAGGCACCAGGGAGACCAGCATCACGACGGCAAGGAAGCCTGCCAGCAAAGAGCGGGAACAATGGTATTTCGTGCGCATGTTCATTACCCTCCTTCGTGTGTAGATTGGTATGGGACAGAGCGGGCCGGTGCGCTAAGGCGGGACCCGCAGCCGCCGCAGCAAGCGGCGGTGGGTCAATGGCTCCGCCCCTGTCCCTTGACGGTGAGAATCCCGTCCAGCGTGGTGGCGGTGATCCGCAGGCGCTCGGCGGTGGCGATGTCGTTTTTCACCGTCTCGTCCGCCTTGCCGCCGCAGACCACCAGCACACGGGCACGCCGGAGGTAGTCGCGGGCCATGTCGATTCCGTCCTTGTGTTCCTGGGGGATACTGTCCTTCAAAAACAGCGGCAGGAACAGCAGGGGGCAGACCGGGGAAAAGCCCGCGTCATACACCTGACGGCACCAGCGGGCCGCGTTCTCGGTGTTCTCATACTCGTTCTCGCCCCAGGGGGCGGTGATGTAGGCCAGAGGTCGCTTCATGGCAAGTCCTTTCTCCCGGCTATTCCGGGCATAAATTTAGGCGGCCTGTTCAGCCGCCGTAGTCGTGGTGTAGATCGTGGTTGACCAGCATGGTGTAGTGATTGTCCGTGGAGCTGGGGGCATTGAACAGGGCGGCCAGCAGATAGGCCCTGGTGTTCCAGACGCGGGTGGTGTTTATGCTGATGCCCTCCAGCACCTTCTCAATGTGACTGGAGTTGATCTGCTCAAACCGCTCCTGCACAAAGGCGGTGGGGTACTCCGCGTCCCGCCCGATCTTGATGGTGGGGCTATGGGTCATAGCCACCTCCAGCATCAGCTCCACAAACTCGTCCACCTGGGTTCGGTTGACCGGGGTACAAATCAGGTCATACTCGATCTGTTCCCGAATTTCCTCTCGCTTCTCATACACGTCCTTCATTCCTTCCGCCGCAGGCGCGGAAAGAACGAATGAATGAGTATTTGATAGATGCGTATTTGATTTTTGAGTATTTGATCTCTTAGTATTTAATTCTGCGGGCTTTTCCGTAGATGGTTCTACCATATCCGGTTCCACCAGATACGGGAAAGCCGTATCTGGCGGGGTCGTATCTGGTCCTGGTTCCTCTGGCGGTTCCTCCGCACCGGGGCAGGGCTTTTCGTAGATGGTGTACTCCGTGTCGCTGATGCGCCCTCCGGGACCGCGAAGCTGGCGGCGGACGATGTAGCCCGCCTTTTCCAGCTCCCGCAGCGCCCCGCCGATGGCGTCCACGCCCTCCTTGCAGATGGCCGCAAGGCCCCGTGTGGTGTAGTTCCACTCGTCCGGCAGGGAGAGCATCATGGACAGCAGCCCCTTGGCTTTCAAACTCAGGGCCGTGTCCTTCAGGTGGTGGTTGCTCATTACGGTATAGTCCCGCGTCCGTTCTATGCGAAAAACTGCCATGTTCTGTCACTTCCTATGTAGCGTCGTTAGGAGCATTGGGCTGGATGGGGGCGGTCTGCCCGTCCTCACGGGCAAACCGTTCCTCCAGCCGCGCCACGCTCCAGTTTTGTTTGAATTGTCCCAGCGGGCCGGGGCCGAACTGTGCCCGCGCACGCTTATCCAGATCCAGCAGCCGCGCCCACAGCTCCGGGTGATGATGCCGCAGGTTCCGCAGCTCCCCGATCCGCTGGAAGGGGCAGCACCAGCAAGAGGCGCGGCGGTAGATACGGTACAGGCCGCCGAAGTCAAAGCCCCGGTCATAGCAGATTTGCAGCGCCTGGACCTCGGTGATGCCCCAGTCTACCAGGGGGTAGTGAAGGTCCTTGCACCGATGGGCCTCGTCTGCCGCGATGCCTACATACTGTTGAAGCTGATGCGCTCCCTTGAGCCGGTTGACCTCCTTGTTGATAAGGTGGGTTTTGAGCTGGCCGGTACACCAGCGGACCCGGATACCCGGCCAGCCGTTGCCGTAGGGCGGGATGCCCAGCCGCGCACGGTTTTCCAGGCAGGACGGTTTCTGCTTGGGTTCCTCGAACATCATGTACTCGAAACTCTTAGGGGAACGCAGGACGGTGATGTGCAGGCCGCGCTTTCGGAACAGGTGCTCGTCCACCTTGGCGATATGCCCGTACATCTCTGGGAACTCCATGCCGGTATCTGCCCACAGAACCGCGTCAATGGGCATACCGCGCTCGATCATCAGCAGGAGAAGGCCGGTGGAATCTTTGCCCCCGCTCAGGCTGACGGCGTGAAAATCCTTTTGAGGTGTGATAGGAGCGCCCATTCAGGGCACATCTCTCTTGCTGGCCTCCTTCTCTTTCTTACAGCTCATAGACCGGCTGCTCACACTCGAAGCAGGGGCCGCACAGCTCGTCCAGGGTGTCCGACAGGTCCTCCAGGTCCAGGCACATCTCGCTCTGCGCCGGGTCCCCCTTGATGGTGCGGTACTCGGTGACGTACTCGCCGCCTTCATATTCCACGCGCACACAGGCCACACAGACAAGGCTCATGTCCTCCAGCAGCCACAGCTCCAGCGTCCGGGTGGTGACAGCGATCTCCATCGTGCTCTGGTCGTCCTCTTCATACAGAAGGGTGGCCTTTTGTCCGAACAGCTCCGGCCCGCGATAGTTGAAGGACTTCTCCTGCGTCCCCTGGGTGGTATAGGCATAGACAGTCCTAGCGTTGTTCCGCGCCGCTTGCAGCAGGGCCGAGAAGTCGAGTTTGTCCAGATGTTCCTCGGCCTCCTGCATGGTGTAGCCGTCCTCTCCCATACGAGAGCAGAACAGGCCGGTAATGGCGTAACGCAATCCTTCCTGAGAGTACATGCAAATTCCTCCTATCAGTGATGTCTTTTCTTTTTGGGCCGGATGATATGGCCCTCTATTACCAGCGCGTGACTGATGATATGGATTTCGCCCAGCTCCTGGCTTTGGAGGGCGCGCTGATAGCCCCGTTCATTCAGAAACAGGCGGGCCGTCTCTCCGCGCAGGGCGATAAGGTTATCGTCTTTCAGGACTTCAAACTCGATCATGTGGCGGGTATCATCCCGAAACCGCTCTACGGCCAGCAGGTCATGTCCCCGGATGGTGAACTGTGTCATACACGCGCCCTCCGCGCCCGAATGTCCAGCACAGGCAGTCCATACCGGGCGACAAGGGTGGCGTTGACGATCATGCGAAACGCCTCCGCGTCCACAATATCCGGGTCTGCAAGGTCCATCGCCACAGGGCTGCCCGCGCCATGGTATAGCCCTTTTGCCGCAGAGAAAAGCGCGTAGTCATGGGGAGAGATACCGCCCAGCACCGTATAGGCAGGCTCGAAGCCCTGCCGGTAAAAGCAGTTGGCGGTACGCTTCCACAGCTCCGCGCTGGAGGTCAGCAGGAACAGGGCGGCATAAAAGGCCGGGTTGTCCCTGCGCCGGTAGTAGCCCAGGCGGGCCTTGGCGTACTCCATGCGCTCCTGGTGCCGCTCGTCTTTCCACAGGCTTCCAGGAAAACAGGTGATTAAAACGCGCAGGCGCGGTGCAAGCAGCCGGTGCCGGGGCATGGTCCCCATCACCGCCTCCTGATACCCCACCACTCCGGCCTCGATCCGTTCAGCCAGCCATGGGCAAGCAGAGAGCGTACAGCCCTGGTCTTTGCGGTATTCCGTGCAGAGCGGGCAGGCAACGTATTCCGGCTTATATCGAAATGTGCTGATAAACATAGTGACCTCCTGATTTTGGGCGCAAAAAAACCGGACCGCAAATGCGTCCGGCAGTTCGTCCGTATATGATTACAATTCGTGGTTTCGCTGGCGCTTTTTCTGCCATGCCTCCAGCAGCTTGATGATGGTCTCCTGCATCCGTTTGGGGGTGTAGGAACGGGGAAAGTATTTGCGGATCGCGTCCGTGGAGAATGTCAGCTTTTCCGTCTCGGCCTTTTTCTCCTTGGATAACACATCCCGCATGGTCTCCAGCGAGAGGGTTCCTTCCTTGCTGGCTTTTTTCAGCCGCTGGGCCTGAGAGAGCGACGGTGTATTCTGCGAATACTCCATGGCGTCCAGCAACAGCATCTGCTCGTCTTTGGTGAGGGCGGCAATCTGATAGGCGATGGACAGGCCGATTTCCTGAGCGTCTACCTTGTCCATAAGCTCCTGCCGCAGTTCCGTGAGCTGGATATAATTGCGCAGGGTGTCCCCGCTGATACCCAGGGATTTTCCAATCTCATCGTCGCTGCGGAAATTCGCCGAAATTTTCGGCGAATTTTTTGCAGGCCGTCCAGCCCGCTTTTTATCCGCCTCCAAATACATACGGTAGGCCCAGGCGCGTTCACTGGGCAGGACATTCTCCCGCTGCACATTGCCGTCTACCATCTCGGCCACAGCCTCCTCGTCGCTCAGATCACGGATAATGACCGGCATATCCGGGCGCTCTGCCAGCACACTGGCCCGATACCGTCGATGGCCATCTATGATTTCATAACCTCCCTCCGGGTCCGGGCGAACAAGCGCGGGCTGACGTACACCACGCGCCTTTATACGGGCAATAAGCCGGACCATAGACGGGTCCTCATCCCGCACTAAATAGGGCTGGTTACGCGGCATAATGCCGTTCAATGCGGAATACCCTTTGAATAGGTGTAGTTCGTTTAATCTTAGTCGGATGATTTTTTCCTCAGCAGGTCTATTCGATATAGCGCCATCAGTCAATTAAACCACCTTCTTCCCAATAAAAAAGAGCACTTCCAAATGAACGGAAGTGCTCTCTGGTTCAAATATAAAGAGGGACTTGCAATGCAAGTCCCTCTTTGTGATTTTAGATATAAACGTCTACGAACAAATCGCCAGTCCACTGACTTTGACGGGTTAAAGAAAATCCGTTCACTTTTCGAAAGCGTTTTGCCTCTTCAAAGCCTATTTTCAGTGAAAATACGAATATTTTAGTTCGCTCTGGGATGTTTGATAGCGGCCTGGGCGGCAGCCAGACGGGCGATAGGCACGCGGTAGGGGGAGCAGGACACGTAGTTCAGGCCAACCTTGTGGCAGAACTCCACGGAGGTGGGATCGCCGCCGTGCTCGCCGCAGATACCCAGGTGGATGTCGGGGCGGGTCTCCTTGCCCAGCTTGGCGGCCATGGCGACCAGCTTGCCCACGCCGTTCTGATCCAGGTGGGCGAAGGGATCGGACTCATAGATCTTCTTGTCGTAGTAGTAGCTCAGGAACTTGCCGGCGTCGTCGCGGGAGAAGCCGAAGGTCATCTGGGTCAGGTCGTTGGTGCCGAAGGAGAAGAACTCGGCCTCCTTGGCGATCTCGTCGGCAGTCAGGGCGGCGCGGGGGATCTCGATCATGGTGCCGACCTCATACTTCATGTCGATACCGGCGTCCTTGATGATCTTGTCGGCGGTGGCGACCACCACGTCCTTGACGTACTTGAGCTCCTTGACCTCGCCCACCAGGGGGATCATGATCTCGGGCACCATCTTCCAGTCGGGGTGCTTCTTCTGGACGTTGATGGCGGCGTTGATGACGGCGGTGGTCTGCATCTCGGCGATCTCCGGGTAGGAGACGGCCAGACGGCAGCCGCGGTGGCCCATCATGGGGTTAAACTCGTGCAGGGAGGCGATAACCTCGTGCAGGCGCTCTACGGTGACGCCGATCTCGCCGGCGATCTCCTTGATGTCCTCCTCCTTGGTGGGCAGGAACTCGTGCAGCGGGGGATCCAGGAAGCGAATGACAACCGGGCAGCCCTCCATGGCCTCGTACAGGCCCTCGAAGTCGCCCTGCTGGTAGGGCATGATCTTGGCCAGTGCCTTCTTGCGGTCCTCGGTGTTGTCGGCGACGATCATCTCGCGCATGGCCTTGATGCGCTCGCCCTCAAAGAACATATGCTCGGTGCGGCACAGGCCAATGCCCTGGGCGCCGAAAGCGCGGCCCTGGGCGGCGTCGCGGGGGGTGTCGGCGTTGGTGTAGACCATGAGCTGGCGGTACTTGTCCGCCCAGCCCATCAGGCGGCCGAAGTAGCCGGAGCCGGGGTCGGCGGGCACGGTGGCCACGGCCTCGCCGTAAATGTTGCCGGTGGAGCCGTCCAGGGAGATCCAGTCGCCCTCGTGGTACTCCTTGCCGGCCAGGGTGAACTTCTTGTTCTCATAGTCCACCACGATGTCGCCGCAGCCGGACACGCAGCAGGTGCCCATGCCGCGGGCCACCACGGCGGCGTGAGAGGTCATGCCGCCGCGGACGGTCAGGATGCCCTGGGAGACCTGCATGCCCTCGATGTCCTCGGGAGAGGTCTCCAGGCGGACCAGGATGACCTTCTCGCCCCGCTCGTGCCACTCCTTGGCCTCCTCGGCGGTGAACACCACGCGGCCGCAGGCGGCACCGGGGGAGGCGGCCAGGCCCTTGCCCACGACCTGGGCCTTCTTCAGGGCCTCGGCGTCAAAGGTGGGGTGCAGCAGGGCGTCGAGCTGCTTGGGATCGACGCGGCACACGGCCTCCTTCTCGTCGATCATACCCTCGTCCACCAGATCCACGGCCACCTTCAGGGCGGCGGCGGCGGTGCGCTTGCCGTTGCGGGTCTGCAGCATATAGAGCTTGCCATTCTCGATGGTGAACTCCATGTCCTGCATGTCCTTGTAGTGCTTCTCCAGGCGGTCGGCGATGGCGGCGAACTGCTCGTACACCGCGGGCATCTCCTCATGCAGCTTGGAGATGGGGGAAGGGGTGCGCACGCCGGCCACCACGTCCTCGCCCTGGGCGTTGATCAGGTACTCGCCGAACAGGGCCTTCTCGCCGGTGGCGGGGTTGCGGGTGAAGGCCACGCCGGTGCCGGAGTTGTCGCCGGAGTTGCCGAACACCATGGACTGGACGTTGACGGCGGTGCCCCAGTCGTAGGGGATCTCGTTCATGCGGCGGTAGACGTTGGCGCGGGGGTTGTCCCAGGAGCGGAACACGGCCTTGACGGCCTCCATGAGCTGGACCTTGGGATCCTGGGGGAAGTCCTCGCCCTTCTCCTTCTTGTAGAACTCCTTGAACAGAACCACCAGGTTCTTCATGTCCTCGGTATCCAGCTCCACGTCCTGCTTGACGCCCTTCTTGGCCTTGACGTCGTCGATAATCTCCTCAAAGCGCTTCTTGCTCAGCTCCATCACCACGTCGGAGAACATCTGGATGAACCGGCGGTAGGAGTCGTAGGCAAAGCGGGGATTGTTGGTGAACTTGGCCAGGCCCTCCACCACGGTGTCGTTGAGGCCCAAGTTGAGGATGGTGTCCATCATGCCGGGCATGGAGGCGCGGGCGCCGGAGCGCACGGAAACCAGCAGGGGGTTCTCGGGATCGGCGAACTTCTTGCCACAGATGGCCTCCATCTTGCCCAGGTACTCGTAGATCTGGGCCTGGATGTCCGCGTTGATCTGGCGGCCGTCGTTATAATACTGGGTGCAGGCCTCGGTGGTGACGGTGAAGCCCTGGGGCACGGGCATACCCAGATTGGTCATCTCAGCCAGGTTGGCGCCCTTGCCGCCCAGCAGCTCCCGCATGGAGCCGTTGCCCTCTGAGAACAAATAGACATACTTATGCGTGTTGGCCATTTGTCATTCCTCCTAGATTTACGTTGCACTACTATACTCAAATACAGTAACCGGAGACATTATACCATTTTGCCAAAAGATTGCAAGAGATACCCGTCGGTTTTCTTTCTCTTTTGCTCAATTTTCGCCACTTTGGGCGCACGGAAGTGCCAACTGGCTTCATTTTGCTCCAGCCGTCCCCGCCCCGACCGGCCGCGCATAAAAAATGTCCGCAGAAGCGGACATCGTGTTTTTAAATGTCTACATTATCAAACATGTGGATGTTTAGTAAATATATCATTTTTGCAGGAAAATTGCAACAGGCTATTAATATATTTTACAAATTTATTTCCTAAATCTTCCTATCGTAAAATGTTGTATCCTCGTTTAAAAAGGTAGACATTTACAAAAAGGAGGATACACCATGAGACATCAAAAAAAACGATGGTTTGCCGCATTATTATCCTTATGTATGTTACTATCTATTCTTCCTTCAACTTCTATAGCTTTTAGTGAAAGCGAAGAGACCTGGAGTGGGAACAGGAGGAATCAGACCATTGATGGCGGAACCCATACAATTACGC
>OKOP01000059.1_pt1 | contig 51945 bp, 30 predicted proteins | sample 1612641 | NCBI WGS metagenome assembly OKOP01 (sample SAMN04436810, study PRJEB24849) | human gut metagenome | biome: human gut; feature: NICU; material: stool | host: Homo sapiens | place: USA: Saint Louis, MO | collected 2011-08-20
ACTGGTTGCCGGAGAAGCTCAGGTTGTACGCGTACATGTTCGGCGTGTAATACGTCGTGATCGCATTACCAGGAACCATGTTCTGCAAAATGCTCGGCTCGTTGAACAACTGGAACGAGCCGATGATGCTGAAGATCACCGTGATAGCCAGGCTGCCGCGCAATTCGGGAAGCTTGATGCTCTTCACGATCTGCCACTCCGACGCGCCGTCGATGCTCGCCGCCTCATACAGGGAATGCGGGATGGTCGACAGCGAGCTGTAGAAGATGAGCATGTTGTAGCCCGTGAACTCCCACGTCACGATGTTCCCGATGCTGGCCAACAACACGGAAGGGGCGAGCACGTCGATGTCCGTGCCCAGGAAATCGTTCAACGAACCCACCAGGCCGTACTTCGCGCCATACACGAAACCCCAGATCAACGTCGACACCACCGCCGGCACCGCGTAGGGCAGGAACGTCGAGATACGGAAGAACCTCGTGCCATGCAGCTTCATCGAATCCAACGCCAGGGCCATCAAAGCCGACAGGCACAGCATGATCGGCACCTGCACGCACGTGAACAGGGCCACACGACCAACACTGCTCCAGAACTGGCCATCACCCAACAGGCGCGCGTAGTTCTCGAAGCCGACGAACTTGGTGCCGCCGATCATCTGCTTCTTGAAGAACGAAATATAAACGGCGTACACGATCGGCACGATGAACACGAACACGAACACCACCGCAAAAGGCCACATGAATTTCCATCCACGCCAATCGGCCTTGTGCTTATTCACACGAGCCTTGCCCGAATGCACGGGCGCAGCTGCGATATCGGCTGAAGCCATTCCCAACCCCTCTCCTTCGAAGGTTGACCAAAATGTTTGCGTTATCATCATAACACCATTTGTAACATTGTCCAATCGTGTTGAGTACCGTGTTGAATTAAGGGTTTCTCAGTCACTCTGCTACAATGGTCACGAAGACAACGATGTTATCGTTACCGTAAGCGACCCTAAGATAAGCGTTGCAAACGAAACACCGACATTAATGAGTCAAGCGAGGGTGAAATGTCGAGGCCAACACAGGTGTCCATGCAAGACATAGCGAAAGCCGCCGGCGTTTCGCCACAGACAGTGTCCCGCGTGGCGAATGGCAGCGATGCGGTGAAACCCGAAACACGCCAGCGTGTCGAAGCCGCAATGGAACGCCTTGGGTATCGTCCGAATTATGCGGCCCGAGCCCTAAAGCACGGCCGCTTCCAGGATATCGGCGTGGTGATGTTCAACACCGCCACGTTCGGCAACGCCCGCATCCTTGATTCTATTGTGGCCAACGCGGCCGATGACGATTATTCAGTCACCATCCAGACCATGCGCCACGGTGCGGAACGCACGCTTTCCGCCGCCATCGATCGCATGCAGCGTCAGCCGGTGGATGGTGTCATCGTAGTGCTGGAGGAACGCATCTCCGATTTCGTCGGATACAAGCCTCCGCGAGAATTTCCAGTCGTGCTCATCTGCGAATCCGCCGCCGACCACTGCCCCACCGTTGACGCCGACCAGTATGGCTGCTCGACCGCTATCGTCGATTACCTGATGAGCAAGGGGCACAAGACCGTCTACCACATTGCCGGACCGTCCACCTCGCGCGCCGCCGAAAGCCGCGCCCGCGGTTGGCGAGAAGCGTTGGAACAAATGGGAGCACGCATACCGAGCATGTACATCGGCGATTGGTGCGCGGATTCAGGCTACCAGGCCGGCGTGGCGTTGGCCCACGACCCCGACTGCACGGCCATCTACGCCGCCAACGACCAAATGGCATACGGCGCAATGCTCGGGTTGCAGTCAGCGGGCAAGCGCGTGCCCGAGGATGTCAGCATCGTGGGCGTCGATGATTCGCTGGTCGATATGGTCCCGCGCTTGAACCTGACGACCATGAAGCTGCGCTTTGACGACATTGGCGCCACCGCCTTCTCCATGGTCCGCCGTCAATGCGAAGGCGAGAAGATACCGGTCGGCGTCAAAACCGTAATCCCGCCGGAACTGATTGAACGCGGTTCCGTGCTCGACATCAGCTGACGAGCGGCATGCGCTGGCATCCACTGGTACCTGCCAGTGATCCACCTGCCAGTGATCCATAGGCAATTCCGCACCGACCAATCGACTCGGTTGTGCAATATTCTGCACATTTCCAACTATGTGCAGAATATTGCACACTTTACTATACTGTGATATATTTTGCACATGATTGTCATGGATATCGCCGAATACGCGCGGCTTATCAAGGATGAAAGGCAACGCCAGGGCATCAGTCAGACCGACATGGCCCAACGGCTGGGCGTGTCACGTCGCTGGCTGATCGAATTTGAACACGCCCGAGTCCCCAATCCCGGATTCTCCACCATTCTCAGCGCTCTGACTGAGCTTGGCTTGTCGCTGGATGTCCGCAAAACCCCGCAGCCCGCCGAACTCTATGAATGGTGACACCATGAGCGAAAACACTCTCAATGCATTTCTCGGCGAAACACCCATCGGCCAGTTTCGAAGAACAAACGATGGCAGCATTATTTTCCAATATCACGATTCCTATCGTTGGTCGCAATCACCCACACCAATATCGCTTTCCATGCCCATTACCGCAGCCGAATATTCAGGCGACATCCCGCGTAATTTCCTTGAGGCCCTGGTCCCGGAATCCCCTCAGGCCCGAGATGAAGCCATGCGATTGCATCATGCCCGATCGACAAGCGCATTTGATCTGTTGCAAGCCATCGGATTCGATGCCACCGGCGCATTACGACTGTCCGCCGACCCGCACTTGCCCATAGATGACGATTCGCTTATTCCAATCAGCGATTCGCAGATCGCGAATCGACTACGCGCAGCCGCCCCCACAGGCATCCAGTCCGCAAGCGTAGACGAGCATTGGTCGGTCGCGGGACAGCAGGGCAAGATCGCACTGAGGAACCGCGATGGATCATGGTTCTCCACCACTGGAATCGCGCGGACGACTCATATCATCAAGCCCGGCATACCGACCCTTCCACACCAAGCATTCAACGAACACATCACCATGCGCATTGTGGAGGCGATGGGAATACCCGTGGCCCACACCTCTTTTCACATCTTTGATGGGGTCCCAGCCATCATCAGCGAGCGGTATGACCGTATAGTGTCCGCCAATGGTATGGTGACGGCCCTGCACCAAGAAGACTTTACCCAAGCGCTGGGCATTCCCTCATCGCTGAAATACGAGGAACACAACGGCCCAACGTCCAATGCATATGCGGAAATGTTGCGCAAGCACGGTCTGCCCGGTCAGGCCGAAAGCAATATCCGAGCCTTCACCGACGGCATCCTCGCCAGTTATCTCGTCGGGGCAACAGACAGCCACGCCAAGAACTACTCGCTATTGCTCGATGGCGCGTCCGTGCGGCTTGCCCCGCTCTATGACCTTGCTTCGGTGTTCCCTTATTTGGGGCATGGCAAGCAGATCATAAATGCCACTTTGGCGATGAACATCGGCGGACGCCGAGATCTTCTTCAATTACGCCGCAAACATCTGGAACGATTCGCACAGCGGATGGGATTAGATGAGGAATCCGTGATTTTACGATTCCACACCTTGGTGGATAGGCTGCCGGAGGCATTCGACAGCACCGTGCAACCCGCTCACGACGTTATCGCGAGCATTGGTGCGCGGGAATTCATCGATAGCTATCGCAAGCGCATCATGATGGTGTACGACGATGCAATGAGCTGGATGGCCAGTCGAAAGGGACAGTGATTCGGACGGGCGGGGATTGGTCTCGCCATCCCCCTAAGAAATCAGATCTTAAGCGGCACACGGGAAACGAATTCGCGCTTCTCGCCTGTTATTGGATCGGTGAATCGTAGCACACGCGCCACTAATTGCAGCGGCTGGCTGAAATCGTCGTAGGGGCGTGTCTGGATGCGCGGGTAGAAGTCGTCACCCACGATGGGCAGGCCGAGCGAATTCATGTGGACGCGCAATTGGTGGGTTTTGCCGGTGCGCGGGTGGAGTGTGTAGCGGCAGATGGGGTGATTTCCCGGATGGGGACCACCCTCCGGCGCTTCGCGCCACCTCCCGCCAGCGGGAGGGAAACAGAGGTCGCCGCGCTCGATGAGGGTTTCGGCGTTGGCCAAACCCGGTTCCTCGAATGCGGCCATCGTGCCGTGTTCCTTGGTGATGTGCGATCGGCGCAGCAATGGGAACGGGCGTGGCGGTTCGACCTGCATGATCGTGCCGAATCGCGGGCCGCTGATCGGCCGGCAGGGTGCCAGGCATTCATAGATCTTGACGGCCTGCCGGTTCTGGAACAGCATCTGATACGCGCCGCGGCAGGCCGAATCCCGCACGAACACCAATACGCCGGCGGTCATGCGGTCCAATCGGTGCGCTGGCGTGATGTCCGGCTCCCCCAGCCGCTCACGCAATCGGATCAGCGCGGTCTGCCGATACCACATGCCGCGTGGCATGGTGGCCAGAAAATGCGGCTTGTCCACCACGATGATCCGCTCGTCCTCATACAGCACGTCCATCTCAAACGGAATATGAGGCTCGTCAATCACATACCGATGTGGCTTACTCAACGGTCACGGACTTGGCGAGGTTGCGGGGCTTGTCCACGTCGTAACCCTTGAGCTTTGCCATGTCCATGGCGAACAGCTGCAGCGGCACCACGTCAACCAGCGGGCTCATCAGCGTTGGGCAGGCGGGGCGCCAGAACACCACGTCAGCGTACCGTTCCACATCCGGGTCGCCCTGCTCGGCCACGGCGATGATGTACGCGCCACGAGCCTTGACCTCCTCGATACCAGAGATCACCTTGGCGTGCAACACATTGCGGCCGCGCTGCGGCGGCACGATGAACACCACGGGCTCGCCCTCGTCCACCAGCGCGATCGGTCCATGCTTGAGCTCGCCGGCCGCGAAGCCCTCGGTGAACGTGTAGGCGATTTCCTTGAGCTTCAACGCGCCCTCAAGCGCCACCGGGTAGCCCACGTGGCGGCCGAGGAACAAGAAGGAGTTGGCGTTCACCATGCGCTCGGCGGCCGCCTGGATGGTCTTGGGCTGGGTGTCGAGCACCCACTGAATCTTGCGCGGCATGTCTTTCAGGGAGTCGAGCATCTGATGAATCTCATCGCGGAACATCGCGCCCTTGACCTGCGCCAGATACAGGCCCAGCAGGTAGGCGGCGGTAATCTGCGCCACGAACGCCTTGGTGGATGCCACGGCAACTTCCGGGCCGGCGTGTGTGTAGAGCACGGCGTCGGATTCGCGCGGAATGGAGGCACCCTGCGTGTTGCAGATGGCCAGCACCTTGGACCCCTGTTCGCGCGCGTGGCGCAGGGCCATCAGCGTATCCATGGTTTCGCCGGACTGAGAAATGGCCACCACGAGCGTACGCGGGGTCAGAATCGGGTCACGGTAACGGAATTCGTGCGCGAGTTCGATTTCCACGGGGATACGCACCCAGTGTTCGATGGCGTATTTGGCTACCTGGCCGGCGTAGCTGGCGGTGCCACAGGCCACGACGATGATTTTGTCGATGGACTTGAAGTCGTGTTCGTCGATACGCACTTCATCAAGGGTGATGTCGCCATTCGTGTCGAAGCGGCCAAGCAGGGTGCGCTGCACTGCGGCAGGGTCTTCGTGAATCTCCTTGTCCATAAAGGAATCCCAGCCGCCCTTTTCGGCGGCCGAAGCATCCCAATCCACGGTGTAGGTCTTCGGGTTTTCGACCACGTTGCCGTTGAAATCGGCGACGATGACCTTGTCGGCGGACACGCATACGGCCTGATCCTGGTCGACTTCCATGGCGCGCTTGGTGTAGGCCACGAATGCGGCGACGTCGGAACCGAGGAAGTTCTCCCCCTCGCCAAGGCCCACGACCAGTGGCGAATCATGGCGGGCTCCGACCACGATGTCCGGCTGGCGGCAGTCGGTGGCCAGAATGGTGAACGCGCCTTCAAGCATGCGGGCCATACGGCGCACAGCCTTGAACAAGTCTGGCTTGCCTTCGTCCGCGATAATCTTGTCCACGATCTTGCCGAGCAGCTTAGCGGCCACCTCAGTGTCGGTGGCGGAGGCGAATCGGTAGCCTTCGGCTTGCAGGTCGAGACGCAGCTGAGAGGCGTTTTCGATGATGCCGTTATGGATGATGGCCACCTTGCCGTCCATGCTGGTGTGCGGGTGGGCATTCACGTCGCTCGGCTCGCCATTGGTGGCCCAGCGCGTGTGGCCGATGCCCACCGTGGCGAGCGGCATCGGCTTGCGCTCGATGTCTTCGACCAGGTTCTTCAAACGGCCGGCCTTCTTGCGCACGACCACCTTATCCATGCCGGGCGCGGTCAGCGCCACACCGGCCGAGTCATAGCCTCGGTATTCCAGACGTTCCAGGCCTTGCAGGCAGACCTCCAAAGGCTTGCCGCACGCCGTTTCAATATTTCCCGCGTATCCAACGATTCCACACATGGTTCACCAGCCTAGCGGACGATTATTGCGCAAAGCGAATCCAACCCGCCGCCTTTGCAGGATTGGAACATGCCCCTTCGTGAAAACCGTACACTGACTACCACTCAGCGTACGTTCTTCACGAGATGGGGGTGCGATTAGGCGTCGCAAAAAAACGTACGCTGAGTTCATCAGCGTACGTTTTTGGAGCTGCAACAACGAGCCTTCCTACAGCACGTGCTGCAAGAAGTCCTTAAACCTAGGCTCGGTGGGGTGGTCGATGATGTCGGGGCCGCCCTTTTCTACGACTACGCCGCCGTCCATGAACACGATCTGGTCGGCGACTTCGCGGGCGAAGCCGATTTCGTGGGTCACGCACACCATGGTCATGCCTTCCTTGGCCAAGGAACGCATGACGTTGAGCACTTCACCCACCAGTTCGGGGTCAAGGGCGGAGGTCGGCTCATCGAAAAGCATGATCTCCGGCTTCATGGCCAGAGCACGGGCAATGGCCACACGCTGCTGCTGACCACCTGACAGCTGGGAGGGGTAATAGTCCATGCGATCGCCCAGACCGACGCGCTGAAGCTCGGCCACGGCCAGGTCACGGGCGGCTTTCTTGGACTGGTGCTGCACGTGAATCGGGGCTTCCATCACGTTTTCCAGCGCGGTCATGTGCGGGAACAGGTTGAAGCGCTGGAACACCATGCCGAGGCGAGAACGCTGTGCGGCGATCTCCTTATCGTCCAGGGTCTGCAGCATGTCCTGGCCGTTTTTGGTCACGTGCTTGTAGCCGATGAGTTCGCCGTCCACCTCGATGGAACCGCCGGTCAGGGTTTCCAGCTGGTTGATCAGACGCAGGAACGTGGACTTGCCGGAACCGGAGGGCCCCAGAATCACGGTCACAGTGCCGGGCATAACGGTTAGATCGATGCCCTTGAGCACATGCAGCGGCCCAAACGCCTTGTGCACCTGCACGGCCTTGACAGCAGGAATCACGGAACCGTCAGCCGCCTTGCGCACGACCGGAGCGGAGTTGGTGATGTCGTTCGTAGTCATAATTCTCGCTCCCGCCTTACGCATTCAGCCCAGCGAAGGTGGTCTGATTGATTTTGTTCACATCGTCCTTCGGCTCGCCGTCAGACTTGCCGGGATACGGCGGATCGTATGGCGGCTGCTTGCCCTTGGTGCCCACCGGGCGGGCGTTGAAGCCCTTGCCGAAGTGCGCCTCAAGGCGGGACTGCACAACCATCAGAATGGAGGTGATCAGCAGGTACCAGAAGCAGGCCACGAGAAGCAGCGGAATCGGCTTGTAGATACGGTTGGCGATGGCGTTGGTGGCGAACTGCAGTTCGAGGGTAAACGGCACGGCGGTGACCAGCGAGGTGGTCTTCAGCATGCCGATGGTCTCGTTGCCGGTGGGCGGGATGATGATGCGCATAGCCTGCGGCAGCACGATGCGGCGCATGATGAGCGTGCGGTTCATGCCCAATGCCTTGGCCGCCTCGGTCTGGCCGGGGTCCACGGCTTCAAGGCCGGCACGCACGATTTCGGACAGGTAGGCGGCCTCGTTCAGAGCCAAACCAATCCATGCGGCGTTGAATGCGGTGACCACCACGTTGGAGTCGATGCTCCAGAACTCCACCGAGGTGAACGGAATGCCGAGGCTAATCTTGGGAATCAGCACGGCGAACAGACCCCAGAAAATGAGCTGCGTGTACACAGGCGTGCCGCGGAAGAACCAGATGAAGAACCAGCTGACGCCGCGCAGCACCGGATTGATGGATTTGCGCATGATGGCGAGAATCACCGACAGGATGATCGCCACGACCATGGAGATCACGGTGAGCTCCAAGGTATAGCGAATGCCTTCAAGCACGTTCTCGTTGAACAGGTACTTCCAGACGGTGGGCCAATCCAGTCGCGGATTGGTAATCAAGCCTTGAATGAGCATCGCGGCGAGCAGTACCACGATCACTGCGGCCACAATCGGGCCGGGGCGCTTGACCGGCAACGCCTTGATGCGGTTGGGGATGTTCAGCCCCTCACCGTCGACTTCTTTCTTCGCCATAATCTGGTTCCTTGGATGTGTTAGGCAGCCTGAACTGCAAGTTGCAACTAGCATTGAACCTTAGTGCACGAATGGGGCGACTGTGTTACAAACAGTGCGCCCCATTCGAATTTTCGCGACAGCTTGTCGACTATTCGACGGCCGGGTTGATTTCGGCCTTGTCCAGTGCGCCGGATTCGACGCCCCAGTGCTGGAGGATCTTGGTGTATGTGCCGTCGTCCATGAGCTTTTGCATGGCCTTCTGCACGGCTTCGGTGGTCTGGGAATCGCCCTTCTTGATGGCGATGGCGTTCGGCACTTCATCGAAGTCCTTGCCGAGCTGTTCCAGCTGACCATCGGTCTGGGCGATGGCGTAGCCGACAACCGGGGAATCGGCGAAGAAGACGTCGGCCTTACCGGTCACCACAGCGGTGGTGGCGTCGGTCTGCTGCTTGGAGGACTGGATGGTGATGTCTTTCTTGCCGTCCGCCTTGCACTGCTTGGCGGTCTTGTTGATGGCCTCTTCCTCGACGGTGCCGGTCTCGACGGCAACGTTCAGACCGCACAGGTCGTTCTCATCGACGTTCTTGGGGTTGCCTGTGGCCACTGCATAGCCCATGCCTGCGGTGAAGTAGGAGACGAAGTCGACGGATTCCATGCGCTCCTTGGTGATAGTGAAGGCGGCGATGCCCAGATCGTACTTGGAGCCGATGGCCGGAATGATCGTATCGAAGTTGGAGGAGACGATTTCGGTCTCGAGACCGAAGATGTTGCCCATGGCGCGGGCGAGATCCATGTCGTAGCCGATCTGGGTCTTGCCGTCGGCGTCGAGGAATTCGGCCGGGGCGTAGGAGGGGTTGGTGCCGATGGTGAGCTTGCCGTCCTTGGTCACGGATTCAGGCAGCAGTGCGGCGATGGTGTCATCCTTCTCCACGGAGCTGACATCGTAGCTGGTGATGGTGGCGGCATCGGAGCCCTTGGCGGAATCCGTACCGGCATCGGCCTTGTCGGAGGTGCCGCAAGCGGCGGTGGCGAACAGCATGGCCGAGCTCAGTGCAATGGCCATAATGGACTTCAGTTTGGTGGACTGCATAATCGTTTCTTCTTCTCTCTTACGCCGCTTCAACGGCAACGATCAACGGTTAAGCATATTTATACACTACAGTGCATACATATACAAAAAGACTCCCGCCGCAGGGCAACGGGAGTCTTCATAGTAACCGAAACTACTCGACGGACGGGTTGATCTCGGCCTTGTCGACGGCGCCGGAAGAGACGCCCCACGTGTCGAGGATCTTCTTGTACGTGCCATCATCCATCAGCTTCTGGATGGCCTTCTGTACGGCCTCGGCGGTCTTGGAATCGCCCTTCTTGACGGCCACGGCCTCAGGGGTCACACCAACGTCCTCGCCGAGGGCCTCGAGCGTATCACCGGTCTGCTTGATGGCGTAGCCGGCAACCGGCGTATCGGCGTAGAAGATATCAGCCTTACCGGAAGCCACGGCGGTAGTCACATCGGTCTGCAGCTTGGAGGACTGGATGTCGATGGCATCCTTACCGTCCGCCTTGCACTGCTCGTTATCCTTGTTGACTTCCTCTTCCTGGGTGGTACCGGTCTGCACAGCCACCTTCACGCCGCACAGGTTCGAGGAGTCGACCTTGTTCGGGTTGCCCTTCTGCACCACGAACGTGGAACCGGCCTTGAAGTAGGTCACGAAGTCCACAGCCTCCATGCGTTCCTTGGTCACGGTGAAGGAGGAGATGCCGATGTCGTACTTGGAGCCGACGGACGGGATAATCGAATCGAACGTGGAGGAGACGGTGTTTTCCTTCAGTCCGAACACTGCGGCCAGCGCCTTGGACAGGTCGACATCAAAGCCGACCGGGGTCTTGCCGTCCTCGGCCAGGAACTCGGCCGGGGCATAGGAAGTATCGGTGCCGACGGTCAGCGTGCCGTCGCCGGCCACGGAATCGGGCAGCAGTGCGGCAATCTCGTCGTCCTTCTGGATGCTGCTGGTGTCGAAGCCTTGAATCGAAGTGCTGGACGAGTCCTTGGATGAATCGCCGCTCTTGGATGCGGTGTCGGTGCCGTCAGTCGTGCCACAGGCCGCCACAGCGATCAGCATGGCCGCGCTCAGGGCGGCGGCCGCAGCGGATTGTATTCCCTTGCTTAGAGACATTGGATTTCCTCTCTCCGGATAGTCAGCTGGGCGGGTATGTTTCCCAGATGGTTCCAGAGCGTAGGAGTGCAATGCTACGGAAGCGTTAATCGTGGGCGAAATGACCCACAACGCGGACATCCTACCCTTGGCTCCCCTCCGGAGGGGAGCCAAGGGTAGGGACTAGTGGCGCATGTTGGCGTAGCGCATGACGCGTAGGGCTTCGCGCTTGTCCTGCTCTTCGCGCAGGGCCTGGCGCTTGTCGAATTCCTTCTTGCCTCGGGCCAGTGCGATCTCCGCCTTGACGCGACCGTCCTTGAAGTACAGGCTCAGCGGCACAATCGTGTATCCCTTGGCCTCGATGCCGCGGGCGAGCTTGGTGATCTGCAGTCGGTGCAACAGCAGCTTGCGCTTGCGCTTGGGCGCATGGTTGTTCCATGTGCCGTTCAGGTATTCGGGGATGTTCGCGCCCTCCAGCCACATCTCGCCGCGGCGATCGATGGAGATGAACGCCTCGGACAGCGATGCGCGGCCTTCGCGCAACGACTTGACCTCGGTGCCGGTCAGGGCCAGCCCTGCCTCGTACTTGTCTTCGATGGCATAGTCATGCCGGGCCTTCTTGTTCTGTACGATGAGTTTCTCACCGGTTTCCTTGGGCATGTCTCCTCCTTTCGTGGGTAGCAACGCAACATCCGACGATATCACGGACCGGCCTCGAATACGAAAAAGGGTTCCCCTTCAAGAGGAACCCTTCAACCGCATATATCGCCGAACCAACCGGTCAGTGGACGAACCAGTACTGACCCAAATTGGTCAAGGTGCGGTAGTGCATGTTCCACGGACCACCCCAGTTCATTTCGGAGATCTGGAATGTGCCGTCGCCATACACGGCTTCGACTACGGCAACATGGCCATAGGTACCGTCGGCACCATCCTGACCAGGCAGGAAGGAGAGCGCCGCACCGACCTGAGGGTTGTGGTCCACGCGCAAGCCGTACGAGGGGGCGCTGCGCCACCAGTTGCCGCCATTGCCGAGATAGGACGGCGTGCCAATGCCCATCTGCCTACGGCGTTCATACGCCCAGTACGTGCACTGGCCGGCGGCATAGGCGTTGCCGTAATCACCGTTCGACGTGCCTTGGCCGCCGACGCTGGGGGCGGGGGCGGGGGCCGGCGCCGGCGCCGGAGCCGGAGCCGGAGCGGGCGCCGGAGCGGGGGTCACCGGAGTGGACGGCGTGCCGCCCTGGTTACCGGTATCCACCCGGTTGGCGGCGTCCTGCTGCTCCTTCTGGAACTGACGATTGTAGGAATCGACCTGGGAAGCGATCAGTACGGTCCGGGCCGCCTGCTTGGCGGATTGGGAATCCAGACTGTCGATCATGGAAGACAGTTCGTCACGCCTTGCTTCGCCTTCCTGGCGCAGCTTATCCAAAGCGTCACGTTCGCTTTGCGCGGTTTCGGCGGCGGTCTGTGCGGAAGCGGCCTTCTCATCGGCCTGGGTCTTGAGCACAGCGATCTGCTTTTCGATGGCCGCCAAGCGCTCGCCACGGTTCTTCGACGTGCTCAGTGAGGTCGCGGCGGAGGAAGCCGCATTCGCCTCGTTGCGGGACAACGCGTCCCGGGACTGCATGGAGTTGACGAAGTCCTGTGTGCTGGTGGCACCCGTGACCACGCTCATCACGTCGGAAGCATTCGAGCCGTGCATCTCGTCACGGGCCAGCTGGGCCACGGCGGCGTGCGCGTCATCGTAGTCCTTGCCGGTCTGCTTGATCTGCTCCTCGAGCGTCTCCTTGTCTTTCTGCGCGGCGGAAAGACGTCCGGATGCGGCATCGGCCTCGTCCTGAGCGGTGGCGGCATCCTCGTTGGCCTGTGTGACCTTGGCCTGCGCGGCGACAATCTTGTTGTTGGTCAGATCGTCCAGCTCAAGTACCTTATTCGCCAGGTCCTGGCTGGCACCGGCCAGCTGCTGCTTGAGTTCGGCCTCGCGCTGTACCGACGCGGCGTGCTGGTTCTGCGCATTGATCAGGTCGGAATAGGTGTCTGCCTGGGCAGGCTGTGCCGAGCTGAACGCCAGACCTCCCACACAGGCTGCGGCGGCCACCAGTGCCGCCAGTGCGGGCTTGATCACACGTACGTTCGTCATATGTGAATAGTCCTTTCGCTCACTTAAGCCAATACCATAACATGCGAACCTGAGAGGCTTGCACACGATGTCATCACATTTCTCGCGGGTAAGCCGGTCGCGTTACGCCCTCAAATAACGCCGCAACGAGATGGTTGAAGCGATGATGGACAGCAGTATCGCGCCCACAACCAGGAACGGCGATATCACCAGTACCGTGAGCTGATTCACATAAGGAATCCATGTAACGGATTTCGCCAGCCAGCCGGTGACGAACACGTTGACGATAGCCGAAAGCATCAGGCACGAGAGCACCGAGCCGATCAGCGAGGCGATGGTGCCCTCCAGAATGAACGGCAGACGAATCGTCCAGTTCGAGGCACCCACGTACCTCATGATTTCGGTTTCGGTTCGTCTGGATGCGGCGGACATACGAATGGTGGTTCCGGTCAGCAGGATGGCGACCACCACCATCACGCCGGCGAGCACAGCCGTAACCGCCGTGGCTCGGTTGAGCACGGCGAACACCGGGTCGAAGATCTGGCGCTGGTCGGTGACGTCTTCCACGCCCTCCTTGCCGGAGAGCACTTCGGAGACCACCTGATATTTGGTCGGATCCTTCAGCTTGAGCCAGAGAGAGTCCTGCATATCGTCCGCGGTCAGCGTACGGCCTTGGAATTCGCCATTCGGGTACTGCTTGGTGAATGTGCTGTCGTAGAAGTCCTGCTTGCTGACGTAGTCAATGTTGGAGACCACGTCGTTGAGTTCGTCGCGAATGGTTTTCTGCAGTGCCGTGATCTCATTGGCTGAGGGCGATTTGCCGGAAGCGCAGTTCGCGGATTGGCTGGTGCCGTCGGGGCATAGCCACACCACGACCTCGACCTTGTCGTACCAGTCGCCCTTGGCTTTGGTGATCTGCGCCTGAGTAAGCACCGAAGCGCCGATGAACAGGAATGAGATGAAGGTGACCAGCGTCAGCGACAGCAGCATCGACAGGTTACGGGTGAGGTTGGCCCACGTTTCGGACAGAATGAATCGTGCTCGCATATGATCCCCCTTACTCCTTCGCGCCCTCAGCGGGTTGATCGTCGGATGTTTGGTCTGCGGCGGACTGCTCGCCGGCGGACTGCTCGTTGGCCGGCGGTTCGGGCGGTTCCGGCGGTTCCGGCGGTGCGGGCAGTTCCGGCGGGGAGGGCAGTTCCGGCGGGGCCGGCAGTTCCGGCGGGGCCGGCGGCTCGGCGGCGGATGACACGGACGTATCGGCAACCACGGCAACCGCGGCGGTCTCGCCGGACTCGTCCTTGAACGGGTCGAACGCCTGGGTGCTTTCCAGGGCGGCGGCCTGCTCGTCCAGCGGAATGCCCTTGCCCCAGGTCAGCGTGTCTTCCAGCGGCGCAAACGTCTCGCCATAGCGGCCGGTGCGGCCGGAATGCACGGAATTGGCCAAACGGGCGATGCCTTCAGACGGCTCGTCACTGCCCTCGATGGCCTTGGTCGCCGCCGCCAGCACATGATGGGCGGTGTCGGACTTGGCTTCGACTTCGGCATCCGGGAAGAACAGGGCGGAATCGTAGGAGCCATGAGCCTCGTCACGCATGATCTTGCCGTTGTGCAGTTCGACCACGCGCTTGCGCATCGAGTTGACGATCTCTTCGTTATGCGTGGCCATGACGATGGTGGTGCCGGTGCGGTTGATGGCGTCCAGCACTTCCATGATGCCCAGCGAAGTGGTCGGGTCGAGGTTGCCGGTGGGCTCGTCGGCCAGCAGAATCTGCGGGTGATTCACGTAGGCGCGGGCGATGGCCACACGCTGCTGCTCGCCACCGGAGAGCTCATGCGGATAGTTCTTTTCCTTGCCGGTGAGTCCCACGGTATTCAGCACCTTGGGCACCAACGATTTGATGGTGGACCGCCGCGTGCCGATCACCTCAAGGGCGAACGCCACGTTCTCCCATACGGTTTTGTTATTGAGCAGCTTGTAATCCTGGAACACGAAGCCCAGCGAACGGCGGTACTGCGGCACTTGACGGTTGGTGATGCGCCGCAGATCGTTGCCGGCCACGCGAATCTCGCCGCTGGTGGCCTCCTCCTCGCGCAACAGCAGGCTCAAGAGCGTGGTCTTGCCGGAGCCGGACGCACCCACAAGGAACACGAAATCACCGCGTTCGATATCGAGGTTGATGTCGTCAAGCGCCGGTCGGGTGCCTTTGGGATAGATCTTGGACACATTGTCCAGTGAGATCAGTGCCATAATGCTGTTTACTCCTCGGTTTCGGCGGCGCGGCGCTGTTCATGGCGCCAGCGGATGCCGGCCTCGATGAACGCGTTGATGTCGCCGTCGAACACGGCTTGAGTCTGGCTGGTTTCGTAGCCGGTGCGCAGGTCCTTGACCATCTGGTAGGGGTGCAGCACGTAGGAGCGCATCTGATCGCCCCAGCTGGCCTTGATGTCGCCGGCGAGCTCCTTCTTCTTCTTGGCCTCCTCCTCGTGGCGCAGCACGAGCAGTCGGGACTGGAGCACGGCCATGGCGGAGGCACGGTTCTGAATCTGCGAACGCTCATCCTGCATGGTCACCACGATGCCGGTGGGAAGGTGGGTGATGCGCACGGCCGAGTACGTGGTGTTCACGCCCTGGCCGCCGGGGCCGGAGGAACAGTAGGTGTCCACGCGGATGTCCGTATCCGGAATGTCGATATGGTCGGTGGCCTCGACCAGCGGCACCACTTCCACGGCGGCGAAGCTGGTCTGGCGGCGGCCCTGGTTGTCGAACGGGGAGATGCGCACCAGACGGTGGGTGCCGCCCTCCACGGACAGTCGGCCGTAAGCATAGGGGGCATCCACCTGGAAGGTGGCGGACTTGATGCCCGCCTCTTCGGCGTAGGAGGTGTCCATGACCTTGGCCTTGAAGCCGTTACGCTCGCAGTAGCGCAGGTACATGCGCAACAGCATCTGTGCGAAATCGGCCGCGTCGACGCCGCCGGCACCGGAGCGGATGGTCACCACGGCGGAACGTTCGTCGTATTCGCCATCGAGCAGGGTCTGAATCTCCATCTGGTCGAGATCCTTCTGAATCTCGCCGATTTCGCTTTGCGCCTCATCCAGAGAGTCCTGGTCGCCTTCCTCGCGGCCGAGTTCAACGAGCGTTTCCACATCGTCGATGCGCTGGGAGGCGGAGTTCAGACGCTTCAGCTGCGATTCCGCGGCGGACAGCCGGCTGGTGATCTTCTGGGCGTTTTCCGGATCATCCCACAGGCCCGGGGCCGCGGCCTGCGTTTCGAGATCCTTGATATCGGCCTTGAGCCGGTCGACGTCCAGCGCCTTGGCGATGGATTCGTATTTGGCGCGGGCTTCGCCGATCGCCTGGGTAAAGTCAAATTCTGCCATCGTGGTTTACCTTACTGTTGATTCTTTGAGATTCTTTGGGAAGTCACGTCCTTGTTGACAGCCTTCGCACATTCCTCTGGCGTTGGCGGGCATTGCCGCGCCACACGCGCATCCGCCTGCAATCCATGCTGCCAGAAGGTTCCGGGCCTGCCTTGCCGATAGCCGGCCGGGCGACCTCACGAATCCCTCGCATCAGACGTGTTCAACTGCGGGCACGAATATGCGAAGGCAACGTCAAAGCCCCGCGTAAATCGCCGGGATGACCAGGGAGCCGAGCATGGCCACAGCTATGACGACGCACACCACACGCACGATGGTGCGGCGGCGGTTCTCACGCTGCTGTCGGCTGTCCTGATAGTTACTCACGAGACCAATAGTGTACTCACCGCTTACGACCGCAGGACTTGCCGCCGACGCCCGCCCTGCCGGTGGGCCCCCACGGCCCTTTCCCTTGCGCTTTCAGCGCCGCCAGATGGTGTTTCATGGCCACCAGCATGATGTGCGAATCCTCAAGGCCCAGGTGGCGTTCGTTGTGGGCGGAATCAAGCGCGCCCTGACGTTTGGCGTAGGCGTCGAGCGTGTTGTCTCCGTAAGGATGCTCGTTGGTGGGTACCGCGCCGGGGTCCCACTGCCGGCTCATCGGCAGGGTATCGATGATGGTGATGCGCCCGGCGCGGTAGCTTTCCGCGTATCCGGCGACGTTCAGCATGAACCAGCTATGTTCGAAGGTGGCGTTATGCGCCACGTACGGCTGCTGGGTAAGCCGCGCGAGCAGGCCGGCCTGGGCTTGGGGCCATTCGTCGAAGAGTCGGTACCCGGCCTCGCTGCTGCGGCCGCGTACATCGATGCCGGTGAGTTTGGCGATGAGGACGTTGCCGAGCGCCGCGTTTTCCGGCGGCACGCCAAAAGCGAGACGGGACTGGCCGTAAGCGTCGCCGGCGGCGTAATAGCCCTGCTCATAGGCGTATGTCTCGGGTTCGCCGGCCGGGCGCGGACTGGCCATGTTCATGAATTCGAAGCCGACGTCGATGATGTAGTCACGCGCCGGATCGATGCCGGTGGTTTCGATGTCGATGCCCATCACCGCATCCACGTCGCGGCCGGGCAGGTAGGCGTCGCGCCAGTCGGGCTTGGGATGGTGTCCGGTAGCGTTGCCAGACGCGGCGGCACCACCCGGCAGAGCGGCACCACCCGGCGAAGTCGCGCCGGAGAGATTGGCGCGGGCCATCGCCGCATCGCCCGCACGCTTCTGGAAGCGCTGGGCCTTACGCCGTTCGGCGCGTGCGTCAAGAATCGCCGCCGTACGATCTTGGATATCGTCCAAGGCGACTGTTGTGGGGAACTTGACATCGCTGTTTTCGGCGGCAGTGTTTCCGGCAGATGCGCCACCGGTTTCGCCGCTCAGATCCAGCATGCCTTGGTCATCGTTCGACGGGCCGCTGCCGGAGTACGGCTTGAGCACGGCAATGGTGGCCCTCCCCCGCCGTTCGCGACTGACCGCCCATAGGTGTTGCTGTTCGCCCAGATGCAACAGCGTGTTGATGTTGTCGTTGAGCCGACGATTGGCGTAGGCGAGCGCGCGAGGCAGACGATAGGAGCCGATGAACCGGTCGAAATCGGTCATGAATGCGCTGTTGCATTGGGCGATGATCGATTCCAGACGCTCGCGTGTGGCATAGTCGACCTTCAATGCGTCGTGGATGGACTGTGGGGTGGATTCCGGTATTGTGCCGACGCCATGCGCCAGGTCCAGAGAACGCACCCAGTCCCAGTCGATGGTGGTGCCATCGGCGTCCTTGGGCATGGACGCCGCCCATTGGGGAATGTCTCCCTTGGCGGCGTCGAACCATGCACGGTCGGTCATAGTGCGAAACCGAGCTCTTCAGCGGCCTCGGTGGGCACCGGGTCTTCGCACCAGTAGTCCTCGAGGTTCTCGTTGGTGGTCAGCGAACGGATTTCGGCGCGATCGATATACAGCTCGCCGCTCAAATGATCGGTTTCGTGCTGGAAGATGCGTGCGGGCCAGCCGTGCAGCGGCTCGCTGTGGTGTTTGCCGTCTTCATCATCCCATTCGGCGGTGATGTCGAGCCAACGCTTGCGCACAGCTTGGTATCCGTCGAAGCTCAGGCAGCCCTCGTAGAACGAGGCGGTTTTGTCGCTGGTGGGTTTGTAGCTCGGGTTGATGATCACGTGGAAGGGGAATTCCGCGATTTCGCGCGGATCATCCTCGTCGTCGCGCACGTGGTCTTCGACCACGGCGAGCGCGAGCCCCAAGCCGATCTGGGTGGCGGCGAGCCCCACGCCGGGTGCCTCCAGCATGGTGGTGTGCATCGTATCGATGAGTTTGGCGAGCGTACGCTTGGAAAGCTGGCCATTATAGGCCACTGTCCGTTGGCGCAACACCGGTTCGCCGGCCTGCACGATGGGCAGAAGCTTCTCCTTGCCGCCGGTTTTGATGAGTTGTTCGACATCACGGTTGAGTTCGAGGTCGACTTTGGCGTTCTTTCCAAACATTGTTTTTTCCTTAGGGAAGGGTGCTACAGCGCGAGTTCTTCGGCGACGATCTTGGCGAGGCGGGTGCAGACTTCGTCGGCGTAGGCTTGGGTGGCGGCCTCGGCCATCACGCGCACGAGCGGTTCGGTGCCGGAGGGGCGCAGCAGCACACGGCCGGTGTCTCCCAGCAGTTCCTCCTCGCGGGCCACGGCATCCTGGATGCGCTTGTTGGTGGAGGCGGCCTTCTTGTCCACGTTCGGCACGTTGATGAGGGTCTGCGGCAGCTGCGGGAAGTCGGCGGCGAGCTCCTTCAGGCTCTTGCCGGACTTGACGACCTCGTTGCACAGGGTCAGTGCGGTCAGGGTGCCGTCGCCGGTGGTGGCGAATTCGCGGTTGATCACGTGGCCGGACTGCTCACCGCCGAGCGAGTAATCGCCCTTGAGCATTTCCTCAAGCACGTAACGATCGCCCACGGCGGTTTCCACGGTCTTGATGCCCATATCTTTCAGGGCGAGCTTCAGACCGAGGTTGCTCATCACGGTGACCACGAGGGTGTCGTGGTTGAGCTTGCCTTCGCGCTGCTTGGCGCGGGCCAGAATGCCCATGATCTGGTCGCCGTTGATCATGTTGCCGTCTTCGTCCACGGCGAGACAACGGTCGGCGTCGCCGTCGAAGGCCACGCCCATCACGGCATCGGTGGCCTTGACCATGGCCTGCAGCTGCTCGGGGTGGGTGGAACCGGCGTTCTTGTTGATGTTGTAGCCGTCCGGCGAGGCGTTGATCACGATTACATCCGCACCGGCACGGCGCAGGGCTTCGGGAGCCACCACGGAGGTGGCGCCGTTGGCGCAGTCGGCCACGATCTTCAGTCCCTTGAGCGGCTTGGGCTGGGTTTTGTCATCGTTCAGCGGAGCGATGGTGGCCACCAGATGATCGATGTACAGGTTGGTGGCAGTGGTCTGGTCGTGGCTCACGCGGCCCACGCCGGCACCGGTCGGGCGGTCCCAGTCCTGGCCGAGCACGGCCTCGATGTCGTCTTCCTTCTGGTCGGGCAGCTTGAAGCCGCCGCGTGCGAAGAACTTGATGCCGTTGTCGGGCATCGGGTTGTGGGAGGCGGAGATCACGGCACCCATCTCAACGTTGAGCACGCTGGTCAGGAACGCGATGCCCGGGGTCGGGATGATGCCTGCGTCGATCACGTCGAATCCGCCGGCGGCCATGCCCGCAGACAGGGCGGAAGCCAGAAAATCGCCGGACACACGGGTGTCACGACCCACGAGCGCGCGGCGGCGCCCCTCAGGCTGATCGTCTTGGGTGCCGGCGTCGCCGAGCACACGCACGGCGGCATCGCCCAAATCCAACGCCAGACGTGCGGTCAAATCCCTATTGGCCAGTCCTCGAACACCATCGGTTCCAAACATCTTCGGCATATGAAGTTCCACTCCTTGTATCGCGTTACCCGCACCATCGTAGTCGTTGTGCTCCACCCTAGGACCCGACTCGGCAAAAAACCGCCACGGAATCTGCTCCAGAACCGGAAATCAGCATTCAACAGCCGCAATGGCATCACCCACAAACCCGCATATTCATCTTGTTCGGCGGATGAATGATGAGATACATTCGTTAGCGGGCATGCCGGGCGGACCGATGCACTCCGGCACGGGAACGAAGCCATCGCACTAGTAAGAACGGGCCGGCAAACGCGCCTGTAAACAATACAGCGGCAAATACGACGAACGGAACTACCCAGCGTACATCGATAACCGGCAAAGCAACACCAAACAGAACGACGGCGAGGAACACGCTGAGCCATGCGATGAACATGCCCAACGGCATCTCCTCTACCGGGGTGGTCTCGGCCATGAATGCAACGATCTATTACTCCGATGTTGTGGTCAGTATGTGCGGCAGTTGCTCGTCGCGGTTGAGGAAAGAACGCGTTTGGCAGCGAAGTAGCGTATGCCGACCTTCCTCAGTGCGGGCGTATACCATGGTGCAATGCGTCAGGCAGCGGTCCAACTGCCGGCTCAGTATCTCGGCGTCCTGCTGGCGGCGGGCAAATACGGACGGGCAGGGGAAGCTCACGCAGTAAGCGCGCACGCCCCATTCCTTACCGATGATGACATATCGCGGATTGTTGATGGGCGCGAGTAGCTCCTTCATAACGCCGGCGAACAGCACCTGCTCGCGCCGCGAACCGCCAATCAGCATGACACGCAATGCCGTGAATCTGCGACGTGTCTGGCGAATCGAGGAAGTCGTTCACCGCTTCGCCTGCCGCGCTGGTTTCTAGGCGCTCAGGTTCCGCAGTCGCCAAATGCCAGACATTGGCCACCTTATCGGGGTCTGCGGCCACGCTGCGGTTGACGGCCATGCTGTATGCTTCACTGCATCAGTGTAAGGCACGAATCAATAGGTTTTGAGCCCCAGATCGATGGTAAGAATGATGCCGGCGATTACGGCGGCGGCGCGCATGATGTTTGCGGGAATCTTGCGGGTGATGGACGGGGCGATGTACCCGCCGATGAAGCATCCGATGCACAGCATGATGGCGGCCGGCCAATCGACCGCGCCTTGGATGATGAATACCACTGAGGCGCTGATGTTCGCGCCTGTGCCGATCAGGGTTTTCAATGCATTGATCTTGTGGAATGGGCCGATTTTGGCGGCATCAAGCACGGCGAGAGCCAAGGTGCCGGCGCCCGCGCCGAAGTAGCCGGAGTAGATGGCGACCGCCGCTACGCCCAGCCATACCCACCAGGAATCCTGACTCATGGGCTGCACGAGTTGTTCCGGCGGGCGGTGAGGTGCGGTAGGGGTGGTTGCACGCTTGGCGGCATCAGTGGCCTCAGTGGCTTCGATGTGCTTGAGTTGCGCGGTGGCATCCGCGGCGGCTTGCTTGGCCTGCATGCGGCCGCGCGGATTGATGGCGATGATCAGCGAGCTCAGCAAAATCAGCACTGGTGCGGCAAATTCAAAGACACTCGGGTCGAGTTTGAGCAACAGAAACGCACCGGCCACCCCGCCGAATGCGCCGATGACCACATACGTAATGGAGCGTACCGCTTGGCCTTTGAGTTCTTTGCGCGCACCCATCACGCCACCGATGCCCGTGCCGACCACGCCAACGGTGTTAGAAGCGTTTGCCAATACAGGCGGAATGCCGAACGCGAGCAGGGCCGGGTATGAGACCAGTGACGATGCGCCTACCGCATAGCCCACGAATCCTGCGCCGATTCCGGCCAACAGAATCAGTAGTAATGAAGTTATGGAAAAGCCCGCAATCATTCCCCGTATCCTTGTCGCTCATCGACCGGCATATTGCCGGCCTTGAGCGAGAATACGCTGTTGAGGATTGGTTGCGGGTTTTATGTTGGAATGTGGACGTAGCTTCTCGCGGAAGCGACTCCCCTCAGTCGCCTGAGGCGACAGCTCCCCTCGCGCCCGAGGGGAGCCAGAAGGAAATCAGAGCGCTTCGTTGTATTCGCGAACCTTGAGGGTGCGGTGGGAGGATGCCACGTTTTCGACGATCAGACGCTTCAGGGCATTGTCGGCGGCAATGTGCTCGTCCAGCCAGGCGTCACCGAGCTTGACCAGCGTGGCGGGATCGGCGTAGCCCGGGTACAGGCCGTTGAGCAGGGCGTCGGCCATGTGGTAGGTCTTGTTGGCCCAGACCCAGTCCACAGTCTCGAAGTACTTGGCGGCGAACGGCTCGGCCAGATCGGAGCGCGGGGTGGCGGAGAAGCCACGGGCCACGGCCTCGAGCTGGGAGTTGGTCAGCTCGTCGTTGTGGAGCGCCTGATCCCAAGCCCATTCCTTGGCCTCAGCGGTGGCCATGGAGGCGCGGGCGCCGTAGGCGAACTCGCGGTTTTCCGTGGTCTCCTTCTTGGCGAGCTGCGCGTCCACGTCGTCGTTGGTCATCTCGTTGACGGAGGTGAGCGCTTGGACGATGGTCCACGTGAAGTTGTTGTCGATTTCGAGGCCTTCAAGACGCACGGTGCCGTCCAGCAGACCGTGTGCGTTGGCGGCGAATGCGGCGTCGCCCTCCTCGCCGTAGCCCAAGTAGGCGGTGACGAGCTGGAACTGGGTGTCCGAGCCGGCTTCGGCGGCGTTGGCCAGAGTCCACAGTTCGGCGGCCACGTGGCGCAGCACATCGTCGCGGCGGGCGGGCGCCACGTAGTGGTGGGCGGTGGTGCTCATGCAGGCCAGCGCGTAACGGAAGGTGGTGGATTCGGTTTCCGTGGCCAGAAGACGCAGGGTCATGTCCACGAAGCGTTCGGCCGGGAATTCGCCGTCACGGGTCATATCCCAGAAGGCGAGCCAGGTCACGGCGCGGGCCAGGGCATCATCGAAACGATGCAGGTTGGCTTCGGCGAATGCCTGGGATTCGGCGTCGAAACGAATCTTGGTGTAGGTCAGGTCATCGTCGTTGACCAGCACGAATGCCGGGCGCGGCTTGCCGGCTGCGGCCTCGACGATGGTGGTTTCGCCATCTACATCGAGTTCGAACTGCTCGGTGCGCACGATCTTGCCGGTTGCGGCGTCTTCGTTGTAGAAGCCGACGGCCAGTCGATGCGGGCGCAGCACCGGGTGTTCGGCCGGCGCGCTCTGGGCGAGCTTCAGTTCGGCGATGGTGCCGTCCGCGTTTACGGTCAGGCCAGTGGCGATCGTGTTGATGCCGGATTCCTCCAGCCACTTGGCGCTCCAGGCCTTGAGATCGCGGCCGGAGGTCTTCTCCAGTTCGCTCAGCAGGTCGGCCAGGGTGGCGTTGGAGTAGGCGTGACGGTTCAGGTAGTTGTGGATACCTTCGAAGAACTGCGTGCGGCCCACGTAGAATGCCAGCTGCTTCAGCACGGAGGCGCCCTTGGCATAGGTGATGCCGTCGAAGTTGACGTAAGTGTCGTTGAGGTCGTTGATCGGCGCGACGATCGGGTGCGTGGTGGGCAGCTGATCCTGGCGCAGCGCCCAGCTCTTCTCGCCGGAGCAGAAAGTGGCCCAAGCGTCATGCCATTCGGTGGCTTCGGCAGTGGCCAGCGTGGAGGTGAATTCAGCGAAGGACTCGTTGAGCCACAGGTCGTTCCACCACTTCATGGTCACATAGTCGCCGAACCACATGTGCGCAAGCTCGTGCAGCACGGTCACCACGCGGCGCTCGGCCAGCGCGTCGGTCACCTTGGATTCGAACACGTAGGAGTCGCGGATGGTGACCATGCCGATGTTCTCCATCGCGCCCGCGTTGTATTCGGGAACGTAGATCTGGTCGAACTTGGCGTACGGGTAGGGCACGCCCCAGGTCTTGGCGTAGAACGCGAAGCCCTTCTTGGTGATGTCGAACAGGTAGTCGACGTCCTTCGCGAAGGCCTTGGCCAACGACTGTCGGCAGTACTGGGCCATCGGCACGGTACGGCCGTCTTCGTTCAGGTATTCGGTGTGCCATTCGGCGTACGGGCCGGCGCAGATGGCGGTCAGGTAGGAGCTCATCACCGGGGTCGGCTCGAAGTCCCACAGACGGGTGCTTTCGTTCGGCTTGTCGCCGAGGGTGCCGTCGAGGGTTTCGCGCGGATCGTCCTCGATGGTGGCAACCGGCATGTTGGAGGTGACGATCCAGCTGGCGGGAGCGAGCACCTTGAAGTCGAAGGTGGCCTTCAGGTCAGGCTGGTCGAACACGGCGTAGACGCGGCGAGCGTCCGGCACCTCGAACTGGGAGTACAGGTAGATGTTGCCATCGGACGGGTCGACCGAGCGGTGCAGGCCCTCGCCAGTGTTGGAGTAACGGCACCTGGCTTCGACGGTGACCTCGTTCTTCTCCTTGAGGTCGATCAGTTCGATGCGGTTGTCTTGGAAGGCCACGGCCGGGTCCAAGGACTTGCCGTTGAGGTCGATGGAGGTCACTTCGTCGGCGATCAGGTCGAGAAAGGTCGACGAACCAGGCTTCGCGTTGAAGCAGATGAACGACTTGGAACCGAAGTTCTTCGCGCCGACCGTCAGGTCAAGGTCGACGTGATAGTGAATCGGCGCTTCGATAACGGCCTTACGTTCTTCGGCTTCAATACGAGTGAGATTAGAACCGGGCATGACTTCAATTACTCCTTACGGTCGTCCCTGGATAATCCGGACTACTTGGTTTCTACGGTTTCGACGTCCTGGGCGATGTCGGCCACGACGGGCACGATCATCGGCTTGCGGTGCAGCTGGCGCGCAACCCAGCTGCCGAGCGTGCGGCGCATGGTCTGCTGCAGCTTGTAGGTGTCGCGCGTGCCCTGCATCATCTGGTCGTTGAGCTGTTCGACGATCTGGTGACGAACCTTGTCGAACTCGCTTTCGTCCTCGGCCACGGCATTCAGGTAGATCTTCGGGCCGGTGACGACCTCGTGATTGTCGGTGTCGACCACCACGAACGCGGAGACGAAGCCCTCGGTGCCGAGAATGCGGCGCTTTTCCAGCTCGTCATCGGTCAGCTCGCCGACGGAATCGCCATCGACGTACACGTAACCACACGGCACGGAGCCGACGACCGCGGCCCTGCCGTGGTACAGGTCGACCACATCGCCGTCTTCGGCCAAAACCACGTTCTGCGGGTCCACGCCGGTCTTGACGGCGATCAGGCCGTTGGCCACCAGATGGCGGTTTTCGCCGTGGATCGGCATGGCGCACTTGGGCTTGACGATGTTGTACATGTACAGCAGCTCGCCCTCGTTGCAGTGGCCGGACACGTGCACGGCGGCGTTGTCGCGGTTGACGACCTTGGCGCCGAGCTGCACGAGCTTGTTGATCACCTTGTAGACGCCGTGCTCGTTGCCTGGAATCAGGGAGCTGGCGAGAATCACGGTGTCGAACTCGTTGATGTGGATATCGCGGTGGTTGCCGTCGGCGATGCGGCCGAGTGCGGCCATCGGTTCGCCCTGGGAGCCGGTGCACATGAAGACGAGCTTGTCGTCCTGAATGTCGTTGGCCTGCTTCAGGTCCACGACGGTGCCTTCGGGGATGTGCAGGTAGCCGAGGTCGGCGGCGATGGACATGTTGCGCACCATCGAACGGCCGACGAACACGACCTTGCGGCCGTACTTGTGGGCGGCGTCCACCACCTGCTGCACACGGTGCACGTGGGAGGAGAAGCTGGCGACGATGATCTTGCGGGTGGCCTGGGCGAACGCTTGGTCAAGGGCCGGGCCGATGGAGGTCTCGGGCTTGACGAAGCCGGGCATCTCGGCGTTGGTGGAGTCCATCATCAGCAGGTCCACGCCCTTTTCGCCGATCTTGCCGAATTCGACGAGGTCGGTGATGCGGTGGTCGAGCGGCAGCTGGTCGAGCTTGATATCGCCCGTGTCGATCAGGGAGCCGGCCGGGGTCTTGACATAGACGGCCAGGGCGTCCGGGATGGAGTGGGTGACGTTGACGAATTCGAGGTCGAAGGGACCCACCTTGAGCTTCTCACGGCCGGCAACCTCAACCTTGGTGGGGTTCTGGTGGTGTTCCTTGCACTTGGCGTCCACGAAGGCGAGGGTCAGCTTGGAGCCGATCAGCGGGATGTCCGGGCGCAGCTTGAGCAGGTAGGGCACGCCGCCGATGTGGTCCTCGTGGCCGTGGGTGAGCACTAGGGCGTCGACCTTGTCGAGACGGTTCTTGATGTAGCTGAAATCGGGCAGGATGAGATCCACGCCCGGCTGCTCCTCCTCGGGGAAGAGCACGCCGCAGTCGATGAGCAGCAGGTGACCGTTGTATTCGATCACGTTCATGTTGCGGCCGATTTCACCCAAGCCGCCGAGCGGCGTGATGCGCATGGAGCCCTTGCGGTACTTCGGCGGGGCGATCAGCACGGCATCCTGCTGGGGCGCGGTGGCCTGCCGGGTGGCGTTGATCTTACGGGACGGCGTACGGCTGTTGGATCCGTTGGCGTTGCGGCCGCGCGCGGAACCGCGACGGCGAGAATTCGTGTTCTTGCTTGTTTTCTTTTGTTCTTGTGCCATAACCTTTTTGGGATTTCTGTTGTGGTGCCTCTGCTCTGTCATGCAGGGGCGGCGGGCTGGCAACCCGTATGCAGCGTTTCGGGCTTACAGCAGTCCGGCAGCGCGCATGCCCTCTTCAGCCTTGTCAAGCTGAGTGGCGTCGGGACCGATGTTCGGCAGACGCATGGTGGTGGAGGGGATAACGCCCTTGACCTTGAGCGCAGCCTTGGCCATGACGGCCTGATAGCCGTCGCCATTCAACGCGTGGACAAGGGGGGCGAGCTGGTTGGCGAGGCGACGGGCGGTAGTGATATCGCCGCGATCGAATGCCTGGACAAGCTGCTGCATGGGGTTGGAGGCGACGTGGGCAATCACCGAAATGATGCCGACGGCACCGATGGAGAGGAACGGCAGGAACAGGCCGTCATCGCCGGAATACCAGGCGAGGCCGGTGCGCTGCTGCTTCTCCACTGCGGCTGCAAGATCGCCGGTGGCGTCCTTGACAGCCTTGACGTGTTCAAGTTCGGCCAGTCGGTCGTAGGTTCCGACCTTGACCTTCAAGCCGGTACGGCCGGGAACATCGTAGACGATGATCGGCTTTTCGGCGGATTCGTCGACGGCCTTGTAGTGGCCGACGATACCGTCCTGCGAGGGGCGGGAATAGTAAGGCATGACGACGAGCACCGCGTCGGCGCCCGCTTCCTGAGTCTGTTCGACCATACGCACGGTGTGTGCGGTGTCGTTGGAGCCGGCGCCGGAAATCACCGGAACGTCGACGACCTCCTTGACGGCCCTGACCAGCTCGACCTTCTCATCCATATGGGTGACGGGCGATTCGCCGGTGGTGCCATTGACCACCAGACCATCCGCGCCATCGGCGACGAGGTATTTGGCGAGCTTCTGCGCGGCGGCGAAATCGACGCTGCCGTCGGATTTCATCGGGGTGACCATAGCCGGCAGAATGCGGCCGAAAGGTGCTGAATCAAGAAGGTGCATGTCATGCTCGCTCATAGTGTTCACCGTACTTCCCATTGTGGACTCTTATACTACGTACCTTGATTGTTGCTGAATGCGTGGCATTATGGCCGGAGCCGGTGGCAATGCCGTGATGCGCGTCCCGGCGCGCTTCCCTGCCTGAAATGCGGGGGCGACTACTGGTCGACTGCGGGTCGATTACAGGTCGAGGAAGTGGTCGAGGCCGATGGTCAGGCCAGCCGGAGCGTCGCCGGCGAGCTTGCGCACGGCAAGCAGGACGCCGGGCATGAAGCTGGTGCGGTCGAAGCTGTCGGCCCGAATGGTCAGCTGCTCGCCGGCGTTGCCGAAGAGCACTTCCTCGTGGGCGTTGAGGCCGCGCAGACGCACGGCGTGCACGTGGATGCCGTCGACCACCTGGCCGCGTGAGCCGCCATCGGTTTCGGTGGAGTCCGGCACGGGGGCGAGTCCTGCGGCCTTGCGCGCTTCGGCGATGCCGTGGGCGGTGTGGATGGCGGTGCCGGAGGGGGCGTCCACCTTGGTGGGGTGGTGCAGTTCGATGACTTCGGCGGATTCGAAGTATTTCGCGGCCTTGGTGGCAAAGTAGTCGGCCAGTACGGCGGAGATCGCGAAGTTAGGTGCGATGAAGACCTTCTGGGTTTCGGGCTTCGGACCGTTGGCGATGGCGGATTTGACCTGGGCGAGTTTCTCGTCGGTCCAGCCGGTGGTGCCGACCACCACGTCCACGCCTTGGCCGATCAGGGTCAGCACGTTGTTCAGGCTGACGGACGGCACGGTGAATTCGACGACCACATCGGTGTTGTCGGTGGTGATCTGGGTCAGGTCGTCGCCGGCATCCAATGCGAGCGCCAGCTGCGTATCCTCGGCGTTGTTCACCGCTTCGACCACGTGCGAGCCCATGCGGCCCTTTGCTCCGACCACCGAAACCTTGATCATGTCTTCTTCCCTGTCTACCCGTACCTGCCCGGCAATGTACCCGGGACGTTTTCCAATCGGCAATCAGCCTATCACCGCCAAGCCCTCACGCCAATACCCCGTCCACAGAATCAAGCTCCCTCTGACGAACCGAACCGTGAAGTCGAGCTCCCTCTGATGAGGGAGAGACCCCGGCGAGGCCGCCAACCATCCATCGGGCGTAGCCCGATCCCGTTTCACCCACGCCGCTTGGCCAAGGCCCATCCGGCCAACGCCAGTGGCACGGACGCCAGCGTGAAGATGAATGGCAGCATCATGCCCACATGAGGGTTGGAGGCGTCAAGCACAATGCCGGCCACGGACGAGCCGATCGACGTGCCGACCGTGCCTGCGGTGGTTACCCAGCTCAGTCCTTCGGTCAGGGATTCCGCCGGCACCAGATCCTTGACGATGAGGTTGCCGGTGGCGAACGTCGGCGAGACGGTCAGGCCGGCGAGGACTTCGAAGACGCCCAGCAGGATGAGATTGTCCATTGACAACCGGAAGAACACGTAGCCGACGGTCAGCAGCGACAGGAACATCACCATATGCGCCCAATGGGAGCCTTTGAGTTGGCAAGAGCCGAACACCAGCGCGCCGATGCACGAGCCGACCGCGAACATCGCCAATTGCAGACCGAGGAAGGGCTCAAGTCCCATGGATTTCATGGTGGCGGTAATGGACACGTCGAAGGACGTGAAGCTCATATTGAACACGATGAACACGGCGAGCAACGGCAGTACGCCGGCATAGAGCAATACACTCTTGGGCTTGGCACCGCTGCGTTTGAGTTGGCGCAGGGTCAGCTGGTCGGCATCTTCGCTTGCAGCGGGGCTGCCGTCATCGTGCGCGGCCACGCTGACCTGTTCCACGATGACCGGCGGCTGGGTGGATTTCAGCGAGAAGAATATGGTGCCGCCGATGCCGCATGCCACGGTGGGCACGAACAGTTGGGATACCGGATGCACGGAGGTGGCCAGCCAAGCCGCCAGAATCGGCCCCAGAATAAAGACGATCTCGTCAATGGCGGCTTCCATGGCGTAGGCCGTGTTGAGCAGCTGTTCGCCATCTTCCACACCGCGCAACGCATAGGACCAACGGGTTCGGACCAATGCGCCGAATGAGAACTGCGTCAGACCCATGATGATGGCCAGAGCGAACAGCAGCGGAATCGGCACGCGCACCAACGCCGCGAAGGCGAAGGCGAGCATGGCCACGATCTGCACGGCGAGCGCAAGCCGGCCCACGCGGGCTTGGCCGAAACGGTCGAAGGCGCGGGCGTAGAACGGGGTGACGCAGCTCATGGCCAGCACATAGGCGGCGCTCATGGTGCCGGCGATGGTCCAATTGTCGTAGAGATGGTTGAGCGCCAGAACGATGCCGAGACTCATCATGGAAATCGGCAATCGTGCCACCGCACCGGACAGGCAGAACGCCTTGGCTCCGGGCAGCATGAACAGGCGCTGATAGGGCGAGTGGGCAGCGGACGACTTCGAAACCGCGCGAGTCGTGGACACAATAACTCCTTACTGGTGCGTTGTCCGGCACGTGCGCCCGCCCACACGTGCCATCCGAGGGTAGCGGTTCCCCAGCAACGTCACGCGGTGCGTTTCAACCGCGGACCGGTACGTGGCCAGTCGTCTTCATCGTCGGAGATGCCTTGCGATGCATAAGGTCTCTCCACCGGTGAAGGCCGTCCGATGCTGTACAGGTCATGAGCCTTTGGGCTCAGTCGTTGTCAGATTGTTCGGGAATGCCGGAGCTCAACTCGGTAAGGATTTCCTGTTTGGTTTTCGCACGGGCGTGAAGCTCGCGCAAGCCCTCGTCGGGCTCACTGACATAGTAGAGAGTGGCGTCGATACTGTCCAATTCCACACCTTCGACCGCTGCCAGCAGCAGTCGGTACATGTCGAGCTGGGCAAGTTTGCGGGTGATGTCGTCTGGCTTGGTGGGCCGACGACCGGTTTTCCAGTCGACCACGGTAAAGCGTGCGGTGGTGCTGGACGGGTCAAGTCCACCGATGAATACCGCATCGAGTTTGCCATTGACTAGGCCCACGCCCGGCACGTCCACGACAATGGCACGCTCCGTCCACGCCGGGATGCGCTTGGCCCACGATGATTCGGCCAATCTGCGCTGCCACGCCACCAGCTTGGACTCGGTGGCATTGTCGCTACTTATGGAAGTGGCGGAGGCGGCGGATACGGCGGATGCGGATTGTTGAGCCGTGGGCTGTGGGACAGCGGGCTGCCGTGTGGATGGCTTGCGGCATTGCCGCTCCCGTTCGGCCAAATCGGCCAACATGGCTTCCCGGGAAACGAATCCCGCATCCTGACCTGTATGCGGCATACTTGATTCGGCTTCATATGCCAGTACCGCTTCATCCGGCTTACCGGCATTGATGAATTGCTCAGCCCACGCATGGAACTGCGTGCCGGCTTCGGCCGCCGGAGACGATATTCGTGGAATCGGACGGATAATGCTACGCCAGTAGAGGCGCTCCTCCCGTTCGCTCATGCCACCTACGCGGGCTTGCAGGCTTGTCACGTTCTGACGTCCGGCGGCCAGAATGCGTTGCGCCTTGGCTTTGACTGCCTCATCAAGCGACTGGCCGCTGGCGGCATCGGCCATCAAATCGGCGTCGTCCACCAGCAATTGCGCCCGTTGCAGCAGTGGACCGGCGTCTTGGTGCTGCTCAAGTGACGAGGAATCTGCGGCGATAACATCGATGCCACGTGACAGCTGTTCATGCACTGCGTCGCTGAGGGTAGCCGGCCACGGCAATTCGACAGCGGCATCCGTCTGCGTAATCGGCGTCTGCCATGCCTCCCCCACCACGGCGTCACCGTATGCCGCGGCATGCTCTCCGATAAAGAACCCTTCGGGAGGGGCAATCGCTTCGCCTTGCGCCGAGATCAGCATGGGCTTCCCGGCATTGGCGGCTTGCAGCCGTTCCACACAGTCCTGAGCCGATATCGCATGTTCACGGGCTTGGAGCGCGTCATGCACTTCAAGCCAGAAATTGGATGGCTGAGCGGCGCGAGAGCCTTTGGGCACCACTGACGGGTCCCGCCCGGATTCGCCCGTATAGGCGCAATAGGTCATCAGGGCATCTTCTCGCGCACGGGTAAGCGCCACATACATCAATCGACGTTCGTCGGCATGCAGCCGGCGCCCATATTCCTCCGCCTGCGTCAAATACCAGCCGGATGCATCCACTTCTTCCACGCCATCGCCGAATTCGCGCATGGAGCCGAACACTTCATCATCAATAAGCTCCACATCATCCAAAGCCGCCAACGATGCGATGGGGTCGGCTTCCACATCGGTATCATGGGGGAATCGCGGCAGAATGCCGGCATCGGCACGCATAGGCACGGGTACGGCGGTGGGGTTGGTGAGCCAGGAGTCGGCGGTCTCATGATATTCGGGTGCGGTCCAGTGACCTTGCTCGGTGCCTCCCGTATGGTGCTCGTCCAGCACGATCTTGAGATGGTCGCCCTGATTGCTGGGGAATCCGACGGCGGTAAGCCCCACTACCGCAACGGCATCCCATTCCAACCCTTTGGACTGGTGTACGGTCATCAGTTCCACATCCACCGGAGCGTCGGGGAGACTGGCGGCTTCATCCTCCACCGAAGCCAGATGATCCACCCATGTGATGAACCCATGCAACGAGGGAGTTTGCTCAGCGGCAATCTCTTGCGTGTACGTATCCACCAAATCCACAATCGCATCCATAGGCATATGCGCCAAAGCGGGATTGGCGCGGTGCTGCGGATTATGCAGCACACCGGCCAATACGGTGTCGATGTCAAGATCCAACGCTTCTATGCCGGCGCGAATCACGTCGCCCAGTGGACGCCCGACGGCATCATGCACCTGACGGAGCATCACCGCGGCCCGGGTTATGGCGTTGCGCCCGTGTGCGCTCAACCGTTCAAGCAGTTTTACCAGGTCGCCGCGTAGCAATACGTCTGGCAGGAATACCGCATTGGCCACCTGATCGCGGTACTCACGCACCACAGCCGCCCATTCATTCGCTGGTGTATCCGGTTGGGCAAGGCCGGCCTGCACCAATGCTTGGAAGCGTTGTTCCGTGTTCTGTTCTTCAGCAAAACGGGCCAACATGGTCAAATCCGCTGCGGACATGGTGAATCGTGGCGTGGCCAGCAAGCGCATCAGCGATCCCGTATCGGTGTGGTCGGCGGCCACGTGCAGCAACGCCATCAGATCGCGGATTTCCGGACGTTCCAACAGCGCGGAATAGCCGACCACGAATGTGGTCAATCCGGCCTGTTCCAATGCCGCCTGATATTCGGGCATATGTGATTTGGACCGAAACAGCACGGCGACCGGCGCTTTCTGTTCGCCCGGCATCTGTTCCTGTTGTTCGGCTGCGGAACGGTGCCGTGCGATGGCCGTCTTGCAGAAACGCACTACGGCGTCGATCTCCTGCCCGGCCGTGGCGAAGCCCAGTACTCCCAATGTTCCTTCGGGGGCATCAGGCATGGGGTCGAGCGATGAGACATCGACCTCACGCATCAATGAGCTGGAAGGACGCGACGGGTTGGAGCGCAACGGCAGCGTGAGATTATTGGCGGCTTCGAGCACTATACGGCTGTTTCGCCTGGTGACGGACAGCGGGAATGGCTTGTATCCGGCAGACAGGTGGAAATCTTGCTGGAACATACGGAATGCACCAGGGCTGGCACCACGCCATGCGTAAATCGACTGGAACGGATCACCCACCGCGTTGACGGCGGACCTCTGTGACGCATCCACGTGGAACAGTGCTGCCAGCAGAGCGGCCTGCGTGGTGGAGGTGTCCTGATATTCGTCGAGCAGCACGTGGCTGTACCTGCGGCGCGTACGCTCTCCGATGGAGGGGAAGCGCTCGATAAGCTGATACGCGGCAATGGTGAAGTCGGAGAATTCGGCCATATTGCGTTCCCGCTTGGCTTGGGCATAGGCCTCCACCAGCTGGAGCAGAATATCGCGTTTGCGTGTGGTCTCCAGCAGCGCACCGCAATGATAGGTGCAACGGGCGTGCAAATGTTCGGCACGGTCATCGAGCTTGGCTTGCCAGCTGGCGTCGGTATCTTTCTTCAGTCGTTTGATCTTGGGGATTTTCGGCTCGTCCTCGGGCATGGGTTCGTCTGCAACGGCTTGTTGCAATCGATTGATGAATGCCGAATCCCATTGCCGTACTCGATTGATCGCATCATCGAAGCTGGTGCAGCCGGTACCGATCATGGCACTGCCAATGGCATCCGACAACGCCAGAACACGGTTCGCCAAACTGGAGAAGGCGCCAAAATCCTCACTGAACGCCAGATCCATGTGCCTGTCGATGACTTCGGTGGCCAGTTGAAGCGCTCCGGCTGCGCTCAATGGTTGCGTGTTCTGATCGAATCCGACAAGCAGTCCATATTGGCGCACGATGGTCTGGAAGAAGGCGTCATACGTGAAAATGGCCGGCTTGAGGAATGCCCGATCAGACACCGTGGCGGTCGTAGAGCCCGCCATATCACCGGCCACTGCGGCGGAGACGCGTTCCAGCAGTTCGCCTGCGGCCTTGCGTGTGAAGGTCAGGCCAAGGATGCGTTCAGGTGCCACACCTCGATTGATAAGCGCGATGATGCGTTGGGTCATCGTAAAGGTTTTGCCGGAACCGGCACCGGCAACCACCAATACGTCAGCATCGACTGGCGCATCGATGATGGCGGCCTGTTCCGCACTGGGAGTGAACGTGCTCATGCTTGCCTCGTTTCGAAAATCGTGTCGATCTGGCCTGCACAGGCAGGGCAGACGTTCTTCATACGGCAGAATCCGATATGGGTGTCTTGCGGATGGGCCTCGATGATGGCTGATCTGCTGGCCGCCGCGGCATAGAATACGCGGGCGATCATGGTCAGCGACCATAACGTCTGCGTACCGGCGAGCGCGGCGAATTGCGCCCACGCTTCGGCACTCACACCTTCGGGAGGAGTAGCCGGATCTATGGCGGGTATGTCGAAGAAACGGTTGGGGTCTTTATACCAGTATCGGGGCGTGAACGGTTCGGCATTCAACGAGCCATCAGTGAACAGCGGCGGCTGGAAGGCACCTTCCGGAGCGTAGCTTCTGGCTGGTGCCGCATTCTGCCCGACATGGAATAGCGCGCTTTGGCTGATATGCGGCATTGCGGCAAGTGCCTTGGCACCGCGCGGCCCGTCTTCGGGGAACACGAGGCCAAGCTGATAGCACACGAGCTGCAAATCATTGAAAATCTGTTTGACCGTAGGCGTTCTGCCTGTTTTGTAGTCAATGAGGCGAATGCATTCGCCACCGTCTGCGAGTACGCGGGTTTCCATACGATCGATACGCCCGGACAGTCTCACGGTCAGATGCTCGTCCATGCCTTCCGGCCATCCTCCGACCAGTGCTCCCATCAGACGAACCAGCGTGTTCCGATCGATCGGGTGCATGCCGGGCACGGCATTGTATGCGTCGAGTATGTCACGCACATCGAAACGTGCGGCAAACTCCCGTTCGCATTCGGCACCGGCCAATGCGCCAATGCTGAAGTTGCTGGAGTTCTTGCCAAGATACGTTTCCGGATCGGCGTCGCTGCGCACAAAGTAATCGGCGATGTTGCGCAGGGCATCCGCCGCGGACTCGTCCTTACGGGTGGCCTCATAGCGGTTCCGGGTGTCGGCTATGGCATTCGGATCGGGACGTTTGCTCTGATAGATGGCATTAAGCCGTGCCGCGACAGCCTCGATGCGGCGTTCCGTGCCGGCCGTGGAGTCCAAGCCCAGTGCGGCCAACGCCTGGGCATTGTGGGAAAGATGGTCCAGCCCTTCCTCGCTGCCTTGCTGCGCAACCGCATGGATGAGGGTTCCGAAACTGGTGGCCACGGAGCTGGGGCGAGGACCGGCGAACCGGTTCTCCAGCATCCAGCACACCGGGCACGCCCATAGGCTGTCGACCGCCGATGGAGATAAGGTGACCATGGGTGCGGCCTGCGCATCCGTCTTGCCTTTCCCTGTTTGGATACCGTCAGACTGTACACCACCAGATGACGCGCTGTCGGATGAGGCACTGTCAGATGAGGTATCGCCAGATGACGCACCGCCAGATGACGCGCTATCCGATTGGGCCGGCGATTCCACAAACGCCCAGCTCTGCGGATTTGCGGCGCGCACACCATGCTCTAACAGGAGTGCCAACGCAATCGCGGCGTCCTTTGCGGCAGCCTGCTGCGGTTGAGCAGTGGCCAGAACCGCGCGGGCGGCGCTGACCAACCCACGTGGGTCGGCGTCCAATCCGGCCAGATCATATTCGGCGAATCCCGCATGTGCCCCCACTGTGGTGAAAGGCGCCTGTTGCCGGTTGCGCGGATAGTATTCCGGCAGATACCCGAAGAGAAAGTCCGAGGGGCTCATGCTGTCGTTCCATACCGCGCTGATCATGATTCGCCGTGCACGGGTCAGCGCGACCAGGAAACTCTTCTTCTCGCCCGACAATACAGCCGCGAACCGCGGATCATGCCCGGTTTTGTCGCTTTCTTCAAGCGCTCCCCTCAGCACGAGCTCGGCAAGGTCTTCACCACCGAACATGGTGTTGCGCCCGGCGAGGTTCGGCCACACGTCTTGCTGGACCACCGGTATCCACGCATATTCCCAGTGGCGTCCGGCCGCGCCTGCCGGCGTAGTCAATGTCACCGCGTCTTCCACCGGTCCTATGTGGGCCAAGGAATCGGCCTGCACTTCCATGCCCCGAACCTGTGCCATGAATGACGTGATGTCTCGACTGGCGGTGGAATCATCGGCGAACTGGAACAGGCGCATTGCCGCGTCCAGCCGGTCATTGGCCGTACGCCCCTCTGCCGTGTTGAATAATGCCGCACGCTGCCAGACCGGTGCCAGACCGGTGGCGTTCCACGCAACAGACAGCGCATAGCGCGGCTGTACGCGCTGGCTTGCCGGCAGCCGCTCCAAGCCGGAAGCAACGCTGCCCACCAGATGCCACAGGTTCGCAAAAGCGCGGGCCTGAGGGTCGTTGCCGAGCACCGCGTGGATGGATGCGAGCGCAGCCTGCGCCGGCGCGGCGGCATCATCAATGGCAAGCATCACGTACAGCGCGTCAACGCCAAAGGCCAAGTCATCGCCGGACGGTTCACCGAGTATTTCGACAGACACTGGCAACGAAGTCACTGACGACGAAACCGCTGACGTCGAAACCACTGACGAGGATGTTTCACGACCTGTTTCACGCCGTGTTTCATGGTATGTTTCACGCAATGTTTCCCATGCCGTCGTCAGAGAGGTCAGCATGGCATCATCCGTGGCGAGATGCGCCAGCGACTCCAACGACCCCATGGCCGATTCGATCGGCGCAAGCCTTGCGGGACGCCCCTGACCGGGTTTGGCCCCGGCACTCACCAACGGGCCGTTCATCAACGTGGCCACTCTAGTCCTTATATATGCCGCGCAGGAAGCCAACGTCATCTGGCATTCCGCCATCCCCTCGGCACGCAATCGGGCAAGCTCCACAAGCGCGAACAATCCCTGCACGAAAGTCTCGTCCTTCAAAGGACGGGTGACCGACGAATACCGCACCGGTACACCATCTCGGCGCAGTCGTTCGCCGAACAGCCGCACGGCGGCATTGTCGTGGGTGATGACCGCCATGTCGTTCCACCGAATATGCCGGTCAAGATGCGCCCGCTTGATGCGCCAGACCACATCATCCAGCTCCTCACGTGAGGATCGGTACAGGCCGGCGGTCACCGTGCCGTCCGCCTGATAATTCGCTGCATCGACTCCGCCCAGTATGGCGGTCAGCTTGCCGGGACGCTCGGCCGGAGGCAGCGGCTCGTCTTCCGGCGAGGGAATCGACAGCGAAATACGAGACGCGATCACATCAGCCATCGTCATGTGCGACTGATCAGCGACGGCACTGCCGCCAACCAGCTGTTCTTCCTTGGCCTTCAGCCGCCCTTCCACGGCACGGCGCATCAGATATTCCGGATACGATCCGCGGAAGGTCTGCACCGATTCATCCGGGTTGCCGACCAGCACCAACTTGACGCCGGCATTCCCCAACTCCTCCAAGAAGCGCATGCCGGCCAGCGTGGTGTCTTGAACATCATCCACAACCAGCAGCCGGGGCAAGCCCAACGCCTCCACACACATAGGCCGGTCGGAATCATCCGCGTGATCGGCGGCGAATGCCTCACGCACCACACGAGCGCCTGCCACCAGCAAATACGAGGCATCCAAACGGTATTGCCCCGGATATACCGCGCTTTGGGCTGCAATATATTCACGGCGCAACGCGAAAGCCAAACGCCATTGCACCGACAATCGCGCGTCCTCCGTCACGGCGTCCAAGAGACGTGGCTCTTCGTGAACGCCTACACCGAGCTCATCCAATCGGGCCAGCATATCGCGCAACTGGCTGATAAACGCATCTGAAATACCTCGCGTGAACCTATCCGCGCTGGTCGAGCCGCCTGCCGACGTCGGAGACGGCGAATCCGACCCTTGTTGCGGGAGGCTTGATTGTGCGGAAGCGGCAGAGCCGGGCATCTCGCCGGCACCGGCATCGCGTATGAGTCTCGCCCAGTCATCCTGGGCAAAGTAGACGCGTAGCAAATCACAGGTGCCGCAATCATCTCCCGCTACGGCATGGCGCAGATGCACGGCCATGACTTGACGCAGCAAAGCATCCTGTTCCGCACCGTTCAGCAATCGAGGCGACGGCAATCCAGTTCCCTCGCGCGAAGCCGATATGGCCCGGAATGCCACGGCACCCAGCGTGGTGACCGGCCTGGCCTGCACGGAAAACCCGAGCTCACGAATCACCCGATTGCCCAATGCGTCGGCGGCCACACGGCCGGATACGGCCATCACCGCCTGCGTGCCACCGTAGCGGCGCAGCCCCGCCATCAACACCGATAAGGCGAATTCAGTTTTGCCGCTTCCAGGCGTGCCGACAATCAGCCTCGCCGCTCCATCACGGTCGATGCCGTCCAGCACTGTTCCAGGTTCAAGTCTCGTCATCATGGCTCCAGCCTAAACCCGACCGTCACAGAGGGAAAAATTTTACCGAACCCGACGAAGAATCGTACCCTTGACGGTATCCTGTAGAACGAATGCAGGGAGAGCGCATTTTCCAAGGAGGGAGGGAACAGATGGACAACATTCCGATGAGACCGCCGAAGCTGCCCGGATATGATTTCGTCCAGATGTTGGGAAGCGGTGCCACCGCCACGGTGTACCTATATAACCAGCGTATGCCCGCACGCCCGGTGGCGGTAAAGGCCAGCGCCAAAACCCTTGACCCACGGGCCGCTGCCCTGTTCAACCGCGAGGCCAACTTCATGGCCAAGCTGTCATCCCACCCGTACATTCTGCCGGTATATGGTGCCGGCGTCACCTCCGATGGCCATGGCTACATCGTCATCGAATATGCGCCGGGCGGCACCTACAACAGCATCATGAAGGCCCGGTCCATGACCTGCGAGCAGGTACTCGACCTCGGCATCAAGCTGTCAAGCGCGCTGTTCACCGCGCATCGCAGCAATATCATCCATCACGACATCAAGCCCAGCAACATTCTCATCACCTCGCAGGGCTTGCCTGTTCTGGGTGATTTCGGTATCTCCACCGATGTGTATGACCGCACCGAAACCGGATTCTCGCCGCCGTGGGCACCGCCTGAGGTGCTTCAGCATCTGACCAATGGTTCGGAAGCCGCCGACATCTATTCACTGGCGGCCACCCTGTACGCCATGTTCGTCGGCTGCTCGCCATTCCAGCACGATTATCACCCGCGTTCGCAATCGGAACTGATTTCGCTGATCGTCAACCAGCCATTGCCTCGCCTCAACCGCCCCGACGTGCCGGCCGATGTGGAAGCGGTGCTGCGCCGGGCCCTGAACAAGGACCCCGACCAGCGGTACTACTCCGCGTTGGAGTTCGCACGTGCCATGCAGCGTGTGCAATTCGCATATTTCGGGCATGCCACTCCCGTTACCGTGGAAGGGATGCCGGCCTATCCCAAAGACATCGAGCGTCGGCGCCGGGCCACGGACCAGCGAGATCAGATCACCCGTTCGTCACGGCGATGGGTCAAACCGGTGGGTATTACCGTCGGTATACTTGCGGCGATCACCGCAGCGGCACTGATATTCGCCTTCGTGGTCGTTCCCCGCATGGACAGCGCCACCGGATCAGATACCAAACAGGTGGCGACGCCCGGCACCAAGGATGATGACAACAACCGCAATAATCAGGATGACGTGATCACCGATACCGCGAACGCCCAGATTCCTTCCCCGGAGAATCTGAACGGCACCTATGCGGCGGATGGGTCATCCGTGACGTTCACCTGGACGAATCCAGACCCGCAAAGCGGTGATACCTATGCGTGGGCCATAGTGCAGGGCAGCAATACCGACCAGAGCGCGCAAACCGTCACAACGTCAGATCCCACGGTGACCGTCAACGCGCAGGAAGGCTCGCAGACCTGCATTCAGGTGTCCATTGTGCGCAAGAACCGCCAGATGTCCGTCAGCCCCGCCATCGCCTGTGCGGCCAAGCCGCAAGAATGATCCGCTCGCCACTGCCGGGCATGCCACCCTGGCATTGCGTATCGCATCAGACGTGCGCCCAGCAGCGGCGAATTCACCAAATGGACAACAGGAACGGCAGGTATTGGAACCGTAAAGCGTTGTCATTACACCAGCAACCAGAGAAAACAGGGGTCAGGGAGTTCAGATGGCCACATCGTCCCAGTCATACGATCGTCGCCGACGCATCAGCGCGGCTTTGCGCCGCCTTATGCCCTCCGGAGGGCATACGTGGACGGTTCCCGTAATCACGCTCCTGCTGCTTCTGGGACTTGTTGCCGGCGCGGTGATCATGAGCACCGTCACGCGCCGCCATGTGCAACTGGACGATGGCACCGTATGGGTCACTTCGCTGAAAAACCAGAAGGCCGCACGATTCAACGTAAAGAACAAGGAGGCCGACGCCGGCGTCTCCTCCTCCGCCCCACGATTCGACATCGCACAGCATAATGGCGACACCATCCTGACCGAAACGACCAAAGCCTCCACCATCAAGGCATCCACGGTCAGCACCGGTGTCAAGACCGACATCAAAGCCAACACCACCACTGTGGTCGGCGGGGATACCGCAGCCCTGATCAACGAGAAGACCGGCAATGTGTGGACCGGCTTGTCGGAAAACCTTGATTCCGTGACCCCCACCACTTCCGATCCGAAAATAAAGCTGGGCGAGGGCGGGCGCATCGCAGTAACCCACGATGGCAAGGTCTACGGATACCGTCCATCCGACGGTATGGTGCTGCGTCTTGACAATCCCAGCAGCGCCAAGGCCAAAACCCTCGAATCGCTGACCGACGGCAAGCAGCAGACCGTTGAAAGCTTTACCGTCATCGGGAGCACGCCGGTAATCGCAACCGGCAAAACCGTCATATTCAAGGGCGGCCGCGTCGATGTCGACACGACCGGCACCCTCACCCTTCAGGAGCCTCCCACCGATGACATACAGTCCGATTGGGTGGCCGCGGCATCACCGAGAGGCCTTGCGCTTATCCCGTTGAAGTCCAATGCCAAGGCGAATTTCATAGCCAACGGGGGCAAGGCGAATCCAGCACGACCGGTATCGTCCAAGGGCTGCGTGTACTCGGCTTGGAGCCAGAAGGCCAGCAACTACATTCGCGCCTGCTCCCCCACGGATACCAGCGTCAAGCCGCAAACCCTCGAATCCGTCAATACTACTTCCGAATTGGTGTTCCGCACCAACCATCGCCTTGTGGTGCTCAACGACACGGTTAACGGCAATGTGTGGAACCCTGAGGATTCCACCAAAGTCATCAAAATACAGTGGAACAAAATACAGACCGAGCAGACCGAGAAAGAACAGCAGAACAACGACTCGGCCAACAACCACCACGACTTCTCCAAGACCTGTTCCGCACAATCCGGCCAAATCAAAGCCGAGGATGATGAAATCGGCGCACGAGCCGGTTCGGAACAGATTCTCGACGCGCTGCGCAATGACGAGCAGACCGATTGTTCCGTACTGAAAATCACCAAGGTTGGCGCACCAAACAACAAAGACGTCACCATTTCGCCGATTTACGACGGCCGGTATCTGCAACTCGATGCCTCCGCCGCATCCGCAGGCACCGTTACCTTTACTTACGATATTTCCGATGGTCGCGGCCAGACCTCTTCCGCCACGGTGACCGTAACCCTGAATGATGGAGGCAACCACGCTCCCGTACAGTTCGACACTCCTCCCGAGATCGATGTGGAGCAGGGAGCCAGTTATACCGCCAATGCGCTGAGCAGCTTCAACGATCCGGATGGAGACCCGCTCACTCTGGTCTCCGCTGTGGCCCAGAACACCGACCAGGTGCAGGTGTCCACCCGAGCCGACGGCCAGCTTACGTTCAACACCGGTGCGCTGGCGTCGGGACGTGTGGGCGTCGAGGTCACCGTCTCCGACGGCACGGCAACCGGCACCGGCATGGTGTATTTCTCGGTCAAGCCCGCGAACACCTTGGCCGCGGTCATCGACCCGGTAGCGAAAACCACCGTTCCCAACACGGATACCGTCGTCAAGCTGTCCTCTTATGTGCATGGCACTTCCTTGCAGCCGGCACAACTGACTCAGGTGGATACGCCCAACGGCGCTTCGACGACCACCAATGCGGCGGATATGTCGTTGACGTTCAAGGCCACCAATCCCGGCACCTATTATGTGCCCTACATCATTACTCAAGGTTCGATTCCGGCCACCGGATTGGCTCGAGTCGAGGTGCAGCCTGCCACCGGCGAGGCCGCCAAACCGGTTGCCGCCAACGATGTCGCCCTGCTTGGCGCGGATAATACCGCCATTGTGGAGCCGCTCACCAATGACGTCGATCCGATGGGCGGTGTGCTGTCCGTCACCACGGTGAGCGCACCGGCCGACTCCGGCATCAAGGTTGGTCTCGTCAGCCATAAGCGCGTGTATATCACCGCGCGTCAGGTGCCCACGAAGCCCGTCGCCCTTACCTACACCGTGGCCAACGCCTCCGGAACCGCCAAGGGCACCATCGTGTTGCAGCCGCCGGCTCTGGCCACCTCGAATTCAGTGCCCAAGGCCAGCAATATCAATGCCCAGGTGCGTACCGACGGCATCGTGTCCGTGGATGTGCTTGACCATGTGGCCTACTCGGATGGCACCACGGTCAAACTCAAGAACAACCTGCAATACGACAAGGGGACGTTCAAGGGTCTGGCCTTCGTCTCTGGAGACACGGTCCGCTACCAAGCATCCAGCGAGACCGGCAACTTCCCCATCACCTATACGGTTGAAGACAATCTGGGTAATGTGGCTTCCGCCAATATCACCATTACCGTGCATAAGAGCGACGCAGCGAGCAAGGCCGCGCCAACCCCGCATGACGCCGAAGCGCAGGTTGCCGCCGGGCAGAAGGTCCGCATCCCCATCACACTGACCGGCATAGACACGGATGGCGACGACGATCAGCTGTTGGGTCTGGGCAACAAGGCACCCACGCTGGGCCGCATATCCGAAGTCGGTTCCGACTACTTGGTCTATGAAGCGTATCCGGATTCGTCCGGCACCGACACCTTCTCCTATGCCGTGGAGGATTGGACCGGTCAGCGCGCACAGGCGCAGATCCGCGTGGGCGTATTCCAAGGATCGTCCGACTCCGGCGTATACGCCAGGGATGACGAAATCACGTTGAGGCCCAATACGGCCGCAACCGTGCCGGTCGCGCAGAACGACATCTCCGGCGACAACACCAATCTGACCGTCGACAAGCATGTCGAGGTCCAAGGTCTCGACGGGGTGAGCGTGAAAGACAATATGCTCTCCTTCACCACGCCCGACAGCGCCACCACCGACTATATCGCCTACACGGTCAAAGACAAGGCCGGCTTGTCCGATACGGCCACCCTCACGGTAAACGTGGATCCGAATGCCGCCATCGAGCCGCCTACCGCCTACGACTATCGCGTGCCGTCCGCCGCCACCATCGATAAGAAGTCCGTGGATGTGGATGTTTCCCAGTGGATCGCCAATCCTTCCGGCATAGCCAATGAGCTCAAGGTCGGCGTGCATCCCTCCGCCAGCGCTCACGCTCACGTCAGGGGCGGCGAGCATTCGACCACCATCACCGTCGACCTGACGTCACAGGCGCGAGCCGTGCCTTACACGGTGACCAATACGAAATACAACATCACCTCCACCGCGTTCATCCAGGTACCGGCCTATGGTGTCTTTCCGCCCACGCTGCGTCCCAAGGCACCGGAATTGAAGGTCAACTCGCGCGAGACCATTGAAATCAACATCAATGACTATGTCCGCGTCGGCGCCGGCAAGGAACCGTATATCGAAAGCGCTGATTCCGTCAGCGCCACCAAGGCTTCCAACTCCGATTTCTACGTGAACGACAAGACCCTGAAGTTCACTGCGGCAAAAGACTACGCAGGCCCCGCCTCCATTACCTTTACCGCTGTGGATGGCAAGCAGGGATCGGATAAGACCAAGATCATCAATTCCGCAGTGATCACTCTCCAGATCACGGTGATAGGCCGCGATGTGCCGCCGCCCACGTTCTCGTCCTCCACTATTGATGTCGAGGCGGGCGCGGACCCCAAGACCGTTGATCTGACGGCGCTCACCCATGCACCGTCCGGCGTGTATGACGACGAAAAGCAATACACGTATTCCGGTGGAAGCTCATCATCCAGGCAAATCACCGCAAACCTGTCCCGTTCCGGTAGCTTGCAGGTTTCCGCCACCAAGGATGCCGATCCTGGCACCACCGCGTCCATTCCCGTGCAAATCGCATACGGCGCGGGCACCGTGAATGCCGGTGTGACCGTGCGCGTAGTGTCTTCGACCCGTCCGCTGACACGCGTCGGCGACAAGACGTTGAAGATCAAGGCCGGTGCCAGCGATGCCGTGAACGTGCTTACCGGCGCGTACAATCCGTTCCCCGATTCCTCGCTGACCGTCATCAGCTGCAAGGCGGATGACGCCGCCAAACTCACCATCGCCGGATGCGATGCCTCCGGAAACATCACCATCGCCGTCGCATCCGATGTGGGTGCTTCCACGAACACCGTGCTCGTCACCGTGCAAGACGGCACCAAGTCCAAGGATCGTGAAGTCACCGCATCGATTACCGTGTCCGTGATCGACAAGCCCGAGCCGCCACTGCTCTCCCCCGTAGCCGGGGAACCGCAGGACAGCGCGGTCAGCCTCACATGGACGCCCGGTGCCGCCAATGGCAGCCCGATCACCAACTACAAGGTCAGTTGGACCGGTGCCGCCACCGGAGAGAAGGATTGCGGTACCGTCACCTCATGCCAGGTCACTGGTCTGAAGAACGGCAAAACCTATTCCTTCACCGTCGCCGCGCGAAATGACGTCGGCTGGTCCAAGCCGTCCACCGCCGTCGAAGCCACACCGGACAAGGTGCCGTCCGCTCCCACCGATGTTACGGTCACAGGTGGCAATAAAACCGCCAAGGTGATATGGAAGGCACCGAGCGGTGATTTCAGCGCCGTCGACAACTATTCGGTGACCGTCACCGGTGCAGGTGCTCCGCAGACCAAGGAAACCGGCAATACGGCCACCGAGCTGTCGTTTACGTTCAACAACAACGACATTTCCGATGGCACCGCCATTACGGCGACCGTCAAAGCCCATAACAAAATCAATTGGAGTGCCGAGTCCGCCGCATCGCCGTCAGAAAAGATCTGGGGAGACCCGGATGCGCCGAACATTGCGTTGTCGAACGACGACACCACGGTAACGGCGAAAGTCACTCTCGGCAACAACCGCAATGCCGGCTGCCGGCGAATTTCCTTGGGAGGAGACGTCAAGGACACCATCGATTGCAGTGACAGTGGCGCTACGTTCGATATCAATGAGAACGATTTGAACACCCGGGAAATCACCGTAACGGCCACCGTGGTGCCGCAGCGCGATGCTTCCTCCGGCACGGGCAAGAGCAGCTTTGTCCCGCAGTACAAGGTCCAGCCGCCCACTGACGTCTACACCACCGGATCCGGCAGTACATGCACCGTGCATTGGACCAAGCAGGGACATGCGCAGTCCTACAGCGTGACTGCCGATGGCATCGATTCCGGTACAGCTACTAACCGGAACTCACTCGACTTCCGAATGAGTCCTTGGGCCAAATGCAACACCGCATCGGTGCAACAGGTGTTCAACGGCGCTACCAGCGACGCCGTCACCGGAGGCCCGCACAATGGCGCTCCTTACACCTATGAGAAGAAGGCTGTAATCAACAAACCGCAGGAGCTGCGCTGGTCAGACAACGCTCACGTCATTAACGTCACCGGCGGTTCGGTTGATGTCTATGGCAAGTCGGCCACTGTACAAATCATCATCAATGGCCAACCGTTCACGTGGAACTCCGGCCAGCCATTGGATGTCACCGACTTGGCCGTGGCCGCCGATGGCAACTACGCGTGGAGCGTCAAAGTCACCGGCGGGCCGGGATACTCCGGTCTCGACAACACTGCGGACGGAGGCAGCGTCGCGGGCACACGTCCCTCTGACTCCTCGGAGGGGACCAAGTCGCTCAAATCCGGTACCGATGTCACCACTTTGGCCAAGAACCCCTGGATTCTTGGTTTCGGCAATACCCCAATATCGTCAACCACCATTCACAAGCAGTAGGAGAACATCCATGAGCGAGAACATCGATGACGCGACGCAGTTGTCTGACACGACCCGTCTGTCCGACAGCACGCAGCTATCCGACAGCACGCACTTGTCCGACGCCACGCACCTGGCATCCGCACCACACACCGGCACGACCCCAAGCACCGAGTCGGCGCCGCAGTCCGTTGCGCTGCCTAACCTGCCGCAGCGGCCGTCACAAGCGCCGTCAGAAAAGCCGTCTCCTACTACTGATGCCGCCTCCATTCCTGCGGGCGATGACAGCACCGTGCTCAAGCCGCGCAAGGGATCGACGCCAGCCATCCCGCAGCAGGCCACCGCGCAATCCCAGCCGCAATCACAGCCGCAGCGTCAGTCGAGCAAAGCCGCGCAAGCAGCCGCATCGGCACTGCCCGCCAGCATCAATTCCGGACTACTGCCCCAGCCCACGGCTCAGGTCCGGGATTTCCAGCAGTCCTTCAATGCGCTGGTCGAGAATGTCTCCAAGGTGGTTATCGGCAAGACCATCCCTATCAAGCAATGCGTCACCGCACTGATGGTCGGTGGCCATATTCTGCTTGAAGACAACCCCGGCACCGGTAAGACCCAGTTGGCCCGAGGCTTGGCCAATTCCATTTCCACCGGTTTCAAGCGTATTCAGTTCACGCCCGATCTGCTGCCTTCGGATGTGGTGGGTGTGACTTTCTACGATCAGAAGCGCGGAGAATTCGAGTTCCGCGAAGGCCCGATTTTCGCCTCCATCGTGCTGGCCGATGAGATCAACCGTGCATCGCCGAAGACGCAGTCCGCGCTTCTGGAGGTTATGGAAGAGCAGAAAGTCACCGTTGACGGCGTCACCCATGATGTGCCGCAGCCGTTTATCGTGATCGCGACCCAGAACCCCATCGAGCAGCTCGGTACCTATAAGCTGCCTGAGGCGCAGATGGACCGATTCCTTATCAAGACGTCAATCGGCTACCCGGGCCATGATGTGTCCGTCGATATCCTCAAGCAGGTCGATATCACCGACCGTGCGCAGACCATTTCCCCGGTGCTGAGCGGTGACGATGTCATGCGGCTGCGTCAGGTGGCCACCGAAATCTATGTGGATGATGCGATTCGTGAATACATCGTCAGGCTCGTCGAGGCGACCCGCCACAACGAGAAGATCACGGTCGGCTCCTCCATGCGTGGCGCTTTGGCACTGACCCGATGCGCCCGTATCTGGGCCGCGGCCGATGGCCGTGCCTACGTGGTGCCGGATGACGTCAAGGACCTTGCAGTGGCCGTGCTCGCACACCGTATCACGCTGACTCCGGAAGCCACCTTCGATGGCGCGACTCAGGAAAGCCTGATCGCACAGGTGCTCGAAGACGTTCCCTCCCCCACCATCGGTTCCTGATAGGGCCTGGAAAGGTATCCGACCATGGCATCTACATCCGCCACATCACGCCGTCGCCGGCGCGCTGAACGCATGTTCAAGCGCGCGGTAAGACGCATCAGACGGTTCTTCGCATCCTACGTCTCGCCCTTGGGCTGGGCGGTAACGGGCGCAGGCATCGCATGCCTTATTGCGTTCCCGTTTCTGGGCTGGTATGAGCTGCTCGTATTCGGCATCGTGGCGATGGTGATGATGCTCGCGGCAATCGTGCTTTCCCTCGGCAACACACGCTTCCACGCGTCCATCGTCGTATCCAATCATCGCGTGACCGTGGGAGACACCGTATCCGTTATCGTCGGCATCGACAACACCGGCAGAACGCCGACGACCACGGCACGCGGATATCTGCCAATCGGCGATGCGCATGAACGATTCAACATCCCCATGCTGGCTCCCGGGCAATCCAAGCAAACCGATGTGGAGTTCCGTACCGTATCGCGCGCAATACTGCCCATCGGCCCATTGCGCATCCGCAAGGGAGACCCGTTCGGTCTGGTGCGTCACGAAAAGGAGCTGGCCGACCGCATCACCGTATTCATCCACCCTCGTACCGTGCGTCTCGATACTCTGAATGCCGGCGTGCCCCGCGACCTGGAAGGCCAACCATCCGGCCAGATCGTGGATGATGATCTCGACTTCTACGGATTGCGCGAATACGAGCCGGGCGACGACGTGCGTAACGTCCACTGGCTGAGCTCCGCGAAAACCGGCACGTTGATGATTCGCCAATATGAGGCCACGCGCCGCACCGACACCTCGGTGACCATCAGCGTGAACCCGGACGAATACGTCAACGGCGAGGAATTCGAGATGGCGGTGTCCATCCACTCCTCCATCGGCGTCAAATGCCTGCTGCAGGATCGTCCATTGTTCTGCCACGCGGGCAACACGCACGGCCAGCCGCGCAACGCCATGGAGTTCCTCGACAACGCCAGTGCCATAGAGCCTGATCGTGAGGATAATCCGAATCTCGCCGAGGGCACGCTGAAGCACAGTCCTGATGCTTCGTTCTATTTTTTCACTGTTGGATCGCTGAAAGACATCGAGCAAATCAAGCGCATGACCTTGGCCTTGCCCCGATCGGCCAGCTGCGTGGTATTGCAGGCCAGCGCCGGCGCCAATCGCGGCATCAGAAGATTCGCCAACTTCACATTGGCCACCATCGGCGACCTCGATGATCTCCCGCTGATCATGGGGGTGCTCGCATGACCTTCGACCAGTCCAGTATCACCAATACCAATACCGCTGCGTACGCCGGATCGAGCGGCACATACACCGGCACTTCCTCCGGCACGTACACCGGGACCTCCACCACCACCGGCTCCTGGGCCGACTCCACACATTCGGTTATCTGGATGACCAGAGGCAATGTGCTTCGCGGCATGGGCCTCAGTCGCCAGCCGTGGGGCAAACGAATCGCCAGCCTCGTACTCATAGCGGCGATGATGTTGCTGGCGCAAGCCAATCTCATCGACGTGTACGGCGGCGTGGCCACTTGGGCGATTGCCGCTGTACCGGCCACCTTGCTGGGCGCGATCATCGCTCTGGCGGGCATGTTGCCGGCGTTGCGACTGTGGTGGCAAATCGTGTTTCTGGCGTTTGCCCAATTCATCATCGGCCCGGTGGTAACGCTGAGTTCCACTACGTCCCATTACGTGATTCCCACCTTGAAGACCTTGAGTTCAGGTTGGGAAATGACGTTTGGCTCGTTCAAGTACATTATTTCCGTCGATCCGCCTCTGGGCACGCAAGACGGCGTGCTGATGGCGGTATGGACCATCGGCCTGTGGCTTACGTTCTTCACCGGCGTGTTTGCCATTAATGCCAACGCATGGTTGTCTCTGGTGGGAGTGCTGCCCCTTGCGGCGGCCGTGGCCGTATGTGCCCTGCTGGGCACAGACAGCGGCTGGCAACGCGCCATCTGCGGTATTGCCTTTGCCTTGCTGCTGATTATCTGGCTGTCTTGGCGTCTTGAACTGCTGGAAGGGGGGCGCTGGATATCCGCGCTGATCATCGTCGTGCTCGCTGCCGGCCTTGCTTTCGGGGGCACGTTGCTGGTGCCACAGGACCGTTTCGTGCTGCGTGACCGCTACGATCCGCCGTTAAGCCCCTACGATTACACCAGCCCGCTCAGCGGCATGCGATCCTATATCAAGGACCACAAAAAAGACGTGTTGCTGACCGTTCATAATCTGCCGGCCGGAACACCGGTCAAACTTGCGGTGATGGATCGATTCGATGGCACAGTATGGAACCTGTCCGATTCTTCCGAAGCCACGGACTCCTCGAATTATCATCGCGTGGGCACCACGATCAAGGCGGATGAGCAGGGTAAATCCTTCACTGCGACCTTCACCGTCGATCAGGGACTGACCGACACCTGGCTGCCGCTGGCGGGAGCGGCCACTGGCGTGAGCTTCGCCAACGATGCCGACAACGGCAATGACACGTTTTACTACAACACGGATACCGATTCCGCCATTATTCCCGCCGGCACGCGTAAAGGCCTCACCTATACCGAATCCGGCATTATCGCCCGCAAGCCCACCGATAAGCAGATCAGCAGTGCGGCTGCGGCCCGCATCACCCAACCAGAAGCCCAGGATGTTCCCGATTCGGCCAGCAAACTGGCCACGTCCATTGCCGGCGGGCAGTCCTCGGGCGGTGCCGCAGCCACGGCGTTGGCTGACACATTGAAAGACTCCGGATGGTTCTCTCATGGACTTGAAGGCGACCATCCCTCCGATGCCGGCCATGGCAACTACCGCATCAACAAGCTGCTGGCAGGCACGGCCATGGTGGGCGACTCCGAGCAATATGCCTCCGCCATGGCACTGATGGCTCGTGATCTGGGACTGCCCTCCCGTGTGGTCCTGGGCTTCCTGCCGAAAAACGAGGATGGCGAAATCACCGATGCCCGCACGGAGAAGACCTCGGGCAATGGCACCAAAATCGAATTCACCGGCAACGATGTCACCGCTTGGGTGGAAATCAAATTGCAGGGCCTGGGATGGGTGGCGTTCTATCCGACGCCCAAGGAGACCAAGATGCCTGATGAAAACCAGAACCTGACGCCGCCGAATCCGCAGACGCTGGTCCGGCAACCACCAGTGCCGTTGACCGATCCGCTGCGCGATCAGACGCAAGCCAAGGGCCAAAGCTCATTGGCCGGCGCCGACGCCGATGATTCGCCGACCAACCTGTTCTGGGCGCGGTTCTGGCGAGTGACCCGCAAGGTGGCCCTGTACGGCAGCCCATTGTGGACCCTACTCATCGCCTGCGGTCTGATTCTGATGTTCAAGGCCATACTGCTGGCACGAGCGCGGCGACACGGCAGTCCGAAAACCCGTGTGGCAGCAGGTTGGAATGCCATACGCATGCTTGCCGAGCAAAGCGGCATCACAGCCAAGGGCACTCGTCGAGATCAGGCCGGTGCCATCGCCCGTCAACTCGGCACAGATGACCAGGCTTTGATCCAGCTTGGCCGGGAAGCCGACTACGCCACGTTCTCGGGGCAAGACATTGAATCGGGCCAAGCCACCACATATTGGACAGGAGTCGACCAATTACGCAAGGCAATGCTCGCTTCTTTGCCGCGTTTCAGGAGGATACGTACACGACTTTCCCTGAAAAGCGTGGCTATACTGTCAAATGGGCACGCAACAAAGCCGCACACGACGCATGTCAAGCGCACGCGTAAGAAGGGGAAGGCGTCATGACCACAGGCTCCATCCGTATCGCGATGACCAGTGACGTGGGTCTTAGGCGCAAAAACAACCAAGACACCGGATTCGCGCAACAAGGCGTGTTCATGGTCTGTGACGGCATGGGCGGCGGCAAAGGCGGCGAGCAGGCAAGCCAGTTGGCTGCCCAGCATTTCGCACAATTGGCCGCCATGCCTTCACGCACCCGTCAGGATATCGACGACACCTTGGCACGGGCCCAGCACGACATTCTCGATCTGGGAGACCGCCTTGGCGGCGTGGCCGGCACAACCTGCTCCGGTTTGGTACTGCCCCAAGATCATGCGGATTCCGCCAGCGCCCGCAGCGCTGCTTTGTTCAGTGACGCCGATGATCAGGACTTCTCGGACCAGACCTATGTGGTCAATGTCGGCGATTCCCGCACCTACCATCTCAGTCCGTTGGCCCCGATGTCTATTTAGAAGTGCAACACCCTTGTTGGTCCTGTAATTCTAACAGTT
>OKOP01000096.1_pt1 | contig 35406 bp, 28 predicted proteins | sample 1612641 | NCBI WGS metagenome assembly OKOP01 (sample SAMN04436810, study PRJEB24849) | human gut metagenome | biome: human gut; feature: NICU; material: stool | host: Homo sapiens | place: USA: Saint Louis, MO | collected 2011-08-20
GCGCCAACACCATCCGCCTCATGAAGGTCAAGGACATGTTACTGAAAGAGGCCATTGAAGAGAAGCGGGAGGCCGACGAGCGAGCCATCGAGGCCTTCGGCGGCCGCACAGGGGCGCCGGAGGAGACGTAAAGCAGCAAAAGGACGGACGTGCGCCGGTTCGGCGCCGTCCGTCCTTTTTTGACAGAGGGGAAATTCTGCGGTATAATCACAGACTATACCCTTAGATTCAGGAGAATACCCCATGAAACGAAGCATTTCGATTCCAACCGACGCCCTGTGGCAGGCGGGCTTCCTGCTGCTGCCCCCACTCACCGCCGCCTGGCTCATGCAGTTTACCTACGGCGTCCTGCCCTGGGCCATGCCCTTTCCGGCGCTGCTGGCCAACGCCCTGTGCATCGCCCTGCTGTACTGGCCCCTGTGTGGTCTGACCGGGCGCATCGCCCCCTGCTGCATCGGCATCCACATCGCCGCTGGTGCGTGGGGCGCGGCCAACTGCTTTGTCCAGTCCTTCCGGGGCACCCCCATCCTGCCCTGGGATCTCTCCGCCCTGGGCACCGCCGCCGATGTGGCGGGGAGCTACCGCTTTACGCCCACGTGGCAGATGCTGGCGGCCGTCGCCCTGGCGGCGGCCCTGGTTGTGTTCCTCCATCCGGAGAAACACAAGGCCCGCCTGCGCCTCACCGGAACGCGGCGGCCCCTGCGGCTGGTGTGCCTGGGGGCGGGGCTGGCCTGCCTCCTGCTCCTGTTCCCCACCGGGCGGCTGGAGCGTTTCGGTGTTAAGACCGATGTGTGGGACCCCGCCGGCTCCTACCGTGCTGGCGGCTGCCTGGCGGTATTCCTCCGCAACACGGAGTTCCTCGAGGTGGAGGAGCCGGAGGACGCCGGGCCGGAGCGGCTGGAACAGATCATGGCCGGCGTGGAGCCGCCGGAGCCGGCGGCGGTTTCCGTGGAGCGGCCCAATATTGTGGCCATCATGAACGAGTCCTGGGCCGACTTTGAGGACTACGGAAACCTGACCCTCAGCGCCAGCGTCACCAACTACATCCGCTCCCTGGACAACGCGGTGTATGGCCACGCCTACACCTCGGTGTTCGGCGCGGGCACCAGCGCCAGCGAGTTCGAGTTCCTCACCGGCAACTCCATGGCCTTCCTGCCCTCGGGTAGCATCCCCTACCAGCAGTATGTGCTGGGGCCCACCGCCTCCCTGGCCTCCATTCTGAAGGCGGAGGGCTATTCCACCCTGGCCTTCCACCCTGGGGAGCGGGCCTCGTGGCAGCGAGATCGGGCCTACCCCCGGCTGGGCTTCGACTCCTACAAGTGCGGCGACGACATGGATGTGCCCCAGACCTTCGAGCACGGCTACGTCAGCGACCAGTCCGACTTTGAACAGATTATCTGGGAGCTTGAGCACAAGGAGGAGGGGAAGCCTCTGTTCCTGTTCAACGTCACCATCCAGAACCACGGCGGCTATACCGTGCCGGACTACCCGGCGCAGGTCACCGTAGCCGACGCGCCGGGGGAGTACCCCATGGCGGAGCAGTACCTCACCCTGGCGGGCAAGACCGACGCGGCCTTCCGCGCCCTGGTGGAGTATCTCCGGGTCTATGACGAGCCCACCATCGTGATTATGTTCGGGGATCACCAGCCCTCGGTGGAGCAGGGCTTCCTGGATTTGGCCTACGGCGTCACCCAGGAGCAGATGACTATGGAGCAGTATATGGGCAAATACTATGTGCCCTTTGTCATCTGGGCCAACTATCCCCTGCCCGGGACGGGGCCGGAGACGACCAGCCTTAACTTCCTGGGCCAGTACCTCCTGCGGTACGCGGGCATTGCGGGCACCCCCTACGGGGACTTCCTGTGGCAGCTCCAGGAGGAGCTGCCCGCCCTCACCTTCGTGGGCTACGTGGATCAGACGGGCCACGCCTACAGCCATCTGGAGACCAACGATTTCACTACCCTGATTGAGGACTACCAGCGCCTCCAGTACAACAACCTGTTCGGCGGGAAAGATCGGCTGGCGGCCTTCTTTGACCCGGAGAGCGGAGGGGCAACCGGCGGTTGACAAAAGGAAACGGCGGCTTGGTTGTCAAGGTGGCCCCCGTTCGGCTATACTGGGAGGCAGAGAAGGGAGGGGTGTTCTGTGACCCTTGGGCAGCGTATTCAGGCGGAGCGGAAGCGGCTGGGCCTGTCCCAGGAGGGCCTGGGGGAGGCGCTGGGCGTCACCCGGCAGGCCATCTCCAAGTGGGAGGCCGACGGCGCGGTGCCGGAGGTGGACAAGCTGGTGGCCCTGAGCCGCCTGTTTCACCTCCCGGTAGGGGTGCTGCTGGGGGTGGGGGACGCCCCTCCCGCCCAAGAGGAGCCCCGCTCCGCGCCCGGGTGGAGAAGGCGGCTTTGGCCCCTGCTGTCGGCGGCTCTGGGCGCTGTATGCGTCGTGCTGGTCCTAAGGGTGAACACCCTTCAAAGCGGCCAGGCCGACCGGCTTTTGGCCGCCGCCCTGGCGGACGGCCGGATGTGGCAGGTGGAGGAGCGGGGAGTCGCCGCCCTGGGGGAGGACGGCACCTTTTGCTGGCGGTTCCGGGCCGTCCCCGAGGTGGAGGCGCCGAGGTTGGGCCTGTTGGTGACGGCGGAGGGGGGCGGAGAGCGATTCACCGCCCGGGCCGACCGGGACGGCCTGGCCTATGAGGCGGAGCTGCGCCTTCCTCTGGGTGAGGAGTACCGTTTCACCCTGCGGACGTCCATCCCCTCCGGCGCGGAGTACCGGCAGGAGCTGGGAGAGTGGACCGTGACTGCCGAAGCCCTGGCCCCGCTGGAGCTGACGGTGCGGAAGGGGAAGGGCGGAACCCTGTCCGGCGGGATATGGACCTGGGACGGGAGTATTTGGGCGGCCTGTGTGCCCCCCGAGGGCTCCTTAGTGACAGTAGAGCGCGCCGTCCTTCGCCAGTACCGGAACGGCGCGCCGGAGTGGGAACAGTCCCTTCCGGTGGAGCACGGCCGCCTGGAGGCCGATGTATCAGATTTCCAGCGTCAAACCCGAGTGGAGGAAGGGGACGAGGTGCTCCTGCTGGTGGAGGCGGTGGACAGTCTGGGCCGGACCTGTACCAGCCAAGTGGAGGGGGCGGCCTTTTCAGATGGCCCCTCCGGCCTGGAGTGGGCGGCGTTCCCATGACCGGGCACAAAAAGGAACCCCCGCGGACTCGCGGGGGTTCCTTTTTGCTTATTCCTTGGGCTTGCCCTCGGGGCCGAACTCCATGCCGCCGCCGTCGGGGGGCTGGGGCTCGCCGCCGCTCAGGGGGATGGGGGCGGAGACGGGCTCTGCCGGGGGCCCGGCCGTTCCTTTCCCGTCCGGGTCGGGGAAGTTGTCCGCCAGGGCGGGGTCGCGGCCCTCCAGAATAGCCACCATCTCCGCGCCGGTGATGGTCTCCTTCTCCAGCAGGTACTCCACCACCTTGTCCATGTCCTCCCGGCTATGGGAGAGGATCTCCACTGCCTTCTTGTAGCAGGCGTCAATGAGATCCCGCACCGCCCGGTCCATGGCGGCGGCGGTGTCCTGGGCGCAGTCGATGCCGTAGCCGCCGTCCAGGTACTGGCTGCGGCGGGAGGCCAGGGCCATCATGCCGAACTCGTCGCTCATGCCGAACATGGCCACCATGTTGCGGGCGATGCCGGTGGCGTCCTGGATATCCTGGGCCGCGCCGTTGGTCATGGTGTGCAGTACCAGCTCCTCCGCCACGCGGCCGCCCATGGAGACGGTGATCTGGGCCAGCAGCTCATCTCTGGTGTGCAGGTGCTTGTCCTCCTCCGGCAGGTGGAGCGTATAGCCAAGGGCGCCCTGGGTATGGGGGACGATGGTGATCTTGCTCACCGGCTCGGCGTGCTTCTGCCTGTAGGCCACCATGGCGTGGCCCACCTCGTGGTAGGCCACCAGCTTCTTCTCAAACTCGCTGAGGACGCTGCCCTTCTTCTCCGCGCCGGCGATGACCAGCTCGAAGGCGGCCAGCAGATCCTCCTGGTTGACCGCCTTGCGGCCCAGGCGGACAGCCCGCAGGGCGGCCTCGTTGACCAGGTTGGCCAGGTCGGCGCCCACGGTGCCCGCGGTGGCGATGGCGATCTTGCGGAGGTTCACGTCCTCGGCCAGACGGATGTTGCGGGTGTGCACCTGGAGGGTGGCCAGACGGCCGGCCAGGTTGGGCCGGTCCACGATGATGCGCCGGTCGAAGCGGCCGGGGCGGAGCAGGGCCTGGTCCAGCACCTCGGGCCGGTTGGTGGCGGCCAGCAGGATGACGCCCTTGGTGGGGTCAAAGCCGTCCATCTCGGCCAGGAGCTGGTTGAGGGTCTGCTCCCGCTCGTCGTTGCCGCCCATGCGGTTGTCGCGGGACTTGCCGATGGTGTCGATCTCGTCAATGAACACGATGCAGGGGGCCATCTTGTTGGCCTCCTTGAACAGGTCGCGGACGCGGGCGGCGCCCATACCCACGAACATCTCCACGAAGTCGGAGCCGGAGATGGAGAAGAAGGGCACGTTAGCCTCTCCGGCCACGGCCTTGGCCAGCAGGGTCTTGCCGGTGCCCGGCGGGCCCACCAGCAGCGCGCCCTTGGGCAGCTTGGCGCCGATTTCCGTGTACTTCTGGGGGTTGTGGAGGAAGTCAATGATCTCCACCAGGGACTCCTTGGCCTCATCCTGGCCGGCCACGTCCTTGAAGGTGACGCCGGTCTTGCGCTCCACGTAGACCTTGGCGTTGGATTTGCCCAGGTTGCCGATGCCGCCGCCCATCTTGCCGGCCATCCCACGCATCAGCAGGGAGAAGACCACCATAATGAGCACCATGGGCAGGACCCAGGACAGCAGCACCGACAGAATGGGGTTGATGGGCTCCACGTATTCGGGGCCGAAATTGGTGACGCCGTGCTCCTCCAGCAGAGAGACAAGATCATCGTCCCGGATGCTTGCCTGGGTGATGGGGGCGCAGAAGTAGACCAGGGACTCCCTGCCGCCGGCGCTCTGGGCCTGATTCTGGCTCTGAACCGGCTGCTGCTGGGGGGCTGTCCCGTCCAACAGGGGCAGGTCCAGCACTCCGCCGGTGGTCCCGCTCTCCTGGGGCGCCTGAGCGGCCTGACTGTCCTGCCCGCCCTCTTCCGGCGTGCGGACGGTCACCTCTCCGTCCTCGCCGACGGAGAGGGAGTAGCCCTCCTTCAGCGTGAAGGTGTACTTGCCGCTTGACATAACCACGGACTCCACGGCATCCTGCATGATTAGCTGGCGGAACTGGCCGTAGGACACCTCCACGGAATTGGCCTGCTGTAGCCTGGATGTGGCCAGGTTGACCAGCAGGGTGAGGACCAGGGCCCACAGCAGGATAGAGACGATGGCCGTCATATTGCGCTTGTTGCCGCCGCCCTTGCCCCGGTTGTTGTTCTGATTGGAGTTCAAGTCTCGTTCCTCCTTGATGGGAAACATTCAATATTCAAAGTAATTATAGTTATAGCACAAGGAGTTTGAAAAAACAAGGAACGGCGCGGCGAAACCTGTAAACTTTCTATGAAAAACAATGGGGGAGGCCCACCGCTCTTTTTGCAGGAATGCGGCAATTTTGGCTTTTTTGATCCGCCGTCTTGTGGTATACTGTTGTCCAGTATCGGACCAATGAGAAAGGCAGGACAGACCATGAAGGAGCGCAGACCGGCCCCCAGCGGGGAGGCCGACGGCATCATCGAGGGCCGCAACGCCGTGACCGAGGCCCTGCGGGCGGGCACCCCTATCGACAAGATCTATCTGGCCCGGGGGGAGACCGACGCGGCCCTGGGGCACATCGCCTCCACCGCCCGCTCCAAGGGCGTTGTGGTGGTGGAGTGCGACCGGCGCAAGCTGGACGGCATGAGCCGCACCCACTCCCACCAGGGGGTGATCGCCCTGGCGGCGGTGCGGGAGTACGCCAGCGTGGACGGCATCCTGGAGACCGCCCGGGCCAAGGGGGAGCCCCCCCTGATCGTGGTGTGCGACGAGCTGAGCGACCCCCACAACCTGGGGGCGGTGATCCGCACCGCCGAGTGCGCGGGGGCTCACGGCGTCATCATTCCCAAACGCCGCTCCGCCGGCCTGACCGCCGTGGTGGCCAAGACCTCCGCCGGGGCGGTGAGCCACGTGCCCGTGGCCCGGGTGGCCAACCTGCCCGCCCTGCTCAAGGAGCTCAAGGAGGCGGGCGTGTGGGTGTTCGGCACCGCCGCCGACGGGGACCGGCTCCTGTACGACGCGGATTTGAAGGGCCCGGCCGCCATCGTCATCGGCAGCGAGGGGGACGGCATGGGCCGCCTTGTGGCCGAGACCTGCGACTTCAAGGTGCGCATACCCATGCGGGGGAAGCTCAACTCCCTCAACGCCTCCGCGGCGGCGGCCATCCTGCTCTATGAGGCCGTGCGGCAGAGAATGGAATAAGCGGGACGGAAAGGCGGCGGTCTCTATGGCCGCCCGCGTATCCAAATCATGCAAAGCAGGTGAGAACCATGTCCAAGGACCGGGACGACGAACGGAATACAGGTATGCCCGGCGAGGAGACGTTCTCCCTGGAGGAGATTCTGGCGGAGTTCGGCGGCGGCGCGGCCAAGCCGCGGTGGAAGGAGGACACCATCCCCTTTCCGGTGACGCCCCGTTCCCAGCGCACGGCGCCGTCTCCCGCCGGGCCGCCCGGGCCGGGCAAGGTGGTGTCTTTCCCGGCGGGCCGGCGGGAGGCTCCACCCCCCGCTCCGCCGCCTCAACCGGAGCCGGAGGAGCCGCCGGAGGACGGGGACAAGGTGTTGGAGTTCCCCGGTGAGGAGGGGCCGGCATCGGACAACCCCATTGCCGAGGGTCTCAACCGCCTGTTTCAGAAGGCGGACGACTACGCCGGACACATGTTTGAGGAGGAGGGCAAGGAGGACGACGAGGAGGTGCGCCGGGCGGAGGAGTACATCCCCGGCACCGACGAGGAGGAGCCGGAGGAGGTCTTCCGGGAGCGCCGCCCCCGCCGCCAGCCGCCCCCCGCCCCGGATCTGCCCGCGGCGGAGCTGGCCCGGCGGTACGGCAAGGGCCTCAAGTCCATGGGGGTACGCTCGGTGCTGGTGTTCCTGCTGCTTCTGCCCGCCCTCTACCTGACCCTGGGGCTGTTCCCCTACCCGGCCGTGCTCACCCCGGAGCTGCGGGTGCTTGCCCTGGCGGGTATCCAGGGGGCGGCCATGCTGCTGGGGCTGGATGTGCTCATGCGGGGGCTGTTCCGACTGCTGCGGCTGGAGCTGGGCATGGATACGCTGCTGGTCTTCGCCGCCGCGGCCACCCTGGCCGACGCGCTGACCATGTACCGCCTGGACCCCCGGGACGGTCAGATGCCCTACTGCGCGGCCATTGTGCTGGGGATATTCTTTCTCCTGCGGGGCGCCAGGCGAAAGCGGCGTGGTCTGCGCATGGCCTGCCGCACGGCGGCCTCCGCCGCCCAACCCTATCTGGTCACCCTGGACGAGGGCAAGTGGAATGGCTGGGACACCTACGCCAAGTGGTCGGGGGAGCCCATCGGCTTCGGTCGCCAGATGCAGGCCGCCGACGGGGCGGAGCGGATCTTCCACCGGGTCTGCCCGCTGCTGTTCATCGCGTGCCTTCTGCTCAGTGTGGTGGCCTCCATCGGCCGGGGCGCGCCGGAACGGCTGCTCTGGTGCCTGTCCGCCATGCTCACCGCCTGCGCCTCCCTGTCCGGGGCGCTGTGCTTCGCCCTGCCGTGGCTGAGCCTTACCCAGCGGCTGAGCAAGTCGGGGGCCGCCATCGCCGGGTGGGACGGGGTCACTGCCACCGGCGGCAGCGGCATCCTGCTCAACGATACCGACTTTTTCCCGCCGGGCTGTGTGTCCCTCAACGGCATCAAGATCTTTGGGGACTTTCCGGTGGACAAGGTGGTGTCCGACACCGCCACCCTTATCCGGGACGCGGGCTGCGGGCTGGACAAGCTCTTCCACGACCTGCTCCGCGCCCAGGGGTGCGTGTACCGCCGCGCCTCTGACTTCTGCGTGTATGAGGGCGGCCTGTCCGCCGTCATCCGCGACCAGCAGGTGCTGGTGGGCTCGGCGTCCTTCATGCACCTGATGGAGATCACCCTGCCCCAGGGGCTCAACGTGAAAAACGCGGTGTTCTGCGCCATCGACGGGGAGCTGGCGGGCATATTCGCCCTCAACTACACGCTCCACGGGGCGCTGGAGCCGTCGCTGAACAGCCTCATCCGCAACCGGGTCACGCCGGTGATGGCCACCCGCGACTTCAACCTGATCCCCGCCATGCTGCGCCAGCGCTTCAAGCTGCCGGTGGACAAGATGGAGTTCCCGGCGGTGGAACGGCGGCGGGAGCTGTCCGATGAGGAGCAGCCCCACAGCGACATCCTCACCGCCGTCCTCTGCCGTGAGGGGGTGGCCCCCTACTCCGAGGCCGTGGTGGGGGCGGCCCGGCTGCGCCGGGCGGTGCGCACCGCCGCAGTGCTGGCCTGCCTGGGTGCTGTGGCGGGGCTGCTGCTGGCCTTCTACCTCACCTTTGTATGCTCCTACGCCTCCCTGTCCGCCGCCAACCTGCTGGTGTTCCTGTTGATGTGGCTGGTGCCCACCCCGCTGATTGCCGGTATGGTGAACAAATATTGAACAAAAGGGGCCCTGTCCGGATGGACAGGGCCTTTTTTGTAAACAATATGTAAACAGCACTGGAGGCGCGTTGACTTTTGGCAAAGGGAAGCCTATGATTCCTTCGTACCCAAAATAATGCTTCAAACCGGGGAGGAATTTTGATTTGAAAGAACTGAAGGACAGTGAGATAAAGACTTCGCCCCCCAAAAAGCCGCTGATCTTCTACTATCTGGCGGCGCTGATTGTGCTGATGCTGCTGAACGTGTTTCTTTTCCCGTCCCTGCTGGAGCGCCAGGTGGTGGAGGTGCCGTACAGCCAGTTTTTGACCATGGTGGACGGCGGCCAGGTGGAGCAGGTGGCTCTGGATGAGACGAGCCGGGAGATCGTATTCATTGCGAAGGACGACGGCGGCCGGGAGGGCTATTACAAGACCGGCGTCTGGCCGGATGACGGCCAGCGGCTGCTGGCCCAGCTCCAGGCGGAGGAGGGGATCACCTTTACTGCGGAGATCCCCACCCAGGCCAACCCCATTCTCTCCTTCCTGGTGAGCTGGATTCTTCCCATTGTGATCTTTATCGTCATTGGGGAGCTGCTCTCCCGCTGGATGATGAAGCGCATGGGCGGCCTGCCCGGCGGGATGGGCAACGCCATGACCTTCGGCAAGTCGGGGGCCAAGGTCTACGTGGAGGAGGCGTCCACCGGCGTATCCTTTGCCGACGTAGCCGGCCAGGACGAGGCCAAGGAGTCGTTGATGGAGGTGGTGGACTTCCTCCACGGGCCGGAGAAGTACGCCGCCATCGGTGCCCGCCTGCCCAAGGGCGTGCTGCTGGTAGGGCCGCCGGGCACCGGCAAGACCCTGCTGGCCAAGGCGGTGGCCGGGGAGGCCAAGGTGCCCTTCTTCTCCATCTCCGGCTCGGAATTTGTGGAGATGTTCGTGGGCATGGGGGCGGCCAAGGTGCGGGATCTGTTCAAGCAGGCGGGGGAGAAGGCCCCCTGCATCGTGTTCATCGACGAGATCGACGCCATCGGCAAGAAGCGGGACACCGGCGGCCTGGGCGGCAACGACGAGCGGGAGCAGACCCTCAACCAATTGCTGGCCGAGATGGACGGCTTTGACTCCAGCAGGGGCGTTGTCCTTCTGGCCGCCACCAACCGGCCGGAGTCCCTGGACCCCGCCCTGCTGCGCCCGGGCCGGTTTGACCGGCGGGTGCCGGTGGAGCTGCCCGATCTCCAGGGGCGCATCGCCATTCTGAAGGTGCACGGAAAGCGGGTTCATATTGACGGGGACGTGGACTGGAGCGCCATCGCCCGGGCCACCGCCGGTGCCTCCGGCGCGGAGCTGGCCAACATCGTCAACGAGGGCGCCCTGCGGGCCGTCCGCCTGGGGCGGAAGACCGTCACCCAGGCCGATTTGGAGGAGAGCGTGGAGACCGTCATCGCCGGGGCCCAGCGGAAGAACGCGGTCATCTCCCCCCAGGAGAAGCAGATTGTCTCCTACCACGAGGTGGGCCATGCCCTGGTGGCCGCCCTCCAGTCCCACTCCGCCCCCGTTACCAAGATCACCATCATCCCCCGCACCTCCGGCGCCCTGGGGTACACCATGCAGGTGGACGAGGGGGAGAAGATGCTCATGAGCCGCACCGAGCTGGAGAACAAGCTGGCCACCCTCACCGGCGGCCGGGCCGCCGAGGAGCTGATCTTCGGCCCGGACAACATGACCACCGGCGCCTCCAACGACATCGAGCAGGCCACCAAGCTGGCCCGGGCCATGATCACCCGCTACGGCATGACGGAGGAGTTCGACATGGTGGCGCTGGAGACGGTGCAGAACCAGTACCTGGGGGGCGACGCCGCCCTGTCCTGCTCGGCTGAGACGGCCGCCGCGGTCGACCGCCAGGTGGTGGAGCTGGTGCGCGCGGCCCACCAGAAGGCTCTCGGACTGCTGCGGGAGAACGAGTCCAAGCTCCGGGAGCTGGCCGGCTACCTCCTGGAGAAGGAGACGATCACCGGCGAGGAGTTCATGGAGCGGCTCCGGACATAACAGACATATCAGCCGCCCCCCGCGCCAGAGGCGCGGGGGGCGGCTGTGCTTGGGTTTCAGCGCCCGGACAGGGCCTTCCAAAGTTTTTTCTGGTTGGGCAGCATCTTCTGGGGCGGGGTGAGCGCCCGGTAGCGCTCCGCCAGCTCCGCCCGGCGGGCGGGGGCCAGGAAGGGGAGCAGCGGGGCGGCAAAGCCCTCAAAGGCGGCCAGGGAGAACTCGGTGGCTCCGTCTTTGGGCCGGGGATAGAGGAGCATCAGCTCCAGGGCCTGGGTGGCCAGGCGGTCGGCCTCCTCCGCCGGGCAGGCCGCCAGCCGGGTTTTCAGTGCCTCCACATGGACGGGCAGCTCTTCAGCGAAGGCGTCCACCAGACTGCCCAGCTTGGGATTGCCGTCCGAGCGGAGGAAGAAGCCGATGGCCTCCCCCAAGCTGGCCCTGCGGGCCTCCGGAAGCGCGTCCAGGAACCGGCTGTAGGCGTCCTGAAGGGCTTCCAGGGCCTGAACCGGAGTCTGGGGAGCGGCAGATTCCATAAACGATTCCTCCTTTGGGCAACATTATACGGCCCGGCCGGCCAAAAAACAAGTGCCCCGCCAGCCGGCGGGGCACTTGTTATGGACGGACAGGTTAGGCCTGGGCCTCCACATAGGCGTGGAAGGCGGCCTCGCCGGCGTCGGCGTTCTCGGCGATGAGGTAGAACACATAGCCGTCCTCCACCAGAATGCGGGCGTCCTCCACCTTGGGCAGGTTCTGGGCCAGGTACCAGGAGAAGGTGTCGTGCTGGGACTGGCGGTGGGCCTCCAGGGCCTCCTTCACGGCGGTCTCATCGGCGCCGTCGGCCAGCTTGGCCAGCACCATGATGTCAGGGGTGGTGTTCATGGAGGTGAAGCAGATGGCCTGCTCAAAGGTGTCCTCGGGCAGCTGGAAGAGGGTCGCCACCTCTGCGTTGTCGCTCCGCATGCCGAAGGCCATGCCGCTGTCCTCGCGGATCTGATAGGCGGTCTTCACCATGGGGTCGTTGTTGGGGGTGGTGATGTCGATGCGGTTGACATCCAGTTCGGGGTTCCGGTCTACCGTGTAGCCCTCCAGCATGGACAGAACGCCCGCCTCTACAAAGGTGATGCCGTCCGCCACCTGGGCGGTGGATTTCACCTGTTGGTCGTCCAGCCAAACACTGTTGTCGGCGAACTTGACGGTGATGCGGTTGTCCCCGAAGGTGAACCAGCTCTCGTTGTTCTCCTCATCCCAGTAGGCGGAGCCGTGGTCGGCCTCGGCCAGTAGGCGCAGGGGGAGCAGCTCCTCCCCGGAGACGCCGGGGATGCCGGTGAGATCCAGGGTTTCTCCATTGAGCACGATGGTCTGGCCGTAGCCGGTGTCGGCGGGGGCGATCACCAGCTCCGGCTCCTCCGCGGCCAGGGCGGGCAGGGCCATGGCCCCGGTGAGGGTGAGGGTAAGGGCAAGCGTACCGAGTTTCTTCATTTGGATTCTCCTTTGCAGTTTGGGTTTGCACGCTCCTTAGACGAGAAGGCGGAGAAAAAGTTCCCGCTGGAGGAAAAATTATTTGGATACCGGCGCGAAGGTTCCACCCACCAGGGCGCAGAGGGCCGCCGGAGCCAGCTCCACCTGGGCTCCGATTTTCCCGGCGCTGACCACGATGGCGTCCAGTCCTTCCACGCTCCCGTCCAGCACGGTGGGAAAAGGCTTTTTCATCCCCACCGGGGAGCAGCCCCCGTGGACGTAGCCGGTGAGAGGGAGCAGCCTGGCCTGAGGGATCATCTCGATGGACTTCTCTCCCACAGCCCGGGCCGCCGCCTTCAGATCCAGCGAGCGGAGTACAGGGATGACAAAGACGTAGTGCTGGCGGCTGGCCCCCTGGGTCACCAGGGTCTTGCACACCGAGGCGGGGTCCCGGTCAAGGAGGGCGGCCACGCTGGCCCCGTCCACCGCGCCGTTGGGGTGGGCGTAGTGGTGTGGAGTGTAAGGCACCCTTTTTTGGTCTAAAATACGCATCACATTGGTCTTTTCTTCGGCCATAGTTGTCCGCTCCTGTCGGTTATGGTATGATCCTATATCATACTACAAACGAGGAGACGATGCAAATGCTGGATACAAAGGGATGCCGGGGGCAGCTCATGAACATTGCCCAGCGGCTTTTGTCCATTGACAGCCCCAGCGGCTTTACGGACCAGGTAGTGCGGGAGGCGGAGCAGATCGCCCGGGACCACGGCTACGCCGTCCGCCGCACCAACAAGGGAAACCTGGTGGTGTCGGTGCCCGGCCGGGAAAAGGGGAAGCGCGTCGGCCTGTGCGCCCACATCGACACCCTGGGCCTCATGGTGCGCTCCATCACCGCCGACGGCATGCTGATGACCACCAGAATCGGCGGGCCCATCCTGCCCACCCTGGACGGGGAGTACTGCCGCATCCACACCAGGGACGGCCGGATATACACCGGAACCATCCTGTCTCTGTCCCCGGCGGCCCACGTCTTTGACGACGTGCTCACCCGCCCGCGGGACGAGAAGAACCTGGCCGTGCGCATCGACGAGGTGGTGGAGGACCGGGCCGGCGTGGAGGCCCTGGGCATCGCCCCCGGTGACTTCGTGTGTATCGACCCCAAGACCGTGGTCACCGACAGCGGCTTCCTCAAGTCCCGGTTTATCGACGACAAAGGGAGCGCAGCCTGTCTGCTCACTCTGCTGAGGCTGATGCACATCGCCGGGCAGCGGCCCCGGTACGATACCGAGGTGTGCTTCACCGTCCATGAGGAGGTGGGCCACGGAGGGGCCACCCTGCCCCAGGTGGACGAGCTGCTGGCGGTGGACATGGGTTGCGTGGGGGACGATCTGAGCTGCACCGAGCGCCAGGTGTCCATCTGCGCCAAGGACAACGGCGGCCCCTACGACTACGGCATGGTCACCCGCCTGGTGGAGCTGGCCCGGGCCAACGCCATCCCCTACGCGGTGGATATCTATCCCCACTACTCCTCTGACATCACTGTGGCCTGGCACGCGGGCATGGACGCCCGGGGCGCCCTCATCGGCCCCGGCGTCCACGCCTCCCACGGCATGGAGCGGACGCACTTTGAGGGGATGAAGGCGACGATCGACCTGGTGGCGCTCTATCTGGAGCTGGGCTGAGGGGCGGCCGCGTCCGCCCCATGCGCGCCGGGTGGCGCGGAGCCCGGCGGAATTCACTTCCGCCGGGCGATAAAAGAAAAGAATACGGGGTCCCCGCGGGCCGCAGGCCCGTGGGGCGGCGGACGCACTTTGAGGGGATGAAGGCGACGATCGACCTGGTGGCGCTCTATCTGGAGCTGGGCTGAGGGGCGGCCGCGTCCGCTCCATGCGCGCCGGGTGGCGGCAAAAAATCGCCGCTGAACGGCGTCTTGCCTTGTCACAAGGCTGAGAGTTTGATATAATAAAGGGTAATTTTGAGGGAAGGGGGCATACGGCCGTGAAATACAAGCAGTGGAACCGGGCGGCCAGTGCCCCTCTGGCGCGGGCCGCCATGGAGGCGGCGGGGGTGCCGCCCCTGGCGGCGCTGACCCTCTGCGCCCGCGGGCTGGACACCCCGGAGAAGGCCAGCGCCTTTCTGGACGCCGGCCGGGGCCAGCTCCTGGACCCGTTTCTCATGAAGGACATGGACCGGGCCGCGGCGCGGGTGCGCCGGGCGCTGGCGGCGGGGGAACATATCGCGGTCTACGGCGACTACGACGTGGACGGCATCACCTCCACCTGCCTGCTCACCGACTTCCTCCGCCGGGAGGGGGGGACGGTGATCCCCTACATCCCCGACCGGATGGAGGAGGGCTACGGCCTCAACCGGGAGGCGGTGGCCGCCCTCCGGGGCCAGGGGGTGGGCCTCATCGTCACGGTGGACTGCGGCATCACCGCCGTGGAGGAGGCGGCCTGCGCTGCCTCCCTGGGGGTGGAGCTGGTGATCACCGACCACCACGAGTGCAAGGCCGCCCTGCCCGCCGCCGCGGCGGTAGTGGACCCCCGCCGGGCCGACTGCCCCTATCCCTTCAAGTGCCTGGCCGGGGTGGGGGTGGCCCTCAAGCTCGTCCTGGCCCTGGGCGGCCCGGCCCGGCGGGACGAGTTGCTGGAGCGCTACGCCGATCTGGCGGCCATCGGCACGGTGGCCGACGTCATGAGCCTGACGGGAGAGAACCGCACCATTGTGCGCCTGGGGCTGGAGGCCCTGCGCCGCACCGGGCGGCCGGGGCTGCGGGCCCTGCTCCACGAGGCGGGGCTGGATGAGCGGCCCCTTACCGCCACGGCCATCGGCTACACCCTGGCCCCCCGCATCAATGCCTCCGGGCGGATGGGGTGCGCCTCCCTGGCTGGGGAGCTGCTTCTCACGGACGATCCGGCCCGGGGGGAGGAACTCTCCCGGGCCCTGTGCGACCTCAACCGGGAGCGGCAGGCCATTGAGGCGGAGATCTATACCGAGTGCCAGGCCATGGCCGAGGCCCGGCCGCAGAGGCACGCCCTGGTGCTGGCCGGGGAGCAATGGCACCAGGGGGTGGTGGGCATCGTGGCCTCCCGTCTGGCGGAGAAGTACTCCTGCCCGGCGTTTATGATCTGCCTGCAGGACGGCAAGGGCAAGGGCTCCTGCCGCTCCTTCGCGGGCTTCAACCTGTTCGCCGCCCTGGAGCGCTGCGCCCCCCTGCTGGAGGGCTTCGGCGGCCATGCCCTGGCGGCGGGCTTCACCATCCGGGAGGAGAATATCCCGGCCTTTGCCGCCGCCATGAACGACTATGTCTGCGCCTGTACCGGCGGGGAGGAGATGGTTTCCGCCCTGGACATCGACGGGGAGCTGGACGATGTGGGCCTGCTCACCCTGGAGGGAGTGGAGGGCCTGGAGCTGCTGGAGCCCTACGGCGCGGGCAACCCAAAGCCGGTGTTCTCCCTGTCTGGCTGCCTGGTCTCCGCCGTGAACGAGGTGGGCGGCGGGCGGCACCTGAAGCTGAAGCTGACCGCGTCCGGCCGGTCGTTCGACGCCATTTTCTTCTCGGCCACCGCCGAGGAGGCAGGGGTGGGGCCGGGCGACCGGGTGGACGTGGCTTTCACGCCCCAGATCAACGAGTACCGGGGGTGGCGGAGCGTCCAGCTCCAGCTCTGCGATCTGCGCCCCGCCCTCACCCGGGCCCAGGCCGAGCGGGCCCTGTACGAGAAGTTCCGCCGGGGGGAGCCCCTCACCCGGCAGGAGGCGGAGGCCCTGCTGCCCAGCCGGGAGGAGTTCGTCACCCTGTGGCGCTACCTGAAGGGCCACGCGGGGCAGGCCCCGCTGGAGGCCACGGCCCACCGCCTGGCCCGCAGCATCGCCCGCTCCGCCGGCCGGCGGGAGACGGTGATGCGCACCCTGGTGTGCCTGGAGGTCTTTGACGAGCGGGGGCTCATCCGCCTGGAGCACACCACCGACCACCTGCACATCGCCCTGCGCAGCGTGGACGGCAAGGTGAATCTGGACGATTCCTGTATCATGCGGAAATTGCGGCATATATTATCCAACGGGTGAGCCGACCGGGCCGCCCGCTGGCATTCTGATTGCTTTACGTGAGGTGGCTGGTATGGACCCCATCCTGGAGCGCTATCAGGCGCTGGAGGATAAAATCAAGGAATACAACCCGGCGCTGGATGCCCAGCGCCTGTTCCGCGCGTTCACCTACGCCGACAACGCCCACGCCGGACAGCTGCGCAAGGACGGCTCCCCCTATATCACCCACCCCCTGGCGGTGGCGGAGATTGTGGCGGAGCTGGAGCTGGACACCGACTCCATCATCGCCGCCCTGCTCCACGACTGCATCGAGGACACCGGCGCCACCCACGAGGAGATCGCCAAGCTCTTCGGACCCACGGTGGCCGATCTGGTGGAGGGGGTCACCAAGCTGACCCGGGTGCAGTACACCTCCAAGGAAGAGGAGCAGATGGAGAACCTGCGCAAGATGCTCATGGCCATGGCCAAGGACATCCGGGTGATCCTCATCAAAATCTGCGACCGGCTGCACAACATGCGCACCATGGAGTACCAGAGCGCCCGCAAGCAGAAGGAGAAGGCCCTGGAAACCATGGAGATCTACGCGCCCATCGCCCACCGCCTGGGCATGCAGCGCATCAAGTGGGAGCTGGAGGACACCTCCCTGCAATACCTGGATCCCATCGGCTACAGGGAGATTGCCGACGAGCTGGCCGCCCGCTCCTCCGCTCACGAGGAGTTCCTGGCGGGCATCCAGAAGCGCATCCAGGACCGGCTGGACGAGGAGGGCATCCGCTGCACCATCTACGGCCGGGTGAAGCATATCTACTCCATCTACCGCAAGATGTATACCCAGAACAAGACCATGGACGAGATCTTCGACCTCTATGCCTTCCGGGTCATCGTCGACGACATGCCCGAGTGCTACAATGTCCTGGGCGTCATCCACGACCTGTTCAACCCCGTGCTGGGCCGGTTCAAGGACTATATCTCCACCCCCAAGCCCAACGGCTACCAGTCCCTCCACACCACCGTCATCGGCCGGGAGGGCATCCCCTTCGAGGTGCAGATCCGCACCTGGGAGATGCACCACACCGCCGAGTACGGCATCGCCGCCCACTGGAAGTACAAGCAGGGCATGGCCAACGCCAAGCTGGGCACCGAGGAGGCCTTCGAGTGGGTGCGCAAGCTGCTGGAGAGCCAGCAGGACGTGGACGCCGAGGAGTTCGTGCGCACCATGCGGGTGGATCTCTTCGCCGACGAGGTGTTCGTCTTCACCCCCCGGGGGGACGTGATCAACCTGCCCGCCGGGGCCACCCCCATCGACTTCGCCTACAACATCCACTCCGCCGTGGGCAACCACATGACCGGGGCCAAGGTCAACGGCCGCATGGTCACCTTCGACACCCCGCTGAAAAACGGCGACATCGTGGAGGTCATCACCTCCAAGTCGGCCCACGGCCCCAGCCGGGACTGGATGAAGATCTGCAAGTCCAACGAGGCCCGCAACAAGATCCGCCAGTGGTTCAAGAAGGAGCGGCGGGAGGAGAACATCGCCACCGGCCGCGCCTCCTTCGAGTCGGAGCTCAAGCACGTGGGCCTCTCCCTGGCCGCCATCACCGCCGAGGACGTGCTCCCCTTCATCCTCAGGAAGGTGCGCTTCGGCACCCTGGACGAGCTGTACGCCGCCATCGGCTACGGCGGCATGTCCGCCCAGAAGGCGGTGGTGCGGGTCAAGGACGAGATGGCCCGCCTGGACCGGCTCCACGCCGAGCAGTCGGCCGCCGCCCAAGAGCCCATTCACCCCTCCACCTCCAACCCGCCCACCGTCCCCATCCGTGGGGGCAAGACCAGCCAGTCGGGCATCATTGTGGAGGGCATTGACAACTGCCTGGTCAAGTTCGCCAAGTGCTGCACCCCCGTGCCCGGCGATCCGGTGGTGGGCTTTATCACCCGGGGCTTCGGCGTGTCGGTCCACCGGGCGGACTGCCCCAACGCCTCCGACGCCAAGCGGGCGGAGGAGCCGGGCCGCTGGATCAGGGTGGACTGGGCCACCGGGGAGCTGGCCTCCTACCAGACCGCCCTGGACATCTCCGCCAAGGACCGGGACGGCCTGACCCTGGACGTGGCCATGACCCTCTCCGCCGCCAAGGTCAAGACCACCAGTCTGTCGGCCCGCTCCATGCCGGACGGCTACGCCACCGTCAGCATCGTCCTGGAGGTCAAAAATCAGGAGGAGCTGACCAACGTCATCAACAAGCTGGGGCAGATCCAGGGCGTGTATCAGGTGAAACGGGCCAGCGGCTGAGGACGCTTCTAGGGGGAACGTTGTCCCCCCTAGATACGCGGTCACCGCGCCCCTACGAATTGAAATCTGTCTTTCCGGGAATTCAGTTCCCGGAAAGACACCCCGACCCGCGCCGCGGGGCGCGAAACCGGGGGTATCGAGCCAAGTCGCCGGCCCTGCCGGCACGCCGGCTCGTATCTAGGGGGCATTGGATGCCCCCTAGACGGTGTTTAAGGAGAATGGAATATGACTAAGATAGAGAACATGCGGGAGGACAGCGGCCTGGGCCGGCTGCTCTCCGAGTGTTTCGCCGGGGGCGAGCGGCTCCGGCGGGAGCTGCGCCTGAGCGCGGAGCAGGCCGAGGAGCTGGCCGCCGCCTATCCCGCCGACGTGCGGCCCATGGGCGGGAGCTGGTATGAGATTACGTTCCAGGGGGCGTTTACCTATGGCAATTGAGTTTGTGCCCGTTCTGCTGGGCTCCGACATCAATGCGTACAGCATGGCCCGGGCCTTTCACGAGGCCTACGGCGTAAAGACCATCGTCTACGGTATGTTCCCCGCCAGCGTGTGCGCGGGGAGCAGGATCATCGACTACCGGGTGCGGGAGCACAACGACCGGGTGGACAAGGTGCTGGAGAACGTCACCGAGGTGGCCCGTGAGTTTCCCGACAAGAAGATTCTGGTGCTGGGCTGCGGGGACAACTACCTCAACGCCATCTCCGCCAATCTGCCCCGCTACCCGGAAAACGTCATCGCCCCCTATGTGAGCCTGGACATGCTGGAGACGCTGATCCACAAGGAGAAGTTCTACGAGCTGTGCGACCGGTACGGCATCGACCACCCGGCCACGGTGGTGTACCACAAGGGCATGGGCCACGCGTTCGAGCTGCCCTTTGACGGCCCCTTCGTGGTCAAGCCCGCCGAGTCGGACACCTACTGGAAGCACCCCTTCCCCACCCAGAAGAAGGCCTACATCCTCCAGACCCGGGCGGAGGTGGATACGGTCATCGACCAGATCTACGGGGCGGGGTATGAGGACGCGCTGATCCTCCAGGACTTCATCCCAGGGGACGACAGCTTTATGCGGGTGGTGACCAACTACTCCGGCGCGGACGGGAAGGTGCGCCTCATGTGCGTGGGCCACGTCCTGCTGGAGGAGCACACCGGCCACGCCATCGGCAACCACGCGGTGATCATCACCGAGCCGGAGCCGGAGCTGTGTGAGAAGCTGCGGGGCTTCCTGGAGGCCATCGGCTTTGTGGGCTTCTCCAACTTCGACATCAAGTACGACCAGCGGGACGGCAAGTTCAAGGCCTTTGAGATCAACTGCCGCCAGGGCCGCAGCAACTACTACGTCACCGGCGCGGGGTACAACCTGGCCAAGTACCTGGTGGAGGATGTCATCGAGCACAAGCCCTGCGCCTTGACCGTGACCCAAAACCGCCATCTGTGGTGGGTCATCCCCCCCAAGGTGGCCTACGACTACGTCAATCCCCGGTACCACCAGGAGATGCGCGCCCTGGAGCGGGCCAATGCCGCGGTCAACCCCCTGTTCTACCGGCCGGACAACGGCCTGATGCACAAGCTGCGCATCCTCCGGGGCCAGCACCGCTACGTGGGCTGGTATGCCTCGTGCATGGAGAAAGTAAAATGACAGAACAGCGCCTCGGCATTTTAGGCGGCATGGGCCGCCCCACCCGGCTTGCGCCGTGCGGGGACCCCGATGATCTCATCTGCCCGGGGCAAATGAATTGCCCCGGCATCAAGGTTTTGGCCTTCGGCCAAAACGCTTGTGACGCCGCACTCGCGGCGTCGGGCCCCATGCCGCTGCATAACAGGAGGGACAGCCATGTCTGAACAGCGCCTTGGTATTCTGGGCGGCATGGGGCCCCAGGCCACCCAGGACTTCTACCAGCGGATTCTGGACCGCACCGACGCCTCCTGCGACCAGGAGCACCTGCCCACCCTGATCTGGAGCGATACCTCCATGCCCGACCGCACCGCCGCCATCCTGGGCGGGGACGCGGAGGGCTGCTACCGCCGCCTGCTGGACGGGGCCAGACTGCTGGAGCGGGGCGGCTGCACCGCCCTGGCCATCCCCTGCAACACCTCCCACTACTTTGCCGACCGCCTCCAGGGGGATATCGCCATCCCCCTCATCCACATGCCCCGGGAGACCGTGGGCGTGCTGGCGGCGGACGGGAAAAAGCGGGCGGGTATCCTGGCCACCGACGGCACGGTTCAGACCGGCATCTACCAGAGGGAGTGCGCCGCCCGGGGCATGGAAGGCGTGACGCCCCCCGCCGACGTGCAGAAGCTGGTCATGAGCATCATCTACGACGAGATCAAGCGGGGCGAGAAGGGCTCCCGGGAGAAGTTCGCGGCCATCGACCGCTGGCTGCGCGCCTCCGGCTGCGACGCGGCCATCCTGGGCTGTACCGAGCTGTCCGTCTACCGCACCTACCACGGCCTGCCCGACTACTATCTGGACGCCATGGAAATCCTGGCGGAAAGGTGTATCACCGCCTGCGGCTACCGGCTGCGGATGGTGTAGTGGGAGAGGGGCGGGCGGAGAGGAGCCCCGCCCCTGCCTTTGTACCCGAAGAGGCCGATGCCCACATCGGCCCGCGCGTTCGGCCTTCCCAAAAATGATTGACTGGTGGTGAATCCGTATGTCCAACCGAACCCGTCTGCCCTTGGGGGACTATTATCAGCTCTTGCTCCGCCATGGACTGCTGGCGGACGCGGCCCCCCTGGCCGCCGACCTGACCCACCCGGTGTCCCTGGTGTCCTGTGACTCCAAGCTGGTCATCCCCAACACCCTCTTTGTCTGCAAGGGGGTCAAATTCAAGGAGGAGTACCTCCGCTCCGCTATGGAACAGGGGGCCTTCGCCTATGTCAGCGAGCGGCAGTATCCCGCCGTCCCCCTGCCCTGCATCCGGGTCACCGATATCCGGCAGGCCATGGGCCTCTTGGCCGACCGGGCCTACGGCCATCCCTCCGGGGCGCTGCGGATCACCGGCATCACCGGCACCAAGGGCAAGACCACCACGGCCTATTATATCAAGTCCATCGTGGATGCCTGGCTGGCCGGACAGGGCCACCGGGAGAGCGCCCTGCTGTCCACCATCGTCACCGACGACGGGGTGGAGCGCAGGCCCGCCAAGCTGACCACGCCGGAGCCGCTGGATCTCCAGCGCCACCTCTGGAACGCGGTGTCGGCGGGGGCGGATTATCTGACCATGGAGGTATCCAGCCAGGCCCTCAAGTACGGCCGGGTGATCGGGGTGGAGCTGGCCTGCGCGGTGTTCCTCAACATCGGGGAGGACCACATCTCCCCGGTGGAGCACCCGGATCTGGAGGACTACCTCAACTCCAAGCTGCTGATCTTCCAGCAGGCCCGGAGCGCCTGTGTCTGCCTGGACTGCGACCATGTGGAGCGGGTGCGCGCCGCGGCGGCCGCCTGCCCCCGGGTGGTGACCTTCTCCCAGAAGTTCCCCTCCGCCGACGTGTACGGCTCCCAGGTGCGCAAGGAGGGGGAGAAGATCGCCTTCCATGTGCGCACCCCCCGCTATGAGCGGGAGCTGGCCATTTCCACACCGGGCCTGTTCAATGTGGAAAACGCCCTGGCCGCCGTGGCGGTGGCGGAGGCCTATGGTATCCCTGCCGACGTGGTGGCCGCCGGACTGGAGCGGGCCTTTGTGCCCGGCCGCATGGAGCACTATGTCAGCGCCGACGGGCAGATTTCGGTGATTGTGGACTACTCCCACAACGGCATGAGTTTACAGAACGCCCTGCGCTCGGTCCGGGCGGAGTACCCCGGCCGGGAGCTGACCGTGCTCTTCGGCTGCACCGGCGGCAAGGGCATCGACCGCCGGGAGGGCATGGGCAACGCCGCCGGAGAGTGGGCCGACCGGATTATCCTCACCGAGGACGACCCCGGCCCCGAGGAGGTGGAGGCCATCTGCGCCGACATCGGTGTGTTCCTCGCCGCCCACGGCAAGGATTACACCGTGATCCCCAACCGGGAGGCGGCGGTGGAGACCGCCATCCTGGGCGCCCGCCGCCCGGCGGTGGTGCTGCTGGCGGGCAAGGGATGCGAGGAGGCCCAGAAGCGGAAGAACGGCCCCGAGCCGTGCATCCCGGACGGGACGCTGGCCCGGCGGGCGCTGGACAAGTACAATGCTGGATAAGTGGTTCGCAGCCGCCGGGGCCGCCGCCTGGGGCGGCGTGGCCTTCCGGCGGCTGCTCCCGTTTTTGTCCACCGATGCCCGGGAGAAGGTGGAAACCCTCTGCCCCGCTCCAGAGACTGTCCTGGTGGCGGCCTTCCCCTACTACGCCGGGGAGCGGCCGGGCAACCTGTCTCTCTACGCCCGGGGGGAGGACTACCACCGGGTGGTCACCCGGCGGCTGAATACGGTGTGTGATGCCCTGCGCCGGAAATACCCGGGGGAATTGTTTGTCCCCGCCGCCGACAACTCCCCCCTGCCGGAGCGGGAGGCCGCCTGGTTGGCGGGCATCGGCCTGCGGGGGAAAAACGGCCTGCTGATCCTGCCGCCCTACGGCACCTATGTATTTCTGGGTACCATTCTCACCGGGGCGGCGCTGGACGTGCCGGAGCGCCCCGCCGCGCCGGACTGCCCCGGTTGCGGGGCCTGCCGGGCGGCCTGTCCCGCCGGGGCCCTGGGGGAAGGGGGGCCGGACGTGTCCCGCTGTCTGTCCGAGCTGACCCAGAAAAAGGGGGCGCTGACGGAGGAGGAGGCCGCCCGGCTGAGGGTCCACCCGCTCATCTGGGGCTGTGACTTCTGCCAGCGGGCCTGTCCCTACAATGCCGCCCCGGCCCGCTCGCCGCTGCCCGAGTTTTCCACATCTCTGGTAGACGCTCTGGAAAACTCCGATCTCGAGGGGCTCACCAACCGCACGTTCCGGGACAAGTACGGGGGCCGGGCCTTCGCCTGGCGGGGCCCCGGCCCCCTGCGGCGCAATCTCGGGCTGAAAGAGGAATAAAACCGCCTTTCCCGTCCAAACTAGCAGTAAAGTTTGGGAGAAAGGCGGTTTTGTCATGCAAGTACGCGATCTTATGAACCCCAGCGTGGTCTCCATCACCCCCAGCGAGTCGGCCTCCCTGGCGGCCCGGCTCCTGTCCCGGCACAACGTGGGCTCCCTGCCCGTCTGCGGTGAGGACGGCGGCCTGCGGGGCATTGTCACCGACCGGGACATCATCCTGCGCTGCGTGGCGGCGGAGGAGGACCCCCTCAAGACCCAGGTGAAGGACATCATGACCCGCAACTGCGCGGTGGTGTCCCCCGACGACGACGCCAGAGAGGCCACCCGGATCATGGCGGCCAAGCAGGTGCGCCGCCTCCCCGTGCTGGAGGGGGGCAAGGTGGTGGGGATGGTCTCTCTGGGGGATCTGGCCCAGTGCCGCCAGTTTGACATGGAGGCCAGCAAGGCCCTCTGCGAGATCTCCGACCAGGTAAAGCACGGCTACGTGGAGTAGTCGATTCCCCGGCAGACTGAAAAACCGCCCCCGGAGCATGCTCCGGGGGCGGAAATCATGTTGCGGCAATCAGCCCTTTTTCTTGGAGGCCTCGCGCATGCGGGCCGCGTGGTCCAGCAGGCGCTTGCGCAGGCGCAGGGATTCGGGAGTGACCTCCAGCAGCTCGTCATCGGCCAGAAACTCCAGGCACTGCTCCAGGCTCATCTGGCGGGGCGGGGTGAGCCGCAGGGCGTCGTCGGAGCCGGAGGCGCGCATGTTGGTCAACTGCTTCTTTTTGCAGATGTTAACCGAGATGTCCTCCTGTTTGGGGGTCTCGCCCACCACCATGCCGGCATAGACGGGCACGCCCGCGCCGATGAACAGCACACCACGCTCCTGGGCGTTGTAGAGGCCGTAGGTGACGCTCTCACCGGTCTCGAAGGACACCAGGGAACCGGAGTTGCGGCGCTGGATCTCGCCCTTCATGGGGGCATAGGAGTCAAAGACCGAGGCCATGATGCCCTCGCCCTTGGTGTCGGTGAGGAACTCGTTGCGGTAGCCGAACAGGCCGCGGGAGGGCACCAGGAACTCCAGCTTCATCCGATCACCCACCGGAGTCATCTCCAGAAGGTCGCCCTTGCGGGCGCCGATCTTCTCGATGACCGCGCCCACGCTGTCGCTGGGTACGTCCACCACCAGACGCTCCACCGGCTCGCACATTTTGCCGTCAATCTCCTGGTAGAGCACGCGGGGGGGGGAGACCTGGAACTCGTAGCCCTCCCGGCGCATGGTCTCGATGAGGATGGACAGGCTCATCTCGCCCCGGCCCGCCACGTTGAAGGCGTCGGTGGAGTCGGTCTCGGTGACCCGCAGGGACACGTCCTTCATGGTCTCGCGGAACAGCCGCTCCCGGATCTGGCGGGAGGTGACGAACTTGCCCTCCTTGCCCGCGAAGGGGGAGTCGTTAACGGAGAAGGTCATCTCGATGGTGGGGGCGGAGATCTTCACGAACTCGATGGGCTCCACCGCGTCGGGCGCGCAGATGGTGTCGCCGATGGTGATCTCGCCGATGCCGCTCATAGCGATGATGTTGCCGGCGGTGGCCTCGGTCACCGGCACCCGGCCCAGGCCGTCAAACTGATAGAGGGCGGTGGCCTTGGCCTTCTGAGGCGCGGCGTCGGGCTGGTGGAAGTTGCATACCGCGATCTCCTGGTTCTGCTTTACAGTGCCCCGCTCGATGCGGCCGATGGCGATGCGGCCCACAAACTCGTTGTAGTCGATGGAGGAGACCAGCATCTGGAAGGGGGCCTCCGTGTCCGCCTCCGGGGCGGGGATATAGTCGAGGATGGTCTCAAACAGGGGCACCAGGTCGGTGCCGGGCACGTCGGGGGAGTAGGAGGCGGTGCCCTGGCGGCCGGAGCAGAACAGGGTTGGGGACTCAAACTGCTCGTCGGTGGCGTTCAGATCCAGCAGCAGCTCCAGCACCTCGTCCATGACCTCGTGGATGCGCTGGTCGGGGCGGTCCACCTTGTTGACCACCACGATGACCTTGTGGCCCAGCTCCAGTGCCTTGCTCAGCACAAAACGGGTCTGGGGCATGGGACCCTCGGCGGCGTCCACCAGCAGGATGACGCCGTTGACCATCTTGAGGATCCGCTCCACCTCGCCGCCAAAATCGGCGTGGCCCGGCGTGTCCACGATGTTGATCTTCACGTCCTTGTAGTGGACGGCGGTGTTCTTGGCCAGAATGGTGATGCCGCGCTCCCGCTCCAGATCGTTGGAGTCCATGACCCGCTCCACTGTGGCCTGGTTCTCGCGGTAGATGCCGCCCTGCTTGAGCATTTCGTCCACCAGGGTGGTCTTGCCGTGGTCGACGTGGGCGATAATGGCGACGTTTCTCAGCTTCGTATCTTGCAAAGTGGTGCACCTCTCAGTTTATTCCGAAATCTGTCCATATCATTGAAAGCTCGACCACATATTATACCGTAGAACAGTAACGCGCGCAACTGATTTTGCAAAAAAAACGCCCAAATCGGGGGACAAAACCCCCCTTGCCGTTGACAGGCGCGGGGAATTGGGGTACAATATCAAAGCATCTGCGTGCCAGTTTTTCCACAATTTCATATGCGCCTGTAGCTCAGCAGGATAGAGCGACCGCCTCCTAAGCGGTAGGTCGGAGGTTCGAATCCCCTCAGGCGTGCCAAAGAAAAGGGACATCCGCAAGGATGTCCCTTTCCTTTGGCCTCCGGCTGCCGGGAATGGGTGTCTCCCAGGCAATTTCAAATATCCGCGGGCAGATGCGGTCTGCGCTTCCATTCGTGTTATTTCTGGGCGGCGCCGGTAAGCAGGGGGCGGGTCATAGTATTCTTTTTCAAATAAAGTTAATGGCCTATTTTTACTGTTACTATAGCCTGTCCAGGTGGCTCTTTCAAGTCCTCTGAATAGAATTCTTTTACAACCTTTCCCAAAGAAGGTATATCTGCTCGGGCAAGTGTTCTTCCCACATGTCCAAGGCATCCTCCGTCACCGCTATATAACTCTTTAGCTGTCTATTTTCTTGTGTTTACAGGCTCTCTATTAACGCTGAAGCGAAAAATGGGTAATGGATGCAGTAAATGGCATGGTACAGGCTCAGGAGCAGGCAGAGGCTTTAACAAAGCACGCACAGGCTAAAGATAGACTCACTCCTGCTTGCCTTGTTGGATATGCCTAAAGCAGTCTGGTATCTGGAGCGGCCAGATGTTGTAGTTTCCGTTGCCCCTCGTTCTGATTCCCCATGGAATGACACCGCAACTCTATCACGTTTTTGGAATTCTCAGTAATTAACAGCTACAAAAAATTTCCCCATATCAGAAGCAAAGAGCAATGAGTGCGTTAGTTTAAGCTTCCTCAGTTCTTCTGAAAGAAGTCCTGCAATGATAAAGCTATTCGACTTCATAGTCATCATAGTATTACTACCAGCAAAGTGCTGTCCTATTGATCTCCAGAAGTTTGCAGCAAACAACTGTAGACTAGATAGTATCAAGTCCATCTCATTCTTCACTTCTGTCCCATAGATCATTTCGGCAACGCGAAGTAGAAATGAGCTCTCTATACCTGAAACAATTGTAATCTCGCGTGAATCCAAACTATATACCATTTTTTGATATACAGCCTTTCCCAAAAATTCTCCTTGATAGCTCCTACCTATAATTTTTGCATTTGCCGCAATATTCAAAGAAGCGGTCAACAGCGTATTGATTTTTTCTTCCAGTCGCGCTTCAAAGTCACTGTTCTTTGCAGGCGCGGCTAGAATACTCTTTCCTATGATCGCCATATCTGCTGTTGCTATATGCTCCAAAAGCCATCCAATTCCGCTTCCGACAAAATCTTGTATCTCTTCTTTACTGCACTCACCACGCTTGACAATATCTTGATATTTTTTTAGCTGGATATTGTAAAATTCATCGTGCAACATCTTGTGTAATGTATACCCAGTGTAGCCGATTTTGCGCATGTATTCCTCTTCCGCCTTAGCATGACGCTCAAAATAGCTGGTTATATAAGTCAAAGTTTCCCGAACGAGGAATATACGATAATTTGCCTCATCTCCTCGTTCCCGTAACTTATTCAAAACCTGATCGGCCATTTGGAATAGCTGCTGATGTTCCTTGTCTAATTTTTCTATACCCGTAATATAATTGTCATTCCACCTAATCATACCTGTTCTCCTTCAATCTATTTTAGTTACAAAATAAGTGAGTCAGCATATCCTCCTTTAATGTTTTAGCAGAGCAATCTTTGGGAGCTGTTTTCCTGTTTGACTGTATAACGCCCGGGCGGAGGGATTTATTGCACAATGAAGAGAAACTTAAAAATCCAATAGAGTTTATGGGAAAATGCGGTGGACTGCCAGGAAAAATGGACAGGGCACTGGAAAAAAGCGGCGAAAGAGGGCGGGATTTTCTCTGTTGCTTTTTCCCTGAGGAACCATTATACTATATATTATGGAAACCATTTATGCAAATGGAGGATTACATATGAAAGGAAAGCGAGTTCTCTCTCTGGCGCTGGCCGCGCTGATGACGCTCTCCCTGCTGGTGGTGCCCGCAGCGGCCGTCAGCTTTACCGACATGACCAATCACTGGGCCAAGGACGATGTGGAGTACTTGGCCACCCAGGGGGTGGTCAAGGGGACCAGCGCCACCACCTTTGCTCCCGATCAGAAGATGACCGCCTGTGAAGCGCTGCTGTTTTGCTCCCGTGCCGCCGGCGTGGACGCCATTGACAAGGAGGCCATCGCCGAGGACTGGGAGGACGAGCTGAAGGAGATCCTGCCCGAGGAGATGTACGCCTGGGCGGCCCAGGAGATGGCCGTCTGCCTGGAGACCGGCATCATCTCGGAGACCGAGCTGCGGGCCCTGAGCAGCGCGGGCGGGCTGGTGAAGTCCATCACCCGTGAGACGCTGGCCATGTATCTGGTGCGGGCCATGCAGCTCGCCCCCCTGGCCCAGAGCCTGACCTCCTACCCCATGAGCTTTGCGGACACTACCTCTATTTCCGCCTCCCTGCAGCCCTATGTATACCTGCTGAACATGTACGGCATCGTCAAGGGCAACGAGCTCAACCGCTTTCTGCCACAGAACTCCCTGACCCGGGCCGAGATGGCCACCATGCTCCGCCGGGCCATCGACTTTATGGACGAGCGGGGCATCTATGCCGAGCTGCCCGGCTACACCGACTATGACTGGGTGGGCGGCACCATCGCCGCCGTGTCTACCGGCAGCAGCGGCGTTACCCTGCTGACCCTGACCAGCGTGGTCAGCGGCACCCGCAGCATCTCTCTGCCCGCCGACGCGGAGATCTACGAGAATAATATGCTCTCCTCCGCCGATGCCCTGAAGGTGGGCAGTTACGCCCGGGTGAACCTGGACAGGAAGGGTACTGCCGAGTCCGTGCGCCTGGGCGGCGCGGTCACCTCCTATACCGGCTCCGTCACCGGCGTGGAGCAGGACAGCCTGACCGTGACGGTCAACGGCGCCTCCAAACGGCTGGACATCGACCGCTTTACCGAGGTGCAGGTGGGCAAGACCGCCGGCGACTACACCCTGCTGGATCCCCAGGCCGGATACACCACGGCCACCTGCTATGTGGACGCCATGGGCCATCTGGACGCGGTGCAGCTCTCCGGCGGCACCCGCGCCGAGGAGGGCATACTGGTGAAGGTGGAAAACGGCACCGGTGGCCAGCGGCTCCAGGTGTCGGCCTTTAACGGCGAAACCAGGCGCTACACCCTGCCCGCCGGGGCGGGCGTCACCGTCAACGGCGTGGTGGGCACCGTGTCCGACCGCTATGAGGGCGACTACGTGAGCCTGCGGGTATCCAACGACGAGGCCAACGAGCTGGTCAGCATGGCGGTGGACACCGTAACCGATTACGTCCAGGGCTCCGTCAAGAGCTTTACCTATGCCAAGGATCAAAACGACATCACCCTGACCAACCTGAGTACCGGCAAATCCACCACCTACGACATCTCCTCCAAGGCAGCCATCCGCTTCAATGGCGAGGACATCGCACTCAAGGAGCTGGAGCGGAACTCCTTCGCCACCCTTCAGCTCTCCGGCGGGGATGTGGTGACGCTGCTGGACGCCTATCCTGGCTCCACCACCACCGAGGGCGTCATTGAGAGCATCACCTACGGTACCCCCACTACCCTGGCGGTCAAGACCGCCAATGACAGCGTAATGACCTTTGAACTGGATCTCACCGACCTGCCCGCCATCTACCGGGACGGTAAGAGCAGCTCTCTGGACAAGATCAAGAGCGGCGACACTGTGGTGGTCACCGTGCGCTACAACAAGGTCACCACCCTGGAGACAACGCCTCAGAGCGCCAACGTCACCGGCACTATCACCCGGGTGGTGCAGGATGCCGCCGGGATCACGTTTGATGTGAAGCTCACCGACGGCTCCACCGCCTCCTATACCGTGTCCGAGGGCGTTTCTGTCACCCAGGACGGCACCGCCGTCTCCCTCTACACCCTCAAGCCCAACGATGCAGTGGCCATGGTGGTCAGCGGCGGAGATGTGGTGTCCATCGAGGTGGACAGGGGCTCCGGCTCCAGCAGCCAGCTTGAGGGCACGGTCCTGGTGCCCAACACCAAGGACAAGACCCTGATGGTACAGCTCACCGACGGCAACGTGCTCACGGCGGACGTGTCCGACGCCAGCTTTATGTCCGCCAGCGGCTCCTCCACCAGCCTGCGCCAGTTGGAGGCGGGGGACCGGGTGCAGCTCTTCGGCGATTACAAGGGAGCCCAGTTTGTAGCCACTCTGGTGCTAAAGCTGTAAGTATTAAATGTAATGACATGAAAACGGCCCCGGAACCGCTCGGTTCTGGGGCCGTTTTGCAGGCCTCACGCCGGGAGGCGGAACCGCGCCGGCAGCTCCTCCGGCGGCACACCCAGGAGCAGCAGAGTGCCCGCGGCGGCCAGAAAGGGCAGGGGGGAGGCGCCGGTAGAGAAGGGGAGCACCAGCTCCTGCTGCTCCACCACCGCCCCGCCCAGGGTGACCAGCTCCCGCTGGACGGCCAGGCACAGCCTGTCCCCCTCCAGGCTGGAAAAGGTGAGGGTATCCCGGGGGGAGGTGCCGTAGCTCACGGCCTGGCGGGCGTTGAGGGCCCGGGCCAGCGGCCCTGCCGTGCCGGGCAGCAGCACCGTCCCGCAGGGGACGGCCCCCGCGCCGGCCCAGCCCCGTGCCGCCGGTGACACCGTCAGCAGCTCCAGCCGCGCGCCGGCCAGCTCCGCCGGGTGCCGCCCGGCGCGCACCTCCGCCGCCAGCTCTCCCAACCCGGCCTCCACGGCCGTCCGAATCCCCTCGTCCCGCTCCCAGATTCCCACACGCAAGCTCCGCCACCTCCCGCTTTGCTGTAGTGTGCGGAAATTATGGGATTTTATGCGCCCTTTGTCCCGGAACGCGGCACGGGCCTTGACTTTTGCGGCCTGAATGCGTAAAATAATACGAACCGATAACTTTAGAATAAAGGATTGAGATAGAGATGGCACAGGACAAGAAACAGGTGGAACAGATTACCGATATGGAGGTGGACTTTGCCAAGTGGTTCACCGACGTGTGCAAAAAGGCGGAGCTGATTGACTACTCCTCCATCAAGGGCATGTTCATCCTCCGTCCCTATGGCTACGCCATTTGGGAGAATTTCCAGAAGATCCTGGACGAGAAGTTCAAGGAAACCGGGCATGAGAACGTGTATCTGCCCATGCTGATCCCCGAGAGCCTGCTCCAGAAGGAGAAGGACCACGTGGAGGGCTTCGCCCCCGAGTGCGCCTGGGTGACCATGGGCGGCTCCGAGAAGCTGGAGGAGCGCTACTGCATCCGCCCCACCTCCGAGACCCTCTTCTGTGAGCACTACGCCAACATCATCCACTCCCACCGGGACCTGCCCAAGCTGTACAACCAGTGGTGCTCCGTCCTGCGCTGGGAGAAGACCTCCCGCCCCTTCCTGCGCCACCGCGAGTTTTTGTGGCAGGAGGGCCACACCATGCACGCCACCGCCGAGGAGGCCGTCGCCGAGACCGAGCGCATGTTCAACATCTACGCCGACTTCTGCGAGAACTACCTGGCCATGCCCGTGGTGAAGGGCCGCAAGACCGACAAGGAGAAGTTCTCCGGCGCAGAGGCCACCTACACCGTGGAGTGCATGATGCACGACAAGAAGGCCCTCCAGGCCGGCACCAGCCACTACTTCGGCGACGGCTTCGCCCGCGCCTTCGACATCACCTTCGCCGGCAAGGACAACCAGCCCCACCACCCCTTCCAGACCTCCTGGGGCGTGTCCACCCGCCTCATCGGCGGCGTCATCATGACCCACGGCGACAACAACGGCCTGGTGCTGCCCCCCCGCATCGCCCCCACCCAGGTCATCATCATCCCCGTGGCCCAGCACAAGGAGGGCGTCATTGCCGCCAACGAGGCGGTCATGGCCCGCCTGAAGGCCGCCGGCATCCGGGTGAAGATGGACGCCTCCGACAACTCCCCCGGCTGGAAGTTCGCCGAGTACGAGATGAAGGGCGTGCCCCTGCGGCTGGAGCTGGGCCCCAAGGACATCGAGAAGAACCAGTGCGTCCTGGCCCGCCGGGACAGCGGCGAGAAGGTCTTTGTCTCCCTGGACAACATCGAGGAGACCGTCAAGACCATGCTGGACGCGGTGCAGCAGGGCCTGTTCGACAAGGCCAAGCGCAACCTGGACGAGAATACCTACGCCTGCGCCACCCTGGAGGAGGTCAAGGAGAAGATGGCCAGCCAGGGCGGCTTCGCCAAGACCATGTGGTGCGGCGAGCTGGCGTGCGAGTTGAAGATGAAGGAGGAGGCCGGAGTGTCCTCCCGATGCATCCCTCTGGAGCAGGAGCACCTGGGCGACACCTGCGCCTGCTGCGGCAAGCCCGCCAAGCACATGGTGTACTGGGGCGTGGCGTACTGACGCTTCAAAGGGGGGCGGCATGCCGCCCCCCATATAATATCAGATGATTAACTGTGACTAACCAGAAAAAGGAGGGAACTCATGCAATCCATTTTATGGGCGGCCACGGGGACCGGCTTCACTTTTTTGATGACCACTCTGGGCGCCGCCATGGTCTTTCTGTTCCGAAAGCAGCTCAATGCGTCCATCCAGCGTATCTTTCTGGGCTTTGCCGCCGGGGTGATGATCGCCGCCTCGGTGTGGAGCCTGCTCATTCCCGCCATGGAGGAGGCGGAGGCCTCCGGGCTTCCGGGCTGGCTGCCGGCGGTGGGGGGCTTCGTGCTGGGCATCGGCTTCCTGCTGCTGCTGGATGTGCTGCTGCCCCACCTCCATGTGGATGCCAGGCAGCCCGAGGGGCTCCACTCCTCCTGGCGGCGCACCACCCTGCTGGTGCTGGCCGTGACGCTGCACAACATCCCGGAGGGGATGGCCGTCGGCCTGTCCTTCGCCCTGGCCGCCCAGCACGCCGGTGAGGGGGCGGCCCTGTCCGGGGCCCTGGCGCTGGCTCTGGGAATTGGAATCCAGAACTTCCCGGAGGGGGCGGCCATCTCCCTGCCCCTGCGGCAGGAGGGGCTGTCCGCCGGGCGGGCTTTCCTCTACGGCAGCGCCTCCGGCGTGGTGGAGCCTGTCTTCGGTATCCTGGTGGTGCTGGTGGCGGGGACGATCCAGCCCCTCATGCCCTGGCTGCTGTCCTTCGCCGCCGGGGCCATGATGTATGTGGTTGTGGAGGAGCTCATCCCCGAGGCCCACTTGGGGGAGCATTCCAACACCGGCACCCTGGGAGTCATGGCGGGCTTCCTGCTCATGATGGTGTTGGACGTGGCGCTGGGGTGAGCCGCCCTACCTTGTGCGGTAGGGGCGGCCCTTGTGGCCGCCCGCGCCCCGGGCACTCTCCGGCGGGCGGGGACGAGCCCCGCCCCTACGGTGTGCGCTTGATAAGGCCCGGCCCGCAGCTGGAACGAATGCACAGCGTCTAGGGCCGGCAGACCCCCAGCCATTTTAAAACGTCCCAGATATCCTCAATTTGCAGCAGACTGTCCCACTCCCCGGAGGGTTCCTCTGAAACAATCTTCCGGATATCCCGCAGGGCCTTTCGACAGAGCTGATCCACCATCTCGTTGTAGAAATCCGAGCGCGGAGGTTCGGGACAGCCCTCCGGTGTAGCGGCCAATAAAATATCGTAGTATAAATCCATCGGATTCACCTCATGTTTATTTTAGCGAAAAATTCGCTAAAAAGCAAGGGGAAGCATGGGATGCTCGTATGCTTTTCCTGAGGTGGGAACATGAAATACGAGCGTATCCGTAACTTGCGAGAAGACAGGGATTTGACGCAGACAGAAATAGCGGAAATTTTGAATTGCAGTCAACGCATCTACAGTAATTACGAGCGGGGGGACGTCGATATTCCGACGGAAATTCTAATTGCGCTGGCACACTATCATAATACCAGCATCGACTACCTGTTGGGCCTCACAGACGAGCGGACGCCCTATCCCAGGGCAAAAAACCGGGATTTTTGAAAATTTCCCGTTGCATTCCGCTAACGATGGGGGTATAATGACACCAACCTGTTAAAGTGAGGAGCACAGACATGGCAGACCGAACCCTCACAACTGCATCCTTCCTGTTTTCCTATGGCTGGGCTCGATTTATGGGCGCCGGCTTTTTTGGCATGGAGAAAACACGGGGGATGGAATGAATGGGTGGGGCCCGGGGAAGGCCCCATAGTACCTGAACGTGCAGGGGCGCTCATTGATTTCATCAATGGGCGCCCTTTTTGCATGGAGAGAAAGGATGTAAAATCATGGTAGTTGTTATGAAACCCGGCACCCGGCAGCAGGACATCGACGCCCTGGTGTCCAAGCTCAAGGAACTGGATCTGGATGTGGGCATCACCAACGGCGTGGGCTGTACGATCCTGGGCCTGGTGGGCGACACCACCGCCGTGGATATGGACAAGATCTCCATCAACCCCCACGTGGAGCGGGTCATGCGGGTGCAGGAGCCCTACAAGAAGGCCAACCGCAAGTTCCACCCGGAGGACACGGTGGTCACGGTGGGGAACGCCAGAATCGGCGGCGGAAGCTTCTCCGTCATCGCCGGCCCCTGCTCGGTGGAGAGCGAGGCGCAGATCTGCGCCGTGGCCGAGGACGTGAAGGCCTCCGGCGCGGCCCTGCTCCGGGGCGGCGCGTTTAAGCCCCGCACCTCCCCCTACTCCTTCCAGGGCATGGGCACCGCGGGCCTCGACCTGCTGATGGAGGCCCGGAAGCAGACCGGCCTGCCCATCGTCACCGAGATCATGGACCCCCGTATGGCCGAGCTCTTCGAGCGGGAGGTGGACGTGGTGCAGGTGGGCGCCCGCAACATGCAGAACTTCGAGCTGCTCAAGGAGGTGGGCAAGATGAGCAAGCCGATCCTCCTCAAGCGGGGCCTGTCCAACACCTACGAGGAGTGGATCATGTCCGCCGAGTATATCATGTCCGCCGGAAACGAGAACGTGATCCTCTGCGAGCGGGGGGTGCGCACCTTCGAGACCTACACCCGCAACACCCTGGACGTGTCTGCCATCCCCGCCATTAAGCAGATGAGCCACCTGCCCGTGATCGTGGACCCCTCCCACGCCGCCGGCATGTACTGGATGGTGGAGCCCCTGGCCCTGGCCGCCGTGGCCGCTGGCGCCGACGGCCTCATCATCGAGGTCCACAACGACCCGGCCCACGCCAAATGCGACGGCCAGCAGTCCCTCACCCCCCAGAACTTTGACGCCCTCATGCACAAGGTCTCCGCCCTGGTTGACCTGATGGGGAAAACGCTGGTAAAATAAAAAGAAGCGCGGAGGGTAGGCGCATAGGGGAGCTAAGAGGCCATGGAGGCGAAAAAACAGGCTGGGCGAGCCCAGCGGCATTTTTCGCGGAATGGCCGTTTAGCGACCCGGCCATGCGCCCAACCCGCAGCGTGACAGCGTCGGCCCAAGCTTT
>OKOP01000109.1_pt1 | contig 32367 bp, 45 predicted proteins | sample 1612641 | NCBI WGS metagenome assembly OKOP01 (sample SAMN04436810, study PRJEB24849) | human gut metagenome | biome: human gut; feature: NICU; material: stool | host: Homo sapiens | place: USA: Saint Louis, MO | collected 2011-08-20
GCCCTCGTGGCCGCCCGCGGGCGGGGACAAGCCCCGCCCCTACAATGCCGCGTATCACGCGGAACCCGATATAACCTCCAGCCAGGTAGGGGCGGCCCTCGTGGCCGCCCGCGCTCCGGGATAAAGTGGACTCTTGACTTTCCTTCCCCTCAGTGATATAGTAGGTCCGTTCAAATTGGCTTTGACGGAGACGAACCCGCACAGCGGCGGACAGAGAGGGGCGCGCACGGTGGAAGCGCCCCACGACACGCGGCGGCTGTACCACTCCCGAGCCGCCCGGGATGACCGGGCCGGGGCTTTCCCGTTACAGGAAGTCACAAGCGGCCAGTTGCCACGCTGCGCGCCCTCCGCGGCGGCCAGCCGTTCCACGCTGTGCCGAACCTGCCGCCGGGCTTTGCCCGACCATTCGTTCGGTTTGCGCGTGTTGCGGTTGTCCTGCCGGGCGTCTCTGCGTCTCTGGCAAGCAGGGTGGAACCGTGGGACGTATGACAGCGCCTCACCCCTGACACACTCAGGGGTGAGGCGCTTTTTTGCTGTAACCCCGCCGCATTTTTACCGGGGGGCGCGCCGTATGCCGCCCCCACAGACGAGAAGGAGGTTATCAGAATGTCCGAAGAGAACAAGAACAGTGAATTTTCCTTTGAAAACGAGAGCTACCGCAAGACCTACTGGCACACCTGCTCCCACATTCTGGCCCAGGCGGTGAAGCGCCTGTACCCGGAGGTAAAGCTGGCCATCGGCCCCTCCATCGACGAGGGCTTTTACTACGACATGGACTCCCCCTTCCCCTTCACTCCGGAGATCCTGGAGAAGCTTGAGGGGGAGATGCGCAAGATCTGCAAGGAGAAGCTGAAGCTGGAGCGCTTTGAGCTGCCCCGAGAAGAGGCTCTCAAGTTCATGGAGGAGAAGGGCGAGCCCTACAAGGTGGAGCTGATCCACGATCTGCCGGAGGACGCCCACATCTCCTTCTACAAGCAGGGCGAGTTCACCGACCTGTGCGCCGGCCCCCACCTGGACTCCACCGGCCGGGTCAAGGGCAACGCCATCAAGCTGACCGCCTGCAACGCCGCCTACTGGCGGGGCGACTCCAGCCGCCAGACCCTCCAGCGCATCTACGGTATCGCCTTCCCCAAGAAGGACGAGCTGGACGCCTACCTCCAGCGCATTGAGGAGGCCAAGAAGCGGGATCACCGCAAGCTGGGGAAGGAGCTGGGCCTGTTCACCATTATGGACGAGGGCCCCGGCTTCCCCTTCTTCCTGCCCCGCGGCATGGTGCTGAAGAACACCCTCATCGACTACTGGCGGCAGGTGCACAAGCGCTACGGCTATGTGGAGATCTCTACCCCCATCATGCTCAACCGCTCCCTGTGGGAGCGCTCCGGCCACTGGGACCACTACAAGAACAACATGTACACCACCGTCATCGACGAGGAGGACTTCGCCGTCAAGCCCATGAACTGTCCCGGCGGCATGCTGGTCTACAAAAACGAGCCCCACTCCTACCGGGATCTCCCCCTGCGGGTGGGCGAGCTGGGCCTGGTGCACCGGCACGAGCTGTCCGGCGCCCTCCACGGCCTGTTCCGGGTGCGCTGCTTCACCCAGGACGACGCCCACATCTTCATGACCCCCGACCAGCTCAAGGACGAGATCAAGAACGTGGTCAAGCTCTTTGACGAGGTGTACTCCGTCTTTGGCCTGCACTATGAGATCGAGCTGTCCACCATGCCGGAGGATCACATCGGCACCGTGGAGCAGTGGGAGCACAACCAGGACATCCTGAAAGAGGCCATCACCGAGATGGGCAAGACCTACGTGATCAACGAGGGCGACGGCGCCTTCTACGGCCCCAAGCTGGACTTCCACCTGGCCGACTCCCTCGGCCGCACCTGGCAGTGCGGCACCATCCAGCTCGACTCCCAGCTCCCCGAGCGCTTTGAGCTGGAGTACGTGGGCGCGGACAACGAGAAGCACCGCCCCATCATGATCCACCGGGTGGTGCTGGGCTCCATCGAGCGGTTCATCGGCGTCATCACCGAGCACTTCGCCGGCGCCTTCCCCACCTGGCTGGCCCCGGTGCAGGTCAAGGTGCTCCCCATCACCGACCGGGCGGCGGAGTACGCCGACCAGGTGGCCGCCAAGCTGGACGCGCTGGGCTACCGGGTGGAGACCGACCACCGCAGCGAGAAGATCGGCTTCAAGATCCGCCAGGCCCAGTTGGAGAAGGTGCCCTATATGCTGGTGGTGGGCGACAAGGAGGCCGAGACCGGCGACGTGGCCGTGCGCAACCGCCACGGCGAGCAGACCGTCATGAGCTTCGACGCCTTTGCCGCCAAGCTCAGGGACGAGGTGGACTCCAAGGCCCTGGAGCAGAACTGACCTTCCCCCGATTTTGATACGCCCTGGGCGGCCATAGGCCGCCCAGGGCGTATCTGTTCTTACGGGTCGTTTCCCCTCCCTGCCCCGTAGGTCTCTTTTTGCGGACAGGCCTTTCCATAGACCCCCAATTTCTCAAGAATGCACAGCGGCGGCCCGCGCATCCACGCAAGCCGCCGCTATTCCCTTGCTTTCATCGCGTCCACCAGCCGGGCCAGTGCCTCCGCCTCCCGCTCCGTCAGCCCGTCGGTGTGAATCGCCGGAGCTCTCTCCCGCTCCGGGAATACCAGCGCGTCTACTGAGAAGTCCAGCAGCTCCATCATCCGAAACAGCAGCGGGACGGATGGAATCCGCCGGGACCCCTCGATATTTTTAAGGTGGATGGGCGTTATATCCAGCATCTCTGCCAGACGCTCCTGGGTCAGGGCCTTTTTCATTTACTTAGTTGAAATTCACTTTGAAGCGTGGCTCCTTCTCCCTATTTTCCTGCTCGCCCCCTGGCCACTCTATCGACTAATCCGTCCGGCGGGAACCGCCGACTGGGCCGAACAGGACGCAGACCTCTATGCTGCATCGGTGTCTCCCCTGCTCACCCTTTACGGTTTTCTACCACCGGATACCTCCCCGCAGCTTCTCCTCACTCGTGACTGTATTAGCCTGCGCCTCTATGACCCGGCCCTTGGTGCACAGCTTCAGTCCCATTCTGCACATGGCACTGCTCCAGCCGGACCGGAGGAGATCGCGCTGGAACTCCGACGTCTGACCGGTACCCCGTGTGGTGAGGCGCTGTGCCGGTGCCCCGGCTTCGAGCTCACCCTGTCAGGAAACGGGACGGGCAACCTCCCCGTTCTTCTCCTGCGCCGCGCCATTCCCGATGGACTGTCCCTGGAGTGCTGCGCGGCCGCACTCCGGCGCAGATACCGGGGCGGCAGGCTTAAGGCCCTCTCTCTGCAAATATCCAGGGATCTCTGAGCTCAAAGGCTCCGGGGTAGACTTTCCCCTTTGTCCATGCTAGAATAGGATACGGTTCTTTCATAAACCTATAAAGGATGGATGGGAATGGGAACTACCCTCAGTACCCTGAGCAATCTGGCAATCTACATCGGCCTGGTGGTGGTGGGTGCCTTTCTGGGCTCCCGCAAGGCTCTGCGCAGCCGTCCCCTGGTGTGGGTGGGCAAGCTCCAGTTCGCGGCCCTCATGATCCTCATTGTCACCCTGGGCGTCAACCTGGGCGCCAACGACGAGGTGGTCTCCTCCCTGGGCCAGATCGGCCTGGCGGCCCTGGTGATCACGGTGCTGGCCATGGCCGGCTCCCTGCTGTGCCTCACCCTGCTGCGGCGGTTCGTGCTCAAGCTGGACCACTACGGCCTGCCCCGGGGCAGCGAGGCCGCCCGGGAGGAGGAGGCCCACCACGGCGGCAAGGCGGACAACTCCCTCACCTTCCTCATTGTCATTGCCGTGGTGCTGGGAATGCTGGCGGGCCGCTTCGTGCTCCCCGCCGCCGTCACCGCCCACTGCGGCACGGTCATCAGCTTCGGCCTCTACCTGCTCCTCTTTATGGTGGGCATGGACATGGGCAAGCAGGGCACCCTGCTGGCCGACATCAAGACCGCCGGCTTCCAGGTGCTGCTGGTGCCAGTGGCGGTGTGCGCGGGCTCCCTGGCCTTCGCCGCCCTGGCCAGCCTCGTCCTCCCCCTGGGGGTGAAGGACTCCATGGCCGCCGCCTCCGGCCTGGGCTGGTACTCCCTGGCTCCCACCCTGCTGGCCCCCTACTCCCTGTCGGTGTCCGCCGTGGCCTTCCTGTCCAACGTGATGCGGGAGATCTTCGCCATCATCACCATCCCCATTGTGGCCAAATACGTGGGCTATGTGGAGTGCGCCTCCCTGCCCGGCGCGGCGGCCATGGACACGGTGCTCCCCGTGGTGGTGGGCGCCACCCACGAGCGCATCACCATCTACTCCTTCACCTCCGGCGTGGTGTTGTCCCTGGCGGTTCCCCTGCTGGTGCCCGCCATCGTGGCCCTGCCCTTCTGAGGAGGTCTTTTGCATGGAAATTGAACGCCGCTGGCTGGTGGAGGGCTGGCCCGCCCTGGCCCCCTCCTCCGTCCTTCAAATGGATCAGGGTTACTTTGCCGTCCGTCCCGCCATCCGCATCCGCCGGGAGGCCGTCCTGGGCGGGGAGACCCGTTACGTCCTCTGCTTCAAGGGGGGCGCGGGCCTGGCCCGGGAGGAGGTGGAGGTGGACGTGGATGAGGGGCGCTACCTCCGCCTCATGGCCATGCTGTCCGGCCCCATGATCGAAAAGGAGCAGCGCCGCTATCCCCTCCCCGGCGGCCTCACGCTGGAGGTCAACCAAGTCGATCCCGCCCTGGAGAGCGGCTTCTACTACGCCGAGGTGGAGTTTGACGCCGAGGCCGCCGCCCTGGCCTGGACGCCGCCGGAGGCACTGACAGCCTACCTCTCCCACGAGGTCACCGGCCAGCCCGGCGAGAGCATGGCGGCCTACTGGGCCCGCACCCGAGGCTGAAAAAACTCCCCCGCAGGCATGGCCTGCGGGGGAGTTTCGGTTATTTTCTGTTGTCCGGCTCCTCCGGGAGCACCTCCACCCGGATCTCCAGCACCCGGCGGTGGTCCACCTTGGTCACCGTCACGTCCAGGCCATCGGAGACGAAGCGGTCGCCCTCCTCGGGCACCCGGCCGATCTGCTCCATGACCCAGCCGGAGATGGTGTTGGAGTCGCACTCCCCCTTTATCTTGAACAGGTCAAAGAGGTCGGTCAGATCGGCGGAGCAGGAGATCAGGTAGCTGCCGTCCTCCTGCTTCTTGAACTCCTCGATGACCTCGTCGTGCTCGTCCCAGATCTCGCCCACCAGCTCCTCCACGATATCCTCCAGGGTGACCAGGCCCTCGGTGCCGCCGTACTCGTCCACCACAATGACCATGTGGGCTTTCTCCCGCTGGAGGATGCGCAGCAGCTCGGAGATCTTGGTGTTGCCGGTGGTATAGAGCATGGGGCCCAGCATCTCCTTCACGCTGGTCAGGCCGCGGTAGCGGGCCGCGTGGAAATCCTTCTCATGGATGACGCCGATGATGTTGTCGATGTCCTCGTGGTACACCGGCAGGCGGGAATACCCGTTCTCAGCGAAGATCTTGGCGATCTCCTCCATGGAGTCGGTGTCCTCCACCGCCACGATGTCCACCCTGGGGGTGAGGATCTCCTCCACCTCCAGGTCGTGGAACTCGATGGCCGCCCGGATAAGGCGGCTCTCATGCTGGTCCAGGCCGCCCTCGCTCTCCGCCTGGTCCACCAGAGTGACCAGCTCCTCCTCGGTAATGCCGCCGTCCGCCGATTTGCGGAACACCTTGGACAGCAGCCGCTTCCACTGGGTAAACAGGAAGTTCAGCGGGGTAAGGACCGTACGGAGCACCCCCAGCAGCGGGGTGGCAAACATGGCAAACCGCTCGGGGGACTCCTTGGCCAGGCTCTTGGGGGAGACCTCGCCGAAGATCAGGATCACCACGGTCAGCACAATGGCGGACACGGTAGGTCCAGTCACCTCATCAATCAGGTGGATAAAGAGTACCGCGCCGATGGTGGTGGCCACGTTGTTGACGATGTTATTGCCGATAAGCAGGGTGGAGAGCAGCTTGTCGTAGTCCTCCGCCAGAGCCAGGGTACGGGCCGCCCGCTGGTCGCCTCCGTCTGCCCAGCTCTTGAGCCGCACCCGGTTCAGGGAGGTAAAGGCGGTCTCCGTGGCAGAGAAATAGCCTGACATGATAACACAGAACACAAGACCCACGATCATGGCGATACTGGCACTGTCCAACATAAGATAATATTCAACTCCAACTCTTTCAGTTTTGAAATCAACGCGCAAAGGGACAACCCTATCCCCCGCGGGTAAGGCTGTCCCTGACCGATTCCATTATGTACTTGCAACTAGGCGGAGGTTCGTCCACGAGGGCTCACCGTCTCCTTTTTGGTTTATTAGTGTGTAGTATAGCACAGCTTCCTGCAAAATGCAAGGGGAAGGTTGACTTTTCCTGTCCCGCCCCCCATAAGCGAAAAAACGCGCCCAGCCTGCGGCTGGGCGCGTTTTTGATGCTCTTTTACGGGTGATTACACCAGCTGGACGATGGCCATCTCGGCGCAGTCGCCGCGGCGGGGCCCGATCTTCACGACGCGGGTGTAGCCGCCGTTGCGGGTGGCGTACTTGGGGCCGATCTCGTCAAACAGCTTCTTGGCCACATCCTCCTTGGTCAGGTAGGACAGGGCCTTGCGGTAGTTGGCCAGATTGGCGTTCTTGGCCAGGGTGATCATCTTCTCGGCCATGGGAGCCACTTCCTTGGCGCGGGAGACGGTGGTCTTGATCTGGCCGTTCTCCAGCAGATAGGTGGTCATGGCACGCAGCATCGCGATGCGCTGATCCGTGGGCTTGCCCAGCTTACGGTTGTGAGACATGAGATTCCACTCCTAACGGATGTTCGCCAAGGCGAACTCCTACTCTTAAATTCGTCCGTGGGGAGATTCCCCCGAAAGGGCGCTCCGTGGGAGCCGGCCGGACCCGGGAGGGGACGTTACGTGCCCCCGGGCCGCCCTTTCCTCCGGCCGTCAGTTTTCCTCGTCGGCCAGGTGCAGGCCCATCATGGCCAGCTTGTTGATGACCTCTTCCAGGCTCTTGCGGCCCAGGTTGCGCACCTTCATCATCTCGTCCTCGGTCTTGGAGATCAAGTCCTCGACGGTGTTGATGTTGGCCCGCTTGAGGCAGTTGAAGGAGCGGACAGACAGATCCAGCTCCTCGATGGTCAGCTCCAGCACCTTGTCCCGCTGGGTCTCCGCCTTCTCCACCACCGTGGACTTGGAGCCCATGGTCTCAGAGAGATCGGTGAAGAGGACGAAGTGATCACAGAGGATGCGGGCGCCCAGGCTGACCGCGTCCCGGGCGGTGATGGTCCCGTCGGTCCACACCTCCAGGGTCAGCTTGTCGTAGTCGGTGGCGTCGCCTACACGGGTGTTCTCCACCGTGTAGTTGACCTTGCGCACCGGGGTATAGATGGAGTCCACCGGGATCAGGCCAATGATGGTCTGGGCCGGCTTGTTCCGGTCGGCAGGCACATAGCCGCGGCCGTGGGACAGGGTCAGCTCCATGTTGAGGCTGGCGTCGGGACCCAGGGTGGCAATGTGCAGCTCCGGGTTGAGCACCTCCACCTCGCCGTCGGCCTTGATGTCGCCGGCGGTGACCTCGCACTCGCCGCTGGCCTCAATATAGACCGTCTTTACGCCCTCGGAGTGGAGCTTTGCGATGATGCTCTTTACATTGAGGACGATCTCGGTCACGTCCTCCTTTACGCCGGGGATGGTGGAGAACTCATGCTGCACGCCTGCGATCTTGATCGAGGTGACCGCCGTGCCGGGCAGGGACGAGAGCAGGATGCGGCGCAGGGAGTTACCCAACGTGGTGCCGTAACCGCGCTCCAGGGGCTCCACCACATACTTGCCGTAGGAACCGTCGCCGGGGTTCTCCACACATTCAATGCGGGGCTTCTCGATTTCTACCATGTGTTACCCTCCTTTTCGCGGCTGCGGGCACAAGGCCCGCAGCCCTATACAGCTCACCAATAATCGAGGGTACAAGCAGTGTTACTTGGAGTACAGCTCGACGATCAGGTGCTCCTCGACGGGCAGATCGATGTCCTCGCGGGCGGGCATCTGCACCACGGTGCCCTTCAGCGCGTTCTTGTCCCGCTCCAGCCACTTGGGCACCAGAACAGTGGGGGCGTCCTCACCGGTCAGGCGCTTGAACTTGACGGAGGAGCGGCTGGACTCCTTGACCTCAATCACGTCGCCCGCCTTGACCAGGTAGGAGGGGATATCCACCCGCTGGCCGTTGACGGTGAAGTGGCCGTGGCCCACCAGCTGACGGGCCTCACGGCGGGTCATGGCGAAGCCCAGACGGTACACCACGTTGTCCAGACGGCGCTCCACGAAGGTCAGCAGATTCTCACCGGTCTTGCCGGGCATACGGGCGGCCTTCTCATAGTACATCCGGAACTGCTTCTCCATGATGCCGTAGACGAACTTGACCTTCTGCTTCTCGGTCAGTTGGAGGGCATACTCGCTCTTCTTCTTTCTCATCTGGCCGCCGGGATTGCGGTTGCTCTCCTTCTTGGCATAGCCCATGGCGGCAGGAGAAATGCCCAGCGCACGGCAGCGCTTGGCGATAGGCTGCATATTCTTTGCCATTTGTTCTTCCTCCTTCTCTTACACGCGGCGGCGCTTCGGCGGACGGCAGCCGTTGTGGGGGATGGGAGTCACGTCCTTGATCAGAGTGACCTCCAGGCCCACGGCCTGCAGGGCGCGGATAGCGGCCTCACGGCCGGCGCCGGGGCCCTTCACGTACACCTCGACGGTCTTCAGGCCGTGCTCCATGGCGGCCTTGGCGGCCGTCTCAGCGGCGGTCTGCGCGGCGAAGGGGGTGGACTTACGGGAACCGCGGAAGCCCAGGCCGCCGGAGGAGGCCCAGGACAGGGCGTTGCCGCCCATATCGGTCACGGTGACCATGGTGTTGTTGAAGGAGGAACGGATATGCACCTGGCCCTTCTCAACGTTCTTGCGCTCGCGGCGCTTGCGGATAACCTTCTTACCCTTGGTAGCGGTAGCCATGTGTTTCTCCCTCCCTTACTTCTTCTTGTTGGCGACGGTGCGCTTGGGGCCCTTGCGGGTACGCGCGTTGGTCTTGGAGCGCTGACCGCGGACGGGCAGGCCCTTGCGGTGCCGCATGCCGCGGTAGCAGCCGATCTCGGTCAGGCGCTTGATGTCCATCGCCACGTCACGGCGGAGGTCGCCCTCCACAGTGTAGCTGTGGCCGATGATCTCGCGCAGCTTGGCCTCATCTTCCTCGGTCAGATCCTTCACGCGGGTGTCGGGGTTGATTCCGGCCTCGGCCAGGATCTTGTTGGCGCTGGTGCGCCCAATGCCGTAGATATAGGTCAGGCCGATCTCTACCCGCTTATCCTTCGGCAAGTCAATGCCAGCAATACGTGCCATACTGTTTCAGCACCTCCTATTAACCTTGTCTCTGCTTGTGCTTGGGATTCTCACAAATAACCATGACCTTGCCCTTGCGCTTAATGATCTTGCACTTCTCGCACATGGGCTTCACGGACGGTCTTACTTTCATGATAAACCTCCTTGAATGCCTTGATGGCCCCGGAACGGCGGAGGCAAGGCCCCGCTTACCCGCTCCGGTCATTGATGGGTTCTCCCAGGGGGAGGCGGCGCAATTCCATTTCGCCGCGTTAAATCAGCCGGTTACTTGGATCTCCAGGTAATCGGCCCCAGGTTACGTCATAGGGGGACATCTGGACCGTACGCCCCACCCGGCGCAGGCGCCGTGCGGGGACCCCGACTCCATCTGCGGGCGTCGGAAGTGAATTCCGCCGCCCTTCGCGCCAGAGGCGCGCCCCGCGCTGCGGGGCCCCAGTGACGGTCCGGCCAGCCTGACAGATTACTTGGACCGCCAGGTGATCCGGCCCCGGGTTACGTCATAGGGGGACATCTGGACCGTCACTTTATCGCCGGGCAGGATGCGGATGAAGTTCATGCGCAGCTTGCCGGAGATGTGGGCCAGAATAATATGGCCGTTTCCGATGTCCACATGGAACGTGGTGTTGGGAAGGGACTCGGTCACGACGCCCTCCACTTCGATCATATCGTCCTTTGCCAAAGCGTCATACCCTCCTTAGTTCCTCAGCTCGGAAAGCGGCCAGCGCCCTCCGTATGTCTCGGTTGGATAGGTTCCCGCCTGTCCGGAGCTGATCCAGGACAGGGTGCTGGAAATCACCGGCGGGGGCGGTATGAACCGCCTTTTTCCGCTTGGGGTTCTCCAGCTTCCGCCGCTTCCCGTCGCAGAGCAGCAGGTAGGGGCCGTCGGTGTCCAGGACACAGAACAGCCCTCCCCTGTCATGCCCGGCCAGGGAGCGGACAATCTGCGCACACGCGCATCCCATACTCAATCCTCCACCCGGGTAAGCACTTCAGGCTCCCCGTCGGTGATGAGAATGGTGTTTTCATAGTGGGCGGTCAGGCTCCCATCGGCGGACACGGTGGTCCAGCCGTCCTTGAGCACCTTCACCCGCCAGTCACCCGCGCACACCATGGGCTCCACGGCGATGGTCATACCCGGCTGGAGCCGGGGGCCATGGCCCGCTGGGCCGAAGTTGGGTACCTCAGGCGGCTCGTGGAGTTTGGCCCCCACACCGTGGCCCACGAAGTCCCGCACGACGGAGCAGCCGTTTGCTTCCACGTACTGCTGCACCGCGTGGGAGATATCATAGACCCGGTTGCCGGAGCGGGCGAGCTTGATGCCCTCCCAGAAGCTCTGTTCGGTCACATGGATCAGATGCATGGCCTCGTCGCTCACCTGTCCGCAGGCGAAGGTGGCGGCGCAGTCGCCGTGGAAGCCGTCCAGAAAGGCGCCCACGTCCACGCTGACGATGTCGCCCTCCTTCAGCTTCCGGGGACCGGGTATACCATGGATGACTTCCTCGTTGATCGAGATACAGGCGGAGCCGGGGAAACCGCTGTAGCCCAGGAAGGAGGGCTTGGCTCCGTGGCTCTCGATAAACTTGCGCACGGCGGTATCGATCTCATGGGTGGTCACGCCGGGCCGCACCATGGAGCCGGCCAGCGCCCGGGCCTGGGCGGTCAGCCGCCCGGCCCGGCGCATGCACTCGATTTCGCGGGGAGATTTGAGAGAGATCATATCCATCTCGTTCACTTCCCCAGCAATTCCATGATTTTGGTGTTTGTCTCCTCGATGCCGCCCAGGTCGGGCACGCGCTTAAGCACGCCCTTCTCCTCGTAGAAGCCCTTCAGCGGCTCGGTTTGACTGTGGTAGATTTCCAGCCGGTGCTTGACGGTTTCGGGCTGGTCGTCTTTGCGCTGCTCCAGCACACCGCCGCACTTGTCGCAGAGCCCCTCCTGCTTGGGGGGCGCCATGACGACGTGGTAGGTGGCTCCGCAGGCATGGCAGGTCCGGCGGCCCGTCATGCGGGCCTCGATGACGCTGTCGGCCACCTCCAGGGAGAGGACCGCGTCAAAGCGGATGCCGTGGCGCTCCAGGGCTTCGGCCTGAGCGATGGTACGGGGTACGCCGTCCAGGATGAAGCCGCCTGCGCAGTCGGGCTCGGCCAGCCGCTCCTGGATGATACCGATGATGATCTCATCCGGAACCAGCTTGCCCGCGTCCATATAGCTCTTGGCCTGCAAGCCGATGGGAGTGCCCTCCTTGACGGCTGCGCGCAGGATATTGCCGGTGGAGATGGTGGGGATGCCCAGCTTGCGGCTGATAATCTCCGACTGGGTGCCCTTGCCGGCGCCAGGTGCGCCTAAAAGAATGATTTTCATCCTGATTCCCCTTACTCCAGGAAGCCCTTGTAGTGGCGCATCAGCATTTGGGCCTCCAGGGCCTTGGTGGTCTCCAGCGCGACGCCGACCACGATGATGATGGACGTGCCGCCGATGGCCAGGCTGCTGACGCCGATCACCGCGCCGGTGACAATGGGCGCGATGGCGATAATCGCCAGGTAGAGCGCGCCGAACATGGTGATCTTATTGAGCACCTTGTGGATAAAGTCGGCGGTGGGCTTGCCGGGGCGGAAGCCGGGGATGAACCCGCCGTTCTTTTTCAGGTTGTTGGCAACCTCCACAGGGTTGAACTGCATCGTGGAGTAGAAGAAGCTGAAGCCCACGATGAGCAGGAAATACACCACGATATAGAAAATGCTGGTGGTGTCAAAGACGCGCAGGAAGCCGCCCCAGAAGCCCGGGTCGTTCTTGCTCACGCCGGCAAACGCGGCGATGGTAGCGGGCAGAGAGGCGATGGCCTGGGCAAAGATGATGGGCATAACGCCGGTCATGTTCACCTTCAGAGGGATGTGGCTGGACTGGCCGCCGTACATCTTCCGGCCCACAACGCGCTTGGCGTACTGGACGGGAATGCGGCGCTCCGCATTCTGAATGAATACAATGAGAACCACGATGGCCAGCATGCCGATGAGAATCAGCGGGATGGCCCACACGGGCAGATTAAAGATTCCCTCGCCGGTAACGCCGTCCAGATTGTTGCGGACGCCCTGATACATGGTGCGGATCATGCTGGGGCCGCGGGACAGGATGCCCGCGAACAGGATGATGGAGATGCCGTTGCCGATGCCGAACTCGGTGATCTGCTCGCCCAGCCACATGACAAAGGCGGAGCCGGCAGTGAAGCACAGTACGATGACGATACCCGCCCACCAGCCAGGCAGGCCGGCGGTGTCCAGCATCGTTCCGCCGCCCTGGGTGCGGATCAGGGTGTAGTAGCCGAAGCCCTGCAGCAGGCCGATGGCCACGGTGACATAGCGGGTAATGGCCGCAATCTTCTTCCGGCCCTCCTCGCCGCCCTCCTTCTGGAGCCGCTCCAGGGCAGGGATGGCAACGGTGAGGAGCTGGATGATAATAGAACTGTTGATATACGGCTGCACGCCCAGGGCGAAGACGGCCGCCATGGAGAAGGCGGTGCCGTTCATGGCGCCCAGCAGGGTGAAGATGCCGCCCATGTTGTTGAGGGTGGCGCCCAGCATATTGCTATCAATAAAGGGGACAGGAACCACGGAGCCCAGCCGGAAGATCAGCAGGGCAAACACGGTGAAGAGGATCTTCTTCCGCAGCTCGGGAATTTTCCAGGCGTTACGGATGGTCTCGATCACTTAGACCACCTCGTACTTTCCACCTGCCGCAACAATCTTCTCCTTGGCGGAGGCGGAGAAGGCGGAGGCACGGACCGTCAGCTTCTTGGTCAGGGTGCCGTTGCCCAGCACCTTGTAGCCGTACTCGCACTTGGAGAGGATGCCCTTCTCCAGCAGGTCGCACACATTGACCGTAGCGCCATCCTCAAACTTCTCGAGGGCGGAGACGTTGATCGCCTCCAGGGGTTTGGCAAAGATATTGTGGAAGCCGCGCTTGGGGATGCGGCGGGTCAGAGGCATCTGGCCGCCCTCAAAGCCCACGCGCACGCCGCCGCCGGAGCGGGCCCACTGGCCCTTCTGGCCGCGGCCGGCCGTCTTGCCGTTGCCGGAGCCGTGACCGCGGCCCTTCCGATAGGCCTTGGGGTTGGAACCGGGAGCGGGGGAAAGTTCATGCAGATTCATTTCGCGCACCTCCTTACTGTTCCTCGGTGACCTGGAGCAGGTAGCCGATGTTCGCAATCTTGCCGCGGGTCGCCTCGTTGTCGGGCTGCACGGTGGTGTCGCCGATCTTGCGCAGGCCCAGGGCCTCGGCGGTCGCCTTGTGCTTGGCGATACGGCCGTTCAGGCTCTTGACCAGCTTGATGTTCAGATTAGCCATGTTCACGGCCCTCCTTAACCTACGATCTCGCTGACGCTCTTACCGCGGATGCGGGCGACCTCCTCGGGGCCACGGAGGGACTTCAGGCCCTCAAAGGTGGCGGAGACCACGTTCTGCGGGTTGTTGGAGCGCAGGCACTTGGCGCGGATGTCACGGATGCCGGCGGCCTCCATGACGGCGCGGACGGGGCCGCCGGCGATGATGCCGGTACCGGGGGCGGCGGGCTTGAGTAGCACGCGGCCGGCGCCGAATTCACCGATGACCTCATGGGGAATGGTAGTGCCGGACAGAGTCACGGTGCACATATTCTTCTTGGCGTCCTCGATGCCCTTGCGGATGGCCTCGGGCACCTCAGCGGCCTTGCCCAGACCGAAGCCCACGCGGCCCTTCTCGTCGCCCACGACCATCAGCGCGGCGAACTTGAAGATGCGGCCGCCCTTCACGGTCTTGGACACGCGGTTCAGGGCAACGAGCTTCTCGGTAAACTCGCTGGGTTCTCTCTCAAATCTAGCCATTTATCGTTTTCCTCCTCCCTTAGAACTGCAGGCCGCCCTCACGGGCGCCCTCGGCCAGGGCCTGCACGCGGCCGTGGTACACGTAGCCGCCGCGGTCAAACACGACGGTCTCGATGCCGGCGGCCTTGGCGCGCTCGGCGACAGCCAGGCCCACCTTCTTGGCGGCCTCACAGTCGGAGCCCTTGCCCTCGAAGCCCTTCTCCAGGGAGGAAGCAGACACCAGGGTCTTGCCGGTCACGTCGTCGATGACCTGGGCATAGATGTTGGTGTTGCTGCGGAACACGTTCAGGCGGGGACGCTCGGGCGTGCCGGAAATCTTGCCGCGCACTCTCTTGTGGCGCTTAAGCCGCTGAGCGTTGGTATCGGGTCTGTTGATCATAGTGGCACACCTCCTTATTTCTTCTTGACGCCGGTCTTACCTTCCTTGCGGCGGATGACCTCGTCAGTGTATTTGATGCCCTTGCCCTTGTACGGCTCAGGCGGACGCTTCTCTCTCACTTCGGCGGCGAACTGGCCGACCTTCTGCTTATCGGTGCCGCTGATGACGATCTTGTTGGCGCTGGGCACCTCAATGGTGATGCCCTCGATCTCCTCGACGGTGACCTGATGGGAGAAGCCCAGGTTCATGACCAGCTTGTTGCCCTCCTTAGCCACACGGTAGCCCACGCCGTTGACGTCCAGCTCCTTCTTGAAGCCCTCGGTGACGCCCACGATCATGTTGTGCAGCAGGGTGCGGGTCAGGCCGTGCAGGCTGCGGTTGGCCTTCTCGTCGTTGGGACGGGTCACATGGATCACATCGCCCTCCTGGGTGATGGTCATGGCGGGATGCAGCTGCTGCGTCAGGGTACCCTTGGGACCCTTTACGGTAACCAGGTTACCGGCTTCGATCTTCACGTCCACACCGGCGGGGATGGAGATCGGCATTCTTCCGATACGAGACATATTCTACTCTCCCTCCTTACCAGACAAACGCCAGGACCTCGCCGCCGACATGGGCCGCGCGGGCGGCCTTGTCAGTCATGACGCCCTTGGACGTGGACACAATGGCAATGCCCAGGCCATGCAGAACCCGGGGCAGCTCGTCAGCACCGGCATAGACACGCAGGCCGGGCTTGGAGACACGGCGCAGGCCGGTGATGACCTTCTCCTTGCCGGGATTGTACTTCAGGGTGACGCGGATGACGCCCTGGGTACCATCGTCGATGAGCTGGAAGTTCTTGATATAGCCCTCATCCAGCAGGATCTGCGCGATGGACTTCTTCATGTTGGACGCGGGGACGTCCACGGTGTCATGCTTGGCGTTGTTCGCGTTGCGGATGCGGGTGAGCATATCCGCAATGGGATCAGTGATGTGCATGATGTTTACCTCCTATTAGAGTTACGGGCAGGGCCCGTATCAGCGGCAAGGTATCGCAGCTAGGCAACTGCGACCTATTGCTCGCCGGCGGGGGATTTATTCAAATTACCGGCCAAGAGGCGGGCTGGCTTTACCAGCTCGCCTTCTTGACACCGGGAATCTGACCCTTGTAAGCCAGCTCGCGGAAGCAGATACGGCAGATGCCGTAGTCCCGCAGGTAGGCGTGGGGACGGCCGCAGATCTTGCAGCGGTTGTAGCGGCGGGTGGAGAACTTGGGCTCCGCCTGCTGCTTCAGGATCATAGACTTCTTAGCCATTTCGTTCTCCTCCTTTAGCGGGCGAAGGGAGCGCCGATCAGGGACAGGAGCTCCTTGGCCTCTTCGTCGGTCTTGGCGGTGGTGCAGATGACCACGTCCAGGCCGCGGATCTTATCAATCTTGTCGTACTCGATCTCGGGGAAGATCAGCTGCTCCTTGATGCCCAGGCCGTAGTTGCCGCGGCCGTCAAAGGCGTTGGGGTTGATGCCGCGGAAGTCGCGGACGCGGGGCAGGGCCACGTTGAACAGGCGGTCCAGGAACTCCCACATGCGGTCGCCGCGCAGGGTGACCTTCGCGCCGATGGGCATACCCTCACGCAGCTTAAAGTTAGCCACGGACTTCTTGGCCTTGGTAATGATGGCCTTCTGGCCGGTGATCTTGGTCAGATCGCCCACAACGGCCTCCAGAACCTTGGAGTTGTCACGGGCCTCGCCGCAGCCGCAGTTCACCACGATCTTATCAATCTTGGGGATCTGCATGACGGACTTGTAGCCAAACTTCTGCATCAGAGCAGGAGCGACCTCGGCCTGGTACTTCGCCTTCAGGTTGGGCACTTTCTTATCAGCCATTATTGTTCACTCCTCCTCTCTCAGATCTCGGCGCCGCACTTCTTGCAGACGCGGACCTTCTTGCCGCCCTCCAGCAGCTTGTGGGCGGGGCGGGTGGGCTTGTTGCACTTGGGGCAGACGCGCTGCACCTTGCAGGCATAGATGGGGGCTTCCTTCTTGAGGATGCCGCCCTGCTCGCCCTGCTTGCGGGGCTTGGTGTGGCGGGAGACGACGTTGATCTTCTCCACGACCACCTTGCCGGACTTGGGCATGACCTCCAGGACCTTGCCCTGCTTGCCCTTGTCCTTGCCGGACAGGACGACAACCAGGTCGTCCTTACGAATGCTCATCTTATTCATGTCTTCTCCTACCCCCTTACAGCACTTCGGGAGCCAGGGACAGGATCTTCATGTAATCCTTGTCGCGCAGCTCACGGGCCACGGGCCCAAAGATACGGGTACCGCGGGGATTCTTGTCGTCCTTGATCAGGACGGCGGCGTTCTCGTCGAAGCGGACATAGCTGCCGTCAGAGCGGCGCACGCCCTTGACGGAGCGGACGATGACGGCCTTGACGACCTCGCCCTTCTTCACGGTTCCGCCAGGCTGTGCCTTACGGACGGAAGCGACGACCACGTCGCCGATGTTGCCGAACTTGCGGCTGGAGCCGCCCAGCACGCGGATGGTCTTGATCTCCTTGGCGCCGGTGTTGTCGGCGACCTTCAGATAGCTTTCCTGCTGAATCATTCCGGCACCTCCTTACTTCGCCTTCTCGATGATCTCGACGACGCGCCAGCGCTTGTCCTTGGACAGGGGCCGGGTCTCCATGACCCGCACGCGGTCGCCGATGCCACACTCGTTCTTCTCGTCGTGCGCCTTCAGCTTATAGGTGCTCTTGACGATCTTCTTATACAGGGGGTGGGCCACACGGTCGGCAATGGCCACCACCACGGTCTTGTCCATCTTATCGGAAACCACCAGGCCGACTCTGGTCTTGCGGGAAGAAGTTCTGTTCTCCATGATCTCGTTCCTCCTTCTTATCGGCCTGCGAGCTGCTGCTCACGGATGATGGTCTTCACGCGGGCGATGTCGCGCTTGACCTCAGCAATCTTCACGGGGTTGTCGAGCTGGTTGGTGGCATGCTGAAGACGGAGCTGGAAGAGATCCTTCTTCAGGTCGCCCAGCTTGCTCTCCAGCTCAGCGGCGCTCATCTTGCGGATTTCAGTAGCCTTCATCTTCATTCACCACCATTCTCGGTCTCGGCGGTCTGCTTCGCCACGATCTTGCACTTGACAGGCAGCTTGTGGGAGGCCAGACGCAGGGCCTCGCGGGCAGTCTCCTCGGAAACGCCGGCGATCTCAAACATGACACGGCCGGGCTTGACCACGGCCACCCAGTACTCGGGGGAGCCCTTACCGGAACCCATGCGGGTCTCGGCGGGCTTCTCGGTGATGGGCTTGTCGGGGAAGATCTTGATCCAGACCTTACCGCCACGCTTGGTGTAACGGGTCATGGCGATACGGGCGGCCTCGATCTGGTTGCTGGTGATCCAGCAGGGCTCGGTGGCCTGCAGGCCGAAATCACCGTAGGTCACGGTGTTGCCGCGCATGGCCTTGCCCTTCAGGCGGCCGCGGTGCACGCGGCGGTATTTCACTCTCTTAGGCAGCAGCATTAGTTGGAGCCTCCTTCCTTGGGAGCAGCGGGACGGGCGCCGCCCTGGGGACGGGCACCGCCCTGGGGACGGTTGTTGTTGAAGCCACCCTGGGGACGGCCGCCGTTGCGGTTAAAGCCGCCGTTGCGGTTGAAGCCGCCCTTGCGGTCGCCGTCACGCCGGTCGCGGCGGGGGCGGTCGGAGCGCTCCTTGAAGTTCTTGGTGTCCAGGGTACGGGGGGTGGTGCGCAGGGTCTGGGTCAGCACCTCGCCCTTGTAGATCCACACCTTCACGCCGATGCGGCCGTAGGTGGTGGCAGCCTCCGCAAAGCCGTAGTCGATGTCGGCGCGCAGGGTCTGCAGGGGAATGGTGCCGTCGTGATAGTGCTCGGTGCGGGCGATCTCAGCGCCGCCCAGACGGCCGGACACCTGAGTCTTGATGCCGCGGGCGCCCATGCGCATGGCGCGGCCCATGGCGTTCTTCATGGCGCGGCGGAAGCCGATGCGCTTCTCCAGCTGCTGGGCGATGTTCTCAGCCACCAGCTGGGCGTTGGTGTCGACCTGCTTGACCTCCACGATGTTGAGGGCGACGGGCTTGCCGATCATCTTCTCAACGGTCAGGCGGTACTGCTCGATCTGCTCGCCGCCCTTGCCGATGACGACGCCGGGGCGGGCGCAGTGCAGGTAGATGCGAACCTTGGCATTGTCGCGCTCGATCTCGATCTTGGGGATACCGGCGGAATACAGGGTCTTCTTCAGGTAGTCCCGGATCTTCTTGTCCTCCACCAGCAGGTCGCCGACCTTCTCGTTGCGGGCGTACCAGCGGGAGTCCCAATCCTTAATGACACCCACGCGCAGGCCGTGGGGATTCACTTTCTGTCCCATATTCTTCCTCCTCCCTTAGCGCTCAGCCACCGCGATGGTGATGTGAGAAGTGCGCTTGTTGATGCGATAGGCGCGGCCCTGGGCCCGGGGCATCATCCGCTTGATGATGGGGCCGGGGCAGGCGAACACCTGGGAAACATACAGCTTCTCGGGGTCCATCTGGTGGTTGTTCTCCGCGTTGGACGCGGCGCTCTTGAGGAGCTTCAGCAGCAGCTCGGAGGCAGCCTTGGGGGTGCCCATGAGGATGGCGTTGGCCTGGGCCACGCTCTTGCCGCGGATCAGGTCGCAGACGATCTGGACCTTACGGGGAGAGATACGGGCATATCTCAGATGTGCTTTCGCTTCCATGTTTCTCTCCTCCTCCTTACTTACCAGTCTTGCTGCCGGCGTGGCCGCGGAAGGTGCGGGTGGGGGCGAACTCGCCCAGCTTGTGGCCCACCATGTCCTCGGTCACGTAGACGGGCACGTGCTTGCGGCCGTCGTGCACGGCAAAGGTGTGTCCGACGAAGGAGGGGAAGATGGTGGAGGCGCGGCTCCAGGTCTTCAGGACCTTCTTCTCGCCGGTCTGATTCATTTCGTCGACCCGCTTCAGCAGCTCGGGGGCGCAAAAGGGGCCTTTCTTGATACTTCTGCTCATCTTTTACTGCCTCCCTTACTTCGCGTTGCGGTGCTTGACGATGAACTTCTCGGTGCGGTTCTTCAGCTTGCGGGTCTTGTAGCCCATAGCCGGCTTGCCCCAAGGAGTGACCGGGCCGGGACGGCCGACCGGGCTCTTGCCCTCGCCGCCGCCGTGGGGGTGGTCACAGGGGTTCATGACGGAACCGCGGACGGTGGGCCGCCAGCCCATGTGGCGCTTACGGCCGGCCTTGCCGATCTGGATGTTGGCCCAGTCGGTGTTGCCCACCTGGCCGATGGTGGCCTTGCACTCCTCGCGGACGTAGCGAACCTCGCCGGAGGGCAGACGCACCTGAGCCATGCCGTTCTCCTTGGCCATCAGCTGGGCGGCGTCGCCGGCGGCGCGGACGAGCTGAGCGCCCTTGCCGGGGTACAGCTCGATGCAGTGGATCATCTCGCCCACGGGGATGTTGGCGATGGGCAGGCAGTTGCCGGGCAGGATGTCGGCGTCGGGACCGGTCATGATCTTGTGGCCGGCCTTCAGGTTCACGGGAGCCAGGATATAGCGCTTCTCGCCGTCCTCGTACTGGATCAGGGCGATGTTGGCGGAGCGGTTGGGATCGTACTGCAGGTTGATGACGGTAGCGGTGCCGTTCTTGTCCCGCTTGAAGTCGATGATGCGGTACTTCTTCTTGTTGCCGCCGCCGCGGTGGCGGACGGTGATACGGCCGTAGCTGTTGCGGCCGGCGTTCTTCTTGAGATTCTCGGTCAGGCTGCGCTCGGGCTTGGCCTTCTTGTCGATGCCCTCGAAGGCGCTCACGGTCATGTGGCGGCGGGAGGGCGTCGTGGGCTTATAAGTCTTGATAGCCATTGTTCGTTATCCTCCTTACACCATGCCTTCGAAGAACTCGATGGTCTTGGAATCCTCGGTCAGGGTGACCATGGCCTTCTTCCAGGAGGGACGGCGGCCAGCCGGGAACCGACCGGTGCGCTTCTCCTTGCCCTGCATGTTCAGGGTGTTGACCTTGGCGACCTTCACGCCGAAGATCTCCTCGACGGCCTTCGCGATCTCGATCTTGTTCGCGCTCTTGGCAACCTCGAAGGTGTACTTCTTGGCCTCGGTCTCCGCCATGGACTGCTCGGTGATGATGGGGCGCTTGATGATATCATAAGCGGTGGTAGCCATTACGCAAACACCTCCTCGATGACGGCCAGGGCCGCCTTGTCAACGATAAACTTGCCGGCGTTCACGATGTCGTAAACGCTCAGGATCTTGGCGGTGGTGGTGACCACGCCGGGGATGTTCCGGGCGGACTTGATGACGGTCTCGTTCACCTCGGGGGTGACGACGACGGCCTTCTTGGCGCCGACGGTATCCAGGAAGCCCTTCATGGCCTTGGTCTTGACCTCGTCCAGGTTCAGGCTGTCCACGACGACGATGTCGCCGGAGGCGGCCTTGGCGGAGAGGGCGGACTTGAGGGCCAGGCGCTTGACCTTCTTATTCAGCACGTAGCTGTAGTCGCGGGGCTTGGGGGCGAACACGATGCCGCCGTGGGTCCACTGGGGGGCGCGGGTGCTGCCCTGACGGGCGCGGCCGGTGCCCTTCTGGCGCCAGGGCTTAATGCCGCCGCCGGAGACCTCGGCGCGGGTCAGGGCGCTCTGGGTGCCCTGCCGGCAGTTGGCCAGGTGGTTCTTGACCACCTCGTGGACGACGGTCTGGTTGGGCTCGATCCCGAACACAGCTTCGGAGAGCTCCACCTCGCCGACCTGCGTGCCGGCCATGTTCACAAGAATTGCCTTAGGCATTTGGTTTCTCTCCTTTCTTACTTGTTACGGGCGGAAGCCTTCTGGGGATTGACGCGGGCGGAAGCCTTCTGCGGGTTGCTGGAGATACCAGCGGCGGCGCCCTTCTCCTTGACGTTGATCACGGAGTTGCGCAGATACACGATGCCGCCCTTGGGGCCGGGAATCGCGCCGCGGACGGCGAGGATGCCCAGCTCGGCGTCCACCTTCACCACGTCCAGATTGAGGACGGTGACCTGCTCGTTGCCCATCTGGCCGGCGCCGATCTTGCCCTTGAAGATGCGGGAAGGATCGCTGTTGGCGCCCATGGAGCCGGCGTGGCGGACCACAGGACCGGAGCCGTGGGTCTCCTTCAGACGGTGAGCGCCGTGGCGCTTGATGACGCCCTGGTAGCCGTGGCCCTTGCTGATGCCGGTCACGTCCACGCGGTCGCCCTCGGCGAACACGTCCACCTTCACCTCGTCGCCCACGTTCATCTCGGCGGCCTTGGCCAGCTTGAACTCCTTCAGGGTCTTCTTGCGGGCGTCGCCGGCCTTCTTCAGGTGGCCCAGCTCAGGCTTGGTGAGCTTGCGCTCCGCCACGTCGCCGTAGCCGAGCTGAACGGCGTTGTAGCCGTCCTTCTCCTCGGTCTTCTTCTGCACCACGGTGCAGGGGCCAGCCTCAATAACGGTGACCGGGATGACCTTGCCGTCGGCGTCAAAGATCTGCGTCATGCCGATCTTCTTGCCGATAATGGCCTTTTCCATGATAGTTCCTCCTTAATAAGGTTATTGGTTGACGCTGTCACGCCTCGCCTGTTCGCAACGCGTCACTGCTTGCCGCTCCGTGAAAAATACCGCTCCGCCTTTGGCGTCGCCTGTTTTTTCATCTGCGCGGCCGCTGTGCCGCTGCTCACGACGGCTCAGGCGCTTCGTGCCAACTTGACCCGTCCGCCTCAAAAGCGCGGCGGACTGCGGGTACACAAAGGTAATTGTCTGAGATGGCTGTGTCACGCTGCGAAGCCTTCGCAACGTCACGCTGTTCATCGCTCCGTGAAAAATGCCGCTCCGCCTTTGGCGTCGCCTGTTTTTTCACCTGCGCGATTCACTGCGTGCCTGCTCCCGGCTTCTCCGCGCTTCGTTACAGCTTGATCTCGATCTCGACGCCGGCGGGGAGCTCCAGGGACATCAGGGCCTCCACGGTCTTGGGGGAGGGCTTGAGGATGTCGATGAGGCGCTTATGGGTGCGGCGCTCGAACTGCTCGCGGGAATCCTTGTACTTATGGACGGCGCGCAGGATGGTCACGACCTCCTTCTTGGTGGGCAGGGGGATGGGGCCGGACACGGACGCGCCGGTGCGCTTGGCGGTCTCCACGATCTTCTCAGCGCTCTGGTCGATGAGCTGGTGATCGTAGGCCTTCAGGCGAATGCGGATCATTTCTTTCTGAGCTGCCATTGTGGTTCCTCCTTAAAAACATACGAAGTGGTGGGTTGAGCACGCTTCGTACGGTGAGAAATCTTCAGTACACGTTTCCGTGCGTATCACTCCGTGACATGAAGAAAACCGGCACAAGCAGGCCGGTTTACTCCCTGCGCGGCGATATACGCCGTGCACGGACTCCTCAGCCGCCCGATTCTAGCTCGGACATACTCCGCGGAAGTTACCGGCTCGCGCCGCAATCTCCCGCATCATCGCAGACTGCGCCCCTTTACAGGCGCTCTGTTATAATACCTGAAAAATCCCGTTCTGTCAATAGATTTTTCCGGTTTTCGTAAAATTTATTTCTTCACTGGGTCCTTGGCCCGGCAGCCCAGCCAGGAGGACAGCACCAGCAGCAGGAATGCGCCGAAATAGAACCAGAACACCTGTCCGGTCCACATGGCCACAATAGCGCCCAGGCGCAGAAGGGGCAGATAGAAGAACTGGGTCAGCAGGCCCACTGCGTTGTCCCAGTAGGCGTGAAGGGACAGCTCCTGCACCCCCAGCAGCACCAGCACCACCAGCGCTGGAAGGTTGATGCACAGCATGGTGAGCGCCATGCCCCTCTTGGAGCCCTTGAAGCCAAACGTGCCGGAGACCACCATCCACAGCGTCAGCACGGCCAGACCTACCACGATGTAGAACCAGGCGCCCATCTGGGCAAAAATTGTCGTCATCCCCAGACTGAGCAGCCATCCCAGCAGGAAGGGGCTCAGTCCCACCAGAAACAGCACCGCGGCTTTGCGCATGCAATCACACCTCTTTCATCATACGGCATTTTTTACCGCTGCACAGCATACCACACCCCGGCGGCCTCTGTCAACCGGGTCGCCGGGGCGCGCCTTACGGCAGCAGCACGTCCGCCAGCCGCCGCTTCATCTCCGCGGCGTCGATGGCCGTGCCGGTGAAGTGCTCCAGGGAGAGCACCGCCTGGTTGACCAGCAGTCCGAAGCCGTTGGCGGTCTGGTGCCCCCCCTCCCTGGCCCGGCGGAGCAGCTCAGTCTCCGCCGGGGCGTAGATGAGATCCACCACCGGCGCCCCGGCGGGCAGGGCGTCCAGGAAGGAGAACTCCTCAAACTGCCCTGCCGCCCCCTCCATACCCAGGGAGGTGCAGTTGACCAGCAGCCCGCACTCCGCCGCCTCCCGCCGCAGGGTATCCGGGTCGAAGCCGGCGGGGCGCAGGCGGGCCGGCTCGTGGGCGCAGAGGGCGGCGGCCTTGTCCGCGGTGCGGTTGCACACTACCACCTCCGCCCCGGCCTGGGCCAGCTTGAGGCACACCGCCTTGGCCGCCCCCCCGGCCCCCAGCACCAGCACCCGCTTCCCGGCAGGGTCGATGCCCTCGTCGTTCAGGGCGCGGAGAAAGCCCGCCCCGTCGGTGTTGTAGCCATAGGCCCGGCCGTCCCGGATACAGACGGTGTTCACCGCGCCGAAGAGGCGGGCATCCCCGTCCAGCTCGTCCATCAACTCCACCAGCTCCTCCTTGTGGGGCATGGTGGCGTTGAACCCGGCATAGCCGGCAAATTTGGCGCATTCCAGCCACTCCCGGCATCTCCCCCGGGGCACCGGCTGGCAGAGGTAGACGTAGTCCAGCCCCAGGGCGGCCAGCATGGTGTTCTGAATCAGCGGGGACTTGGAGTGGAGCACCGGCTCGCCGATGACGCAGAGCTTTTTCGTGCTGTTTTTCACTTCCACCTGCATGTGCGGGGCCTCCTTTTTGGGTTCGGGCCGCAGATCGGGGAGGGCGGCGTTCACCCCCAAAGCGATAAGCAGGCCCACCACCGTCTCAATGATGCGGGCGGCGGCATAGTAGTACCGGGTCACGCCGGTGACGCCGGTGATAAGGATGACGCAGGGCAGGATGCACGCCATGCCGCAGGCGGTGGGCCGCTTGAGCAGCAGGCAGATCCACACCCCCGCCACGCACACCGCCCCCAGGGCGGGTATGCGTACCCAGGGATCGTCCAGGGCGGCGCCCAGCAGCAGGGTGGCGGTACCCAGGGCTCCGCCCACCGCCACGCCGATGAGGCGGGAGAGGCCCTGCTGGATGGTCTGGCCCAGGGTGGACTGGGTGCAGATGATGCAGGCGATGCAGGCATAGAGGGGGCCGAGCTGGCCCCACACGCCCCCCAGCGCCTCGTTATAGATGAGGCCGAAGGGCACGAAAATGGTATAGGACAGCATGACCGCCACGGCGGTCTTGACCACCCGCATACCGATGCGCGGCAGGGGCACGCTTTTCATCTTCTCCCCCTCCTCGATCCACCGCAGCGGGTCAAAAAGTCCAGCAGCAGGCGGTTGAACGCCTCGGGCGCGTCCAGATTGACCACATGGGCCGCGCCGGGGAGGACCGCCGTCTCCGTCTCCGGCCAGGCCCGCTTCCACTCCTCCATGTGCCGGGCGATGGTGCCGGTCCTGTCCCGCTCGCCCCGGCACACCAGCAGGGGCGCGTCGAAGGAGAAGTGTTTCTCGGGGTGGAGGCATTGAGCGATTCCCCGCCAGCCCCGGAGAAACTCCCGCCGGGTGAGCTGGTCGAACATGCGGCGTACCGCCGCCCGCCCCTCCTCTGTAGAAGAGCAGGCCATGGCCATAGCGCTTTTGAGACACCTCCACGGCCACACCCCCAGCAAGGGGGTGGAGGCCCGCAGGCCCGCCCGCTCCCAGCCGCTATAGCAGTCCAACAGAATAGGGGTAGCTCCGGCCACCAGGTATCCGGCGCAGCCGCCGAACTGCCAGGCGTACTCCTGGACGACATAGCCGCCCATGGACAGCCCCACAAGCACCGGGGCGCGGCAGCGTTCCTTCACCAGCACGGCCCGGAGGTCCTCGGCGGCCTGGGGGATGGAGAAGTCGGCACAGGGCCGGGAGTCCCCGTGGCCCCGTATGTCGAGATTGAGCACCGTCCACCCCTCCAGGGCAGCGAGCTGGGGCGCCCACATGGTGCGGTCCAGCCCGTAGCCGTGGAGGAGCACCACCTCCGGCCCCTCCCCCTGCCGGCAGTCGTAGGCGACCCGGCAGCCGTCAGAGCGGACGACTCTTGTCTCCCAGTCAGCCATGGGGGTTCTCTCTGCTTTCCTTCTCGTTCCAGAGAAAGTAGGACATGGCCGCCTCGTAGCCGTACAGGCCCAGGCCGCAGATCTGGCCCACGCAGGCGGGGGCAGTGACGCTCCTGTGCCGGAACTCCTCTCGCTGGTGGACGTTGGATATGTGCACCTCGATGCAGGGCACGTCCACCGCCTTGAGGGCGTCCAGGATGGCGTAGGAGTAGTGGGTATACGCCCCGGGGTTCAGCACGATGGCGTCGTACACGCCGTCGGCGGCGTGGATGGCGTCGAGAATGGCCCCCTCGTGGTTGGACTGGACGCACTCCGCCGTGGAGCCGTGGGCGGCGGCGAACTCCTTCAGCCGCCGGCACAGGCTCTCATAGCTGTTCTCCCCGTAGATGCCCGGCTCCCGCTTGCCCAGCAGGTTCAGGTTGGGGCCGTTGATAATCAGAAACTTCACGCCTGACACTCCCTTTCATAAAGGGCCGCGATGCGCCCGGCCGCCTCGGCGGCCAGGGTGTGGCCCTCGATGATGTAGTCCGCCCACCGGCGGTAGATGGGCTCCCGCTGGCGGAACCGCTCCAGAAACGCCTCTTTTCCCCCCTGACCCAGGGGGCGGTGGGCCATGGACACCGTGTCGTAGATCACGGCCGGCTCCCGGTTGAGCCAGAAGACCACGCCGCTGGCTTTGAGGGCGGCAATGGCCTCCGCCCGGGTGGGCAGGCCGCCGCCGCAGGCGATGACCAGCCCCCCCTCCCGGGCCAGCGCCCGGCTCACGTCCAGCTCACGGGCCCGGAAGCCCTCCTCCCCCTCGGCATCAAAGAGCTCCGGGATGGTGCGGCCCGCCTCCGCCTCGATGCGCTCGTCGGTGTCCACGAAGGCCAGGCCCAGCTTCTCCGCCGCCAGCCGTCCCACCGTGGACTTGCCGCAGCCCATCATGCCGATGAGGATGAGATTGTTCACGGCTCATACCCCCGGAAGTTCCCCAGGATACGGAACTCGGCGGCCAGCTGCCCCAGCTCGTGGAGCACGCCGTCCATCTCCGGGGCGGCGAGATCGCCGGTAAAGTCCAGGAAGAACAGGTATTCCCAGCCCCGGCCGGGGATGGGCCGGGACTCGATTTTCAGCAGGTTGAGCCCCTGGACGGCGAACACGGTGAGGATCTCGTGGAGGGAACCGCTCTGGTGGGGCAGGCGGAACACGGCGCTGATCTTGTTGCGTCCGGGCCGCAGCTCCAGCACCGGGGACACCACCACGAACCGGGTGTGGTTCATGGCATTATAGTTGACCCCCTCGGCCAGAATATGCAGCCCGTAGATCTCGGCGGCCCGTCGGGAGCAGATGGCGGCGGCGGCGCGGTCACCGCTCCCGGCCACCTGCTTGGCCGAGCCGGCGGTGTCCAAGGTGGGCACCCGCCGCCAGCCCCGGTGGGCGTCCAGATACCTCTCGCACTGCATCAGCCCCTGCTCGTGGGAGTAGACCGTCTGGATGTCCTCCAGCGCCACGCCGGGCAGGGCCATCAGGCAGTGCTCCACCTTCACCTGGCACTCCCCCACCACGTAGTAGTTGTACTGGGCCAGCAGATCGTAGACCTGCCGGATGGAGCCGGTGGAGGAGTTCTCCACCGGGAGCACCGCGTAGTCGGCCTCCCCCCGCTCCAGGGCGGCGAACACGTCGGGGAACCAGGCCAGCCCCCGGCTGGACACCTCCGGGCCGAAGAAGCCCACGGCGGCCTCCTCGCTGTAGCACCCAGGCTCCCCCTGGTAGACCACCTGGGGGGCGGCCACCGGCTCCCGCCGGGCGGCCAGGGCCGCCGCATAGGCCGCGTAGCCCGGCTCCTCCGCCCCCTCCCGCACCAGCTTGCGTTGCTGACGGCGGGAGATGGCCATGATCTCCTCGTAGAGGGCCGCCACGTCCGCCTTGCGGGCCGGATCGTCGGTGAGGGCCGTCTTGGCGGCGATCACCTGCTTCTCCCGCCCGGCGTCCAGCACCGGGATACCCGCCCGCTGCTTGTACTCCCCCACCTTGCCGGTGACCGCCATCCGCTCCAGAAAGAGCTGCACCAGCTCCCCGTCGATGCGGTCGATCTCTTGGCGGTATTGCTCCAATTCGGTCATGTTCCCTCTCTCCTTTGTCTCCTCGAGGCGGCGGCCGGGCGCTTCCTTTCGGGCGGGTGTGGGCACCCGCCCCTACATTTAAACCTGGCCGCACGCTCCGCTGCCCCGCCTCTGCGCCATCGCGCGAGGCGGCCCTAAATTCCCAGCACTTCGCACGCCGCCAATGCCGCCGCCGCACCCCCAGAGCGCACTGTGCGCGCTCCGGGGACCCCACAGTTTATCTTCCTCGGCGGGAGTGAATCCCGCCTTCGGCAAGGTTTTGCCTCCGGCAAAACGCTTGGACGCCGCTTCCGCGGCGGCTCGCTCCCACTCGCGCGGGGCGGCGGCCCTAAATCCCCAGCACCTCGCACGCCGCCAATGCCGCCGCCGCACCCCCAGAGCGCACTGCGCGCGCTCCGGGGACCCCACATTTTATCCTCCTCGGCGGGAGTGAATCCCGCCTTCGGCAAGGTTTTGCCTCCGGCAAAACGCTTGGACGCCGCTTCCGCGGCGGCTCGCTCCCACTCGCGCGGGGCGGCGGCCCTAAATCCCCAGCACCTCGCACGCCGCCAATGCCGCCGCCGCCTCGATTACGGGCACGGCGCGGGGGACGATGCAGGGGTCGTGACGGCCCTTGATCTCGATCTCCGTCTCCTCCCCGGTGCGGAGGTCCACGCTCTCCTGGGGCAGAGCGATGGAGGGAGTGGGCCGGATGGTGACCTCAAAGGTGACGGGCATGCCGTTGGTGACGCCCCCGTTGACGCCGCCGGCGTGATTGGTCTTGGTGACCACCCTTCCGTCCTTCACCTCGAAGGGGTCGTTGGCCTCGCTGCCCCGCATGAGGGAAAAGGCCACCCCCGCGCCGAAGTCCACGCCCTTGACGGCCGGGACGGCGAAAAGATGCTGGGCGAAGATGCCCTCCACGTTGCGGCCGAAGTCGGGGGCCCCCAGCCCGGCGGGCAGCCCGAACACAGCGCACTCAATGGCACCGCCCACGCTGTCCTGCTCATTTTTGGCCTCCAGAATGGCCTGGCGCATCTCCTCCCCCTTGGCGTCGTCCAGCACAGGGAAGGGCTTGGCCGCCACGGCCTCCAGTGCGCCGGCGTCCTCCAGGGAGGCGTCGGTGATGCCGTAGATGGAGCTGATGTGGGCGCCCACCCGCACGCCCCGCAGGGCCAGCGCCTGCTTGGCCACCGCACCGGCGGCCACCAGGGGGGCGGTGAGGCGGCCGGAGAAGTGTCCGCCGCCCCGGTAGTCCTGGCACCCCTGGCTCTTGATGAAGCCGGCATAGTCCCCATGGCCGGGCCGGGGGGTGTAGCGGATGGCCTCATAGTCCTGGGAGTGCTGGTCGGAGTTGGGAATGAGCATGGCCAGCGGCGCGCCGGTGGTCTTGCCCTCGAATACGCCGGAGAGCACCTGCACCGTGTCGCTCTCCCGGCGGGCGGTGGCGGTGGGGTCCTGGCCGGGCTTCCGCCGGTCCAGCTCCCGCTGAACGGCCTCCAGATCCAGCTCCAGGCCGGCGGGTACGCCCTCCAGCACCACGCCGATGGCCGGGCCGTGGGACTCACCGAAAATCATGTGTCGCATGTGGGTTCCCTTCCTTTGCTTTCTCAGGTTTTGTGCCGGGAGGCCCCGGCCTCCGGGCGGGTGTGGGCACTCGCCCCTACGGTATTCATACGAACGCGGCCGGATGCTTTGCGCTTTTGTGTAGGGGCGGCCCTTGTGGCCGCCCGCGGGCGGGGACAAGCCCCGCCCCTACACCATTCGTGTAAAAACGGCTCCGTGGCCGCCCGCCCCTCCTACGTCCGGGCGATCTGACCGCCCAGGGCCTCGTAGTCTGCCCAGAAGCGGGGATAGGACTTGTTCACGCACTCCGCGCCGGTGATGGTCACCGGCCCCTGACAGCGGGTGGCCGCAATGGCGGTCATCATGGCGATACGGTGGTCGTTGTGGCCGGAGACGGTGACGCCCCCCGTCAGCCGCTCCCTGCCCCGGAGCACCAGATGGTCGGCGTGCTCCTCCACACCGGCCCCCAGGGCGTTGAGCACCTGCGTCACAGAGGCCAGCCGGTCGCTCTCCTTGATGCGCAGGCGGGCGGCGTTGACGATGGCGGTCGTCTCCCCCGCCCGCAGGGCGGCCATGGCCGCCAGAGGGGGCACCAGATCGGGGCACTGGGACACGTCCAGCTCCGCCAGGCCGGGCCGGGTCAGGCGGGCAAGCTGCTCCCCGATCACCCGGTCGCCCTGAACGGAGCGGGGGTTCAGCCCCTCCACGTCCACCCGGTGGCCCAGGAATGCGGCGGCAAACCAGAAGGCGGCGTTGGACCAGTCCCCCTCGATGGCCAGATCCCGGTGGCGGTACGCCTGGTTCCCCGGCACCCGGAAGCGCCGATCCCCGTCGTACTCCGCCGCGACGCCGAATTGGGCCAGGGCGTCCAGGGTCATGTCCACATAGCCCCGGCTCTCCAGCGCGGTGGTGAGGACAAGCTCGCTGTCCCCCTCCAGCAGGGGGAGGGCGTAGAGCAGGCCGGTGATGAACTGGGAGGACACGTCGCCGGGCAGGGTGTAGACGCCGGGCGTCAGCCGCCCCTCCACGGCGAGCACCCCGTTTTCCAGTGTCCACGCAATTCCCTTCTCCGCAAAGAGGCGGAAATAGGGCTCCTGGGGCCGCTCCATGAGCCGCCCGTGGCCGGTGAACCGGCCGCCCCCCTTGAGGGCCAGGGCCACGGGGATCAAAAACCTCAAAGTGGAGCCCGACTCGCCGCAGTCCATGACCTCCGGCGGGGGCGTCTCGAAGCCGTCCACCAGGCCGGCCCCGCGGATGATTGTGCCGTCGGCGGAGGCGTCCGCGTCCAGGGTACGCATACAGCGCAGGGTGGCCTGGATGTCCTGGGACAGCTCCACATTGGACAGGCGGCACACCCCGTCGGACAGGGCGGCGGCGATGATCAGCCGGTGGGCCTGGGACTTGGAGGGCGGCGGGGTGACGGCGCCGCCCAAGGCGGCGGGGGTGATGGTGACGTTCATCGCAGTTCCTCCAGCAGTTGGGCCTTGGGCATCCGGTGGGGGACGGCGTGCCCCATGCGCTCCAGGAGGATCACCGAAATGTCCTCCCCCGCCCCCTTCTTGTCCAGTCCCACGGCGGCGGCGTAATCCGCCGCCGTGCAGGGGATGGCGGTGGGCAGCCCCAGGGCGGAGAGCGCCTCCTCCAGGCGCTCCGGCAGCTCCGCCGGGGTCACCCCCAGGCGTACGCCCAGCCGGGCGGCGGCGCACATGCCGGCGGCCACCGCCGCGCCGTGGCTCCACTCGGTGTAGTGCCCCGCCAGCTCGTAGGCGTGGCCCAGCGTGTGGCCGAAGTTGAGGAGCATCCGCTCCCCCGTGTCCCGCTCGTCCTGTTCCACTACGCTCCGTTTAATCGCGCAGCAGGTATACAGGATGTGTTCCATTTCCGCCATCAGCTCCGCCCGGGAGGGCCGGGCCGCCAGGAAGTCGAAAAAGGCCGCGTCCCTGATGCAGCCGTATTTGACCACCTCCGCCATGCCCTCCATGAACACAGGCAGCAGCAGGGTGTCCAGCACCTCTGGGTCCATGAGCACCAGCCTGGGCTGCCAGAAGGCCCCCGCCAGATTCTTTCCGTGCTCCAGATCCACGGCCACCTTGCCCCCCACGGAGGAGTCCACCTGGGCCAGCAGGGTGGTGGGAATCTGCACGAAGTCCACCCCCCGCAGGATGGTGGCGGCGGCGAACCCCGCCAGATCTCCCACCACGCCGCCGCCCAGGGCCGCCACCGCGTCGGTGCGGGTCAGCCCGGCGTCCATCATGGCCTCCCACAGCTCGGCCAGACGGGCGGGGCATTTGGAGCTCTCCCCGGCGGGGACGGTGTGGGCGGTCACCCGGAACCCGGCCCCCTCCAGGCTGGCGCGCACCCGCTCCAGGTACAGGGGGGCCACATGGCTGTCTGTCACCACAAAAATCCGGGAGGCCCCGGGCAGGACGGCCCGAAGCTCCTCCCCCGCCCGGGTGAGCAGCCCACGCCCAATCTGTATGTTGTATTCCCGCCCCGGCAGGGCGACGGTCAGCGTTTTCATGGTACGGCCTCCTCTGTTCAAAATCGACGGTATCCGTCGGGCGGGTGTGGGCACCCGCCCCTACGCTACAGCTCCGCAGGTTGCCCCAACGTAGGGGCCGACACCCCAGGGCGGCCTCTCTTGCCCCTGTGGGGCAATTCACCTCCTGCCCTCATCGGCCCGCGGCAGCTGTCCTCCACCCTCACCGTAGGGCGACCCTCGTGGCCGCCCGCGGGCGGGGACAAACCCCGCCCCTAC
>OKOP01000116.1_pt1 | contig 31332 bp, 29 predicted proteins | sample 1612641 | NCBI WGS metagenome assembly OKOP01 (sample SAMN04436810, study PRJEB24849) | human gut metagenome | biome: human gut; feature: NICU; material: stool | host: Homo sapiens | place: USA: Saint Louis, MO | collected 2011-08-20
AAGATGATGCTGGTGGCCCTGGGCTATGACGCGAAGGTTGCTAACTATGTGGGCAACGACTGGGCCATCAACGTGGCCGCCGACGCGGTGAACGCGGGCATCGCCCCCAAGGGCATCGTGCTGGCCGACGCCATGACCCGTGAGCAGGCCGCCCAGATGGCGTTCCAGACCCTGACCGCCGACATGGTGTACTACACCAACAAGGGCACCACCGTCAACACTCCCGACGGCACTCAGGTTGTTGTGGGCGCCTCCGCCCCTGTGAAGGTCGCCAACAGCAAGACCGACGACTACCGCACCGTTTCCGCCGACCGTGACGAGGTGCAGCAGTTCTGCGAGAAGTATTTCTCCGATCTGTCTGTGAACAATAATGGCAGCGATGACTTCGGCCGTCCCTCCGAGCAGTGGAAGAACGGCTCCAAGGAGATCGGCACCTATGCTTCCACCGCCGATGCCTCCTACACCGAGGAAGTCAAGTCCAAGACCATCTACTCCGACCTGGGCCTGGGCGAGACCACCAAGGCCGACGTGATTGTGGACGGTAAGACCGCCGCCGACTTCACCGTGAAGAAGGGCGACGACACCAAGCTGGAGGCCAGCGGCAACGGCGTTCTGGTCGAGGCTTTTGTGGACAGCGATGACAACGTGACCCTCGTGGTTATCAACACCTATGTGGGTGAGGTTTCCAAGGTGGTCGACGCTGACAGCGTGAAAAAGGACGAGGAGCCCTACATCGAGATCGCCGGCCTGACCGGCAACGGTGGGAAGTTTGAGACCAACGCCTCCTTTGATGAGGATGACGTGGTGCTCTATACCGTGGCCGACGGCGACATCCAGACCGTGACCATGGCGAAGAAGATCGAGGATCAGGAAGTCACCTCCAAAACCGGAGACACCAAGTTTGTGGCCGACGGTGAAACCTACAAGTATAACAAGAATCACCGCACCTACGATATCACGCTGAAGAGCAGCGTTGATATTTATACCGATAACTACGGCTACGTGGTGTATGTGGAGGAGTATGAGGCTGGCTCCGCCAGCGTCGCTTTCGTGCTGAATTTCAAGACAAATAATGAAGGTTGGGACGGCGACACCGACAAGACCTATACCGCCAAGCTGCTCCTGACTGATGGCACTGTCATCGAGGCTGATACAGACGACAAGAACCCTTCTGCTTTTAAGAACAAATTTGTCTCCTACACCGTGGATGACGATGGCATCTACACTCTGAAAGCGAAGGATGTGACCTCCGATGCGGGTGACTCCATCTACCTGACCAAGGGCACCTCCAAGTTTGACATCAACGGTACCAACAATAAGGGTGGCGAGCGCTACGCCAACAGCAGCACCATCTTCCTGGTCTATGACGAGGAAGAGAAGGAGTACAGCGTCTACACCGGCATTGCCAATGTGCCCAGCATGGACGGCAAGGCCACCGTATATGTGAACTCCAAGGACGGCAAGCCCGGCAGCGTGGCCAAGTATGTCTTTATCTCCGCCGCCTCCGATGTGGTGTCCGACTCCAACAAGGCTCAGATCTATATCCTGGCCGGCAGCCAGTCCAAGCTGATCAGCGACAGCGAGAAGGGCGACTACTACACCTACGACGCTGTGATCGACGGCAAGATCACCACGGTCGACGTCGAGAAGGATTATGCTGAGAAGAATATCAAGAACGATATCGTGGCCAGCAGACTGACCATCAACAGCAAGGACGTGGTCACTAAGATCACCGAATACGAGAATGACACCAAGAAGGACGACTACTACATCTCCGGCGTGGGCACCAAGAAGACCACCGATGGTACCGTGGGCCTGACCCAGAATGGCTCCACCACCTACTACACCTATGCGAAGGATGTTGTTGTCTTCCGCATCGAGGACGATGAGTTCAATACCTCCAGCATCAACTCCGTCCGCGACAGCGATGACGCCTTTAAGGCCATTGTAAAGGACGGCGAGGTTGTGGCCCTGTTCATCACCGAGAATGGTAAGGACGGCGGCAAGCCTGACATCAAGTCCGACTTCAAGTTTGATTCTATCTCCGCAAGCCGCGAGGAGAATGGAACCGTAAAGGTGACTGCCTCCTGTGCAGACATTGATGATTGGAATCTGAAGGATGCCGTGATCGAGTTCACTGTATCCAAGAACAACGGGGATGAGCAGACCTTCACCAAGAATCTTTCTGGAGTGAAGTCCTATGCTGATGTGATGAACGCGTTGACCGTACCTGGTCTCACCATCAGTGCAAACAGTACCGGCACCTATGATGTCAGTGTGCTGATCACCTTCAAGGGTGATAACGCTGACACCAACACTTACACCGTATCTGGCAGTTGCTCCTTCACCATCGCCTGACCGCGGTTGTGAAAGCATAACGAACCCCCTTCCGGATTTCCGGAAGGGGGTTCTCTTTTAACCCAATACTAAGTAGGTATAGTGCGCCCCCTTTTCGTTGAGCTGGCCCTCCGCGCTGGTGCCGCCGGAAGTAGAGCCTCCACTGGCCCAGCCGGTCACATACCAGGACAGGCTGTCCTCTCCCCAGGCCAGGGACAGCACGCTGCCCATACCGGCGGTATCATTGGCCGCACCCTTTGTCCCCGGCCGCAGGAAGAGCGAGGTCGCCTGGTAACTCCCGCCCACCACCATGACCGCCAGCGGCCGGAAGGGGAAGTGCAGAACCGTCGCCTTCCCTTTCCCGTAATTGCCGTCTCCTGTGTAAGTTCCGACCACCTGGAGGCAGTTTCCCCGCGCTGCGATCGCCGAATCAATTTTTGCAAAATCCTCATTAAAGTCCATGCGGAGGAAGCTGTCCTCCGGCTCCCATTGGTGCAGGCGATAGTGTTCCGTATATTTTGCCATGCATATTACCCCCTTTGCAGGGAAAACAAACCCCGCACCCGGCGTACTCCCGGACGCGGGGGTTTTATTCTGCTGAACAGCCTGTAGGGGCGGCCTTTATGGCCGCCCGCGGGCGGGGACAAGCCCCGCCCCTACAGGGTAGAGACGTACCGGGGCAGGCGGGGAGCGGCGTCCCCTTTGCGGGGCGAAGGGTCTGCGCGTACGGACGTGTGCGTTCCGTCTTTTTCTGTGAAAAAATCCCTCTGGCCCTACAAGGACATACTCACGGCCGAAATGGCTCATACTCAACAGGGAAGCGAATAAAAGGCGGGCAGGGAGAGATCCCGGAACAGCAGGCCATCCGGCGGGCACCAGGTAAATACAAAGGTGGCGGCGCCCAGCGCCAGCACCAGCACCACCCAGAGCAGGCGTGTGCGGCTCCAGACGGGAGTGCGGAGGAAACAGGGCAGCAGGAAAAAGGCGGCCATCACCAGCACATAGAGGGCCACGTCAAAAAAGAGGGAATCACCCTCCAGCACCACATGATAGAGGTAACCCACGCCCAGCATGACCGCAGCCGAGAGGAGCAGGGAGAAGGCGCGGGCGCCCAGGCTCTCCGGCTCCCTGCGCACCAGCAGAACACCGGAGAGCAGGCAGGGCCAGTAGAGGATTTTCACATGCTCCCAGAGGCTTTCGTTGACCGGGGCCAGCAGGGCGGTCAGGCCATTGGGCCAGAGAGCGTAGAGGAAGTGCAGGCAGGAGCCCGCCAGCGTGGCCACCACAAAGGTGATCAGCGCCGCCTTGGACAAACGGGACATAGCGATACCCCCTGTTTTGTGATAGTGGAGTATATGCGCAGAGCGGGGCGGACATACCCCGCAGGGGCAGGGAATGTCTGCACGGCACAGGGTCCGGGTCCTGTGCGGCTTTGTATTCCGAGGCCAGCAGCCCGGCGGCACAGGCAGCGGCGACGGGGGGGCCCGCTTCCATGGCGCGGGCGGCCAACAGGCTCCCGGAATAAAGAGCTTGATTCGGTTTGAACCGCTCGCCAATTTTTGGTTACCTTGCACTTTACCAGAATCTTCTTATAACGGAAACAGGAAATTGCCGGGACAAAGGGGAAATCTGGCGGAATAAAAGGAGGAAGGCCGACGGGGCCGGCGCTGGAAGGAAACGACAAGCCAAAGGAGCGTTTCATTGCCAGAGGCGGCGGCGCGCGTTCCGGCCATATTAAAAACGGCGCGCAGCGTGCGCCGTTTTTCACGTTTCAATTCAAAAAAGGGGTGGTCAAATGAAGGAGGAATCCAAAACGAGGCCATGGGCGGCCCTGGCGGTGGCGGTGATGTTCGTGCTGGCGTCATTGGTATCGGCGGCCCCGGCCCGGGCCGCGGAGGAGCGGACGGTGATCCCCATGGGCCGCGCGGTGGGCATCAAACTCTTTTCCGACGGCGTAATGGTGGTGGGCTTTTCCGAGGTGGCCGGCGCGGAGGGCAGCAGCGCCCCGGCCCGGGACTGTGGACTGCGGGAGGGCGACATCATCACGCACATCAACCGGGAGGAGGTGGACAGCATCGAGGAGGTGCAGAGTGTCCTCCAGGAGGTGGGCGGAAAACCCATGAGCATCCGGGCGGTGCGGGACGACAAGACCGTACAGCTCACCGCTCAGGCGGTCCAGTGCGGCAGCGACGGCCAATACAAGCTGGGGGCGTGGATCCGCGACTCCATGGCGGGGATCGGCACCCTCACCTTCTGCGAGCCCGCTACCGGGCGGTTCGGCGCTTTGGGCCACGGCATCAACGACGTGGACACCGCCCAGCTCATGCCCCTCCAGTCCGGCTCCATCATGTATTCGGAGGTCACCGATGTGAAGAAGGGGGAAAAGGGAGCCCCCGGCGAGCTCCACGGCGCGTTTCAGGTGAACCGGGATTTGGGCGAGCTGTACGCCAATACTGCCAGCGGCGTGTTTGGCCGCCTGGAGGACGGTACGCTGACCGACGGCCTGGAGCCGGTGCCCGTAGCGGAGCGCAAGGAGGTCAAGACCGGGGCGGCCACGATTCTCTCCAACATCGCCGGCGACCAGGTCGAGGAGTATCAGGTGGAGATTATCCGGGTGTATCCCGCCAACGGCGCGGATACCCGGAACCTGATGCTCAAGGTGACCGACCCCCGCCTGCTGGAAACCACCGGCGGGATTGTCCAGGGCATGAGCGGCAGCCCCATTCTGCAAAACGGCAAGCTGGTGGGCGCAGTGACCCATGTTTTGGTCAATGATCCCACCCAGGGCTACGGCATTTTGGCGGAGAATATGCTCCTGGAGGCGGAAAATGGGGAGAACCAGTCGTAACGGTCGTAAAAAGGTCGAATGAAGTCGAGGAGAAATACCCATAAATTACCAGAAAAACCCTTGCGTTTGCTGTCTGATTATGGTAAATTATAGGCAACCGGTAAACAGCCTTGGCCAGGCAGCAAACATAGGGCAGGGAAACCTGCTGGAAAGGGTGTCAATATTGGAAACCAGAAAGAGGATCTTGGTGGCCGATGCCAGTGAGGAGTTCCGCCGTGTCTTTACGGGTGCGCTGGAGGAGGAATCCGGCCTGGAGCTGGCCGCAGAGACAGGGGACGGGCAGGAGACGGTCCGCCTGGCAAAGGAGCTCTCCCCGGACATCGTGGTGATGGATTTCGTGCTTGCCCGTATGGATGGACTGGAGGTGCTGTCCGAGCTGGCGGCGCTGCCCGGCCGGCCCCGGGTGCTGGTGCTCTCCAGCTTTGCGCGGGGCAATATGGCGGAGCTGGCCGCGGCCCATGGCGCGGACTACTATATGATGAAGCCGTGTAAACTCTCCGCCGTGATGGAGCGCATCCGCCAACTGGCGGGACAGCCCCAGAGCGGCGGGGAGGAGCCCGGGCGCCTCTCTGGTGAGAGCCAGAACCTGGAGAGCACCGTCACCTCCATTATCCATGAGATCGGTGTGCCCGCCCACATCAAGGGCTACCAGTATCTGCGGGAGGCCATCATCATCGCCGTGGGCGACATGGATGTGATCAACGCGGTGACCAAGATCCTCTACCCGGAGGTGGCCAAGCGTTTCGGCACAACGGCCTCCCGCGTGGAGCGCGCCATCCGCCACGCCATTGAGGTGGCATGGGACCGGGGTGATCTGGAGACCCTGCAAAAGTATTTCGGCTATACGGTGAGCAACGCCAAGGGCAAGCCCACCAACTCGGAGTTCATCGCCATGATCGCCGACAAGCTCCAGTTGGAGCGCAAACAGAAGTAAAGGAAATGATCAAAACAGGCGGGGGATTTTCCCCCGCCTGTTCAGCCTGTCGAAAAAGTATTTTCGACAGGCCGAGGGACTTTTCGAACCTTCAAAAAAGTTCAAAAAGTCGGTGGATCAAACGCGAAAGAAACCCCTGACGGTTTTCTTTCACACGATCATTCCCTCCGAAATCTCTGCCTGAAGGGTTTATCGACAGCCTCAACAGGCGGAGGAAGCTGGTTGACAGGGAGAGAGATCGGGGCTACAATCATCTTTATGTGTAAAACAGGAGGCGTATTCCCGTGAAAATCATCTGTCAAATCGGCGTCATCTTTGCCGTGTGCTGGTTCAGCCAGCTCATTGAGGCGGCGCTGCCAGTTCCATTCCCGGCCAGCGTGATCGGCATGCTGCTGCTGCTGGCGCTGTTGGCCACCGGGCTGCTCAAAATCGAGCATATCCGGGAAAAGGCGGATTTTCTGCTGGCCAACATGGCCTTCTTTTTCCTGCCCGCCGGGGTGAGCGTCATCAACTACTTCGATGTGCTGGGCCGCTCGGCCGTCGCGCTGGTGTTGGTCTGCCTGCTCTCAACGGTGATCACCTTCGGCGCCACCGCCCTGAGCATCCGGTTCACCCTGCGCCTGCTGGAGAGGAGGAAGTCCCGTGTCTGAGCTGTTTGCTTCCCCCTTTTTTGGCATCGCTTTGAGTATCCTGGCTTTCTGGGTTGGGGTGCGCATCCAGAAAAAGACCGGCCTGGTGGTCTGTAATCCCCTGCTCATTGGCATCGTCCTGGTGGTGGGGGTGCTGCTGCTGTTCCGCATTCCCTATGAGTCCTATCATCAGGGCGGAGAGATCATCAACATGTTTCTCGCCCCCGCCACCGCCTGCCTGGCGGTGGCCATCTACGGGAAAATCCGTATTCTGAAGGAGAACTGGCTGCCCATTCTGGTTGGGTGCGTGGTGGGCTCGGCGGCCTCCATGGGCAGCATCCTTCTGCTCTGCCGCCTGTTTGGGCTGGACGCGGCCATGACCGCGTCCCTCCTGCCCAAATCCGTCACCACCCCCATTGCCATCAGCGTATCCCAGGCCCACGGCGGCATCGGCCCCATCACCGTGGTGGCGGTGCTGATCACAGGCATCTTCGGCAGCATCGCGGCCCCGCTGCTCATCAAGCTGTTCCGGGTGAAGGACCCCATGACCGCCGGGCTGGCCATCGGCGCCAGCTCCCACGCGGTGGGCACCTCCAAGGCTCTGGAGCTGGGAGAGACCGAGGGGGCCATGAGCGGGCTGGCTATCGGGGTGTGCGGGCTGATCACAGTGGTGCTCTCCCTGTTCCTGATGTAGCGGAATCCGTACGCCCCCGCCGACGGCGGGGGCGCAGTCTGTCGAAAAAGTGGCAAAGCCACTTTTTCGAGAAAGCCGCAGTCTGCCGCGCGCAGGGTTTGTCCGCCTGCGGCGGCCAGACCCAACACTTGCAGCCTGAGAAGTGTTTTCCCCGACGCACATGTCGCCGGGGAAAACAGATTGGTACTTGATTCGCGCCTGCGGGCGCGAACTCTGCGAGGCTTTTTCGACATACTGGCGCCCCCGCCGATGGCGGGGGCGTTTTTGTGATCTCGTGTATACAAAGGCGGTGTATTGTAGTAGAGTAGGGGGAGAAAGGAGTGTTGACCCATGCTGGAGGAGGAAGTGCGCCGGGCGCGGCGGGAAGAGCGGGACGTGGAGGACGTGACGGTGGAGGGGGAGTGCCTGGCGGGCGCAGACTTGTCGGGGCTGGAGTTCCGCCGGGTGCGCCTGCACCGGTGCCGGTTCCAGAACTGCGACTTCTCGGGGGCGGTCTTTGACCGGGTGGAGTGGAGCGGCTGCGACTTCTCCAACTGCCGCTTCGGCGGGACGGTCTGGACGGACACGGTGGTGCGGGACTGCAAGGGGGACGGCGGCCGGTTCACCGCCAGCCGGTGGCGGGGCTGTACCCTGGGCGAGAGCGCCTTCCGCTGCGCCAATTTTACACAGTCGCGGTGGAAAAAGTGCCGCATGGAAAACTGCCAGCTTCGCCGGGCCGTGCTGGCCGAGGCGGATGTGGCCGGACTGAGCCCACACCGGACGGGGTTCCAGGAGGTGGACTTTTTCCGCACGCCGCTGAAGGGGGTGGATTTTTCCGACTGCGCGCTGGAGGGCATCACCGTATCGGAGAGCCTGGGAGAGCTGCGGGGCATGAAGATCAACCCGGCCCAGGCGGTGGATCTGATCCCCCTGCTGGGGATACAGCTTTTGTGAGGGAGGGAGCGCCCGATGGGCGGACTGTTTGACTATCTGGACTGGCGGGGGGAGCTGAGCCTGGCCCAGTCCCCCTTCAACCCGGTGGACAATCTGCTCCTGAGCACCCTGTCCTACGCGCCGCTGGACCATCTGGTGGACCAGGAGGGCACCGCCCTCTGGGCTGCGGCGGAGCGGTGGGAGGCGGCGGGCGGCGTCTGGCCGCCGCGGCCGGAGCGGGGCCGGGGGGAGTTTCGGGAGGAGGTGCTCCGTCTCTTCGGGGCCCTGGCCCGGGCGCCCCGGTTCTCCGGCCTGATGCTGCGGGACTGGGTGAGCCACCTGGACGCGGGGACGGAGGAGCAGTTCGCCGCCCTCACCATCGACACCGGAGACGGGGCCCGGTTTGTCTCCTACCGGGGGACGGACAGCACCCTGGTGGGGTGGAAAGAGGACTTCAACATGAGCTACCAGACGCCGGTGCCCGCCCAGCGGTCGGCGGCGGAGTACCTGTTCGACGCCCTGCGGCGGTGGGGCGGCCCCCTGCGCCTGGGCGGGCACTCCAAGGGCGGGAATCTGGCGGTCTACGCGGCGGCGGCCTGCCGGACGCCCGACCGCCTGCTGGCGGTCTACAACAACGACGGCCCCGGCTTCTGCGCCGGGGCCGTGGATGAGGCGGGCTATGAGGCGGTGCGGGGGCGGATACACACCTTTGTACCCCAGTCCTCGGTGGTGGGGATGCTGCTGGACCACGAGGAGGACTACACTGTGGTGCGCAGCGATCAGTCCGGCCTGTTCCAGCACAGCCCCTTTTCCTGGCAGATATTGGGGCCGGACTTTGTGGAGGTGGAGCGGGTCACCGACGCCAGCCGCTTTGTCAGCCGTACCCTCAAGGAGTGGGTGGCCTCCCTGACTCCGGAGCGGCGGGAGCAGTTTGTGGACCTCCTGTTCGAGGTGCTGGGGGCCTCGGGGGCCCAGACTACGGCGGAGCTGTCCGAGGGCGGGCTCCAGGCCGCGGCGGCTGGCCTGCGCCGCCTCCGGGCGCTGGACGGCGCCGACCGCCTCATGCTGTTCCAGGCCCTGGCCCGTCTGGCCGAGGCGGCGCGGAACAGCATGGGTCTGCTCCGGGGCGAGGAGACATAAGGGAACGTGGAGGGCGGTATCAACCGCCCTCCACGTTTTTGTACCTTAACCTCTGCGCCGGCGGCTGCCGGTGTAGCGGCCCCGGCCGCTGTAGGCGTAGCCCCGGCGGCCTGTCCGGCCCCTGCCGCGGAAGAGCATCACCCGCAGCAGGAGGGCGGCGATTACTACCAGGACGACCACCAGAAGGATGCGCACCAGCAGATTGTCAAAGAACCTCTGAATCCGGTCCAGCCGGTAGAGCCAGGGGTCCCGCTCCACCGAGCAGGTGGCCACCAGATCCAGGGTGCCGTAGGACTTGCCGTTGAAATAGGCCGTGATGGTGCCCAGCACCTGCCCCTGCTCCACCGGGGCCTCCACGCTCCGGGTTTCCAGGGTGTAGTCATACGTAAAGTTCTCGGCGGACACGTCGTTGGGCAGCAGGGCGGTCAGCTTCCCGTCGGGCATAAGGGTGACGGAGGCGGCGTCCTTGCCCAGGGTGACCTCCACCTCCGGGATGTCCCGCTTGGTGTTGTCCAGAATGGTCTGGGTGGAGAAGTTGGCAAAACCCCATTTAAACAGGCGGATGGTCTCGTCAAAGTAGATATAGCCCTCGCTGCCGGAGGTGCCCGGCTCCCGCTCACAGCCCATGACCACGGAGATCAGGTTCCGGTTCTCCCGGGTGGCGGAGGCGGCCAGGCAGTAGCCCGCCTCGGGGGTGGAGCCGGTCTTGATGCCGGTTGCGTACTCGTAGATGTAGCCCGCCACGCGGAAGTTGGAGATCAGGGCGTTGGTGGAGCGGATGATGCGCGGCTCGGGGTGCAGGTTGGTGGCGGGCATGGTGTAGTTCTTGGAGCCCACGATGGTGCGGAAGGTCTCGTGCTTCATGGCCTCCCGGCACATGAGGTAGATGTCGTAGGCGCTGGTGTAGTGGTCGTCGTCGTGGTAGCCGTGGGTGTTGGAGAAGTGGGTGTCCTCCATGCCCAGCTCGGCGGCCCGGGTGTTCATGAGCTCCACGAAGGAGGCCACATCGCCGCTCACCGCCTCTGCCATGACGTTGCACGCCTCGTTGGCCGAGGGGATCAGGGCGGCGTAGAGCAGGTCGATGATGCGGATCTGTTCCCCCTCTTTGATATCGGCCGTGGAAGCGCCCTCCCCGATGCCGGTGTGAAGGGCGGAGCTGGCGGTGACGGTCTGCTCCAGGGACAGCTCTCCCCGGTCCACCGCCTCCAGGGTGAGCAGGCAGGTCATCACCTTGGTGATGGAGGCGGGGTAGTTGTGCGCGTGGGCGTTCTTCTCGTAGAGAATCTCGCCGGTGTCGGGGTCCACCAGAACGGCGGCCTTGGCGTTGACGTCCATCTCGTCCAGAATGGCGCTGCCGCTGTCCGCAGCGGAGGCAAAGGTGGTCAGCAGCCCCGAGAGCAGGGCGAGGCAGAGTAAAACGGAAAGCAGTCGTGATTTTTTCATAGGAAACTCCATTTGACTATGTTATAATAACGGTATGGCTATTATAACAAACCCCGGACCGGGACGCAACGGGGAGGGGGATACAAAAAGATGAAGATTTCCAGACTGGAATTTGTGGCCCTGCTGCTGGCGGCGGTCTTTGCGGCCTTCGCGGCGGGCTGGTTTTTTCGGGGGCAGGCCGCGCCCCAGCCCGTGCGGGTGGAGACCGAGCGTACCCTGACCCAGGAGACGCCCCTGGCGCTGCCCGCGCCTACGCCCTCCCCCTCCGCCCAGAGCAAGGAGGATACCCTTGCCGGCGGGGCGAAGATCAACCTCAACACCGCCGGGGTGGACGAGCTGATGACCCTGCCGGGCATCGGGGAGAAGCGGGCGGAGGACATCATTGCCTACCGCCAGGCCAACGGCCCCTTCCGCATCCCGGAGGAGCTGACCGAGGTGCCGGGCATCGGCGAGGGCATTCTGGAGGGCCTCATTGACTACGTGACGACTGGGGAGGAGAACCGATGAAAATACTGGTGGTAGACGACGAGAAGGTGCTGGTCAAGGGCATCAAGTTCAACCTGGAGAGCGAGGGCTACCAGGTGGAGGCGGGCTATGACGGGGAGGAGGCGGTGGAGCTGGCCCGGAACGGCGCCTTCGATCTCATTATCCTGGATCTGATGATGCCCAAGATCGACGGGCTCCAGGCCTGTATGCGCATCCGGGAGTTCTCCAACGTGCCCATCATCATGCTCACCGCCCGCAGCGAGGACACCGACAAGATCATCGGCTTCGAGTGCGGGGCGGACGACTACATCACCAAGCCCTTCAACATTCTGGAGCTGAAGGCCCGGGTGCGGGCCCTGCTGCGCCGGGCGGGCATGGCGGCCCAGAAGCAGGGGGGCGGCGGCCGGCTGTCCATGGGCCACATCACCCTGGATGTGGACGCCCGGGCCGCCTGGAAGGACGGCAAGAGCGTGGATCTCACCGCCAAGGAGTTCGACCTGATGGAGCTGCTGCTGCGCAACCCGGGCCGGGTGTACTCCCGGGAGAACCTGCTCAACGTGGTGTGGGGCTATGAGTACGCCGGAGATTACCGCACGGTGGACGTGCACGTGCGCCGCCTGCGGGAGAAGCTGGAGCTGGACCCCGCCAACCCGGAGTATATCCTCACCAAGTGGGGCGTGGGCTACTATCTGAAGCATGGATAAGGGGAGCGGCGCGGTCAGGCGCGTGCCCTTCTGGCGCTCCCTCCAGACCAAGTTCGCCCTGACCTATATTGTGATTGTGGCGGCGGTGCTGATTCTGCTCAACACCTACCCCCTGGTGGTGTCGGAAAAGCTGGCCTACCAGTCCAAGCAGGCCTCCATGCTCAACCAGGCCTCGGTGCTGGCCTCCGCCCTGGCCACCGGGCCGGAGGCCCTCACGGCCGAGGGTGCCACCCGGACGGTGGAGCTGCTGCGGGGCAGCCTGGGAGTGACCCGGGTGGTGGTCACCGACCCAAACGGCCTGGTGCTCTGCGATTTCCAGGACGGCGTGGGGCGGACCGACACCGCCGGGCGGTACGCCCTGTTCTGGGAGCTGGTCACCGCCCTGCGGGGCAACAACGTGTTCCGCTCTGAGTACGGCGACGGGGCCTTCCGAAGCTGGGCGGCGGTGCCCATTACCTACCGCTCCATGACCCAGGGGGCGGTCTACCTCTACGAGTACGACGCCGAGCAGGGCGCGCTGCTCCAGGGGATCCAGACCAACCTGCGCTTTATCTCCATCGTCATCTGTATGGTGTCGCTGGTGATGGGGGTGGTCTTCTCCAAGGCCCTCACCCGGCGTATCGCCCAGCTCCTGCGGGGCATCCACACGGTACGGGAGGGCGAGTACAGCCACCGGGTGAGCGTCCGGGGCGGCGACGAGCTCAGCCGCCTGGCCGACGAGTTCAACGAGCTCACCGGCCGCCTCCAGACCACCGAGGAGGTGCGCCGGCGCTTCGTCTCCGATGCCTCCCATGAGCTCAAAACCCCACTGGCCTCCATCCGCCTGCTCACCGACTCCCTGCTCCAGGCCGACCACATGGACGGCGAGACGGCACGGGAGTTCCTCAACGACATCGGGGACGAGGCTGATCGGCTCACCCGCATCACCGAGAAGCTGCTTACCCTCACACGGCTCGACACCGCCCCGGCGGCGGAGGACGTCCCCGTGGATGTGGGGGCGGTGGTGGAACGGGTAGAGCACATGCTCTCCCCCCTGGCCCGGGCGGTAGAGGTGAGCCTGGAGCTGAAGCTCCAGCCGGGCTGCGTGGTGCTGGCCACCGAGGACGACCTCTACCAGATTGCCTTCAATCTGATGGAGAACGCGGTGAAGTACAACCTGCCCGGCGGCCGGGTGCTCGTCACCCTCACTGCCGACGGCGGGCGGGTGGTCCTCCGGGTGGAGGATACCGGCGTGGGCATCCCGGAGGCGGATCTGCCCAAGATCTTCGACCGCTTTTACCGGGTGGACAAGGCCCGCTCCCGGGCCGCCGGCGGCACCGGCCTGGGCCTGTCCATCGTGCGGGACACGGTGCTCCAGCACGGCGGAGCCGTCACTGCCCGGCGGCGGGAGCCGGAGGGCACCTGCTTCGAGGTCAGCTTTGCCCAGTGGAACGGAGAGGAGGTGGGCCGATGAGACGACGCATCGCGGCGCTGGGCTGTCTGCTGGCTCTGGCCGCCGGGGGCTGCGCCCCCCGCCCGGAGGAGCCGGAGGGCGGCTACTGCGTGTACTACTCCGCCCTGTCCGACCGCTTTGCCCCCCTGCCGCTGGACTGTGAGCCCTTTGAGGGGAGCGCCGGCGACCCCATCCCTGCCCTGGTGGACGCCCTGCTGTCCCCGCCGGAGACCCAGGGCCTCGCCACCCCCTTCCCCGAGGGGGTGCGCCTGTTGAGCTGGGAACTGGAGGAGGGCCGCCTCCACCTGGACCTCTCCGAGCAGTACGGCGGCCTGTCCGGGGTGGATCTCACCGTGGCCGACGCCTGCCTGACCCTTACGCTGTGCCAGGTGGAGGGGGTGGAGTCGGTCTATGTGACGGTGGAGGGGAGGGAGATCCCTTACCGCCGCGTCCAGCAGCTCGGTCCCGACGGACTGCTGCTCACCGACGGCACCGATGTGCCGCCGGAGGAGCCGGAGCCCAGTCCCACCCCGCCCGCCTCTTGACAAGGGCCGGGCGGGGGTGTAGCATAACACTCAACCTGAAACAGGAAAGGAAGATCCTGCCCATGAGTCAGCAGCGCATCGGCACCCAGTGCCTCCACGCCGGGTATACCCCCGGGAATGGTGAGCCCCGCAACATCCCCATCGTCCAGTCCACCACCTTCCGCTACGCCACCGGCGAGCAGATGGGAGCCCTCTTCGACCTGGAGGAGAGCGGCTACTTCTACACCCGCCTCCAGAACCCCACGAATGACCACGTGGCGGCCAAGATCTGCGCCCTGGAGGGGGGAACCGCGGCCATGCTGACCTCCTCCGGTCAGGCGGCTTCCTTTTACGCCATCTTTAACATTGTCTCCTGCGGGGAACATGTGGTGTGCTCCTCCTCCATCTACGGCGGTACCTATAACCTCTTCGCCGTCACGATGAAGCGCATGGGCATCGACTTCACCTTCGTCGACCCCGACTGCACCGAGGCCGAGCTGGAGGCCGCCTTCCGGCCGGAGACCCGGGCCGTCTTTGGCGAGACCATCGCCAACCCCGCCCTCACCGTGCTGGACTTTGAGAAGTTCGCCAGGGCGGCCCACGCCCACGGCGTGCCCCTCATCGTGGACAACACCTTCGCCACCCCGGTGAACTGCCGCCCCTTCGAGTGGGGGGCCGACATTGTCACCCATTCCACTACCAAGTACATGGACGGCCACGCCAACGCGGTGGGCGGCGCCATCGTGGACTCCGGCCGGTTCGACTGGACAGCCCACGCCGACAAGTTCCCCGGCCTCACCACCCCGGACGAGAGCTACCACGGCGTGACCTATACCGAGCGCTTCGGACTGGAGGGAGCCTACATCACCAAGGCCACCGCCCAGCTCATGCGGGACTTCGGCGCCATCCCCGCCCCCATGAACGCCTACCTGCTCAACGTGGGGCTGGAGACCCTGCCCCTGCGCATGGCCAGGCACTGTGAAAACGCCCTGGCCGTGGCCCGGTTCCTGAAGGGTCACCCCAAGGTGAGCTGGGTGCGCTACCCCGGATTGGAGGGCGACCCCTACTACGAGCGGGCCCGGAAGTACCTGCCGAACGGCACCTGCGGCGTGGTGTCCTTCGGCGTGAAGGGCGGCCGGGAAGCGGCCTCCCGGCTTATGGCAGGCCTGGAGCTGGCCTCCATTGCCACCCATGTGGCCGACGCCAAGACCTGCGTGCTTCACCCCGCCAGTACCACCCACCGCCAGATGAGCGACGCCGAGCTGGCCGCCGCCGGGGTGGCCCCCGACCTGGTGCGCTTCTCCGTGGGCATCGAGGATGTGAACGATATCCTGGCCGACCTGGAAAAGGCCCTGGAGGGAGCGTAAACAGGAAAAAATAAAATGCGCTCCCAAAGGCGCGCGCCCACAAGGAAATAATTTAAGTAATTTAATTGTCGCAGGGCGGCATGGCTGAAAGGTCATGCCGTCCTGCCTTTTCTTTGACGTTCCACGGTCTGATCGTCGCCCGGCAGGCTGACTTCTCCGATGAAGTTCCAGACCAGCTCAATCTTCTGCCTGCGGTGGCCGCTTGACTTATCCGGCGCATGGACGATGATTTTCTTTACAAACTCATTGACAATGGTGGGCGTTAGTTCCCGGATGCCTACATACTTCCGCACAATGGCTGCAAAGCTGGCGAAATCGGCTTGATCTTGTTCAAAGTTTTCTACTGCTTGCCGCCATGCCTTGACCTGTTCTGTCAGCTCTTTTTGCTCTGCTTCATAGTCAGCGGAGAGTTTCAAGAACCGTTCATGGCTGATCGTACCGCTGATGTCGTCCTCATAGATGTGTTTGAAAATACGGTCAAGTTCACCAATACGCTTTTCCGCTTGGGCGATTTCGCGCCTGCGCTTCTTGGCGTCTTTTTCGGCTTCTTGGAAACGCTGCTTTCTCGCCGCTTCCTCAAATGCCATAGCATCATCAAAGAACAGCGCCGTCACATCGAAAATCCGCTGTAACACGAACAGTTTCAGCGTTTCTTCCCGGATAAAGTGCATGGTACAATCACCCGTATTACTTTTATACCGGGAACACCGATAGCAGTCTTGCTGCGGTGTCATGTTTTTGCCAGTGGCGAAATGCAGCTTGCTTCCACAATCGGCGCAGTACAGTAGGCCAGAAAACAACCCTTGCCGCTCAGCTTGCTTGGCCGGGCGGCGCTTGTTCTCCCGCAACTCCTGTACCCGTGCAAAAACTTGTTCGTCGATGATGGCTGGCTGGGTATTGGAGAAAATTCGCTGGTTCTCCGGGGCATTATGTAGCCGCTTTTTCAGCTTGTGAGACTTGGAATAAGTCTTGAAGTTCACCGTACAGCCGGTGTACTCTGGCCGCTCCAAGATTCCCGCGACAGACTTCGGACTCCATTGATATGGCTTCTCCGGCAGCGGCTTTCCGTCCCGTTGGGCATAGTGAGCTTTAACCGTCAGGACGTGTTGGGCAGTCAGCAGCTTTGCGATCTGCATGGGGCCTTTCCCCGCAATGCACAGGTCAAAAATCCGTTTGACGATCTCGGCGGCTTCCTCGTCCACGATCCACTTCTTTTTATCCGCCGGGTCTTTCATGTACCCGTAGGGCGGATTGGTGCAGAGGTGTTCCCCGGCATTTCCTTTGGCTCGCATAACAGCCCGGATTTTCTTGCTGGTATCGCGGGCGTAGAAGTCATTGAACAGATTACGGAAAGGGGTAAAATCGTTGTCCCCTTTGTCGCTGTCCACGCCGTCATTGATGGCGATATACCGAATATCGCGCTCGGCAAAGAAACTCTCGGTATAGTAGCCCACTTTCAGATAGTCCCGGCCCATGCGGGACATATCCTTGACGATGACGGTTCTGACCTTTCCCGCCTCGGCCAGCTGGATCATCTCATTCCAGCCCGGACGGTCAAACGTCACCCCGGAAACGCCGTCGTCGATGAAAAACGCAGGATTGGGGAAACCGTTGTCAGTCGCGTACTTCAAAAGGATTTTCTTTTGATTGGCAATACTGTTGCTCTCGCCGTCCAGCGCGTCCTCTTGGGACAGGCGGGCGTATAAAGCGGTAATGTTGTCGGGATAGTTGGTGTTTGCTGTCATGGTTCATTCCTCCTGTAATGAACGCCCGACAAACAGGTTGCTGTCCTTATTATACTGCGGTTTATCTTCTTTGTCAGCAGATGTGGCAATGGCTTCCGAGCGAATGAGCCGCACCATTTTGTCATAGAGTGGCTCCGTCCCACCGCAGGAAGTATGTACTTCATAGACCGTCCCGCCTAGCTTATAACAGACGGTTTCTTGCAGCGGATTTCCCCGTTTTGGGAGATAATCGCTCTCTTTGGTGCTTCGTTTCCTTTCCATTCCGTTCCCGTCCTTTCCGGGGAAGCCACAACAGAGCAAGCATAGGAAGTGTGGCCACACTTCCGCAAAATCTCCGTTTCCGGCCTGCTGCCGGAGCGGAGATTTTTGCTTGTTGGGAGCTTCCCAAACCCTTGTTTTTTGCTTCGCCAATATTACGCTAGAAAGGACGGAATCTGCCCGCTAAAGAGGTGAAAAAAGCATTTTCAAATCAAAGCAGCCAGTAGCCTGCTAGTTTGCTCCGCAGGTTACTGGCTGTTTTAGTTATTTTGATTTGATTAAACAAGATTCAAAGAATTGATCCATGTCTGGATTGCTTCTGCCAATACATACTGCTGACGCAATACGGCCATACCCGTTGCCGGAATACTAGGTTCGTATTCCTTTTCTTTTATATTTTCTTCCAGGTAGGCTTTCAAAGTATTAATGTTTTCCTGAATCTCTGCAACGCATGCACGTTGCTTTTCATACGGTAAAGAATCCAGATTTACAATTACAGCGTTGAAGTCCAAGAAAATGTTAATTGGCTTTGAAGAGATTTCAAACATGAGCCGTTCAAATTCGGATTCTCCAGCCTCAGTCAGAAAGTAAATTGCCTTTTCCGGCATCTTGCCTTCTTTGACAACTTCGCTCCGGATTAATCCTTTTTCTTCTAATTGAATTGTCTTTTTATAGATAGATGGAGTACTGATTTTTACCCATTTAGAGATGTTCCTGTATTCCACCAATTTCTGTATATCATAGGCACTCATTGGCTCTTTTTTTAACATTCCAAGAACAATCAAATCAATGGTAGCCATGTGGATCACACCCTTCCGCTCCAGCGCGCATTTTAAATGGCAGCACTATAAATTATAGTATTGGATTTTATAGCCTTTGTCAAGAGTGGGCGAGACTCCCTTGACAACTACTATAATTTATAGTAGTATAGTCGTTGTAGTATACTATAATTTATACTACTGTAATTTATTCTTTTTAGGAGGACGTATCCACAATGAGTGAACGCAACAACAAACTTGAGCTTTTGGGCAGTGCGCCCATCCCCAAAGCTCTGATGGCCCTCGGCATACCGATTATGATTGGGATGTTGATTAATGCACTCTATAATCTGGTAGATGCCTATTTCGTAGGTGGCCTGGGCGAAAGTCAAATGGGTGCTATTTCCGTCGTGTTTCCCTTGGGACAAGTTGTGGTTGGTTTGGGCCTTATGTTCGGCAACGGAGCCGCATCCTATCTGTCAAGATTACTGGGGCGCGGAGATAAAGATACCGCCAATAGGGTGGCAAGCACCGCACTATATAGCAGTATTCTGATTGGCACCATTATCATTCTGTTTTCTACAATTTTCCTCAAACCAATTTTGGCAATGTTGGGTGCAACAGAAACGATTATGCCGTATGCCCTGACGTACTCAAGAATTTATATACTGTCCTGTGTTTTCAACGTGTTCAACGTGACCATGAACAACATTGTAAGCAGCGAAGGTGCAGCAAAGACAACCATGTGTGCGTTACTGCTGGGAGCTGCATTGAATATCGGGTTAGACCCTCTTTTTATTTACACTTTCAACATGGGGGTTGCTGGTGCAGCAATCGCCACTGCGATTTCACAGATGGTATCTACACTCGTTTATCTTACATACGTTCTGCGAAAAAGAAGCGCATTTTCATTCAGCGTAAAAGCATTTTCTCCAACTGGGCAAATGATGGCGGAAATCTTGAAAATTGGTATTCCTACTTTGGTGTTCCAGTTACTTACAAGCCTTTCGATTACACTGATTAACCGTGCAGCCAGCGATTATGGTGATTCGGTCATTGCAGGCATGGGGGCAGTCACGCGAATTACTTCTATGGGAACGCTTGTTGTCTTTGGATTTTTGAAAGGGTTTCAGCCTATTGCAGGATTCAGCTACGGGGCAAAGAAGTTTAATCGCCTACGCGAAGTAATCAAAACATCAATCATTTGGTCTACAAGTTTCTGCTTAGTCGTGGGTTTGGTGATGGCCGTTTTCTCCACACAGATTATCTCTCAATTTACCGAGGGAGATACTCAAATGATTTCAGCTGGTCAAAAATCGCTGTTTGCGAACGGGATCACATTCATTCTTTTTGGTTTCTACACGGTTTATTCTTCTCTGTTCCTAGCATTGGGAAAAGGTGCGGCAGGCTTCTTTTTAGGAGCGTGCAGACAAGGTATCTGCTTTGTCCCTGTCATTTTGTTGCTGCCTATGGTATGGGGCATGAACGGAATTTTGTATGCCCAACCCATCGCAGATGTAATTTCTGTAGTCATCACTATTTTTATGGCGTTGCACCTTCATCGGGAACTGTCCAGGGCTGAAAAACAGGCTATGTCCAATTCGGAAATGTAAGGTACGCCCCTTGACTTTTGCTATTGTCAATAGTACTATTGTTGATAGCAAAAGTCGGAGGTGTCGTTATGTCGTCGATTGATTTAGTCATACTTGGTATTGTATTGGAGAAACCGCAAAGCGCCTATGACATTCAAAAAGATGTGGAATACCACCATTTTTCCCGCTGGACGAAAATAAGCGTCCCCTCTATTTATCGAAAAGTACTCCAGTTGAGCGAGAAGGGTTATCTCCAAAGCGATATTGTCAAGGGTGATAAGTTTGCGGATAAGGCCATCTATTCTATTACCGATCAGGGCAGAGCGTATTTCAAAGAGCTGATGGCCTCTTGCGCCGCTGGCCCAGTGCCCTTGCTATTCGATTTCAATGTAGTCATTACGAATCTGAACAAGATGGACAAAGCCGATGCGTTGGAGCTGGTTTCGGCTTTGCGCCGAAGCATACAGTCCTCGGCTGAATCGAACGAGGGCTATGCGCGGGAATTTGCAGACATTCCCTTGGTTGGGAGAACGATTTTTGAGCAGCAGCAGCTTCTCTATCGAGCCCTTCTGGAATGGCTGGATCATTTTGAAGGGCAGTTCTTAGAAGAATGAGTACAGGCCCCCAAAGCAGTTTGACCATCCTATTTGAAGCTCCGTTTTGGATCGGTCTCTACGAAAGAACGGATAACGGTAAGTACGAGGTATGCAAAATCACTTTTGGCTCAGAGCCCAAAGATTACGAGGTCTATGAGTTTCTGCTGAAGAATTGGCACAAGTTGAAATTCAGTCCCCCGATCCAGGCCGAAGTGGTCATAGAGCGAAAAATCAATCCTAAACGTATGCAGCGCGAAATTCAAAGCCAACTGCAGGATAAAGGCATTGGAACAAAGGCGCAGCAGGCGTTGAAACTCCAGCATGAGCAATGTAAGCTGGAACGGAAAATCAAGAGCCGTGAGCAGAAAGAGGCGGAGAAAGACTGCCAGTTTGCCATCCGGCAGGAAAAAAAGAAAGCCAAGCACAGAGGAAGATAACATGAAGATAGAATGGATTTTATGCCCCTTTTGCGGCAGCAAAACACGATTGAAAATCCGCGATGACACAGTCCTGGAAAACTTTCCGCTATATTGCCCTAAATGCAAACATGAAACCTTGATTGCGGTAAGACAACTGAATCTATCCATCATCCAAGAGCCAGACGCTAAGACGCAGAGCCGATAACTTGCAAGAGTATTTCTTCTTGTAGTTATCGGCTTTTTCTATTCCTTAACACATGATCCAATTATCCCGCCCGACGGGGAAAGAAAAAAACCGTTGCCGGGCAGGTTGTTTTTGTGCGCTCTATTTCATATCCCAGCGGCGGTTTTGAGAAATCAAGACCGCCGTTTTTGCTTTGCTTACTCTATGCAGGATCGGCAGTCCACGGAGGAAACCACCATGCTGATACAGTCTGTTTATCAACTATATAGCTTATCAAAAAAAGCTTATCTTCAGCACGGGAAAGGTTTAGACAAAAAGATGTACAATACGGTGTAAGTTATCGGCATATTACGTTTACTTTTGCTGATCTGCTATTGCGGTTTTTCGGTGCGGGCCGAAACTGCCGTATCAACATAGACACAAGGAGTGGTGACACCAAGTCTAACTTCTCATTCTCCCGCGGATCGGGGGTGAGAAGATGAAGTACATCTCTGATAGTTATGGAGAACGCTGCCGATTTGACGCTTTCTGCAAAACCGTCCTCCGCAATGAGGCCAAAACCTATCTGCGAGATTTGTGCCGCCAGCGAAAACGGGAAACCCAGTTCAGTGCCTTGTCCCAACATGAAATAGCTGAACTTTGTACCGTAGACGAATACTTCAGGGACAAGTTTGTATTTTCGGCTTTTGGCTATGTTCTGTATATTCAGAGCGAATTAGTGGCCAATTCTTTTGCGAGTTTGCCGGAATGTGAACAGCAGATTTTAATTCTGCATTATGCGCTGGAACTTCCTGACAGAGAAGTGGGTGATTTTGTAGGGATGTCCCGCAGCGCCGTCCAACGCCACAGAACAAAGACACTGAATGAACTGCAAAAAGACTTGAAATCCAAAGGAGTGAGAAACTAACATGAAGCAGCCGACTTTTAACGGCAGAGTGCTTTTGCCCGTAGACGTAATTGAGGCCGCCCGTGCAGGTGATTCGTTAGCGTTGGAGCAGATCTTGCGGTATTATGACCGCTACGTCAACAAGATTTGCACGCGAACACTCTATGACAAAAACGGTTTACCGTACATAGGCGTGGATGAGTACATGAAACATCGCTTGCAGGCAAAGCTGACGGAAGCCATCGTAAACAAGAAATAGCAAAGCTAAAGGAAGCCGTCAAGGGTCGAGATGAACGCTTCGCGCCCTTGACGGCTTCCTCCGTCTTTGCTGCGTGGTAACCAAGCGGGCGCAAGCAGAAATCCGCTTGCGCCCGCTTGATAATATGGTTTTGTGCCCTGTATTTTGAGACAAGTCGAAGTCTTTAATATTGCTTGTAAATTTGTTGATATTTGTAATTCAAATGGTATAATTTTGATATAAGCGTTGTTTTTGTAGGAGGAAAAAGTATGTTAACTATTCCGGCAACATATTATAACAATAACGAAGATTACATTACACTTACTGCTATTCGTAGCTTCATGCGCAACCATCCAGAAGGAAAATTTAAAGTTTCTTTACCTCGAGAAGAACTTCTGGATTCTATTATTGATTTTGGAAATCAAAATGACTCTAACAGTGAGACTGTTTTGAATTGGATAGATGCAGTTCTACAAGAGGGTATTAAAGATATTTATCTGCAATATGCTCCCATTTCGGAGGAAATGCAACTGCTATTTACGAGCAAATCAGGAATCGAAAATTATCTAGATGCTTATAGAAGCAAAACCCTTAATCATCATGTTTGTATGAACACATACGGTCAACAATACACACTTGTTTCTGCATTGTATATTGAAAATAGTAAAAGGATTACATTCGTTTATTGTAGGAAACTACACGTACACGATAAGAAAAATCGTACTACAAAGGAAATTGACTATCCAGTAATTGCAGATTATTTTCTAGATAGTGCATGGCTTTTAATACGTGCGAAGCCCAGAAGTAATTTGTACATTTTTAATCCGGATGGTTTTGATATCGAAGAAGCTGAATCCACAACAACAGAGAAGGAAATTCGACTCGTAAGTTCTTTAGTAGGAAAAATTATTCAAGTGCAAAAAGAACCTAAATCTTTTATTTCTGCTCAACTAAAAAATAAAATTTTTAATTTATTACACGCGTATTCTAATACACCGACTGAAATCGCTAAAGTTATGGAAGAGAAAAAGTCGGAAATTCAAGATATAGCTAATAATATTCAAACTCTTTGTGCGGTTCCAAATTATTGTAATATTTCTCAATCTATGGCCAAAGACATAAAGGAAGATATCTCTAACATTATTGAGAAATACCTCTCTATAAATTGGAAAGACAAGAATATTTTTATTAAGGACAGATTGGCCTATCCAGTTAAACTTAGTGCAACTGACGAGGAAGAATCCAAAGTTGAACAGTCAGCAGCTTTAGAAGAGCCGCTGCAAACAAAAGCACTCTTTTTTGATAATAAAAAAATGTTATATAAGAGCAAACAGTGTGATGGTGTTGTATTTCAATGGAAGCGAAAAAAACCTGAAAATTTTCTGCGTGACTCTTTTGCAGTAAGGATATTCGTAAATCAAAAAGGACATTGTGTTTTCAAATTCTCGGAATACACAGCAAAGGAGGATATTGAAAATGTTGTGTTCTCAATTATCAACGATTAGATCGCTAGTAAATGATGAGCAATTTCGTAGTATTATAAAATATTTTGAATCTCTATTGCCAAGCAGCAAAATTACAGCTTCAAATTTTGCTTTACAAAATGGAATTGAATTTGCATTATCACAGAAAATTTTACAAGAGTTGGTAAAATCCGAACTTCTTATGTATACTTTTGGCATACGTTGTCCAGAATGTGGTCTCTTGCTTTCTTCTACTGAAAGCATAGCTTCAATTGAGAAAGAACAATATTGCTACAATTGCGGTGAGGAAATTGAAATATCCCCCGACGATATTGAGGTAATCTATACTTTCAAAAATTACCCTTTTGCACATGGGCAGCAGAGTGATTTCCCGCTTGCGATAGATAAATCTGCTGCCCTACAATACGATTCTCTATCGCAATTATTAAAAAGCGGACTCTTAGATATTAATACGGCTTTCTTTGCGCCTACGGAGGAAGAATATCACAATCTACAAATTGCGTATAAAAATATTTTTAATGCACATCCAACAACAAAAGCTAAAGGTGATACATTAGAAAGTTTAACAATTAATCTGTTTAATTTATGTAAACATTTTCGAGCAAACGGAATCAGATTGAACGTAAATCAAATTGACTGCTATGTACGTAACACATTGTATATTCCGGGTATCTCACAAGCCGGATGTGTAGACAGTTTCGTGATAGAATGCAAAAATGAAAAGAGCACGCCAAAAGCAGGGTATATGAATAAGTTGCATAGTATACTACATAACACTGGAAAGAACTTCGGGGTAATCGTTAGTAAATGTTCTGCGCCACGGACATTTGTATCACTCGCTAATCAAATATATTTAAGAGATGATATTATTATAATTTCCATAGACAAGAATGATCTGGAAGAAATAGTTTTTAAAAAGTCAAATCTCCTAGAATGTATATCGCGGAAAATTGATGCTGTAAAACTAAATGCAACAAAAGATTTAATTGCACTGGGACTTTATAATGCTTGAAGGAAAATATCTTTTGTATCTTGATCCAATTTTATAGATTATTTCATGTATATTTCTACGCATTTAGAGGTCGGAAAAACCGGATAGTATCGAGCTTTTTCGGTGAGATTGAATTGTTATGAATACCTTGCTATTTATTCTCATGCAGATGCAATTTAAAATGCGTAGAAAACCGGCGTGCCATTTCATTGCGAAATAGCACGCCGGTTCTTTTTAGCAACTCTGTTTATCAGCCGTTAAGTTAGTGTGTGTTTGATACTTCCTTATCGGCGTCCATCAAAAACGGGAGCGCATTTTTTAGAAGAGAGGAGCGACTGCTATGGAATGGAGACGGCTGACACAGCCGGAGGAACCGGCGTTTGGAAGGGCGATGGCCCTCTACGAGGCCAGCTTTCCCCGCCACGAGCAGCGGCTGCCCGATGAGCAGCGGGCCGTCCTGTCCCACCCGGAGTACCATTTCACCCAGCTTTTTGATGGGGCGGAATTCGTGGGGCTGCTGCTCTACTGGGAGGCGGAGGACTTCCGCTATGTGGAGCACTTCTGCATCCGGCCGGAGCTGCGGGGCCGCCGCTATGGCGCCAAGGCGCTGGAGGAGCTGGGCCGGGACGGGAAACCCGTGGTACTGGAGATCGACCCGCCGGTGGACGAGATCGCACGGCGGCGGCAGGGCTTCTATCAGCGGTGCGGCTTCGCCGTCAACCCCTATCCCCACGTCCATCCCCCCTACCGGCCGGAGTACCCGGGCCATGAGCTGGTGGTGCTCTCCAGCCCCCGGGCGCTGACCCCGGCGGAGTACGGGGCGTTCGCGTGTTACCTGAGCGCGGTGGTGATGGCCTGAGGGGCGGGCTCTGGCGGGGCGCGCCGGAGGGAGCGGCTGAAGCGCAGGCTGACGAGGAGAACGGCCCCCTCGGCGGCGGGGAAGGCCAGCCATACGCCGGTGAGGCCCAGCAGGGCGGCCAGCAGCAGGGCGGCGGCCACGATGGCCACAAAGCCCCGGAGCAGGGAGAGCCGGAGGGAGCGGCCGGGGTGCTCCGCCGCCCCCAGGAAGGAGGCGGTGACCAGGTTCAGCCCGGCAAAGGGGAAGCCCAGAAAGTAGAGCCGCAGGCCCTGCTCCGCCATCTGCTGGAGCGCCGGATCTCCGTCCCGGTTGAAGAGGGACACCAGCGGCCCGGCGGCGAAGAAGGCCAGCGCGGCCATGCACATCCCCGCGCACAGGGCCAGCCCCAGGGCCATGCGGCACAGGGTGCGCACCCCGGCGGCATCCCCCCGGCCGTGGGCCAGGCTGACCAGGGGCTGGACGCCCTGATTAATGCCGGTGAAGAGGGCGAGGGCCATCAGCGCCAGGTTGGCCACGATGCCATAGGCCGCCACCCCCAGCGTCCCAGCCAGGCGGAGGGTCAGCAGGTTGAAGACCACCAGAACCAGGCCGGAGGAGCACTCGTTGAGAAAGGCGGCGCTGCCCAGCCCGGCCAGATCCGCCAGCGGCCGGAGGGCGGGGCGGAAGCGGCTGCCGCGGGTGAGGATGTGCAGGGAGGACACGCACAGGCCCACTACCGGGGCGATGCCGGTGGCCAGGGCCGCGCCGAAGATGCCCATATCCATGGGGTAGAGGAACACATAGTCCAGCACAATGTTGGACAGGCTGCCCAGCAGCATGGCGGCCATGGCCAGCTTGGGATTGCCGTCGTTGCGCACAAAGGCGGTGAGAATGTGGTTGAGCAGGAAGCAGGGGGCAAAGAGGAGCACCGTGCGCAGGTAGACCGAGCACATGGGCAGGATGGCTCCCTCCGCCCCCAGCAGGCGGGCCAGCGGCACGGCCCACAGCAGACCGGCCAGCGCCAGCAGTCCGCCCAGCGCCCCGCCGCAGGCCAGGGCGCGGGAGAAGGCGCGGTCGGCCCGCACTCCGTCCCCCTGGGTGCGGCAGATGGCGTACCGGGTGGCTCCGCCGATGCCCAGCATCAGCCCCAGCCCGTTGATGAGGCCGAAGACCGAGATGGCCAGGTTGAGGGCCGCCAGCCCGTCGGTGCCCAGCCGGTGGGCCACAAACAGGGTGTCGGCCAGGATGTAGCCGGACAGGCCCAGCGCGCCCAGCACATTCAGGCCCACATACTGAAAAAAGCTCCGCTTCACTCCGATCCCTCCTAAAAACGTCCCAGAGCGGCAAAAAACGTGCCTGGGCCGATTCCTTCTAAGACCTACGGAATCGGTTCAGGCACGTTTCACATTTATCCGGTGATAAACGGGAAGCCACAGGGCATTCATCTGTCGGGTATTAAGATAGCAGAAAGACCGCCCCCTGTCAACCCTCCGGCTGTACCAGCTTTTTTTACCATTTGTTATTGCTCTGTAACTTGTCCGGGAAAACCAGGGGAGCTATAATACAAATAGGAATCGAATGTTGAAGGGAGTGTGTACCATGAAGCGAATACTGGCGCTGGGCCTCTGTCTGGCCCTGCTGTGCCCCGCCGCCCGGGCGGCAGAGGGGGCGAAGGGGTGGAGCCGGAGCGAGCCGGGCGGAGATTATGTGACCCTCCGGGTGCCCTGCCCCCAGGGGGAGGCCCTGGACTGGTCGGAGCAGACCCTCCTCGCGGTGCGGTACGCCGACACGGGGGAGCCGGTGCCCCTCACCAGCGACTACCAGCAGGGCTGGCTCTTCGCCACCGTCCCGGCGGCGGAGGCGGAGCGGCCCCTGGAGGTCTTTCAGGGGGAGGAGCACCGCTTTCCCGACTGCATCACCGTCTGGAAGGGGCACGAGTACTACAACGACCCCAGCGGCGCAAAGGAGCTGTATCTCCGGGGGGTGATCCAGGGGGATCACGCGGGCAATCTGAACCCCGACGCCGCCCTGACGCGGGCGGAGGCCTTCGCCCTGATCTGCCGCCTGCTGTCCCTGGAGCCCGGCGGCGACCCCGGCTACGCCGACGCGGAGCCCGGCGACTGGTATTATGATACCGCCTCCGCCGCCCGGGCCGGCGGACTGGCGGCGGAGGACGCCTATTTCCACCCCGACCGGCTGGTGACCCGGGGAGAGCTCACCGTCATGGCTGCCCGGGCCATGGAGGCGGTGGGCTGGCTGACCATACCGGAGGGGGGAACGGCGGCGGAGCTGACTCTGGTCGATGCCGGGGAGATTCCGGACTGGGCTTTAGCGTCCTATCTGGCCTTTGATAAACAGGGCCTGGGCATCTTCACCCAGCGGTCCACCGGAGAGACCGACCCGGTCTACGGGGAGCCCGGAGTGGAGGAGCTGGCGGAGTGGGACAGGCCCGCTACCCGGGGCGAGGCGATCACCTTCCTGGACGACGCCCGTACCCGCCTGCCCTGGTACCCCACCCAGACGGCCATCGACTGGGGCTTTGACGAGACCATGCCCGTCGTCGACGGCTCCACCTCCACCTACCCCTATACCAGGGCGGTGTACGGGGCGCTCTTCTGGAATTATGACAACCATCCGCAGTTCCCGGAGAGCCACTCCAAGAGCCATGAGTCCTACGAGCGGCTCATCAACGGGGAGGTGGACGCCCTCTTCGCCGCCACCCTGCCCTCGGAGGAGCTGAAGGCCCAGGCGGAGGCGGCGGGGGTGGAACTGGAGTACATTCCCATCGCCTATGACGCCATGGTGTTCTTCACCAACGCGGAGAATTCTGTCACCGGGCTGACCCAAAAGCAAATACAGGACATATATGTGTACGGGAAATATACGAATTGGAATCAGGTGGGCGGCCCGGACGCGGAGCTGCTTCCCTACCGCCGCAACACCGACAGCGGCTCCCACGCCCTGATGGAGCAGTATTTCCTGGAGGGCGGAAAGCTCTCGCTCAGCCCCGATGTGCACAACGTCCTCACCTCCTATGCCATGTCCTCCGCCCTCACCGATGTGGCCGGGGCCATGACCACCGACCCCCTGGCTTACGCCATGGGCTATAGTGTGTACTATTATTATGTAAATAGCTATTGGCTCCTGGGCGACGCGGGCGGAGGGGAGCTCAAGCTGCTGGCGGTGGATGGGGTGCTCCCCTCGGATGAGACCATCGCCGACGGAAGCTACCCCCTGGCGGGGTACAACTACCTGGTGCTCCGGGCCGGCGAGCCGGAGGACGCCCCCGCCCGGCGGCTGGCGGAGTTCATGGTGAGCGAGGCGGGCCAGACCTGCGTGGGCAGCGCGGGCTTCGGCCCCCTGTCCTCGGGCCCCCAGGCGGACTTCCAGCGGGAGCAGCCGAACCAGAGCGTGGACGCCGTCTTTCCCGCTGGGCCTGGCTATGTGGTTCTTTCCTGGGATGAGGCCCACACCACCCTCCGGGCCAGCGGTCTGGAGCGGAGCGGGACGGACGGCTGCTGGCATGAGCTGATCGCCAACGAGTGCCCCGCGCCGGAGCCGGGCAAACTCTCCGCCGCCCGGCTGGGCCCCGGGGGCGGCACCGTGATCTTCGGCGCGGTGGGCGGCGAGCAGGGGGACAGCCTCACCGTCCGCCTCACCTATGGAGGCGGGCAGAGCCTGACCCAGCGGGTCTATCCCGGCCAGACCTTCCACTTCCTGCTGGAGGGCAGCCCCGCGCTGGAGAAGCTGGAGCTGCTCCAGGGCAGACAGGTGCTGGACGGCTGTACCGGGCTTTCGTAGTGATTTGTGAAGCCGCGGCGGAAGGGGCAAACAACGTGCGGGCCGGTCAAAAGACCGGCCCGCACATTGTTATTGCTCCGCCAACTGTTCCAGCAGCACCTGGCGCACCACCGCCGGGGCCGCCTGGCCTTTGAGCTGGCGCATGACCTGCCCCACCAGGAAGCCGAAGGCCTTCTCCTTGCCGGAGCGGTAGTCGGCCACCGATTTTTCATTGGCGGAGAGCACTTGCTCCACCACCTGGGCCACCAGGCCCGCGTCGGACACCTGGGCCAGACCGTGGGCGGCCACATACGCGTCCACGTCGCCGTCGGTCTCGAAGACCGCCTCGCACACTTTGACGGCGGTGTTGCGGTTGAGCTGCCCCTCCTTCACCAACTGGATCAGCCGGGCCAGGGTGGGGGGCGTCAGGGCCATGTCCCTGGCCTCCAGGCCGTGGGCGGAGAGCTGGGCCAGTACCGGCCCCATGAGCCAGTTGGCCGCCTGCTTGGGCTCCGCCCCCAGGGCCACCGTCTCCTCGAAAAAGCGGGCCAGGGCCTTCTGGGAGGTGAGCATCTCCGCGTCGTAGGGGCCCAGGCCCCAGGCGGCCTGATAGCGGGCCCGCTTGGCCGTAGCCAGCTCCGGCTGGCTGGCCCGCAGCGCCTGGATGTAGGCCTCGCTCAGCTCCAGGGGCGGAAGATCCGGCTCGGGGAAGTAGCGGTAGTCCTGGGCGTCCTCCTTGGAGCGCATGGGATAGGAGGCGTCCTTGTTCTCGTCCCAGCGCCGGGTCTCCTGCACCACCCGGCCGCCCGCCTCCAGCCGTTCGATCTGCCGCCGGGCCTCATAGTAGATGGCCCGGCGGATGGCCTTGAAGGAGCTGAGGTTTTTCAGCTCGGTGCGGGTGCCCAGCGTGTCCGAGCCCGCCGGGCGCACCGACAGGTTCACGTCGCACCGGAGGGAGCCCTCCTGCATCTTGCAGTCGGAGACGCCCAGGTATTGTAGGGTCTCCCGCAGCCACTCCAGGTAGGAGACCACCTCCTCCGCCGTGCGGAAGTCGGGCTCGGTGACAATCTCGATGAGGGGCACGCCGCAGCGGTTGTAGTCGATTTTGGTCTGCTCCGTCCAGGGGTCGTGGATCAGCTTGCCCGCGTCCTCCTCCATGTGCAGCTCGTGGATGCCCACGGTGCGGCCCCCCGCCTCCACCGCCCCGTCCCGGCCGATGGGCAGGTAGAGCTGGGAGATCTGGTAGGCCTTGGGCAGATCGGGGTAGAAGTAGTTTTTCCGGTCGAACCGGCTGTACCGGGTGACGGTGCAGCCCAGGGCCAGGGCGGCCCGGACGGCGTACTCCACCACCTTCCCGTTGAGCACGGGCAGCGCCCCCGGCATGCCGGTGCACACCGGGCAGCAGTGGGTGTTGGGCGCGCCGCCGAAGGCGGTGGTGCAGGCGCAGAAGATTTTGCTTTTGGTGGCCAGCTCCACATGAGTCTCCAGGCCGATTACGGTTTCCCAGTTCACAGCGCGTCACCTCCTTTGGCGGTTGCAGGCGTGTCCGGATGGCGGCGGTGCCAGTCGGTCTCCTGCTGGTAGGCGTGGGCGGCGTCCAGCACCGCCAGATCCCCCAGGGCCGGGCCGATGAGCTGGGCGCCGATGGGCAGGCCGCTCCGGTCGAAGCCGCAGGGCATGGACAGGGCGGGCAGGCCCGCCAGGTTGGCGGGGACGGTGTAGATGTCGCTCAGGTACAGGCTCAGCGGGTCGGCCAGGCCCTCCCCCAGCCGGGGGGCGGTGGTGGGGGCCACCGGGGTGAGGAGCAGGTCGTACCTCTGGAAGACCGCGTCAAAGGCGGCCTTCAGCCTGGCCCTGGCCTGGAGGGCCTTTTTGTAATAGGAGTCGTAGCAGTCCGCGGAGAGGACGAAGGTGCCCAGCAGAATCCGCTTCTTCACCTCCGGGCCGAAGCCCTCGGTGCGGGTTCTGCGGTACAGCTCCTCCAGACTGCCGCAGCCCTCCGCCCGCCAGCCGTATTTCACCCCGTCGAACCGGGCCAGGTTGGAGGAGGCCTCGGCGCAGGCCAGGATGTAGTAGGCGGGCACCGCGTAGTCCAGCAGGGGCAGGGAGCACT